>Ga0137379_10001617_pt1 | contig 20714 bp, 21 predicted proteins | sample SagtaG_18_FD_104812 | JGI IMG/M metagenome (GOLD analysis project Ga0137379, IMG submission 104812) | Vadose zone soil microbial communities from Sagehorn Ranch, Mendocino, California, USA - Sage2_L_80_16 metaG | ecosystem: Environmental > Terrestrial > Soil > Vadose zone | place: USA...
AGATACCGCGTGAGTGCTTCGCTGTGTCCAGCGTTTAACGCCTCCACGAGTTGCTCGATGGCTTGATTTGTGACTTTCTTGATGCTTTCTGAATTCATTTTCTTTGTCCTTTCGGTGTATGAAGGTTGGTTCCTTCAGGCAGACACAGGAACCAAACCGGAATGCGATTCACCGAAAGGGCTTAGAAACCGCTGGTTTGTTGAGGCCGAAGTGGATGGCAACGGCCATGACAGGAAAGTTTGTCCCCTGGCAGGGACGTGTGCTAACGGAGGCCGATCTGTCGAGGTGTTTGCATTTCAGACCCCCATATAGGCATGAGCTATCAGCCAGAGACACGGAAGTATTAGACACTGCCAAAAGCCTGGGCGAGTCTTTGAGATGATAGGAGTTCCTATCCCTTCGTTAGCCAGAAACGGGGTGTTGCGATGAAACTCGTCGAGACATTGAAAAGTAGAATTGGGGCGCTCAAGGTAGCTGAGGTTGCGAAACTGTTCGGTGTGACTCCACAACATATCTACAAGATGGCGGCGAGCGGAAGCATTCCGTCGTTTCGGATTTCGGGGTCAGTCCGCTTTGATCCCGATGAAGTTGCTACCTGGCTCAAGGAAAAGCAGGCCCCGGCTGCCGGTTCGCGGCGGGTTGGGTCACCAAGGGTCGCTGCCTAGCTCTGACCAACGCGCTGCGAAATCACGTACACCCACATAACTGTGAGTGGCGACCGGTGATTTGAGACGCGGGAAACGAGCGAGCGGAGCGCGCGACTTGCAGAATAACTTCCGAATACGCCGTGAAGCGCCCAGTGTGGTGCCACGGCGTGCCGGGAAGCCATTTCTAGGAGCAGGAGGCAACAAGCAAGAGCGAACTCTAACTAAACGCCGGGATTGAGCCGCGACTTCTAAGTGCCGCGCAAGCCACTGCCGGTTCGAGCGCGTGTTAGCCATTCACTACAAGTTGACGCAGCGATAGGAATAGCTTTTGGCTTTAGTCATGACATCACGAGCCGTGTTCGGCCTTTGAAGCTCGACGCCGATTGCTCCTGCGCCGCCGTTCAGTCCGGCCTTCACTCCAGAAAGACCTGCCGTTCCCGATACCCCAGCAGAGGAAACAACCTTGAGTTGTGCTCCTGCACGAGTCTCCGTACTCTGCACCTCTACGCTTGCCATGAAATCCCGATCACTCTGGATGTCACTCGTCGACCCTGTGAAGCAAACGCAGTCACCAGCCGCAGGTCTGCAGTCGATGGAACCTTTGGCCGAGGCCGTGGCAGACATCGGGTGGACGATAACCGAGTTCCATGAACTCATTGTCCCAACGGCGGAAGCAGTGCCGGAGGCCCCATTAGCGCCCGCCGAAATCAACACGTTGAGTTGCCATGTGTAAAGATTCCCGACCCAAAAGTACCAGGCAACCCGGCCGCTACGCCCATTCTTCGAATTCGACACTGGCCCAGAGTCGGAACTGACGAGTTCTGGTCGGCATCCTTTCGATGGAGCTGCTGGTTGAGTAGACTCCTTGGATAGTGGAACATTCACCTCGGATTCCGTAGCCACTGCTAGTAGCCGCGACGCGACCTTGACCGAAGGGAGAACAAAAATGGCAAGTCCGACAAGAAGGAGCCATCGATCGATCCATAGCGGGCGCGAACGTTTTCCAGCGTCGAGAAATGCAGCCAACAGACTCGCCAAGGAGAACGCCCAGTATGCAATCATGACTCCACCGAGCTGATCTAGCGGCACACCGCGAGCCGAACCGTATGCAATTCCTGCGATTGGGACAACGATGGCGAGAATAAATAGGACGCGGCTTATTCGGGCGGAGGACCACCGAGTTAGTAGTTCGTTTTCCATCGGTTTACCCCCAATTCAAGGACTGGCAATCCGACTCTTCTTCGAGGGGAGTCTTACCGATCCTCATCCAACACGAAACTGATCTCCACTGGAGAAATGGCTGTGCCGGGGATAATACAGTGTTGAATGGGCAGATCACAATATATTCATGGCCCGAATGCTAGGTAGGTCTAGACGATCCCAGTGCTCTCCCCGGAGACAACAAGGTTCAGGAGGTGAAAGCACAATTCGACCCAGTCGAGTAACTTAGACGGTGCACTTGGCGGCCAATGCGGTGTTGGGAAGGACGCAATCTCACGGTTCCGAAGGGAGCAATTGTGGACCTATCGTCAGCTGCTCGGAGATTGGCCTCAAACGGAGATCTGGGGGTAATTGGGCGTGGTGGTGTCTGGTTTGGTGTCTCGAAAAAGCCGTTGTAAGCAAAATTTGTTTCAAACATTTCCGATAGTTGAAACTGTTGAAGGGACGCTGGACAAGTGGATTGCCGCTAAGGCGATGATAAGAATGCCGTAGGCGCGCGGGACTTGGGGGAGAGGGGGAGCATTCTCTCCCAGAGTGGGTGTCTAAACGCCACCGCGTTTCCCGGATCTGTCTTGACTAACAGCTGTTTCCCCCGAAGCCGACTTTGGAAGCAAACCCAGATGCCAGGTCCGCATCACCCGCGCGCGATTTCTTCTTCAAGACACGCGCTTTTCGGTACCTTGTTCATCCGAACTTGGACGAGTTGTGTCGTACAAGTGGGCAATCGCCTGGGGCGAGATTTTCGGCCCGGGCTGTACGATTGCCCACAAGGCAGTGCACGCAAGTAGTGTAGCGATTGCAACAGCCAGGACTGGCAAGTTGACACCGCGCTCTGTAGCTGTTGCTGTTACAACGAGCCAAGCTGCCAAGACCGCAATGGGAAGGACTATGCAGAAGGCCGGAGTGGCGCGAGCCCATTTCATCCAGGAAGGTTGGTATCGCTGACGTGCTTCGAATAGGCGTTGAAAAAGGTCGCCCGCGCCGGATCCCATGATTACCCCGTCCGACGTCGACTTAACGAGATGTCCGAGGTCCCACAACTGACGAATACCGGATACAAGCCACACATAGCTGACCAGACAACCCAGTGCCCCTATCGTGATGCGATGTGCGGTATAGTGCGCAGCCAGGAAAGCTTCGAGAAGGATTCCATGAAAGATGAGAAACCAGTCGACTCTGTTATGCAAGTTTTCCGCTTCGTGGAGAAAGAAGCTGAATAGCAATTCTCCTTTGAATTTCTCGTCTGGCATAATTGGCCTCCAATGTCAGACTGGCATGGGCCGCCCGGGCCTCTGTATTTTCTGGCGTTAGGCGGTCAGGGTCTGCAGCAACAGTCTCACCCGCAGTTGGGAGTCTCGCTACAACAATCGGTTCGAGCAGCTGGTTCGCTGCGGAGAACGATCCTTACTAAAAAAAGTTAGGACGAGGGCTCGAGAAGTTTGGCGGGTTTTACTTTGAGTGCGTGCGCGAGCGCAACGATGTTTATGATCGCGATATTCCGTTCGCCACGTTCGACTCCGCCAACGTAGTTGCGGTGCAGGTTCGCTAGTTCCGCTAGCTTCTCTTGCGAGAGGCGACGCTCAAGGCGCAATTTGCGCACCTGCTTTCCGAAATTGGCTCTGGGATCGCTCGTTGGCACGCGGCCATCATTCGATTGATGACCACGATGAGTCTACACACGATGAGTGTTATATATGGCCGGCTGCCCGCGCGGGCCAACTGCCCGTAGGGGAATTGTAGTCAAAAGAGGGTCATCTGGCGCGCTCGGCGTTCAGGCCAGCCAGACTCGGGCGACAAGGGCTGGAATACGTCAATTAGAAATTTACGCAAGGACTTCAAGATCGGAGAACCGTTGTCCCGCAGGTAGGCCAGGCCCACTTCCGCGGTCAAAAACTCGTCCACCAGCCTGCGAAACACGATTCCTTCTCGTGCTGGATGCTGAGCCCAAGGCATGATCAACCCCGCCAGAAAACCGCTTTCGAGAACTAGTTCGAGCACTTCCGCTTGCGTCGTTGCTTGCTGAGCTATGCGCGGGCGCACCCGTGCCACTCCAAAAATCCGATTCAAATCCTCGCCGAAGCGTGGCTCGATGTCCCCGCGTATGGTCGCCAACGGAATTTCATCGAGGTCCGTTATCTGGACCGTATCCTTAGTCGCCAGCGGATGTCCCGCTGGCAATGCCAGAACCAGGGCCTCGCGATACAATCCCTCGCAGACCAGCGCTTGTTCCCGAATTGGCAGAATGACGAGTCCCGCGTGGAGGGTACCGCGCACCAGCCCATCGGCCTGCTCCGACGTGTGCGCGCTAACTAGGCGCACGTCAGCTGCGGGATGTGTCGACGCCAAATGTCCCCGCACTTTGGACAGAATGCGCAAGTCGATCAGCGGCGAATAGCCGATGCTCCAGGGGCCACGGTACTGTCCCTTCGCCGCCCGCGCTCCCTGGACCGCGCGATCGGCGTGGAAAAGCGTCAATCTAGCCTCCGCCGTGAATGCTTCCCCCGCCGCTGTCAATCGCACGTCTCGCTTGGTTCGCTCGAAAAGTTGCGCGCCAAGGTAGTTCTCTAGGTCACGGATTTGTTTGCTTAACGAGGGTTGAGCGACATGCAGACGCAGCGCGGCGCGAGTGAAATTCAATTCCTCCGCAAGCACAGCCACATAGCGATAGAGTCGAAGCTCGACGCCGGGATACACAGCACCTCGCCTTTCGTTCTACGCGGGGCTCCTACCTAGGTTCATTGTTGCAGTTGCAAATTCCTCGTGTGAGTTGGAGGCGATGACTGACTCCACAGGGCGGAGTCCCCCCGCACAAGAGATGCGTGGCGAACACCGTCCATTCTTGATACACACCCGTGCTCTCACAGTAGACACGAAATCGATGGAAAAGGTTTTACGAAAATGCGCCCTAGTACTTTTTTTGTGCTGCGTAAAAGGAGTGTGTTTTGTACCAATCGAACCTAGAATTAAATTTTCTTTGGTCCTTAACAGAGTTCTTTCATCCGACAAAGATCAGTTGTAAGGTGTGTTCAATCTGGTCGAGGGTCCTCATGGCAGAGCAGGGCAATCTTTCTGATCGCGGTGCGCATCCCAAGCCTCTCCGAATTTCGAACGGAGAGCGATGTGAGAGGTAGAGATGACTTTCTCGAGCCGGCCGCGTAGTCCGGAGCAACTGAAACGTCTTCCGGATGAATCTCTATGCCGCGAAGCGTCGCAAGGGAATCAGGAAGCGTTCCTTGTTCTGTTCGACCGTTACTGGGGTCAAGTATTCCGTCTTGCCAACGCGGTAATCCGCGATGAAGCGGAAGCCGAGGACCTCGCCCAATCACTTTTTCTCGAAGTCCACGCAAGTATGCTTCGGTTCGATGAGCAGAGGGGTTTATTTCGCGCTTTGCTCTTTCGGTACGCATACACCCGTGCGATAGATCAGCGCCGGAAGCTCGAGAGTCGTCGTTTCTATTCCAGCATCCAGTTTGATGAGCTTGATCCCTCATTGCTCGTGCAAGAGTCCAAAGCCCCCTCTGCCCTGTCACCAGAGGAGGCAACAAGGCTGATCGAGCAGGCCTTGAAGCACTTGGACGAAAAGCAGCGCGTGGTTGTCGAGGCGTACTTTTTTCGCGGACTATCTCTCAATGAGATTGCGCATGAACAGCACGATTCTTTCGGCAATGCACGTCACTACTTGTACCGAGGTCTCGAAAAAATGCGCAAAGTTCTCGGCGCAAGGGGCGAGGCGGAAGAGCAAGAGGAAATGGGGTTGCGTATTGAAACGAGAGCACCGCGCACTGTAGGAAAGCGGGTGGCTCCGGAGGTGTCAGTTGTCAGAGCACGAACGATTTGAAGAACTGGCATGTTTGGCGGCGCTTGGAGAACTCTCTCCCGAGGAGCACGAGGAGTTCCTTCGCCATGAACAATCTTGCAGCAAGTGTCGGGAAATTGTTGCGGAAAGTAGATCCGTAGCGGCGACAGCGTTTTTGGCGGGCGGGCCAACAACCGAAGATGCCACGGTCGAAGACGAGCGGCGCCGTCGCGCGCGAGCGGCTGTCGCACGACGCCTCCCCGTGGTTGTTACGGTTCCTTTTGCGCGGGGCTACAAACGCCTAATCGCGGCAGGAATTGCAGCTGCTTTCTTGCTGGGTGCGGGAGTTGGAACGGGTGTGGGGTTGCGGAGGGGCCGGGCGCCCGATAACAGGAAGACTTCCCCGACAGCGTCTAACGTGACCAAAACCCAATCGTTAAGTGGACCTAGTTTACAGACGGAAGGGACCCATTTGCAGGCCGTTGTCGCCGGGCTCCAGAAACAGGTGGAGCAGATGCGGGGAGAGAACAGTGCTTTGCGGAAGACGCTCTGCGCGTCGGACCAGCACGCGGCTGAAGTGGAGAGCCGTTTGGCAGCTATCGAGCTGCAGTCAAGTACGCAGGTGCAAGAAGTGGCACTAGCACGCAACGAATTGAATGCGGCACGGGATGTGCTGTCGCAGGCAAAGGCATCGGTTGCGAAGAGCCAGGCGGCGATTGACTCTTTGCAGTACAAATTGGCGGACCGGGAAGCCCGATTGAGTGAAGTCTCAACGAGTCTTGATCGCGAACGCGAGATGCTGTCGGCTGGGCGGGAGATACGTGACATCATGGGTGCGCGCGAGTTGCACATCGTGGACGTGGTTGACAGGGACGGAAAGGGCCGGACGAGGAAGGCGTTTGGACGTGCATTCTACACGCAGGGGAAGTCGCTCATCTTCTACGCTTTCGACCTTCCGACTAAGAACACCGCTGACGGTAAGTTTGTATATGCCGCTTGGGGAAGTAATAGCAACCAGCTGAACGCAAAGCGGCCACGTAGTCTCGGAATTTTCTACAACGATGATCAGAGTCAACATCGCTGGGCAATGAAGTTCGAGGATCCCAAGGTTCTCGAAGAGATCGACACGGTTTTTGTGACTCTTGAGCCTGCCGGGCGTACAGCAACAGCGCCTACAGGAAAGCCGATACTCGAAGCGTATTTCGGAACGCCCCCGAACCATCCATGAGGAACGGAGTGCCCGTAGATGCTCTGAATAGGGTCTTAGCAGTTCTTTCACAGAGTAAGCGGGTACAAAGGCACGGTGCCCCTACGCATATACAGGCGGAGGAGGAATCATGTCCACTGCCATGCGTTTGAGGTGTGTGTTAATGGCGTTAGTTTTGTGTTTCTTGGTCGGTGTTTCTGCGTTTGGACAGACGGAAACGGCCACACTCAGCGGAGTCATAAACGATCCCAACGGTCGTGTCGTCCCGGATGTCGAGGTGACTGCGACGCGCATCGAAACCGGCACGGCTGTGACAACCAAGACCAACGGGGCGGGCATTTACTTTTTTACTGGATTGGTGCCGGGCCATTACCACTTAATGGTCCACAAGCCGGGCTTTAAGGAAATCGCAATTAAGGAATTTGAGCTTTACGTCCAGGACAAGCTAGAGCAAAACTTCTCGCTTGAGATTGGGTCGGTTTCGGAGACGGTCACGGTTACCGGAGCTGCCACACTTGTGAATACAACGGATGCAGCGGTGAGCACTGTTGTGGACCGGAATTTTGCGGAAAACCTGCCACTTAACGGGCGAAGCTTCCAGACATTATTCACACTTACGCCCGGTGTGGTTGTTACGACTGCAAGTTTTGCGGAGCCTGGGCAATTCAGCGTCAGCGGCCAGCGTCCAAGTGCCAACTATTTTACGGTAGATGGCGTCGGAGCGAACATCGGGATCACGTCCGGCCTATCCTTTAATCAGAATGCCGGCGGTTCAATTCCCGGCTTCAGTGTGTTGGGTGGAACCAACAATCTCGTCTCAGTGGATGGGATGGAAGAATTTCGCATTCAGACTTCTTCTTATGCGCCAGAGTTTGGCCGCACTCCTGGTGCGCAGGTGTCCGTTGTCACGCGCTCTGGGACGAACCAGTTGCACGGTGCGATTTTCGATTATCTTCGCAATGACGTTCTTGATGCTAACGACTGGTTCGCGGACCGCAATGGACTTCGAAAGGCGGAAGAGCGTCAGAACGATTTCGGTGGAGTTCTGGGGGGGCGCATCGTTAGGGATCGAGCTTTCTTCTTCTTATCTTACGAAGGGCTACGGTTGCGTCTACCGCAAACCGGCATTACAACGGTGCCTTCGCTCAGTGCTCGACAATCCGCCCCCGCAGCGGTCCAGCCGTTCCTAAATGCATATCCAATCCCCAATGGCCCCGAGATCCTCGACAGCATGGGCAACCCGACCGGGCAAGCCCCGTTTAACGCCAGCTATTCAAACCCATCCACGCTGAATGCCGTCAGTCTTCGTATCGATCAAAAGGTGAACAACCGATTGATTTTATTCGGGCGGTACAACTATGCACCTAGCGAGTCACTGACCCGGCGTCCCGTTGGGAATGCCAGTGCTCTCAATGCAAAACAGGCACTCAAACTAACGACCCAAACGCTTACATTCGGGAGCACATGGGCGCTGACTAACACGGTGACTGATGATTTCCGCTTTAATTACAGCAGGAACAGAGGGACGAGCAATCTCATTCTGGATACCTTTGGCGGTGCCGTGGTCCCACCCGATACCCTCCTATTTCCGAGCCCCTTTTCGAGTCAAGACTCATCGTTCGGCTTTTCGATTTTTACGTTACAGGGGGGGCTGTGGTCCCTTGGGAAGAATGCAAATAACCTACAGCGGCAGCTGAACTTAACCGACGGGCTTTCTCTGCAAAAGGGTAAGCACGCGTTAAAGTTCGGTTTCGACTATCGTCGCCTTTTCCCCGTTTTTGGCCCCAATTCCTACCTCTTACAGCCAGGTTTTGCGACAGTCAGCTCGGTTATCGCTCAAAAGTCTGCATTCGTCCAAATTTTGGCCAACCGGGGAGGCACTCTCGTTTTCAATAATCTTGGTGCATTTGCACAAGACACTTGGAGACTTGCAGAGCGTGCAACCCTCACGTACGGTCTGCGGTGGGACGTCGACTTTTCCCCTTCCACCAGTGGTGGTCCAGACCTGTTAGCAGTTACTGGATTCAGCGATCCGACCACGCTTGCGGTTGCACCCTCCGGAACACCGATTTTCCGTACGAAATACTACAACTTTGGACCAAGAATCGGTCTTGCTTACCAACTAAGAAGGACACCGGGGCACGAAACAGTAATCCGTGGTGGTTTCGGAGTTTTTTACGACCTCTCAACGCAAGAGGTTGGCAGCGCGCTGCAAGGCGGGACGTTTCCGTTTGGGGCGAGGAAACGGCTCCCTGCTGGGACGACATTCCCTGCAAATCCATCCTCGTTTCCACCTCCCCCGATCTCGGCAACCAGCCTCGCCAGCGGCACCTTGGTTGCATTTAATCCCAACCTTCAGCTTCCTTATACGCTTGAATGGAACGTCGCCTTGGAGCAATCCCTGGGTGGTAGTCAGGCGCTTTCAGTGTCCTACGTCGGATCGGTGGGCCGTCGCCTGATGCAGACAGAATCTTTTTTTTCAAACCCAAGTTTCTCCCAAGTGAATCTAATTGGAAATTTCGCAACGTCCGACTACCATTCGATGCAGATGCGCTACCAGCGGCGAATGGCGCATGGTCTCCAGGTCCTGGCGTCTTATGCCCTGTCACATTCGATTGACACCGGTTCAGGGTCGTCTGGCTTTTTTACGGGGTCGCAATCTAATTTCTTTGCCGGTGGTAACAACAATCGAGGACCATCCGACTTTGACATTCGCCACAGCGTGTCGGCAGGTGTGACGTACAATTTCCCCGCTCCACGACTTAATCGTTTCATCTCGAAAGTATTGTCCGATTGGTCCCTCGACAGTCTCATCTTGGCACGCTCAGCTCTTCCGGCAGAGTTGTACGATTCAAGCCTGTTCTTCGCGGATTTCAATGGCGACGTGCGACCGGACGTGATCCCAGGTGTGCCCGTGTACCTCTTCGGTTCCCAGTTCCCCGGCGGCAAGGCACTGAACCCGGCTGCTTTTACTGATCCGCCGATTGATCCCAATACAGGATTCCCGCTCCGGCAGGGAACACTAGGTCGCAACGCCGAAAGAGCCTTCCACGCGGTGCAATGGGATTTTGCGGTTCATCGTGACTTTCCAATTCATGAGTCGCTCAAGTTGCAGTTCAGGGCAGAAATGTTCAATGTTCTGAACCACCCTAACTTCGGAAACCCTACAGGCGATTTGAGCAGCCCCTTCTTCGGACAATCAATTCAAATGCTGAATCAATCACTCTCCAGCCAGAACGCCGGATTCTCGTCGCTTTATCAAATCGGTGGACCGCGATCAATCCAATTTGCGCTGAAACTACTCTTCTAAATGGCATATTGAGTTTTCGATCGTCTGCAGTTCAGGGTGAACTGCTCTGCGATGATCCTCGGGGGAGGTGGAGGCTTGAATGAAGAGAGTTCCGCGCCATAGCGAAAGGGTTTCCTCCCTTCTGTTCTGCCTTGTCTTCGCGACCGCCTGGGGCGGAGCAAGAGGTCAAAGTCTAACCGATGCTAAGCCAGCTGCACTTGCTCCAGGGAAAAAGCGCGTAAGCGTTGCAGACTGTATTCAAATGGTTACATTAGCTGATCCCTATTACGCGGTAGGAGGTAGTTCACGTGGACTTGTTGCGGAATTCTCACCCGACGGAACGCGCTTCGTCGTCACGGTGAAAAAGGGAAATCTCCAAAACAACACGAACGAGTACTCTGTACTGCTATGGAATACCGGCGAGGTGTACAGGTCGCCCAAGGCCAAGCTGCTGCTAACCTTGGCTTCTTCCTCGAACCGACCAGCGATCCAGCAACTAGCCTGGATTGACAGCCATCGCTTGTCGTTCTTGGGTGAGCGGCCCGGCCAATTGCAGCAACTCTATTTATTCGACCTCACAACCAGCCGATTGCAGCGGCTTACCAGACATCCCACAAGTTTACTCTCCTACGGTTGGAGTGCGGGCGGGAGCCGAATTGCATTTGCGGCAGTAAAGCCCAGAGGGTCCCTTATCAACGACAACGCAAGACGCAGAGGCATTCGCGTTTCCAGCCAATCCCTGTCAGATCTGATTGCCGGGTATATCCCATCTCGCGATCAGGAAGCGGATAGCGAATTGTTCGATATGAAGATTGGCGACACACGCGTTGTGAGGGTAGAAACTCGCTGGAAGTTTCTGCACACGGATTATCACAACGAGTTAGCCATTTCACCGAACGGCAGATACATGATTGTGCCCACAGAGGCTCCAAGCATCCCCGATAGTTGGTCGGCATACGAGGATCCATTCTTCCGGGCCGCCGTCCGCCGAAGAGTGACAGGCAGCTCTACGGGCATCTTCCGGTACACATTATTCGACTTGGACAACGGCATCAGTCAAACATTGCTTGATGCACCCATCGGGCTTGGCTTTGGCGGCTCGGAGGTTTTTTGGGCTCCTGACAGCCGTTCTGTTGTCGTGGCTGGTGTTTGGCTCCCGCTGGACGTCGCCGATCCTGAGGAGAAGGAAAGCAGACAATCAAAGAAATATGTTGCCGAGATCAAGATTCCTAGCCGCACGATTGTGGAAATCACGACGGAGGACTTGCGCCTTGTCCAGTGGGACTCTGGGACCGACCTGTTGAAGTTTGAGCGTGGAAGAATCAACAGCATCACCGGCCGCAATCCGGCCCCCGAGGTCTACTACCGAAGGAAGGGAGACGGATGGGAACGAGCGGAGCCACCGCGGGCGGCAGGCGGTGGTCTTGCTGTCGCTTTAGAAGAAGGTCTGCACACGCCTCCCAGGATCGTGGTAGTAAGTCGAAAATCTAACCAGAAGTCACTATTGCTGGACCTGAATCCAGGATTTAGTGACCTTAGCTTAGGGAGAGTGGAAGAGGTCAAATGGAAAGCATCCGACGGTCATGAGGTCAACGGCGGCCTCTATTTTCCGCCGGATTATATAAAAGGGGCAAAGTATCCACTCGTGATTCAAACCCATGGATTCAATGCCACGAGGTTTTGGATTGATGGGCCTTACGATTCTACGGCTTTTGCAGCGCAGCCGCTGGCAAGCAGAGGGTTTCTGGTCCTTCAAGCAGACGAGAGCTTTGAAGGTATTGGTACTCCCGTGGAGGTTCTCAGGGAAACGTCGGCAATTGAGGGTGCAATCGACCATTTAGAACAGTTAGATCTGATCGATCGGACTCGCGTCGGGCTCATTGGCTTTAGCCGAACAGGGTTGTTTGTAAAATATGCTCTCACTCACTCGAGCTACCGCTTTGGGGCGGCGAGTGTCGCAGATGGGACCGAGGCCGACTATTTCCCTTATATCGCCTTCTACAATTCATGGGGTGGCGTAGCCGAAATGGAGACGCTGAATGTAGATCCGCCGTTTGGGCGAGGACTCCTTTCTTGGCTAGAGCGTTCGCCCGGATTCAACCTAAATAACGTGCAGACACCGTTCTTGGCACAGGCTCTTGGCCCCAATTCCCTTCTGCTTGGGTGGGAATGGTTCATCGGGTTGTCCCGCCTCGGAAAGCCCGTTGAGATGATTTACCTACCAGATGCCTCACATTTGATAGTGAAACCGTGGGAGCGTCAGACATCTCTCGAGCTGAACGTCGATTGGTTTTGTTTTTGGCTGAAGGGCGAAGAGGACTCTGATCCCGCCAAAGCCGAGCAATATGCACGCTGGAGCAAGCTCCGGGAGCTCCAGGGTTCGTCTGCTAGAGCGGACGAGTCCAGTAGGTGATATTCCTGCCTCGGCAAGGGCAATGGCCCTCCCACCGAGAACCCCGTATTGGGAATCAGCGAGGTAAGGAAAGGACGTGAGTTGAGCGTAGCGGCAGCGACGAGTAGGCCGTAACACAAACTCGGGCAACTAGACGCTCCTAATGTAAACGTGCGACGGATTACAGGGTGTTGAGCCAGGAAGGCAACAGTAGGTCACTGCTAAAACCGATGGCGCCGGAGGCCGAACGGCACGGCATGCTCGGATACTTAAGCCTAGCGTGGGAAATTGTGGACGTCGGATTTTATGGATAGACGCGTTGAGCGGGTTATCGAGACGATGAAGTATTCTCTTAGCGCTCGACTTTCGGAGCAAATTATGGCCAGGGGCGTGAATCTGTCGGCAGCAAGGCTCCGGGAGCTCTTCAAGCAAGAAACAGGTCTGTCTCCCATTCAATATCTCAGGCGCCTTCGCGCGGAAAGAGCGGCGTACTTGTTACAAACGTCATTTCTCTCGGTTAAAGAGGTTGCCTTTCATACGGGTTCGGGCGATGTAAGTCATTTTGTACGGAACTTTAAGAAAGAGTACGGCGTAACCCCGAGGAAGTTTCGGCTTCGAGCCCAACGATGATCTCGAGATTCGATGTGTCCTGGGAAGGTCAGCGATTGAGCCAACATATCAGCGATTTTGCCAATCAGTTCTTCTTGCCCCGAGAACGTTAAGCCTCTATGTTTATGAAAGTCTGAGAAGTTCTCACGCAAGCGGGAAGGAAATGACTTCAAAGACAAAAGCCACGCCTTGCGGATAGGGGCGAATTGGCTGAGAGAGGAACGAAGATGAGAACAAGAACCCATAGAGAGGGAGTCAGTTGGGGCGCTGGGCGGATCTGGACGTTCTTCGTGGTCGTACTGGTTGTCGTTATGTGTTCCGCCTTGGTGGGGACTCAGTCTGTACGCGCATCTTCTTGTACGTCTGCACAGTGTACTGCAGCGTATCGCAATTACGTGATTTACGTATGTGGGCCGCATGCTGGGGTGGGGGACTTCGAGTGTCCAGCGAGTTGGGAGCCCGACGATTTTTTTTTCATATGTCATGACGGCTACAGCGAGCAGGACGACTGCGGCACCAATGCCCCGTCTTGAGTCGCGAGACACAAAAATCTGAGTTCTGAGAGTGGAACAACGCGAGTGTGTTCGAACGTAGTTTAAACCTCGTGCGGCACGGCGAGGAAGTAACGAAAGAGTTGCGCCGTTGTGAATGGATGGAGGCGGCCGCTAGATATGAGCGTATCAAAAGTTACAGACTGCGGCACCAACGTGTCGAGAACCAGAACGGAGGCTGTTGGGACTGGGCGTTACGTGCTTATGGCTGGAGCGTTTTTGTTGTTGGCATCGGTCTCGCTCAACGTGGTCTTGGCACGCAGAATCTGGTCCTTCACTCACTTCCAATCGATTAAAGCATCTGAACGCCTGCTCAAAATCGGCACATCCGTGCCACCAATTGCGGCTAAGAGACTGAATGGGCAACAGGATGTGATCTCCTATCAGGGGACGACTCAGCCGACGGTTCTGTACATCTTCACGCCTCCTTGCGTGTGGTGCGCGCGCAACATCGATAGTCTAAAGACTCTATTGAGCAAAGAGGGCGCCCGGTATCGCTTCATCGGCATCTCTTTGTCGGAAAAAGACTTGCGTGAGTACGTCGCAAAGAACGACTTGAGGCTTCCGGTGTATTCGAGTCTGTCACCTGAAATGGTAAAGACATACAAACTAGGAAGCACTCCGCAAACCATCGTCATTTCTCCGGAGGGCAACGTCTTGCAGGACTGGCTGGGAGCCTACATGGGCGATCAAAAATCCCAAGTCGAAGCATTCTTTCACGTCACTCTGCCGGGGCTGAGGGAGATGCCTACGGCGGAGGCGGCAGAACATAAAGGCCAGACAGCGCCACAAGCGAACTGAAGAAGAGGAAGCAGCCGGAGATTCGACGTAAGTAATTGCGGTGTGTCCAGCAAAGCAGGATCGGCGCATACGTTGGGAGCAGAAATCTCAGGTCGAGGCATTCCTTCACGTGACTCTGCTCGGCATTTGGTCGGGATCCTAGTGGGTCGCCGCTCTTTAGTCGGAATTGTAGTTTCGGTTCCGCGTTCGCTCGCGCTTGCCAGCCTCCTGCTGGCCTCCTCGCTAGGGGCGCAGGTACCCGCGCGAGAGTCGCAAAGCAGTACACAAAAGAAAGACGAGTGCAGCATCGCGGGCATGGTCGTGAAGCTCGCGAGCAGCGAGCCTCTGACGAAAGCCAGAGTTCATCTTCAAAGCATGGAGGATCGGACTCGGGCTATTTCCACTGTTACGAATGCAGGCGGTCGATTTGAACTAAAGGGGATTGATCCCGGGCGCTACCGGCTTACAGTCAGCCGGGCTGGCTTCGTCACGCAAGAATATGGCCAGAAAAAGTCGGATGATCCGGGTGCCGTTCTATCGTTGCGGCCTGGACAGGAGCTAAAAGACCTTGTGTTCCGGTTGATCCCCTCCGGCGTGATCGCCGGACGGATACTCGACGAAGATGGCGAGCCACTTCCATCGATAAACGTGACCGCCGCGCGGGAAGTCTATTCAGAGGGAAAGCGGGCCCTCTCCATGGGGGCTACGGTTGAAACCAACGATTTGGGTGAGTACCGGCTTTTCGGGTTGTCACCTGGCCGATATTTTGTCAGCGCTGTGTATCCGCCCTGGAGCCGATTCGCTGGCGCCGAGGACTCAGGAAGTTCGGAAACCGAGCAAGAGGGTTACGCAAAGATGTACTACCCGGGGACAGTTGATATCGGAAAAGCAATCTCCGTTGTCCTAAGGGGCGGAGAGGAAATCCCCTCCACTGATATTCTCCTGCGCAAAGTCCTCACGCACCGAATCCGAGGACGCGTATACAACCAAATCACCGGCAAACCTGGCGCCGGAACAAACGTGATGTTAATGCCCAAAACGAATCGTCGCGAATGGGACTCTGTACAGCACGCCAATGTAGAAAAGCAAGACGGCTCTTTCGACATTCCCGAGGTTCTCCTCGGTTCGTATGTGCTGACAGCATTGTGGTTCGACGAAGGAAAGATTTACTCGACACGGATGTCCGTCGAGGTCGGCAATGCCGACGTCGAGGGACTTGCACTGACGATCGCGCCAGGAATGAACATCAATGGGCAAATCATTTGGGACGGAAAACCTAGTCTGGAGAAGGAGGAGCTTACGGTAAGGGCGAGGCCTGCGGATTCGAATTTCATTTCCCGGGGCAGTGCACGGGTAACCCGCGGCAATTTTTTTATGCTGAAGGACGTCGGTGAGGGAAGGTATTATGCAGAGGTCGGCGGCGAGACTAGAGACTGCTACATCAAAGGTGTTGAGTACGGCGGTTCGAGCGCGCTAGAAGACGGCTTCGCAGTCGTGCGGGGAGCGCCCGCTACGCTAGAAATCACCATCAGTTCACATGGCGCACGAATTCAGGGAACGGTATCTGACGCAGATCGTTTGCCTGCTGCGGGGGTGTGGGTCGTGGTCGTGCCCGATGTGGGGCATCGCACGCAATACCGCCTGTACAAGACCCAGACGACTGATCAGTACGGACACTTTGATTTGCGAGGGATTCCGCCTGGCGATTACAAGTTGTTCAGTTGGGAAGAAGTCGCATTGGGGGCCTGGGAAGATCCGGAGTTCCTGAACGCATTCGAGGAGAAAGGAGAGAAGGTCGCTTTACAAGAAGGCGATCAGAAAATGCTCAACCTCTTGGCCATCCGTACGAGGAGTCAGGAGGAGGCAAAGCGGTAAGGAAAAAGATTGGGCAGTGACTTGATGCGCGCACTTCTTGGGGACGCGCTTGCGTGCAGGGCTACTCTGTGGACTGGTTCCGTTTCTTGGCTTCAAGACTACGAAGATCCCAAACCCGCCAAGGCCGGGCAGCGGGCGCGCTGGCGGGAGCCCCGCAAGCTGCAGGAACAAAGCATGAAGAAATTTGCCAACGAGCCGAGGAACCAATGAGTCGTCAGGCACCTCCCTCCCCGCCATTTTCAAGAATATGATCGCACGGGTTTGGCAAGGAGTCGCACCAGAACCAAAGACCAGCGAGCATCTTACGTACATTCAGGAGGAATTGCTCCGAGCGTATCGCGAGGCCCCAGGAAATCGGGGGGCAATTCTATTATCCAGAAGACGCACAGGTTGTACCGAATTCTTATTCTTGTCACTCTGGGAATCCGCATCTTCTCTGGAGTCTCTGACCGGCCCGGATGTTGATGGAGCCACGGCAAGGGAATTGATCAATCCTTCCCCCGTGGTGAAGAACTATGAAGTTGTGGTCGCCCAGCTCCCGAATGGTGATTTGACGATGTGAGTAGTGGGCTTGGTGTCTTTGGTGTCTGTTCCGGCGCAAAATTGGTTCTATTCATGCGGAACAGTTGAAAGAGTTGAAACAGGCGAGATCGTAGAAATCGCCAATATTCATGCTGGTTTCATGCATGTTGCTGAAAAGATGGTAGGATAGCAAAGGAGACTGGGTGAGTATCCCACCCTCTCCGCCATTTCTGCAACCCCTTTATTTAGTTAATCTTATATTCTTGGTGTCTGTCGTAGTGGCTGCGATCTGAATCTTGCCCCTCAATCCCTCGGTTAAAGAAAATCTCGTAAACCCCCAGAAACCCCTGTTTATGAAGCATTTCGGAAGTGCGTATTGAGAAGTCTCGATTCTTGCCATCGGCATGGGTGAGAGTGTAACCCTCTCACCCATGCCTCGTTTGCCCGAGGAGGCCCAAGCGATGTGGTTTGACATTGGGAGACCAGGAGAGGCGCACGGAGCGGATGCATCTCAATAGTCTTTGCGCCATCTAGCCTTCAGATGTTGTGATGTGGTCTAAGGCGTTGTTGTCATTCTCGAAGTGCTCGAAGGTTTCACGTATTACAGCCTCAAGTGCCGCCACTTCATCGTCAGTAAGCTTGCTGAATTCGTGGCTTCGGCGCCTTTTTGGTAGCACTCCATGATTCTGTTGAACGAACATGATCAAATCCTTGGCGAGTCTATCGGGCATGTCGACCGTGTCCATAATGCGTCTGAGCGCTTCATCATGCCGGCGGAGGAAGTCTATTTCGCGCGGCAAGTCGAACTGCACCGTCCGCTGGACGCAAGCATAGAGGAACTCTGCTGTATCAGTGCAGTCGAAATAGCGGTAGAGATCGGCAGTGTCGTTTAGAACCTCGACATTCCGTTGAGGTGTTGGTCGCCAGTCAATGAATCTCATCAGCGGTCCAGAATGGGATTGCAGTGTTGCCCGGTACTGATCGATGCGGTCAAGCATGACGGACGAGACCGGGAAGACCATACCTGGCGGTGTAAATTTTCGCTCGGCGAGAACGTGGTGGATAAGGCAGCGGTGCAAGCGGCCGTTCCCATCTTGGAGAGGATGAACATAAACGAACCCGAAGGCCGTGGCTGCGGACTGCAAGACAGGATCGATCTCGTCGGCAATCATGCGATCGTTTGCTTCAAGCAATGCCGACATCAAGTCGGTAAGATCTCCGGGCCGCGCACCGATGAATTCGGGCAGCGGATCGCCGTTGTGATCTCTCTCGCCTAGAAACACACCATCGCGTCGGAGACCTATGTGGACAAATCGATTGTCTTCGATGAGAACGCGGTGAAGACGAACGATTTCATCGAGAGTGAGTTTGTTCTTCCCTGCCTGTAGCACCGCGCGTCCCCACCGCTCAAGCCGGTTGCGCGGCGGCCGCTCTCCTTCAATTTCGAAACTCGCCCGGCTATCAGCGAGTAGCATGAAGCTCGCCGCACGGGCAGCCAAATGCGCGCTGGTGTGACCAATTATTTCACTCGCCTTTTTCGCAAGGTCCTGCGTTATGAACTCGGTGAGTAGCTTGGTTCGGCGGATTATGGGGCAAAACCGGCTGATCCCCAGAAGATTATCGCGCACACGGTGTCGACGGGACAGCTGCGGTTTGCCTGTAAAGTATGCCTCTGCGTCGAGCACATCGATTGCTGTGACGTTTTTCGCATCGGACACCTTTCTTAGATTGCGGCCAGTCAGCAGCTCGTAGAGAAACCATGCGCGCCGATTCGGCATCCCGTTAGGCGCCTCGCGGACAAATTCCGCCATGGACGCTGCTGGTACGGTTTCGAAGATGCGCTTCAAGACGAGCAGGTCAATTCGCTCGTGCCGCAGCGCAAAACTCAGGTGATCACCGAAGGTGTCTCCGGGCCAATATCTGCGATCAAAAACAGTCCAGAAAGTCTGCTCCCGATGGCTGCCGCGGATATGCTTTTCCGAGACACAGGACGGACGGCGCACGGGCGCTTCGATGGAAAGAGCATTTACCAGCGCAGCAAATCCGGCAAGCTTTGAGGCCTCAGGAATGCTTTGTTCCTGAAAGCTTGTTAGTTTCTTGAGATTCAGCCGCATGTCGAAATCCGTTCAGTTAGGTCGAAAACTGGCCCGATAACCAGTATCATGTCGAATACTATATTACTATTCTTGAGGTGTCGGAATCCATCGTATTCTTGTCGAAAATGACCCTATTATTGACTGAGATGCGGAAAAATATCCGGGGCTAGAAGACCAAAAACCGCGGGTATCACTGGTGGATACGGACACCCACGTAGCTCACAAAGACTCCACATGACATCGGCCCTGCAAGAACGAATTCACATGGGCGAAAAGGTCACGCCCGCGCGCCTCTGGTTTTGCGAGGGAGTGAGATGCCTGATTTGAGAAAAGGGACTAAAGCGACTAGGATCGTGAGGTTTTCGATTCTTACTGGACGGGAGCGCGATGAGACTCGTGGAGATTTTGGAAAGCCGAAAGCAGGCACTGCGCGTTAGCGAGGTGGCAACTCTTTTTGCTGTAACTAGCCAGCACATTTACAAAATGACGGCGAAAGGAATGATACCGTCGCTACGAATTGCCGGTGCGATTCGCTTTGACCCGCAAGATCTTGCGAACTGGCTGAAAGCGCAGAGAACGAACCGTTCGACCGAAATTCGCCGCACGTGTTGAGCCCAGCGTGTGCAATCGTCTCTTACCTTTGAAGTGTTTAGATCTCCGACGAGGAACTTTCGGAACGCACACACGCGCTTTGCTTACTCGCTGAGTCTCTCACTTGATTTCAGTGCGCTCGGGTGTTTTGCATCGGGTATGTCTGGCTGATCTTCCGCGTTACTGGATAGTTTCACCGTGGTTGGTTGCAAGCGCGATGAACACTCCACACCGATTTTGACTTACCGATGGTCGCCGGCAGATGGTAAAAGTAGTTGATTCGCCTTGCAGAGGATATTCCTACCTTGCTTTTTAGGGTCGGGGAGAGTGGACTCCTTGACAACAGTAGGAAGGGTGTGTTTACTAGGCCCTACATATCCCAGGTATGTATGTTGAGTGGATTATGGAGGCCACGATGGAGCAGGACGACAAGACTGGCAAGGTGACGACAACGGTCCAGGAAGTGGCGTACTACAACATGTTTTTGACTGAAGCGATCTTCGAGCTGCTGGTGGAGAAAGGAATCCTGACCGGGGAAGAGGTATTGGAGCGCGTCAAAAAGCTGAAAAGTGAAACGCCTGTGCGTTTTCGTTGGTTGCAATAAATGCTCCAAGCAGCGAAACAGCAGATTGACGAAATGCTGAGACGAAATGCTGGGCAAGCTAAGCAAGTTAAAGTAATCGGCTCCAGAGAAGATGAAAAACGCGAACTTCGAGAGAACCTGCCGAAGAGAAAATCGAATTTGTCCCTAACTTATCGTGGCGTGTCATGCGTTGCAGGCGGACGGTTCGCTTCTCCAACTAATACACTCCATTCGCCCAAGAACAGCTTAATCGCCTCTGTTGCCCGCGCAGAAAAATCCAAAGCAGTTTTTATGTAGGCTGTCCGCTCTTCCCCTTCTTTTGCTAGTGCCAATTGCAGCACACATTCCACTAGACCGTAAACGCTCGCCATTTTAGAACATAATTCCTCAAGCCGCCTGTGTGTGTTCTCGTCTATGCAGATTCCCTTCGACTTCGCAAGAAACTCTTCTAAGCGCCTCCGTAGGCTTTCGTCCGCGAGAATATCCCCTGGCATCGCCATAATTGGGCAGAGCACGACCACGAGTGAGAGTGAATGAACGACCCAGACGCGAGCA
>Ga0137379_10001625_pt1 | contig 20684 bp, 20 predicted proteins | sample SagtaG_18_FD_104812 | JGI IMG/M metagenome (GOLD analysis project Ga0137379, IMG submission 104812) | Vadose zone soil microbial communities from Sagehorn Ranch, Mendocino, California, USA - Sage2_L_80_16 metaG | ecosystem: Environmental > Terrestrial > Soil > Vadose zone | place: USA...
CAAGCGACGGAGCCTCGCCGCTGAACGCAGTGTTATGCGGACGTCGCTAGTGCGAAGGGAGGCCGCATGAGATCGGCGAGGACGCTCACGCCGAAGGACAAGTCCCACTGGCGCATCCAGGGCTTTGACGGCCTTTCGAGCCTTGGCGAGTGGAGAATCGAATCCAGGAACATCTCAGCCGACAACGTGCAGATCCTTCTGCGGGTGCTCGCCGGAAAGGCGGGCCTAACCTTCGACGAAATAGTGAGTGCACACCTCAATGGGCGGGCGCAGGGCTCTAATGGTCTGCTGGACGTAAAGCAGGATGGGCCGCGATTGCGATTCACGTGCGGAGAGAATCCGCACTTCGTTGCGGCATACCAGCGAGCAAAGTCGCGGGCGGCTGCATGACAGTGAGAATTGGCTCCGAACCGCGACACCACCGAGCGTCGTCTGGCGGAATGGGAGCCGCATAACAACAAGATGCAGCGGACGAGCCACGGCCAGAATGGAGGCTCGCCGCTGATCTTGGTGTTCGACGGACGCAGAGGCGACATCGTGGCGCGAATGAACGACCCGGAGACGATCATTGCGCAGGTGACAACCGCGTTTCCGGCCGAGCCTGTGCCACCGCCGGCGGCATTGTTCAATGACCACTGCGACGAGTGCATCGAAGTCTCGAAGGCCTTCGGCGGTCGTCCGTGGCCAGACATTTCGCTGGGGGATCTCTTGGCCAGCGAGACGGCGCTGCTCACCGCGGTGGCGTGGAGGTACTACCTACCAGCCGTGATCTGTTTGTGTGTTCGCGATCCAGACGCGGCGGGCATCAGGTGCGAGTACCTCGTCTATCAGCTGGAGCCGCCGGAGCCCGGCAAAGATGATGTTTGGTTCGAGGAGCGAAGAGGCGGCTTCACGGAAGCTCAGCGGCAGGCCATTGTCGGATACCTATCGTGGTATCGCGTGCGGGAGGAGGGTGAGTACGCGAATCTGGAAATGAGCTTGGCCCACCACATCGACCTTGAGTTTCTGAAGGAGGGCTTCCGCCGCACACGCAAGGACGGAGCCACGGGTGTCGACGGCCAGACCGGCAAAGCCTACGAGGAGAATCTGGAGGAGAATCTCCAATCGCTTCTCGATCGGTTCAAGTCGGGACGGTACAAAGCACCTCCGGTGCGCCGCACCTACGTGCCGAAAGGCGACGGGAGACAAGAGCGCCCCATCGGGATACCGACCTTCGAGGACAAGGTGTTGCAACGCGCGGTGACCATGGTGCTGGAAGCCGTGTACGAGCAGGACTTCTTACCCTGCTCCTACGGTTACAGACCTGGCCGCTCGGCGCACACGGCGCTGGAAGATCTCTGGCAGGGGCTCATGAAGATGAGAGGGGGTTGGGTTTTGGAACTGGACATCAAAGCCTTTTTCGACAGCTTGGACCATTCCTCTCTCCGACTGATTCTCGACCAGCGGGTGCGTGATGGAGTGTTGCGTCGGACGATCGACAAGTGGCTTGCCGCTGGAGTCCTGGAGGGCGAGGAACCGAGCCACCCGGACGCTGGCACCCCGCAAGGAGGAGTCGTCTCACCGTGTCTTGCGAACGTCTACCTTCATGATGCCCTGGACACGTGGTTCAAGAAGTTCGTGAAGCCGCGGCTCAATGGCCACGCCTTCATGATTCGCTTCGCGGACGACGCGGTCATGGTGTTCTCCGACGAGACGGACGCTCGCAGGGTTCTGGACGTGCTGCCGGGACGACTCGGCCAGTACGGACTGACCCTCCACCCGACCAAGACCCGCCTGCTCTTCTTCCGGCCGCCATCGTCGACCGGGAACGATCAGCCACGGGATACTGGCAAACAAAGCTTCGACTTCCTGGGGTTCACCCATCACTGGGCGCGCTCCCGTCGAAACTCTTGGGTGGTGAAACGGAAGACGGCGGGCAGCCGCTTCAGCAGCGCGCTGAAACGGGCTTCCGAATGGTTTCGGTCAGTCCGCCACCAGCCGGTGGCTTGGCAGCACGAGAAGCTCATTCGGAAGCTGCGCGGACACAACAACTACTATGGGATAGTCGGCAACTCCGCGGCACTGTACCGCTTTCGATACGAGGTCCGCCGGCTTTGGCGGAAGTGGCTTGACCGTCGCTCCCACAAGGCCCAGATGACGTGGGTGCGCTTTCAGCGTCTGGAAGCGCGCTACCCTCTCCCGAGTCCAACCATCCGTTTTGGACCTGACCATTGCGCAGCGAACCCGTGACCCGAGGAGCCGGATGCGGCAACCCGCACGTCCGGATCTGTGGGAGGCCCGGGTGGGGTAACCACCCGGGCCCACCCGGCAAGGCGGCGCAAGCGTTGGACCTTCGTAGGTTATCCTCTTGTTCGGCCGACAACAGAAGGATCGACGGGAAGAGTGGAAGAGCGAGTAAGGACTGAGCCGAGTTCAGCGAGCCCCGTCGGGGGGTTCGTCGCACGCTTGAGCGGGTATGTGGCGAATGGCCTTCGCTACTGGGAACCCCGCAGGCTCCTGTACAACGGCGTCCTTGCCATAGTCGTCCTGGCACATCTTTTGTTGGCCTGGCCAGGGGCACGTGAGAAGATCTCCTTCGACCTTGCGCTCGGAGTCTTCTTCCTCGCCGTGCTCGCGAACGTCTGCTACTGCGTGGCCTACATCGCCGACATCTTCGTCCAGTTCTCTGGGCTCGACCGGGCCTGGCGAACGGGCCGTGTCGTACTGTTGGTCGTGGGGACAGCCTTCGCCGCAACCATCACGCACTTCTTCGCGAAGGGATTCTTCGGTGCATAGGTATGCAGGAGCGGCCGAACAAGCGGATGAAGCTGACGGGCGCCTCGCGGCGCCGCCCGCGCTCGGATGGAGGCGGACACCGCGTGCGCATTCGCGCACCGGCGCCCGCAGCTTATCCGCGGTGTACGGACAACCAACATGCGGGAGGGCATCGGTGGGGACAAGTTGCATCATCACCTGCCGCGGAGGGCGCCGAGTCCGATCAAAGTTAGGGCTAGTCCGACCAAGGCGACGGGGATCGCGAACCAAGTAAGTATACCCAACAGCTCGTCGCCCTTCCTCACCACAGCCATCGTGATTTCAAGAAACCCCGACAGGAATAACGCCATTCCGACCATGAGAACCATTCTCGATCGCGGCTGTTGGAGCGGTTGCTTGCCTATTAACCTCCGCAACTCGAAATCATAGCCGCAGTCACAGGTATGCGCTCCAGGCTGGTTCACGAGACCGCAATTGGGACAATCCATTGCGCGCCTTCCTCGGTCGCTACGTGCGATTCGCACGTCCGCTTGTATAGTACCGCAGAGGGTAGAGCGCAGCTGACACGAAGAGAGGGCGCTTTTATGATCACACCGCCGTACAACAATGCGTTGCAAGAAGCGACCTGGCAAGGTCGCCACGACAAGGGGGTGAAAGCCCGCCGGGGTAGCGGCTAGCCACCGGCCCCGTATCCAGCCTTGCAGCCTGAACGGCAACGGGCAGGTTGATGCGTAGGCAGGAAAGTGAAGCGAGGACCAATGGAGGTGGCCGGCAGCCACCCCGTGAAGGTATCGAGCCCCGAAATGTTGTCCCTGTCGGATCGCGCCCAAGCGCTCTGCATCGCTGAAGGCAACACCCCGCGCCGCGAGAATGGCGAGTGTCGCGGGGGCGCCCGGGGTCGGAGGCCGGTTCACGCTGCACAGGATGCCGTGGCGGTAACCAGGGAGATCCACGACGCTCTCCGCGGGAGTATGCCTGTACGAGCTGAAGAGGCGAGGAGGGCAAAAGGCGTGGTGGAAGTCGGATCGCTGCGTAGTACCGATGAAGCCTGGTAACGCGGGTGGAGGGAAGGCGGCGACGCCACCGGAGCGAACCGGTGAAGCACCGGCCGTACTCAGGGACGGGGACCCGGTGAAGCTTCGCCTGGAACGCATCAGACGAAGAGCTCGGACGCATCGGACGGACAGCTTCAACAACTTGTTCAGCCACCTGGACGCGGAACTTCTGCTGTGGGCGTTCGAGGGACTGGAGGAAGGGAAGGCCCCGGGGGTGGACGGGATCGACGTGGAGGAATACGGGCGGGGACTGGAAGCGAGACTGAGGTCGCTGCTGGACCGCCTGCATCGAGGAGAGTACCGCCCACAACCGAGTCGAAGGCGGTGGATACCGAAAGGGGACGGCCGGCTGCGCCCGCTCGGTATTCCCGCGACGGAGGACAAGCTGGTGCAAGGGGCGCTGGCGGCGGTCCTGACCGAGGTGTACGAGGAGGAGTTTCACGACTTCTCGTATGGGTTTCGGCCGGGGCGCAGCTGCCATGATGCCCTACGCGAGCTTGCGCATCACATCGGCCACGACAAGGTGAGCCGGGTCGTCGAGGCGGACATCAAGGGCTTCTACGACAACATAGATCACGAGTGGCTGCTGGCGATGGTTGGCCACCGGGTCTCGGACGAACGGGTGCTTCGGCTGATCCGAGGGATGCTGACGGCCGGTGTGATGGAGGAGGGCAGCCGAGTCGAAACGGAAGCGGGGACCCCGCAGGGGGGAGTGATCTCTCCCCTGCTGGCGAGCATCTACTTGCACTACGCGCTCGACGAATGGTTCGCCAAGGTGGTCAAGAAGGGCTGCCAGGGGGAGGCGTACCTGGTGTGGTACGCGGACGATTTCGTGGCCTGCTTCGAGTACGAGACGGATGCCTGCCGGTTCCGCACGGCTCTTGCGGTACGACTCGGGAGGTTCAAGCTGGAGGTGGAGCCGACGAAGACCCAGATGCTGAGGTTCGGCCGGTTCGCCAAGCGGGACGCACAGATGCGAGGCGAGCGGGTCGCGGTCTTCGACTTTCTGGGCCTCACGCACTACTGCGGGACCAGCCAGACGGGACGATTCAAGCTCAAGTGGCGCACCTCGAAGAGGCGCTTCCGGGTGAAACTACGCGCCATGCGAAAGTGGATCTGCTCCCACCCGAGCCTTCCTCTGGCCGAGCTTTGGCGGACCGTGAATCGGAAACTCCAAGGTCACTACGCGTACTACAACGTGAGCGACAATTGGGACGCAGTGATCGAGTTTCGGCGCCGCACGGCCAAGGCCCTCTGGCGGGGCTTGAACCGACGGAGTCAGCGTCTGAGCTTCTCCTGGGAGGAGTTCTGGCGGTACGTGGATCGGTACCCCTTGGCGGGGCCACGGCGTGTGGTCAACCTCAATCCGGGCTTTGCCTGAGCGACGGCTGGCGGGGAGCCGGATGCGTGAAAGGCGCACGTCCGGTTCTGAGAGGGGGAAAGGCACCAATCGTGGACGACACCGGACGCCGCGACACACGGCTGCGGGGGCAGCCACACCAACACCCAAGAGGCCGGCGGCCGGTCCCCTGCCGGTCTCGCCAAGAACAGCGGACCCACGCGACCACCGGCGGCCACGAGAGACCCAACCTACTCGCCCTGACGAGGCCCGGCCCGAATGGAGCCTCGCCGCTGATCCATGTGTTCGCCCGACACGAGGGGAGTGGTGATGCGACGGCATTCTGGCTATAATCTGGCCAGATGCCGTTCGAGATCGTCCTGGCCCCTCAAGCCGTCGAAGGCTTGAAGGCCCTGAGGGCTGACTTCCAGTCGAGTGTCCGGGACGCCATCGAGCTGCACCTGCGCCACGAGCCGACGAAGCTGAGCAAGAGCCGCATCAAGCGCTTGCGAGGCCTTGATCGGCCGCAGTACCGGCTCAGGGTGAACGAGGTGAGGGTGTTCTATGACGTCACGGCAACGGCGGTCGAAGTCCTCGCCATCATCCCGAAAGAACAGGCTGAGGCGTGGCTCGCGGAAGAGGCTACCCCAGCCTCGCCGAGTGGCCCTGGCAAAGGTGAAGGATGACCTTTCGCGCTACCTTAAGCTTGCTGCGGAGCAGGAGATCCTGATCACGCGTCATGGAAGGCCTGCGGGAGTCCTGATCGGGTTCCAGACCGAGGATGACTGGTTTGAGTACCGGCTGGAGAATCACCCGGAGTTCCTCCGTCGAGTTGGAGAGGCACGCGCGGCAATCCGTGCTGGCCTCGGGACCCGTCTCGAGGATCTCCCGAGGTAGAAGAAGAGCGGGCGAACAACCGGATGCAGCGGCCGAGGCACTGCTATGATCCCGTTCGGCGCGGGAGCCTCGCCGCTGATCCGGGGTGTTCTGCAGACTGAGCGGGAGCGACGTGATCGGTCTCGGAGTGCTATAGGATCATGCGGCTGAGTTCGATTCAAGAAGGTGGCTGCACAACGCCACCTCGCCTGTCGCTGACCAAGCTACCGGATGAGAGGGTCATCCCGGTTCTTGCGCTCCTTTCGCCGGTTGGCGTATTGGGCATCTTGGGGGTAGCTGCGAGCCTCATTGGCCTTGGAGGTGAGTCGACCTCCCTTTTGACGCCCATTGGCGTCGTGGCCCTCGGTCTTGCTGTCGCGTTGTGCGCCGTCGCGCTCTGGCGCGCGAGGATGCGGGAGGACCGTATCTTGAGCGGAATCGGGATGGCAGGCAACGCCGTGCTCCTCTTCGCGGGCATTGTCTACCTGGCCCTGCGTTAGCTACGGTGAGCGCGCCGAGATTCATCCTTCTGCTCCATAATTGAACGTGCTGCAGAACAACGCGTTGAAGCTGACGGGCGCCTCGCGGCGCCGCCCGGGGTAGGATTGGAGGCGGTCGCCGCGTGCGCATTCGCGCACCGGCGCCCGCAGCTTAACGCGGTGTTATGCATACGCCACGAGGCGTGAGGCAGATCATGAACTGGAGACGGGCTGCAATCTCGTTTGCGGCGGCTGCACTTGGTCTGGTCGAAGCGAAGCCGATGTCTGCGAGCGAGGACTACGACCATCTCTTGAGGTGCGCTGTCTACTCAAGTGTCGTGAAAGAGATCCTGAGGACGTCGCTGCACGAAGTGGACGATGCCAAACCCGTGTTCGTGGACGTGAACACTTCTGCAAGCCTGGCCGACTCGGTGGTAGCCGCTCTTCTCGATGAGAAGCGCCGCATGTTGCCGGCTAGCGTGTGCTTCCGACACCGCACAGGTGAAGGCGCGTGTCTTTTGGGGCCTATCATGGTGCTTGGTCCTATCTCCTTCGATGGGAAAGAGCGTGCATTCGCGCCGGTTGCGATGTTCACCCGCGACTCTGCTGGGGCCTGTGGCTACAGGAGCAACGGGCGTGCCGGCAAGTGGGAGGCTACGTCCGAAGGGGTGTGCAAGCTCTATCCTCGTGACAAGAAGTGATCGAACGTGAGAGCATGCGATGCATAACAACGAGATGCAGCAGACGAGGTCCGCGACGGTCAGGGCAGCCGCGGCCCTCGCTGCTGATCTCGGTGTTATACGGGCCTCGCTACGGGCGAGTATGACGAAAGAAGGGCCAGCGGCGCACTCACCGCGAAGGGGAAGTAGAGCGGAGGTAGCCGCATGGTGGGTACTGGCCTGGATGCTGGGGTCGACGGTCATCGCACTGTTTCCGTACCCCTACATCGGCTTTCTATCCTTTCTTCTTCTTCCAGTGGCTGCTATCTCGTGGAGCAGGACTATCATCCTCTCCACGCCCGCACGCGACGGGGGCCGCCGGACACTCGTCGTTGCTGGGCTCGCCTTAGCGACGTTGATCGGCGCCGCGATCCTGTTTGGGATCTCCGTCGCGCTATTTGGCCACCCTACGGGGCGCGACTGAGCGGCCAAGCATCGTAGGCGCAATGCGATTCGATGGTCAAGCAATTCAGCTGCTTTGAATGGCCGGATAACAACGAGATGAAGCAGACGAAGCCCGCGATGGCCAGGATGGCGCGGTCTTCGCTGCTTATCTCGGTGTTATCCGGACCTTGGAGGGACTGGTGATGGGAAAGCTGCTGGGTGTAGCCTTTGCCTTACTCCTCCTGATGCTCGTGGGGCTGATGGTCTTCCTCATGCTCGGCATCGTGCCCTTTCTTTGGGACGAGCATCGTCTCTCATTGATCGCCGTCGCAGGCGGAGGCGCGGTGATCGCCATGCTTATGCGGCTCCGGCGTGCAGCCACGCATGCCGGCGCGAGATCCTCGCGGCAGGCAAAGATCCATCCCGGCATCAGCATGCACGCTATTCCAATCGCGGGCGGGATCGGCTTGGTATTCGCGATTGGGTATGTCGCGATGTTCTGGTTTGGCGCTCCCACCTACCGGCCTATCGTTCTCGGTGTAGTGGCTCTCGGCGGGCTTCTTGGCCTAGCGTTGATATGGCTCCGGAGACGCGACGGTTCCAAGCCGGGTCGCACGTCGATCCTACACCTCGCCAAGGAGACAGAAGTAAGGCCTGCGGGTGCCGACGAGTCGCAGAAAGGGCCGGATAACAACGCGTTGAACCTGACGAGCGACGCTGAGCCCGAATGGACGCCGCTCGCAGGTTAACGCGGTGTTCGACGGACAAGAGGAGGCGACGCGAAGAGCGGACATGATTCGGCGTCTTGGCTTCCGGATAGCACTCCCGTTTGCGCTGTTTCTGGGCATCGCTGAGGTCGTCAGAAACTGGGGTGACTGGGGCTTCTGGCCCTTCTGGGTCGTTGACTATATCGCGGTAGCTCTACTGATCTGGGCATGGTGGGCTGTCAGGTCTCGCAAGGCCGGGGGCACTTCTCTTCTCGCAGGAGCGTGGGGCTTTACGTGTGCCATGTTCTACATGGGCTTCTTCGCGCACCTTGAGAGTTTGGGAGTACCCGAACGTGGGCCAATCGAGCAGCGGCCCTTGACTCTCATCAATGGGAATCCTTTTGGGGGTCACGGTTGTAGGATTCGCGAGCAGTCTGGCCGCGGCGAAGGGAGATCCGGTGCCACCCCAAGGCCGGGAGGCGGCCATCAGTGAGGAACACTGAGCCGTCGAACAAGCGGATGCAGGAGCTGACGGCGCCTCTCGGCGCCGCCGGGCGTAGGATTGGAGGCGGCGCCTCGTGCTCGCCCTTCGGCGAGCACCGGCGCCGCAGCTGATCCGCGGTGTTCGGCAGACACTGGAGTGACAAGGCTCTGTGACCGATGGCTAATGAACCATCACCGGATCGGGCCCGCGAGACGTACGACGCAGGCCGCGCGGCGTTGGAGGCCGGAGATACTGACTTGGCCATCCAGCACCTAGAGACGAGCATCGCCGAGTATCCGCACTTCAAAGCCCTCGAACTTCTTGGCGAAGCGTGGCTACGGAAAGGCGACCCTCGTCGCGCTATCGTCCCACTGGCCGCCGCTACTACTCTCAACGCGCAGGTCAGGGCACCCTCACTCCTTTCCGAAGCGCTGCTCGCGCTTGGCGACGCTCTTGAGGCTCATCGCGTAGCTCAGCTCGCCCTTGAACGCGACGCTCGCAACAAGAAAGCGCGTTCCGTCCTTGAGGCGACGGCCGAGGCGTACAGGAAATGGACCGAACAGTAGCGTTTGAATCGCGGCTGCCGAACAACAAGATGCAGCAGGCGAGGCACGGCCAGAATGGAGCCTCGCTGCTGATCTTGGTGTTCGACGGACAGCGGAGAGAGAGCCGGTTAGACTTGACCGTGATGAGTGGGGCCAGGCGAACGCAGTGGAGGTCAGCGTGAATCCTCCGAGTCAGTGTGTCGGCCCGAACGACCCCGCATTCATCGTAGCCCTCGCCGCTGGGCTGATTGCCGCGCTTCTTCTGTCGTCGGTTCTAGGGCGGCTAGGGCGACCGCGGCGAGGCCCTCCAAGGCCCCGCCTTTATCGCGATCTCACTTGGTTTGCCATGCTGGCGGCCGTGTTCTTCGGGACGATCATTCTGATGGAGTGGCTCTATTCATGGGAGCATCCCGGCGTCGAGCTCTGCACGACCCTTGTGTGGCGCTGGTTCTTTCTTCCGCCGGTTGTCCTGTTCGTGAGTGGCGCGCTCTGGGGCATACGCGAAAGAAAGCTACACGCGCTCGAACGACTACCGGGTAAGGTGAGTTGATGGGGAGCCGTCGAACAAGGCGCTGAAGCTGACAAGCCCCGCCATGACCGAGCGGAGGCGGCGCTTGCAGCTTAGCGCCAGTGTTCGGCGGGACCCAGAAGCTCGCAGAACCGGTATCATCGCTCAAATTCTGGGGGGTTCTCATGCGCTGCGGTGGTTGCAATGAGGAGAATGCTCTCGTTGCCGAAAGGTGCGCCTACTGCGGCAGATCTCTTCTTCGCCCTCCACGTCGCAAGTGGCGCGAGTGGCTCATTGGCGGCGGGGTCGCACTCTACCTGTGGCTGATCTTCTACTTCGGCTTCAAGGCTCTCGACGCAGGGGAGCCCTGGCCAGATAGCCCCATTATGCTGGCCATCTACACCCTGCACCGCTATCTCGGCACGACGGTATCGCTGATCGTGGTCACAGCCGCGGTGCTCAACTGCTTTGTCCAGGCATGGCGTGAGTGGCATCGGCGACTCTAGCCGCGGGCCGCATAGCGTTGCGTGGAGGCGAGATGAATATCCGCAGCCTCACGACCGGACTTCAATACAGGGGCGAGGTAGAGGGGAAGCGACAGACCTACTATGTGTTCGAGGGTAGGTCTCAGTACCTCGTCATGTCCTTCTCACGCTCGAAGCCTAAGGCGGGCAACTTCAACGTCGTCGCGAGTGACGCCGTGGCGTATGTGGCGCGGCGTTTCGCCGGCAGGCAGCGTCTTACGGCCAAGACTGTCTACAAGACCTCGCGTAGGCCGCGGCTCGTAGGCAGCCATCTCGCCGCCCTGAACGTCCTGTACGTCCTCGTCGCGATTGGGCAAGCGAAGATCGATGCGCGGTTCCACGAACGCGAAATCTACTTCAACGTTAAGAAAGTTCCGGCGGACGCTGGGAGCAGGACAGAACATCGAGATGCGTTGCGACGCTCTCGGGAGTGAGGCGAGTGGCCACGCCGGATCCAATCAGGCTGGTGCCGTTCGTCCCTGGAGGATCGGACTTCGCGAAGAGCCGCGAACTATTCGGGGAGCTTGGGTTCGAGGAAACTTGGTCGAGCGACGGTTACGTTGGCTTCCAGAGCGGCGGTGCCAAGTTCATCCTTCAGGACTTGAACGAACCGTCATTCGCCAGCAATCTCATGATCAGGATTGAGGTGCAGGATCTTGAGGCCTGGTGGGCGACCGCATCGGCTAAAGGGCTTCCGACAAGATTCTCGGGCTTCAGGCTCAAGCCGCCGACCGACTTCCCCCGGGGGCGTGAGGTCCACTTCATTGACTTGGCGGGTGTCTGCTGGCATGTGGGCACGCCGTGACATGCGGACGAACCGGTTGCATCGGCCCGGCCGGTAGAGTCTACTGGGGCCGGAATCATGACCGTCACGCGCAAGCCGCCGCGGACGCCCATGTCGGCCCTCTCCCTGCTCCAGCACGAGGTGAACCAGCTCTTCGAGCGCCTGGCCCTGCTCGACCGGTCGGAGCGGATCACGGGCGGGGAGTGGATCCCGGGGGTCGACGTCTACGAGTGCCGGGGGCGGTTGTTGGTGGTGGTGGAGGTGCCGGGGCTGCCCGCGGACGCGCTCAAGGTGGTCTACCGGGAGCGCGAGCTCGTGCTCAGCGGGGAGCGGCGGGCGCGGCGGCCGGGGGCGGGGACCGGCTTCCTCTGCCTGGAGCGGTCCCACGGGCGGTTCGAGCGCACGATACCCCTCGACGTGGCGGTGGACGTGGCCCAGGCGGAGGCGACGCTCGCCGGCGGCCTCCTCACGGTCACCCTTCCTCGCCTCAAGGAGAGGCGGGGGCGGGAGACCGTCATCCCGATCACGTGGGAGCAGCAAGAATGACCGACGAGCTCAAGAAGGAGGAGGAGACGCCGAAGATCCCGGAGAGCCTCCCGGTGCTCCCCCTCCGGGACATCGTGATCTTCCCGTTCATGATCGTCCCCCTCTACGTGAGCCGGGAGCGCTCGATCAAGGCGGTGGACCAGGCCCTGGCGGAGAACCGGATGATTCTCCTCGCGGCCCAGAAGAAGCAGGACGAGGAAGATCCCGGCCCCGACGACATCTACAGCGTGGGGACGGTGGCCCTCATCATGCGGATGCTGAAGCTGCCGGACGGCCGCATCCGCGTCCTCGTGCAGGGGATCTCCCGGGCCCGCACCCTGGCCTTCGAGGAGGGGGTCCCCCACCTGCAGGCGCGGATCGAGCCCATCGCCGAGCCCGAGATCCGGGAGAAGGGCTCCCTCGAGCTCGAGGCCCTGATGCGCAACGTCAAGGCCGCCCTCGAGAAGTCGAGCAACCTCGGCAAGCCCATCTCGCCCGAGGTCATCGTCATCGCCACCAACATGGAGGAGCCCGGCCGTCTGGCCGACCTGACCGCTTCCAACCTCGACCTGAAGGTGGAGGGGGCGCAGGAAATCCTCGAGGCGGCCGACTCGGTGGACCGCCTGCGGCGCGTCCACGAGCTCATGGCCAAGGAGCTCGAGGTCCTGACCATGCAGCAGGAGATCTCCTCCCAGGCCAAGGGGGAGATGGACCGCAGCCAGCGAGAGTTCTTCCTGCGCCAGCAGATGAAGGCCATCCAGAGCGAGCTCGGGGAGGGGAACGAGCTGGCGGAGGAGATCGCGGGGCTCAAGGAGAAGGCCGCGAAGGCCAAGATGCCGAAGCCCGTCCTCGAGGAGGTGGAGCGCCAGCTCAAGAAGCTCGAGCGCATGCACCCCGACTCCGCCGAGACCGCGACCCTGCGCAACTGGCTGGATTGGATGGTCACCCTCCCCTGGGGCAGGTCCACCAAGGACAACCTCGACCTGAAGGAGGCCCAACGGATCCTCGACGAGGACCACTACGGCCTGGAGAAGGTCAAGGAGCGGATCGTCGAGTACCTGGCCGTCCGCAAGCTGAAGGAGAAGATGAAGGGCCCCCTGCTGTGCTTCGTGGGCCCACCTGGGGTGGGCAAGACCAGCCTCGGCCGCTCGATCGCCCGCGCGCTCGGGCGGAAGTTCGTGCGCCTTTCCCTGGGCGGGGTGAAGGACGAGGCCGAGATCCGCGGCCACCGCCGAACCTACGTGGGATCGATGCCGGGGCGGATCGTCCAGGGCATCCACCAGGTGGGAGCCAACAACCCGGTCTTCATGATCGACGAAGTGGACAAGATCGGGGCCGACTTCCGGGGCGATCCGTCCTCCGCCCTCCTGGAGGTGCTCGACCCCGAGCAGAACAACTCCTTCCGCGACCACTACCTGGGCGTGCCCTTCGACCTCTCGAACGTGATGTTCATCTGCACGGCCAACCTGACGGACACCATCCAGGCGGCCTTCCTCGATCGCATGGAGGTGATCCGCCTGCCGGGCTACACCGAGGACGAGAAGCTGGAGATCGCCAAGCGGCACATCGTCCCCAAGCAGCTCGAGGAGCACGGCCTCACCCCGGACAACCTGGTCTTCACCGACCGCTCCATCAAGACCCTAATCAACGGCTACACGCGGGAAGCGGGCCTGCGGAACCTGGAGCGCGAGATCGCCGCCATCTCCCGCAAAGTGGCGCGCAAGGTGGCGGAGGGCGACCTGGCGCCGGTGCGGGTCACCCCCGCCGGAATCCCCCGCTTCGTGGGGGCGCCCAAGATCCTGCCGGAGGAGCGGCTCAGCAAGGACGCGGTGGGGATCGCCACCGGCCTTGCCTGGACCGCCGCCGGCGGGGACGTGCTGTTCGTGGAGGCCACGGCCATGAAGGGCAAGGGGCGGCTGACCCTGACCGGCCAGCTCGGCGACGTCATGAAGGAGTCGGCCCAGGCCGCGCTCTCCTTCGCGCGCAGCCGCGCGCGGATCTACGGCATCCGCGAGGACTTCTTCGGCGTCCACGACCTGCACGTGCACGTGCCGGAGGGAGCCATCCCGAAGGACGGGCCTTCGGCGGGGATCACGATGGCCACGGCCATGCTGTCGGTCTTCACCAACCGGCCGGTCCGGTGCTCGGTGGCCATGACCGGCGAGATCACCCTGCGCGGCAACGTGCTGCCCATCGGGGGACTGAAGGAGAAGATCCTGGCCGCGCGGCGGGCGGGCATCGAGACCATCGTCTGCCCGAAGCTCAACCAGAAGGAGCTGGACGAGGTGCCGGCCACCCTCAAGCGCGGGTTGCAGTTCCACCTCGTGGACCAGGTGGACGAGGTGCTCAGGCTGGCCCTGATTCCGCCCCTCGAGCCGCGGCCCGTGGTGGGGCCGGGGACGAAGGCGCCGCCCAAGACGTTCCCCGCCAAGCCGCGGATCAAGCCCGTTACGGTGTAGCCGCCGGCCAGCTCACGGACGCTCGCGGGAGCGCCGGGATGGCGCGCGCCCCACGGGTCTTGCCCCGCGGCTTCGCTCCTCGGCCAGCCGGGCCTCCAGCTCCCGGCAGCGCTCCTCCGCCGCGGCCAGCGCCACCCCCTTGTCGCTCGCCGCCCGGTGGGCGGCTTCCAGCTCCTGGCGCAGCGTGCGCACGTGCGCGTCGTGGTCGGCTTGGGCCGCGGCCAGTCTCTCCCTCAGCCGGTCCGCCTCGGCCCGCCAGTGCCGGACTTCCTCCTCGGCGGCCTCCCGCGCACCGTCCGTCTCCGCGGCTTCCCGGCCGCGCGATTCGAGCTGCTCGCGCGCAGCCTCGGCGTCGGCTCGTAGCCCGCCCACCTGCGCCCGGAGCTCCTCGGCTTCTGCGCGCGCGCGCTCCGCCTCGGCGCGGAGCGAGTCGGCCCGAGACCGCCCCTCCCCGAGCGCGGCTTCGAGCTCCGCGACCCGGCCCAGGACCGCGTCGAGCCGCGCCCCCAGCTCGCGCCCGCTCCCGCGCTCGGCCTCGAGCTCCCCGGTGGTCCGCGCCAACTCGTCGCGCAGGGCGTCGCGCTCGGCGGCGGCGTGGCCGAGCAGGCCTTCCAGGTCGAGGGCGCGCGAGGCGGCCTCCACGCCGGCCTCCCGGGCGGCGTCGACGGCGCGCCAGGCATCTTTGGACTCCCGGCGCGCGCTCTCCACCTCGAGCAGCAGACCTTGGCGCTCGGCTTCCTGGGCCTGCGGGCCGGCGGCCAGCCGCGCCACCTCGGCTTCGAGACCCTCGGTGCGATCGGTGAGGGCGGTGAGGGCGACCGCGAGCTCGAAGGCGCGGCCGGCCAGGCCGGCCACCGGCCAGAGGAAGTGGAGCGACGTGCCCGCGAAGGCCCAGCCGAACCGGCGAGCGAGGACGACCGCGCCCTCCGGTCCGCGGGCAGCGGGGTCCCCGGAGAGCGGCGCGCCGTCGGCGTCGGTCCCCGCGGAAAAGGGGATGGCCAGCAGCGAGCGGAGGTTCAAGGCGGAGAGCCGCCGGTGGGTCTCGGGGAACGCGGCCGCCTCCGGCAGGTCGTCCAGGCGCAGGGGGGCGCGCAGGCGCACGACGTGGGCGAGGACGTCCTCGCCCGCGATCTGCGCCTCTCCGTCGTCGAGGCGGCAGTGGGCCCACCCCTCGCGACGCCGCAGCACTGCCTCGGCGGCATCGAAGGGGGCGGCGTGCTGGAGAAGCGCGCGCAGGGTCTGGCCGACAGCCCTTCCCCCGTCCGGGGCAACCGCGCCGGCCAGGGCCAGGAGCCCGTCGGAGATGTCCATGGGTGGAGAATGTAGCATTTGACCTGCTCGTCGCCCCCGGTTAGCGTGGAAAGTTCCACGCGGCGGCTTCGTGGGGAGGGATGGGTGAGGGGTCATGAAAGGGCGGAACCAGACATGCAGGAGCGTTTCCCTCCCCCTACGTGGGGAGGGACAGGGTGGGGGGTCGACGAATGAAGGTCGATGAATGAACATCCTCGTGATCGGCGACGTGGTGGGCAACCCGGGACGGACCATCCTCAAGAAGGCGCTTCCCCTCGTCTTCAAGAGGTACGACGTCGACTACTGCATCGCCAACGTGGAGAACGCGGCGGGCGGCTTCGGGGTCACCAAGGAGGTCTGCGACGAGTTGCTCGACGCGGGCATCGACTGCATGACCTCGGGGAACCACATCTGGGACAAGAGGGAGATCCTCGGGGTCATCGACCTCATCCCCCAACTCCTGCGCCCCCTCAACTACCCCGAGCGCCAGCCGGGCCGGGGCTCCCATGTGGGGAAGGGCAAGCGCTCGGGAATCCCCGTGGCCACCCTCAACCTCTCCTGCCGGGTCTTCATGAACGGGGCCCTGGACGACCCGTTCAAGCTGGGCCTGCAGGAGGTCGAGCGCCTGCGGCAGGAGGCCAAGGTCATCATCGTGGACATCCACGGAGAGGCTTCCTCGGAGAAGACCGCCATCGGCCACTACCTGGACGGCCGCGTCTCGGCGGTCCTCGGGACCCACACCCACGTCCCCACCTGTGATCACCGCATCCTCCCCAAGGGGACGGCCTACTGCACCGACCTCGGCATGACCGGCCCCTACGATTCGGTGATCGGGGTGGAGAAAGACCTGGTCATCCTGCGCTTCCTGACCGGGATGCCCTCGCGCTTCGAGACCGCCAAGGGAGACCCCCGGTTTGCCGCGGCGGTGGTGGACGTGGATCCCGAGACCGGCCGCGCCCGGAACATCGAGCGGATGCTGCTGGGCGAAGAGGATCTGAAGGGCTTCTGACCGGGCTATACTCTCGTCCGTGCCCACGACAGGTGCCCGTCTCCCCCAGCCGGAGGAGCTGAATGGCCTGGGCGCGGCCGTGCTCGACGCCTTTCCCGTGAGCCTCTACCTCGTCAACCGCGAGCTCCGGGTGGCCGCCTGGAACCGGCTCCGGGAGCAGGGACCGATCGGGAAGCCGCGCCGGAAAGCCCTGGGCCGGCCGCTCCGGCGGCTGATGCCCGCCTCCGCCTTCAAGAACACCGCGGCCGCCCTGCACGAGGTGTTCCGCACCGGCGAGCCCCAGGAGGAGTTCACCGAGGCCCATGGCCGCCTCTTCCACGTCCGGCGGCTGCCGGTGCGGCGGGGCGGCGAGGTCACCCACGTACTCTCCTGGTTCGAGGACCTGACCGACCGGCGCGCCCTCGAGATGAGGCTGATCGCCTCCGACCGGCTGGCGTTCCTCGGCCAGCTCGTGGCCGGAGTGGCCCACGAGATCTCGAACCCCCTGGCGGGCATCGCGGGCTGCGCGGAGGCCCTGAGCTCGCTCGCCGCCAAGGCCCCGGGAACGGCGCGGGAGGCCCGAAAGTTCCGGGACCTGATCCGGGAAGAGGTGGCGCGTTCCGAACGGATCGTCCGCTTCCTCCTCGACTCCGCACGGCCCTCTCCGGGCGACACCGCGGAGCTCCTGGGCACGGTGCAGACGGCCCTCAAGCTGCTGGAGCGGCACCCCGCCTTCAACCGCATCCGCGTGCGCTTCCGCGTCCCCGGCGGCCTGCCCGCGGCGCGGATCGAAGCGGAGTCGCTGAAGCAGGTGGTGATGGCCCTGGCCATGAACGCGGCCCAGGCCATGCCGACGGGGGGTACCTTGACGCTTCAGGCGGGGCGCAACGGCCGGACCGTGACCCTGGACGTGATCGACACGGGCCCCGGGGTCTCCTCGTCGCTGCGGCCCCACCTCTTCGAGCCCTACTTCACCACCGACCCGAACCGCGGGGCCGGCCTTGGCCTGCCGGTGGCGCGCAGCCTGCTGCGCAGCCGGGGGGGCGACCTGGTCTACCGTCCGCGCCGCAGCGGCTCCTGCTTCAGGGCGATCGTCAAGGCCGCGGGAGGACGCGCTTGAGCGAAGGCTACCGGGTCCTGGTGGCGGAAGACGAGGCCACCTTCGGCCTCACCGTCGCCCGCTTCCTCCAGAAGGCGGGGCACGACGTGAAGGTCTGCCCAACGGGCAAGGCCACCTCCAAGGCCCTCGACGGCCAGGAATGGGACGTGCTGCTCCTCGACCTGAAGCTGCCCGACGCCGACGGGATCGACATCCTGGCCCAGGTGCGCAAGGACCACCCCGAGCTGCAGACGATCATCGTCACCGGCTTCGCCAACGTGGAGTCGGCCATCAAGGCCATGCGCCTGGGCGCCTTCGACTACCTGACCAAGCCCCCGAACTTCGAAGAGCTCGGGGTGCGGGTCGAGAAGGCGGGGGAGAAGACGTGCCTCGAGCGGGAGAACCGCCGACTGCGCTTCCAGGTCCAGCGCGGGATGGCCTCCGACATCCTGACCCGCTCGGACGCCCTGCAGAAGGTCCTGCGGACGATCGAGATGGTGGCGGCGGCCCGCACCCCTGTGCTCATCGAGGGGGAGAGCGGCGTGGGCAAGGAGCTCCTGGCCCAGCACCTGCACCGGCTCTCCCCCCGGGCGAACAAGGCTTTCGTGGACCTCAACTGCGCGGCCGTTCCCTCCACCCTCCTCGAGAGCGAGCTGTTCGGCCACGAGCGCGGGGCCTTCACCGGGGCCGGCAACGAGAAGCCGGGGCTCGTGGAGGTGGCCGACGGGGGGACGCTCTTCCTCGACGAGGTCGGGGAGATGCACGCCGAGATCCAGTCCAAGTTCCTGCGCGTCCTGGACAGCGGGACGTTCTACCGCGTGGGGGCCACCCGCAAGCGCCGGGCCGACTTCCGCCTGGTGGCCGCCACAACCGGGACCTCAAGGAAGAGGTGGGAGCGGGCCGCTTCCGCAAGGACCTTTTCTACCGGATCAACGGGGTCAAGGTGGTGATCCCGCCCCTGCGTGAGCGTCCCGAGGACATCCCGCTCCTCGTGGAGCACTTCTCGCGGCAGCTCCCCAACCAGAAGCGGCTCACCCCGGAGGCGCTGCGGGCCATGACCCAGTACGAGTGGCCGGGCAACGTCCGGGAGCTGCACTTCGCGGTGGAGCGGGCGAGCCTGCTCTCCGAGCACGACCTGATCGACACTGCCGACCTGCCGCCGGAGATCCTGGAACGCTCGTCGGGAACCCTAGCGGGACGGGGCTCCTCGCCGGTGGTGGCCCCGGTCCCGGTCCCCGCGGCGTTCTCCGACGACGAGGATGAGGAAGGCCCCGACCTCGCCCGGGTGCGGGCCGCTCTCGAGCAGGCCAAGTGGCGCCGGGAGAAGGCGGCCGAGATCCTGGGCGTCTCCCCGCGCACCCTCTACCGCTGGATCAAGAGGCTCGGGCTCTAGTCGTTGCTTCTGGGGCCCCGCGGACGGGCGAGCTGTGCATGGACGCGCGCCTTGCGCACGACCGGGAAGCCCAGGGCCGTCTCCAGGATCTCGTCCCCGAGGAGGCGCGCGCCGACGCTGAGGTAGAGCCGGGGGACACGCCGGGAAAGCTTCCGCGCCAGCTCCACCCCGCCGCCCCGGATGAGCAGGTCTACGACCGCGAGGTCGTACGACTGGCGGGCCGCCGCTTGCACCGCCTGGGCGCCGGTCCGGACGACCCGCACCCGGTCGCCGCCTCGGCGCAGGACCTCCGCCAGGGCCCGGCCGCAGGCGACGTCCGGCTCCACCAGGAGGATGGCGCGGCTCAGGGGCATGCTCCTGGGCAAGCAACCGGCATACCAGGGTGAACCCACGCTGGGACAAGCGCTTACGGAAGGAGCCCGTCCGCTGTCCGTCCGCGAATCGGACGGAAAGCGGACACGAAGGCCACAACCGTCTTTTTAGGCCACCGGAGGCGAGGGGGCGGGGCGGCTCCCGGCCGGAATCAGCGCGGAGAGGCAGCGTTCCTCGTCCTCCCCGACAGGGGGAACGAGCCGACCACCGTTCGCCTGGAGGAGCTGCTCAGCGTTGGCCAGGTCTTCGCGGCGGTGCGGCCGGCGCCGGCCGTCGTCGCTGAGGTCCTCCTCGGTGATCTCCTCGCGCGGGAACAGGATGTCGACGCGGACGAAGGGCTCGGGTCGGACTCCGCGCTCGCCCATGGCCTCCGCCTGCTCGAGGCGCACGTGGACGCGCTTCAAGCCCCCGGCGCGCTGGGCCGCGTTGCCCAGGAGGCGGGAAAGCGCGTCCGCCACCTGCTCGCGGTCCACCAGCACCTCCTGCAGGTCCGGGGGAGCCCCGATGGCGAGGGAATCGCCCTCTCCGGGCGTCGTCTCCAGGGAACGCGCGGCCTGGCGGATGAGGTCCACGGGCGCGCAGTAGCGGAGGGCGAGCCGGGCCCGGCGGCGCGGCAGGGGCTCGTCGCCCGCGGGGCCTTCGTGCGCCTCGGGCGGGCCCGCCTCGTCGGCCGGAGGGGTCGGGGTCACGCTCTCTTCCCCGGCGGCCATCGTCTCTTCCTCCTCCACGCGCTCGAGGGTCTCCGCGAGGTCGCGGAAAAGGAAGACCAGGCCCAGCTCGTCCCGGAACTCCTCGGGCACGGGCATGATCGACAGGCCGACGTAGAGGCGCACCCCACCGGGGGTGATGAGCGGGAAATCGAGGCGCGTCTCCGCGCGCCCGCTGGCCGAAAAGATGGCCTCCCGAACCTCCTCGTTGTTGCCGAAGATCTCGATCACGGGTCGGCCTACGCAGTCGGCGAGGCTCACCCCGAGGGTGTGGAGGGCGGCCCGGTTGGCGAAGGAGACGACGCCCTTCGCGTCGGTGGTGAGGAGGCCGGCCACCAGGCCGTTCAGGATCGTCTCTATGAAACGGCGTCGGTCCTCCAGCCGGCCCAGGGTCGCCTCCAGCTCGCGGGTGCGCTCGGCCGCGAACTGCTCGAGGTCGCTCGCGGTGAGCTTCCCCGACCGCATGCGCTGGGAGACGTCGGTCTGGACGGCCACGTAGTGGGTGACCCGGCCCGAGTCGTCGGGGATGGGGGAGGCGCTGAGGTCGTTCCAGAACGCGGTGCCGTCCTTGCGGTAGTTCTGGAAGAGCACCCGGCAGGCTCGCCCTTCGGAGAGCGCGTCGCGCAGCTCGGTCTGCGCGGCCACCGCGGTCTCGGGGCCCCGCAGCATGCGGAGGTTCTTGCCGAGGATCTC
>Ga0137379_10001630_pt1 | contig 20657 bp, 20 predicted proteins | sample SagtaG_18_FD_104812 | JGI IMG/M metagenome (GOLD analysis project Ga0137379, IMG submission 104812) | Vadose zone soil microbial communities from Sagehorn Ranch, Mendocino, California, USA - Sage2_L_80_16 metaG | ecosystem: Environmental > Terrestrial > Soil > Vadose zone | place: USA...
GCGTCGACGAGCAGAGCCTGCTTGGTGCGCCCTCCTGTTTTTTCCTCTCCCTTCCCCAGTTGCAAGTAGCTCCCCAAATGCAGTTGCTCCGCATATTTCACCAGATTCGCCGAGCTGACAAAGAATCCTTTCAATTTTGAGAACTGGCCTTCCGTCAGACTGGGATGGGCACGGAAAAGGAAATCGCTGACCAGGAATCCGAGGACAGAATCGCCCAGGAACTCCAGTTGCTCGTTGTCGCCTTCACCCGTACTCCTTTCATTGGCATGTGAGCTATGAGTCAGAGCTTGCCTCAGGAGTTGGATGTCCTTGAACTTATACGCAATCTCGAATTCAAGATCCTCAAGAGCATTCATAGACAAAAAAGCCGTCAACTCAAGTCAGCCGCGGAAGGCGCCCATGACGCCTAGCGAATTCGCGTCATCGGCGCCATTTGCGGCTAGTCTGAATCAACGACCTTATTTTACTACGTACGCAGTACTAATTATTGGCCGATCTTCTGGCCGGCGTTCTTGATGAAATCTTCCAAACCGACTTCCGACTTATTTTTCTGCACGTAAAGCTGCTTAAGAATATCGCGCGCACTCGCTTCGGAGACGCCTTTTAGGAACACCGACCTGGCGAGAGCATCCATGGCCGGATCATTTTTCATATCCTGGAGGTAGGCGATTCCGAGACGGTAGTACGTTATCGGATCGTCGGCCTTCAACTTGATCGCGGTAAGAAGCTCCTTTTGTGAATCACCGAACTTTTTTTGATGCAAGTAAACAAGACCAAGAGTGTAATGCAAGCTCGAATTCAAGCTAGACTTCTGGTCATTGGAGAGCTTGGCCGCCGCAGGAGTACTCACAAAGGTTGCATATTCAGATACCGCCTGTTTGGCTATTTCTTCAGCCCTCTTCATCTGTTTCGCTTTCTCTTCTTCGTTCGTGGGCGGTCTCTCCGCCATAACATTGGAAAGCATCATCAACGTATTCAAGTCATCGGGTTTATATCCGAGAGCCTTATCACCCCACTCCATCATCTTGGCTGCGTCGTTCGCCTGTTGGTAAGAGGCGATGATCTGCTGATAAATGCCCAAGATCCGCTGGTCCATGTCCGTCCTGAAGGCTTCAAACTGGGGCGAATTCTTGTCGAGAAACACGACATTCTTGTTTTTCTTTCTTTCGTTATCCCGATCTTTCTCCGAGAGCTTGGCGTCCGCGTCGGCTTTTGCGAATAATTTTTCCCCGAATTTGACTGTTGCTTCCAGGGCTTGTTCTCCAGCAAGGGCGGCCTCCTTGGGCTTACCTGTTTGGGTTAGTGCCATCATCTTCAGGATGTGGGCATAGCCAACGAAATCGGAATTGGGAAACTTCGACACAAAAGTATCCGCCAGTGTGACTTTGGTAGCCGCGTTCTGTTCGTTCTGTAGCGCCACAAAGCCGTCCAATTCATCTTTGCTCGTAGCTTGCGGCCCGATCGATTGTGGTTGTTGGCCCGCCTCCTGCCCACGTTGTTGTTGCTGCTGCTGGTTCCTGCGTTGAGCAGCACCGAAAGCGACAGCGCTAAGGGTTAGGGCGAGGACTATCGCCACAAATGCAGTTCCCTTTCTAATCTTCATCCGACAAGTCTCCTTATAGTTTTTAGCGACGAAAGAAAAGCCAAGACTATTCGCTAACGCGCTGACCTGTCAAGAACAGGCGTAAGGCACCCTATAAGGGAATCTTTGTGTTGATACGGGGATAGACCCTCCGTGCGTTCCGCTCGAAAATCTTTCGCTTCTCTTCGCCGCTCAGCCACATCACGGCGTCGACGTAGCGCTTCGTATCATCGAAATAGTGGCCGGTCTCCGGATCAATGCCTCTCACTGCCCCGACCATTTCTGATCCGAACAGGATATTGTCCACGGGGACAACCTTAAGCAGCAGTTCGATGCCGGGCAGGTGGTAGACACATGTGTCGAAAAAGACATTGTTTCGAATCAGTTCCCCAAGTGGCGGCCGCTTCAAGTCCTGGGCGAGACCGCGATAACGTCCCCAATGGTAGGGGACGGCGCCTCCACCATGAGGAATAACGAATCTCAGACTCGGAAAATCCTTGAACAGATCGGCAGTAAGGAACTGCATAAAGGCTGTCGTGTCGGCATTGATGTAATGTGCGCCGGTTGCATGGAAGTTCGCATTGCAGGAAGAGCTGACGTGAACCATCGCCGGCACATCAAGCTCCACCATCTTTTCATAGAACGGATACCAGTAGCGGTCCGTCAGAGGTGGAGCAGTCCAGTGGCCGCCCGACGGATCCGGGTTCAGATTGCAACCAATAAAGCCCAACTCCTTCACCGAACGTTCGAGTTCTCCGATGCAGTTGCTGGGGGCGGATCCCGGCGATTGCGGTAACTGGCAAACACCGACAAAGTTTCCGGGATACAGCGTGCAGACGCGATGTATCAGATCGTTGCAGTGCTCGGCCCAGTGCAGGCTCGTCGTTGCGTCGCCGATATGATGGGCCATCGCGGAGGCTCGCGGCGAAAAGATGGTGACATCGGTACCACGCTCCTTCTGAAACTTTAGCTGCGCGGATTCCAGGCTCTCGCGTATCTCGTCGTCGCTGACTTTAATCGTGCCTTTAGAAGGGGCAATCGACGGATCTTTCAAGCCCGCGATTTGGGCGTCCCGCCATGTTTGGAGTGGCTTGGGAGCGGTTGTGTAATGCCCGTGACAGTCAATAATCATATGGCACTATCTGCAACCGTTACTGTAAGGCTTCTGTATGCCTTCGCGCGCGGCCGCCTGGGCGTTTCGTGTGTTGTCTCCGACCTTGGCCGCCTGCTGGTAATACTCCACAGCGCGATCGCGGTTACATTCGAGGTCGAAAATGCGCGCCAGGAAAATGTAGGACCAAACTTTCATCGAGGGCTCGGCGGAATCGCTGCGAACCGTGCGTTCGAAATATTGCTTCGCTTGTTCGCTGTCATCCTGTTTGCTTGCAATCAAAGCGAGGCCATAAAAAGCCGCCCCATTGGTCCGGTCGAAATCCGAGAGCACCTTTTCAAAAGCGGCCTGAGCCTTCTCGATGTTACCGGAGTTGAATGCAGCCTCGCCTTGTTTCAACAGGTCGCGAGTCGGATTCCTAGCAGGAGCGGAAGGAGCCTGGGGAACTTCGGCCCGTCCCGCGGTTTTTGGGGGAGTTGGAATCTTGTAGAAGGTTTCCTGGAATCTCTGTTGCTCGGCCTTGATCTCGATGCCACGCGCCATCTCCGGGAAGTAGTCACGCAGGCCGGAGTCGCGCTGTTCGTAAGCATCGAGCGCGTCGTAAAAGTACGGAGTCAGAAGGAGACCCGTTCGGTAAAACGTGTCCAGACTCTCGCGGGCGCGAGCAGCGGGGATACGATCCATGCGAAGCTCGACAGCTCGAATCAACGATTCGGTCGTCATCACGCGAAACTCGGATGTGTACGCCGGCTCCACACCTTCGGCCTTTGCCACAAGCGCAAGAAGGGAATTTCCACCCTCGATTTTCGTCACATTGCCGGCAACCAGGGGATCCAACTGGAAATGCAGGTAGGCGTGGCGAACATCGTCGACCTTCGGATTGGCCGAACCGCCCAAAATGACATAGTAATTGTCCTGGTCGCTCCGAACATTAACCGTGTTGATAGGCGCAGCGAGTTCGAGATAAACCGCCATCGTGCGGGCAAGGGAGCCGCCGAGCGGGATCCGCAGATACACGTCTGTCCGGACGATGAGATCCCGCAACGCCGGAGCTAGCGCGCCGGCCGCTCGCTCGTATTGCGGCCGGACTTCGGTCCAACGCTGTGAGATTTGTGCCGCTTGATAGAACTCGCGCAAAAGATCGGCAAACCCGATCACGCTTCGTGCATCCGGCGGCATGACCTCTTCACGTGGCGGCTTGAAATTCGGCGGATCCGTCAGCATCACCGCCAGCGTGATGTACTTTGATAGCTGCGCCTCATCGGTTTGATCGCCTTTACGGCTGTTGTAAAAACTCTTCAATCGTGCAACGAGATCGGGATCCAGATCCTGAACGTATTTCCGAACGGCCTCACGCACGGGATGGTACTGCGACCCGAATTCAACGTCGAACCCGGCTGCGTTCAGCGCTGCCATTGTCGTGAACAGCCGCAGATCAGGTTGAAAGATCACGCCTGACGATTGCGCAGATGCAGACAGCACAAGCGATAAGGCAAGTACACATGTGAGGGAAATCCGAAAAAACATGCCCGACATCATAACACTAATGGAACAGATGTAGGGGCGACCCATCCTGTACAATGCGTTCATGGAGTTTGGAATCTCGACACAAATTCACCGCCGGCAACCGGTCACCGTGGATCTGTTGGAATCCATACGGAAAGCCGGTTACGAACGATTCGAGCTTTTCTGCAACCGTCCTCATTTGGATTTCCACGATCCCGGGCTTTTGCGCACCGTTGGACGCTGGTTCCAGGAAAACGCCCTTCCGGCGCCATCGATTCATTTGCCGTTTCTCGAAAATGTTGGACCGAAACAGAAAATCTGGATATCTCCACTTGATCTGGAGCGCCGGCATCGAGAATTTGCATTGGACGAGATCAAGCGCGCGCTCGAGCTTGCCGAGCGTGTAACGCCACCCTATGTAGTGATGCATCTCGGTAATCCCGGGGACGCTTTCAGCCCCGTTGCCTTTGATTATGCCTATACGGCGATCTCCCAAATCCGCGAATTTGCCGGCGTGCGAGTCATGATCGAGAACATTCCGAACGAGATTTCGACGATCGAGCGCATTCAGGAATTCAGAAGGGCCGCGGACGTTCCCGATATCGGAATCTGTTACGATACTGGACACGGCCATTTACAGGGAGTCACGAAAGGCCTCGAGTACATTCACACGACGCACGTCCATGACAATCATGGCGAGAAGGACGAACACTTGTGGCCATTCGAAGGCGCTCTCGATTGGCCGGCACTCATCGAAAAACTCGTTGTTGCAAAATATCAAGGTCCATTCATTTTCGAGACGCGCAGCGGAGATCCGACAAAAGGCGCGGATTCGCGGAGCCGTCTTCGGGACCTTTGGGACGAAGCGCAGAATTCAATTGAAGAATTCAGGCTAAAGTACAAGCTATGACGCACACCTACATCGAAGACATCGGGAAATATGTCGGAGGAGAGGTGACGCTCCGAGGCTGGGTGCACAATAAACGATCCAGCGGCAAGATTCAGTTTCTCATTGTGCGCGACGGAACAGGTTACATTCAGGCTGTCGTTGCCAAGAACGCGGTTTCACCGGAGATTTTCTCGGCCGCCGACAGTCTCACACACGAATCCTCACTCGCCGTTACCGGCACAGTGCGCCAGGATTCGCGGGCGCCCAGTGGATTCGAGCTCGACGTCACCGATCTGAAGGTCTATCAGGAAGTCTCCAAGGAGGAACCGTTCCCGATAACGCCGAAGGAACACGGCATCGATTTTCTGATGGATCAGCGCCATCTCTGGATCCGATCCACACGTCAGCGTGCGATCCTAAAAATTCGTCACGAGATCATCAAGGCAGTGCGCGACTTCTTCGATAACGACGGCTTTACGCTTTGCGATACACCGATCCTGACACCAGCGGCATGCGAAGGCACGACAACTCTGTTCGAAGTGAAATATTTCGATGAGCAGGCATTCCTCACGCAATCCGGACAGCTTTACAACGAGGCGACCGCCGCGGCGCTGGGTAAGGTCTACTGCTTTGGTCCGACGTTTCGCGCGGAAAAATCCAAAACTCGACGGCATCTGACCGAGTTCTGGATGGTCGAGCCGGAAGTCGCCTTTGCGACAGTCGAGGACACGATGGACCTTGCCGAACGCATGATCACGTTCATTGTTCAGCGCGTGCTTGAACGAAGATCAAGCGAATTGAAGTCGCTGGAGCGCGACCTGACCAAGCTCGAAAAGATCTCGACTCCCTTTCCCCGCATCAGTTATGACGATGCCGTCAAAATCCTCCAGAAGAACAGCTCAGAAATCCAATGGGGCGGGGATTTCGGTGGAGGCGACGAAACCATCATCTCACAGCAGTTCGAAAAGCCGGTCATGGTCCACCGATATCCAAGCGCCATCAAAGCGTTTTATATGGAACCCGATCCGATTCGGCCCGAAGTCGCTCTTTGCGTGGATGTACTGGCTCCCGAAGGTTACGGTGAGATCGTTGGAGGCGGTCAGCGCGCTGCAAGTCACGATCTGCTCGTCGAGCGCCTCAAAGAACACGGGCTTCCCCGTGAGGTCTTCCAGTGGTACCTCGATCTGCGGAAATTCGGCTCGGTACCGCATGCCGGCTTCGGTATGGGCATCGAGCGCGCAGTCACCTGGATTTGCGGTCTGGAGCACGTGCGTGAGACGATTCCCTTCCCTCGCATGCTGTACCGATTGACGCCATGAGAAGCAGGGGGCAGGGGCAGGGGTGGTGAACCAACACTCTTCTGCCTCCTGACGCCTGATCCCTGACGCCTCGTCTTTGTGCGTTGGTGTTTCGTGTTTTATGATGCCGAGAGGAGTCTTATGTCCGATATTTCCATCGTTGGTGTGCCGATGGACCTGGGTGCGGACAGGCGCGGCGTCGATATGGGTCCCTCTGCACTGCGGTATGCCAATCTAAATGAAAAACTGAAAGAACTCGGCCATCAAGTTGCCGATCTTGGGGATCTCGACGTCATCATTCCGGAAACGCGGCATTTCGGTGATCCACGAGCGAAATATTTGAGGGAGATCGTGGACGCATGCGGGCGACTCGCCAACCTGGTGCTGGATATCCGGGAAGCCGGGCGAACGCCGCTGGTATTAGGCGGCGATCACTCGATCGCCGTCGGCACTGTCGCCGGCATGTCGGAAAGCTTCCGCCGTCAGGGAAAGAAGATCGGTCTCATTTGGTTTGACGCGCACGCGGACTTCAACACGCCGGAGATTTCGCCCAGCGGAAACGTCCATGGGATGCCCATGGCCGCAATCATGGGCTATGGGGCGAAGGAACTGACCCACATTTTCGGCTTTTCACCGAAGGTCCAGCCGGAATACGCCGTGATGGTTGGAATCCGCGAAGTTGATCGAGACGAACGCGAACTCGTCAAGAAGTCCGGCGTCCGAGTCTTTACGATGAAAGATATCGACAGGCGGGGCATCGGTGCAGTCATGGACGACGCATTGTCTATTGTTACGAATGGCACCGACGGCTTCGCCGCTACCCTCGATGCGGACTTCCTCGACCCCTACGAATCTCCGGGCGTGGCCACTCCCGTACGCGGCGGCGCCGACTATCGCGAAGCCCATCTCGCTATGGAGATGTTGGCGGATACAAAAAAAATGGTCTCGTTCGAAATCACCGAAATCAATCCGATTCTCGATGAGCACAATAAGACCGCACATTTTGGAATGGAACTCATTCTTTCCGCGTTCGGGAAGCAGATTTTATGAAAGAGATTTCGGAATCATCCACACTCAAACAAGCCCTTGAGACCTACACAACCGAGGGAGAGCTCTACGAAAAGCTTGAAAACGGCCGCGTCCGCTGTTACGCGTGCGGCCACCGCTGCGTCATCTTCGACGGACTGGACGGCATATGCCGGGTTCGTTCCAATCGCGGTGGAAAGCTATTGGTGCCTCACGGCTACGTGGGCGCTCTGCAACTCGATCCTGTTGAGAAAAAGCCGTTCTTCCACGCGCTGCCCGGATCCTTGGCGATGAGCTTCGGCATGCTTGGTTGCGATTACCACTGCGCCTATTGCCAGAATTGGGTGACTTCACAGGCCCTGCGCGATCCGAATGCCATTTCCCCACCTCACCGCCTGACGCCTGAAGAGTTTGTCGCGCTGGCGATGGATCGCGGCGCGCGAATCGTCACCAGTACCTACAACGAACCTTTGATCACAAGCGAGTGGGCCGTCGAAATCTTTAAGGCGGCGCGGCAGGCGGGTCTGAAGACTTCTTACGTTTCGAACGGCAACGGTACGCCGCAGGTACTGGCATATATCAAACCCTGGGTGGATCTATATAAGGTCGACCTGAAGAGTTTCCAGGATCGCAATTACCGCAAGCTTGGCGGTGTTCTGAATAACGTCCTCGACACGATCCAGCGGCTGCACGCAATGGGATTTTGGCTGGAAATTGTGACCCTGGTCGTTCCGGGCTTCAACGACAGCAGTGAAGAGCTTCGAGATATCGCCCGATTCCTGGTCCATGTTTCGGCCGATATTCCATGGCATATCACAGCCTTCCATCAGGACTACAAAATGACCGATCCGGATAATACGTCTGTCTCTACTTTGCTGAGAGCTGCCGAGATCGGGAAGTCCGAAGGTTTGAACTTTGTGTACGCGGGTAATCTGCCGGGCTGTGTTGGCGATTGGGAAAACACGAACTGTCCCGGTTGCGGCGAACTGCTCATCGAACGCTACGGCTTCAGAATTCGAAGAATGCGCGTAAAGAATGGGTCTTGTCCCAAGTGCGCGCGTCAAATTCCCGGAGTGTGGAATTAGATCTCTTTACGTTTCGCCCGCAATCAAGTCGTCCAACAATACCTCGATTAATTGTTCCTCATGTATGGCTTGTCCTGAATTGAGCTGAGGCAGTTTGCAGCTGCCGCAACAATCGTCGGATTTTCGCAGACGAAAACACGGCGGACCTTGGCGCCGGAACGAAACAGCGCCTGATCCCGCAGAAGTTGCCGGGTGCTGAGACGGTAGGGCTCGCCGGCGCTGCGATGCAAGCGTAAGGCCTCACCGGCCGGACCGGATGAGTCCGGCAGAAGATTCAAAACCAAGACGGGGCTGCTGAGCTCATCGCAAAGAACGTCCGCGCTAGCCCAGGCGTGCCGGCGCTCTTCCATGTCCTTCTCCAGCTTCACCGAGCAGCCCGGATAGCCCGCTTTGCAGTGGCCTTTTGCAAGTCGGTTCTCGCGGAAGCGATCCGTTCATTGAGTTTGCGAATATGCGCTGCCCTTTCGCTCTGCCTCCGGATCGCCGCTTCGAGCCGTTCTTTGTTCGGGGCGATATCGGCCGAGCGGGTCGCTTCTTGATCTACATCATCCGGTCCTGCCAGTGCAGCGGCCCCGACAGCTTCATCCATTGACGATGTCAGCCGAGTCCGATGCTGGTCCAGACTTGCTTTCGCGATCTCGCGTCCCCTCATGCGGCTCTTCCGGCCTTCTGCCACAGTTCACCGGCTGCTGTCTCGGCTTCTTTTCGCTTTTCTTCGGCCTCGCGCTGAGCTCGCTCAAGCCGGGGAACGGGGAGAAGACGAGGCCGCGCGCCGTTTCCAGGGTGTGTGTTGCTATTCATTGGATGTTACCGAGACCTGACCCAGCGCATAGCGGCCGATCGCCGCGAGCGGAACCACGCCATTGAGCCGAACAGCCTTGCGTGGCTGGAACGTGCGGCCACGTGGGAATCGTTCAGCGAACTTCACGGCTTCGTGATCGATGGTGCGCGAGCCGCCCGACTCGCCGACGACAAGCTATGGAAGCTCGAACTGGTTGTCGAGGAGTTAGTGACGAATGTCATCCGCCACGGATACCCGCCGGGAGAGAGTGGCGTGGTCCGCGTCGGTTACAGTGCTAACTTGACCGGGGAATTTCTAGTACAGATCCGAAGTGGAGGTCTGGCCTTTAATCCCTTGTTGAAAGACAATCCCGACCCCATCGTAGATATCGCGCACCGTAGTGTCGGCGGTCTCGGCATCTATCTTGTGAAAAGTATTATCGACGAGATTGACTACAACCATTCCGAAGGCATCAATATCATTTCGTTTAGGATTCGGATTTGAATCTGGTATCGGAGTTTCGGCTCAGAGGTCTCCGACCTCTAATTTGATTGAATGGCACCAACTTCATTCAACTGGAAATTTTCAAGAGCTTATTCCGCGGCATCGCCGAAGAAATGGGCGCGACCCTCAAGAGCACAGCTTTCTCTCCGAACATTAAGGAACGGCGCGATTACTCCTGTGCGACTTTCAATGCTCGCGGGAAGCTGGGCCAGGCTTGAATCCTTGGGGACCGGCTGGGGGCGGGCGCAGCCGCAAAAGTTTACATAACCCCCAATTATATGATGCGGGATAACCGGCCCGTGTCGCTTGAAATTCTTATCCCTCCCTTCCTTCCCGCGCACCGCCTCTGGCACCTGCCGTTCCCGACTTCAGCCAGATGGACTCGTTCTGAACTCCGCTAACAGGGCAACGGGATAGGTGTATCCCCCCTCAAGCGATCTTGCTTTGAATCCTCCGCCACCAGGAGAAATGTTTCGCTTTAAATCCTCCGCGCCGGCCTGTACCGCATTGGGGTTTACATAAGACTTGAAAAGCCGCGATTCTGGGCGGCAACCTGATAAAGCTGCTTCGGATTACTTAACGGAGGAAGTTTCGCGATGCGCGCTGTTGTGAAATTCGCCGGCAGAATTTTGTTTGCCTGCGGAGCATTCTGGTTGTCGACGTTTGGCCTGACGGATAACCAGAATAAGTGGCACGGGTTATGATCGTGTATCCCACGCTCGGAATCTTCGTGCTGGGCACACAACATTCGCAAGATGCCGCGCCGTCTATCGGAGGCGTTCCCGCGATGTATTGGTACGGCTGGACTGCCACGGCCGCACTGGGAGGGGTGATGCTTCGCATCGTTGGCGCCTTCTTTGCTGAACGATGGACGCCACGGATCTCGTTAACGTGGCTCTGGATGGCCCCAGCATCCGCGATGATTGCGTGCGTGTACCTCACGCTATCTGGAAGGTTTGCAGATCAGGCCATACCGGACTTCCGCCTGGGGCAAAGCCTCTGATGTTAATCGAGGCGGGTTCCTGTCCGACTAGGACGCCAATCTCTATAATGGCACATCTTCGGCACACCACTATTGAGAGCCGCCATGGATGCGAGCCGTCGACAGCACATTGCCGAGTTCACCCAACGATGCACTCAATCGAGGTTGTGGCATCCGATTCTACAAATCCGTCAGGGTCACAGCTGGGGAATGAGACTAAACTCGCATATGGATCTTCACCCGTCGAATTTGGCGGCGGGGTATCGCTACCGGGTGGTATCGTAATAGCGATCGCTCCAACTGTTCCATTTGCGGAATTACTCGAACAACAGAATGAAGAAAGGACAATGCGAGTCTACGAAGACCACAGAATAGGAGGCGCCGCTTGTCGAGTACTGACGGACGACCCCGGGAGCCTTATGCGTGTCCCCCCTCACATTCCCCGAAACTGCGCGGCCGTCGACCGCCTGCAATAGCGAGGAGATCATGATGAGAGCAGTGACAATCCGCGCGGCGGTTTCAGTCGTCGCGTGTGCCTTCGCACTCGTCGCAGTGCTGTCCCAGAACGTCGCCTCCCAGGGAGGATCATCCCGTCCTCTCGTGAGCGAGGCGCAATACGAGGCCTGGCAGACAGAGTTGTCGAACTGGGGGCGCTGGGGCCGTGACGATCAGCTTGGAACGCTCAACCTGATTACGCCGGCCAAGCGTCGCGCCGCGCTGACGCTCGTCAAGGAAGGCGTGCCGGTGTCACTTTCGACCAATACCTTTTTTGAAAAGATGGAGGACGTCCCGTGCCCGGCCGAGTGGGCCATGACGACCGCGACGGACACGGGGGCAACCGATCGGGTGGCGTATCCGTGCATTCACGGCGCGGCTGCAACGCACATCGATTCCCTCGCGCACACGTTCTTCCGCGGAAAGATGTGGAACGGGTATGACGCAACCAAACTGGTGACGAAGGAAAAGGGTGCAGAAAGGAACTCCGTTCTCCCAATGAAGAATGGGATCGTCACGCGCGCGGTGTTGTACGACATCGCGAGGCTGAAGGGCGTCCCGTATCTCGCTCCGGGCGATCGCATCTTTCCCGAGGATCTCGAAGCGTGGGAAAAGAAGGCCGGTGTCAAGGTGGGTCCGGGAGACGCGCTGGTGCTTCGCTGGGGCCGGTATAGTCGACGGGCCAAACTCGGGCCGGACGATGGCGCTGCCGGGTTCGATAATTCGATCCTGCCGTGGCTGAAGAAACGCGACGTCGCGCTAATTGTCTGGGAAACGGCCGGCTATTCACCGCAGCCGCAGGGCGATTTGTTCAGAAACGCCGTCCACAACTTCGTTCAGGCGATTCTCGGCATCCACATCCTCGACCGCGCTGATCTGGAGGCGTTGAGCGAAGCGGCGGCGTCACGCAATCGCTGGGAGTTCATGCTGACGGTCACGCCGCTGGCGCTACCCAACGCGACCGGATCGCCGGTCAACCCGATCGCGATGTTCTGAGCGCGCTCGGTAGTCGAAATAAGAGGAGCGGTGATGAGTCCTATATTGTCGTCGTTAACTCTCATAGGCTAAACGCTGCTCGCTTCGGCTTGTCCCGTCGAACCGCAGCAGACTGCCCAACCCAAGCGCATTGGGTTCGTATGGCTCAACTCTCCCACCACGAATGCCACGGACGTCTACGACGCAGAGCTTCGGGAAGGGTTGCGGGAACACGGCTGGATCGAAAACAAGAATATTGTCATCGAGTCGCGTTACGCTGAGGGAAGCCCCGAGCGTCTCGAAGAGATTGCGGCGGAACTTGTCCGGCTTCCCGTCGCCGTTCTGGTGACAGCCTCGGTTCCGGCGGCACTTGCCCTGAAAAAAGCTACGAGGTCTATGACCGCCGGCGATCTCTAAATTGTCGGACGGTCGGCGCTCATAGAGCGCCGCTAAAGTGTGGCTTCTCCGCCCGGCACGAAATAACATTGCGCAATGCAGATTCCAAGAACGGTTGTCATGGTCATCGGAATCATGTGTGCCGGAGCACTTGTGAACGCGCATGCGCAATGGCTGAACTATCCGGACGCGCGCATCCCTCGAACCAAGGATGGGAAGCCGAAGTTGACTGCTCCTCCACTGCGTGTGAACGGCAAACCGGATCTGTCTGGGCTGTGGCAGGCGGAACGGAGTCCGAATACGACGCCGTCCTGGGTAACAGCTTCACCGCTCTGCAACCCGACACGGGCGACATCACCAAGAATTTTTTGAACGTATTCTGGGGCATGAAGCCCGAAGACGAGCCCCTTCGGCCGGAGGCGGCTGCCATCTTTAAGGACCGCCGGGAACGCCTGCAGGATAATACCTTCACTCGATGCCTTCCCGGCAGCATACCCGCCGCGTTGCTGGTTCTGACGTTCAAGATCATTCAAACGCCGCAGGAGGTCGTCATGTTGCCTGAGATGGCGACCAATCCCCCTCGCCAGATTTATACGGACGGCCGCCCTCTCCCCAAGAACCCGGACCCACCTGGATGGGATATTCCGTGGGGCGCTGGACCGGCGATACGCTTGTAGTCGACACGATCGGCTTCAATGACAGAGCCTGGCTCGACGCATTCGGCCATCCACGTAGTGAATCGATGCACATCACCGAGCGCTACCGACGTCGGGATTTCGGCCACATGGACCTGGAGATCACGTTCGATGATCCGAAATACTACACGCGGGCCTTCAGCATCAAGATTGTCCTGAACCTGGTACCGGACAGCGACCTCCTTGAATATGTCTGCAACGAAAACGAGCGGGATCGTGCTCACATGGCGAAGTGAGGCACCCTACTCGTCTACCGGTTCAGCAGGGGAATGCTGTTCACCTCGGCTCCCCATCTAACACCGCACTGTTCACGCTGATCTGTTCACTAATGCATTTCGCAAGAGCCAATCGGCGGATCCCTGAGTTACCACAACGCCTTTCTACAGATCGGCCGCGGCTTGACCTGCGGTGACTCGCCGCTTATTCTTGCTGTCCGCACAGCGGTGTTTTGAGCTGTGCCATTTTATTTCAGGGCTTTGACGAGTCACGCAACATAGGCCGCAATTCAAGACTCAAAGCGAATCCAGGACCGAAGGAGGGCTGCATGGCGGGGAAGACTCTGATGATCCTCACTTGTTTTCTTTTATGCATCGTGTGTTTGCTGGCAAATGTCCGAAAATCGGCTGCCCAGAACATCACGGGAACTATTCTTGGCACAGTACGCGATCCGCAAGGCGCGGTCGTACCGAATGCGTCGGTCTCAGCAAAAAATGTTGGAACCGGCGCAGAGCGCGCGGTGCTGACGGACGCCTCCGGCGGCTTCAGCATCGCCAGTGTTCCGGCGGGGTCTTACGACGTGACCGTCTTAGCTTCCGGGTTTCGGACCGAGGCGGTTAGACGAGAAAACAGAATTCGTGATGCTTCGAGTTGCCGCGTCTTCACCGCCCTATTTTGCCTGCGTGCACTGAAGGTCGGCGCCGATCGTGAGCGGGCCCGAATAATTCTTCTTCACGTCGGCCACTGCGGCATCGAGATCGAAATTGGCGATGTGGCTCAAGATGAGCCGCTTAGGATTCGCACTTTGTGCCACGCTTCCGACCACAGCGGGAAGCGCTTGGTTCGGATTGTTGGCGCCTACGCCGATGGCGAGATGCATGAGCAAAATGTCGGCGCCTTTGGCGAAGCCAGGAAATCTTGGATTGGTACCGTTCTGGTCCGAGCTGAAGACGACGGGCACGCCTTGCGTTTCCACCCGATAGGCGAGCGTGGGAAGATTCCCATGCGGTATGCCCATCGCCGTCACTTTCATCCCGTCGCGGTCGTAGACCGTCGTGGGCTCTGCTTTCGTCACGTCCACGACGCGCGGATCGAGCTTCACGCCAGGTCCCGGCGCCACCACCGAGCTCAAGACCTCCCATGAGCCGTTCTTGGGATCGAACAGACGAGTGAGAAAGTCGTTGAACGCCGGCGCCGCCTCGTTCCCGGACGGTCCCACGATCGGAAGCATGTCGTCGCGCGTCATGCGGCCCGACCACAGAACGGCCGGCAGGTCGGAGGAATGATCGGGATGCAGATGGCTCACCAGGATCATGGAGAGATCGGAGAACTTCGCCTGCGCCTGGCCGAAGCGGACATAGGCGCCGCCGCCCGCATCGACGAGAATTTTCGCCTGATTGCCGACCCAGAGAAGATAGCTCGTATTGGCGCGATCCTTCACAAAGCCCGGGGCGCCTGAGCCCAACACCTGCACCGCCACGGGATTCCCCGTGCAGCTTTGCGCCAGTGCGCCCGAAGACATCATCAAGGCAAGCGCCACGCCGGCAATCATCGATCGATACATGAGACACCTCAGTCCAGTTTCCATCTCTGGCGGAAATTATACTCGCTCCCGCCGCAATATAACTCACCATGAAAGCGTAAGGCTGTCGACTTTTCTGATACACGGTTGCGGTAATTCGCGCCTGACGTCTCGGCGATGGCATTAATGGAGATAAACTTCAGGGTTCGTGCTAATGCATTATGCTTCTCTAGTGAATGTTTTCCCAAAGTTTTGTATTTCCTTACTGCTGATTTTCGACCTTGGCTATTACATTCAAGCCATCCGAGGCGAATACCAGATCCTTGCACACCGGAAGTCGATTGATAAACTGATTGCCAACCCAAAGACTCCCGCACAACTTCGACAACAATTGCAACGGGTTCAACAGCTCCGCACCTTCGCCAAAGACGAACTGAAGCTACCTGTGGACGGCAGTTACGCGAAGTACGTCGATGTGCATCGGAAGTACGTCGCTTGGACCGTTCAGGCTGCGCCGCAGTTTTCCATCGAGCCGAAGGTCTGGTGGTATCCGTTCGTCGGAGCGTTGGCATATCGCGGATACTTTTCCGAGAAGAGCGCACGCGACTACGGGGAGCATTTGGCGAAGGAAGGATTTGATGTGTATGTGGATGGCGTCGAGGCTTACTCGACATTAGGCTGGTTCAAAGACCCCTTGTTGAACACCTTCGTCGACGACAGCGAGCCGGAGTTGGCCGAACTGCTGTTCCACGAACTTGCCCACAAACGTGTCTTCGCGAGCGGAGACACCGACTTCAATGAAGCCTACGCAACCACTGTCGGCCAGGAAGGTGCGCGCCGCTGGCTACGCGCGAAGAGTGACATCGCCCTGTTAGCTGAATATGACGCAGCCATCGAGCGCGATCGGCAGTTTGTGCATCTCATCATGATGACGCGCGAACGGCTGCTGAAGGTTTACGGAAATGCGAGGGCGACGCGATTGCAGTCCTACGATCTGCAGGGCGAAAAAAAAAGGGTTTTTGATGATCTGCGGCACCAATACGAAGAACTGAAAGTGATCTGGAATGGTTATTCAGGTTACGACAACTGGTTTGCCCACGACCTGAACAATGCGAAGCTGAATACCGTCGCCAATTACTACGATTACGTTCCTGGGTTTCAACGATTGCTGGAAGGGAACGGCGGCGACATCGAAAAATTTCACGCTGCCGCGGAACGCATTGCCAAGCAGCCGAAAGACATCCGCCATCAAAAGCTTCACGATTAGCCACGGCCCGGATACTTGCGCCTGCGCTGCCTGAATTACGAAATCGATCCCGCCCAGTTGTTCGAAGACATGGCCTCACCGGATTTCACGCCTGAACAATGGCATGAAATGCTGTCGCGCTGGGACCTGGATCCAACGCTTCGGCGCGGGCCTCAGAAGCTGGAATCCAAATCAACGTGGCGCGGATTGCGTCAGCTCTTCAGCCTGGCGAGTTGCGCATCGACCAGCGCCGTAATTGCGGCCCGGCGGTCGGGCGTGATCGCGACAGCGATATGTTCCGCGAGGTCATGGAGCGTGCTCGTGGCCGGATCCAGCGAGGCGGTCTCGCCATGCCGGAATGCCGCGACGTATTGCTTCAGCATTGCCTGCCGGTGCGCTGCAGCCGGGCGGGCAACGAAGCCGGAGTCGGGAAGGTTCACCAGCGCCGACTTGAGCCTACCCCATCCCAGGTCGATGACGCGGGGGTGAACGAGCATGAACTCGCCGGCGAGCTGAGTCAGGCCAGCCACCTGCTGAACGAAGTAATCCTTGTCGAACCCGTTGGGTCCGGCCTCGGTGTCCACCTGCGAATACGTCTGCGTCCAGCCGCCCGGCCAGTCGCCGGCCAGCCCGATGCCGGGAATACCGTAGGCCCGGCCCTTGTTCATCGGGCTCTTGACCGTGCCCTGGAAACCTCCGTTGACACCGGGTGCCACATCACCGGCCTTCACGTCAACACGCGGCCAATGATTGTCGTTGGCCGCTCGCGCGATGGCTTCGACGAGCCAGATGTTGTTGTTATGGACGTCCATCAGGCTCGTGATGACGCCGCCGTCCTCGGGACGCTCCGTCGAGTAGGCGTACTGATTGCCGTCAGGCCCGAGCTCGACGGTTTGCCGCCCGCCCATGTGCTCGATCCCCATCGTCGCCATGACCGGTTTCAGGCGATCGGGGTGGATCGTGTAGTAATCGAATTGCGGCCAGCTCGTTTCGCCGCCCGGCATGAAGTGCCGGCAGTCAAAGTAGAAGACGAGCGTTCGAGGCCGCGCGGACCGCGGAATCTGATTGAAGTACGACATGATGCCGAGCATGCCCAGTCCGCCGTTGTCTTCGATGAGCGACATGGCGTCGGTGTGCGTGGAGAGCAGCACCTGTTCGTCCTGGGGTGTGCCGTAATTCTTCCCGGGCAGCCGCGCGATGATGGACTTGCCGGTATCGCGCTGAAAGCGGGCGGTGAGCGTCAACGTGGCCATCTTCCCGGCCTTCGCGTCCGCGAGCACCTTTGCCCCGTTTACACGATCGAGCGTGAGCGTGGGACAGTTGATGTACTTCGCGCCGAGCCCGGCTTTGCCGTCCGGCGTATAGACGCTCCGCTGCACCAGCCCGAACGCCGCACCCGGCGACAGGTCGTAGACAATCACCATGCCGGCGGCCCCGCCCTTGATGCCGATCGTGGCAAATCCGCCCACTTGACTCCAGACCCAGCGGGAGTGATACGAGCTCGTGACGCTCGCCGCAGGCGGCGTAAACAGCGGCGCCCACTTGCCCGGCGAACGCCACTCGTAATCGGTCATCGTGTAGTTGTCCAGAAATGAGTTCGAGTGTGGGGGGTCAGGATAACGTGCGGTCTGGAACACCAGAATCTTTCCGGCGATGTCCGCGGCGGCTGGCGGATGCGCGGGATCGTAGTAGAGCATCGGTGCCGTGATGCCGTTGGGCGGCGTGAAGCCGGATGTCATGCCGTAGGAGGCCACGACCGGGACCGGTTTTCCATCGGTAATCAGCTTCTCCACCGCGATGCCCGAGTCGTGCATATGGGTGCCGCGGTCCGGCCAGTCGTCCACGATGTAATGGTCGTAGGGAACCTCCACATATTCGAGATCGGCGGCGCTGAATTCCTGCATCTTCGAGATCAGAAAATCCGTGAAACGTTTCCAGCCCGCGCTGCCGGCGTACGTGGGGCCGCACTGGCTCTTGAACACGTGCCAGTCCCAAGCCTGCTGCGGCGTGATCATCCACTTCGGCTCGATCCTGGGAAATCGAGAATGCGCCCCGCCCTCGGAGGGCCGAGCGATACTCTGTGCCGCGAGCGGTTGCCCCATCAAGCACGTGCCTGCGGTGACTCCCGCAGCCGCCTTGAGGAACGTCCGCCTCGAAAAACTCTCACGCGATCCGCTCATTGGTCCCTCCAGGCACACGCTACCGTGGATTCCACCCCGGCACTTCTTTCATCTGTGACTCCATTTGTTAGGCGCCGACAACCGAGTAACCGCGCTCTTGCGCCCGGGTTACGGCAACAATTCCCGCGGGCACCATGTGGCTGGTATTGGGGTTGTACAGGTTCGCGACCAACTCTTTGACGATATCGTCCGCTTTTCCACCGGTCGCCTCGGCAATCGCTGTGGCAATGCCGCGCGTTGCGGTTGAACATACGGCGAGATGCGCACCCAATTTGAGAAGCGAATCGACGGTGTTGCCCCGGTTCGGCAGCGGCGGATTATAGTCGCCGGCTACATTGAACAGGTTGATCTTCGGTGCTTCGTTGGTTTTCGGATCCGTGAACATTGCTCGTTTCGACATGTAGACGCCGTACTTCGCCCACATCGCATCGCTATACGCGAAGCTCGTTGCGCGGTGACGCATGATAACGATCACCGCCAAATCGCTATTCTGAAGCCCGTAGTCGTTCTTGTTCGCGCGGAAGAAGTTATTGGCAAAGGCCAGCGCATCGCCCAAAATGTCCGGCGTTGTGGTGTCAAATACCACGCGATGTTTGCCGGGGATCTTGTCCATCCAATCATCTTTCTCGTGGAGTTCCGGCTGGAAGGTTGCTGCTGCCGCAGACGGCGCAAAGCCTGTCGCGGCGCCGCCCGCCATCACTCCGGCAAAAGCGGCTACCCCGGCGCTGATCCGGGAAATAAACGATCGCCTTTCCAATGGGGACGGCGTAACTTTTTCACTCATATGTTCCTCACTTGCAATGGAAAATTTGGTATGCAAAAAAACTAGCAGCATCTTAACACTTCAGTCGCCCTTCTAAATAATCTTCAGATTTGATCGACTTACTGGGAGTAAGGAAAGGGCAAACTTCGGTCCTCAACGAATTGAAACTGTCATAGCTTTCGCGCAATGTCGATAAACAGGCGCGAGTTGGAATAACAATAATGGAGTCGGTATGAGCTTTTTATTATTGCGGCCCCAGGATTTAAAGGACCTGTTGACCATGAAGGAAGCGATAAACCTGGTGGAGGAAAGCTATCGGGGCATTACGGAGTTCCCTGTAATTAATGCCCCGAGGCGGCGTGTCCATTCCCCCAGTGGAGTGCGCGTCAGTACCTTCCCCGGGGGCGTGCCCAGTCTCGGCGTCATCGGTGCAGGGATTCGCGCCGACCTGGTCGCGCAGCAAGAAGGATTTCAAACCTTTCCTTACCGCGAACATCCGGTGCACGTGCTCCATGATTCAAAAACCGGGCAACTGTTGGCGATCTTGCTGGGTGAGATTGACGACCGGGAAATTGGATACTCCAGTCTCATGGCTTTTAGAACGGCGGCGACCAGCGGTGTAGGGTTTCGTTACCTGCCGCGGAAGGACGCAACAACAGTCGGGCTGTTCGGCTCGGCCGGACAAGCAGCCAATCAGTTGCTCGCTCTCAAGTGTGAGCGGCCGATCACCCGCGTAAAAATCTATAGCCGCAATCCAGAGAACCGGCGGAAGTTCGCGGAGAAGTACGGACCTCTATTCAATTTGGAAATAACTCCGGTAAGCTCGCCCCGCGAGGCGGTGAAGGGCGTCGACGTGATCGCCTGCGCCACAAATACCAATTCGGTTCTGTTTGATGGCGATTGGCTGCGGCCGGGACAGCATGTGACCGGCATCATCGGTTCCAACGTGGCGCTCGTGAAGGCGGGATTCTTGCGCTCTCGGCGCAGAGAAATCGACGACAGGACCGCGGTGCGCGCCGACCTGATCGTCACCAACCTGCGCGAATCCATTTTGTCCGAGGAACAGGGGGATCTGTTCGAGCCTCTGGAAAAGAAACTGATTCAACTCGAAAAAATTCACGAACTCGGCGAGCTGGCTACGAAAGCGTTCCCCGGCCGAACTAGCGACGAGCAGATCACATATCACAAAAACAATAACGGTCTGGGTTGTGCCGATCTGGCGATTGCCATGCGTGCCTATGAACTGGCCAAGCAAAAACGGCGAGGCACAACAATCGACTTACCCACGCCCGGCACGCAGTGAGCGGAAATGGATCCGCGACTTCGCGAGTCCAGCCGACTCACCGGATGCGTGGAACTGCATAAGTTTACTTTGCCGCGGTGGCGCAAAGCTGAGTGCTCGCTA
>Ga0137379_10001642_pt1 | contig 20602 bp, 22 predicted proteins | sample SagtaG_18_FD_104812 | JGI IMG/M metagenome (GOLD analysis project Ga0137379, IMG submission 104812) | Vadose zone soil microbial communities from Sagehorn Ranch, Mendocino, California, USA - Sage2_L_80_16 metaG | ecosystem: Environmental > Terrestrial > Soil > Vadose zone | place: USA...
CTGGTTCTTCCCGCATTTTTTGCATCCTTATGGAACCTCTATTTCGACGTTCATTCTCTTTCGTCCTTTGTCGAGCACATAATAGACAACAGCTGTTAGGACTGAGCTAGCGAAGAAGAATGAGACTCTTAGAAGAGATGAGACCCAGACAAATAGGGCTATGAATTCAAAGAATAGGTTAGAGGCTAAGAGAACTGCCGTTACTGGACCAGATGCTGTGAACTTCGCTATTTCTTCGTCCCGCCAGCCATCTTTGAGAAGATAGCGGCAAGCACCGCTGTTACACCAGGACCTAAGGAAGCAACGCCCAAGTCTAACACGTTTTGGAATAAGAAGTAGCCAGCTATAGCGAAGAATGTGATTCCACATAAGGCGAAAAGCGTCGGCATTTGCCAACTTCTCATTTGAATCATTTCCAAAATTCTTTGCTTTGACCCGAGGTCTAAGCTACCTTCCAAGGTACCTTCCCAATATTGACTACCCGTAACCTTGGTTTCCGCGACTCGGTCATGCTCCACATCAGAAAGAATGGATGAATCGAGCCAAAGTGCTACAGAGGTACCCCATGAAGCGGAAACGCCTTTCTGCCCAATTACAGGGTTCTTGGTAGTCTCTACCACCGTGGTAGCTGACATTTCCGACAATTGTACCGAGAAGTCAACTTTTGGCTCTTAAGTCTAACCCTTTTCGAGCAATTCCGGGCACACCCCCGAGTCCTTTGGATATAAAAGAAAGACCGGAGAAGAGCGAAATAGAGCAGTGTCAGGTTACGACTATGTTGACCATCAGGCTGGGCGGAATCTTACTGTATCCTTGGGTTACTGTGACGGTCGCGGTGTACGTTCCCGCGCACGAGGCGACGAGACAGTGGACTGTGAGTGTGAGGGGATTGAACGTCTGACCACAGGTCGCGAAGCTCGTCTGGCTAAGGGACAGGCCGATCTTGATCGGATTGCTCACGCTGGACTTGAGCGTAACAGGACTCGTGACAGCGGGGGCGCACTTGAACGGGTCGGAGGCGCTACCTATCCCTGTTATGGTGAGCGGGTTTATCATCCAGACAGCTTTAGGCATTGTAAGTGAGGCGAAGCCAACTTCGGCGTAGGCTCCAGCCATGATGAGGCTTATCGAGAGGCCTACGATGAGATGTGGAAGATATCGCCTGATAGGGGACGACAATTGCAACTCGGTCGGCGACCCCTAGGAATTTAAGAGTTGCCTCTGTAGAAGGCGAATTTCGACCGTTTGCGCATTCCCTGGATATCCTGATATCCCTCTTTCGAGAGATGAGTAGAACGTCGCTTGGTGATTGCCAGCTTCTCTGGAAGCATAAAAGAGAACGCCCGTGCCGTCTCTGGCCCGAGTATTGTTGACGATCCGCGAGACTGCTCCTACGATAGTGATACTCGGCCTCGTATCGTTCGAGATCTCGGTGCTCGTGGTTTTGGTGTTCTTTCCTTACCTACCAGACCCTGGACTCTCCAGCCTCAACACGGACGCGTACTTGCTACTCGCTCCACTGTCCACTCTGCTTCTTCTTGGCCTCCTCTACACCTGGCTTGCAAAGCTCGGAACCAAAGTGGCCGTTCAACGGTCGGTCTCGTTCAAGTCCTTCCTCCAGTTTCTCTCAGTACCGTTTCGAAACCTGTTATCCTCGCTTCGATCAGTGTCCTTGTCCGACTCTGCCCGGACGTTCAAGATACTGTCTCATTCACGGTTGATGCTCGCGATTAGTCTGGTCGTCAGCTCTCTTCTAGCTTTTGTCCCGTACCGGTCCGACCTGAACCCGAACGGCACACTCGTGGGCATTGACAGCCCGACTTATGTCGGCTGGATCAGCCAGATGTTGCAGAGACCTCTACCCCAGGCGCTTCAGTACTCGTTTGTCGAGGGCCTCGACGGTTCCAGGCCGCTGCTGCTGATACCGCTGTATCTTGTCGCGTCGACCGGAATCTCTCCCAACATGATAATCGAGTACTTGCCAATGGTTCTAGCGCCACTCCTATCCTTGTCTACGTACATCTTCGTACGGTTCAGCCAGGGAAGCGCGAGACTTGCTGGACTGACAGCCCTGTTCACTTCAACCTCATTCCACATTACCGCTGGAATGTGGGGAGGATACTACGCCAACATGCTCGGGATGATCGAAGCCTACCTGTTCCTAACACTCCTGCTACTATTCTCGAAGTCTCCCTCGACTGCAAGATATGGCGCCATGTTTGCTTTGTCAATTGCGCTCTTCCTGACGCATCCCTGGACCTGGGTCCTCATCGCCACTGCCTCACTCGTTTTCGCGATCTCGATATGGAAGGAAACGGGCGGTTCCATCCACTTGAAGGCGATTATCGGAATCATCACTGGCGGAATCGTTTTGGACGTCTTGAAGAGCGGTGTCTTCGCGACCCGGACCGTAGCGGCGGACGTAGCGACAAAAGTGCCTACCATCGGGCAGGTGGCCTCCTTCTGGACGAATCTGGTCGAGGCGCTGCTCTATACGCATGGGGGCCTGTTGGGGAACTGGCTCATCCTAGGGCTTGGGTTATTGTCTGTCTTTGCGTTGCGATTCCGAGATCGGTTCGAGCGTCTTCTCATCCTATGGGTTGGAGCAGCGTCCGTGCCCTTTCTGCTGCTGGACAGCTATCACCAAGCACGTATCGTGTACGACCTCCCGATTCCAGTACTGGGCTCTATCGCTGTGCTCTTCTTCCTGCCTCAGATGGGAACCAGGAATATTCGGTGGCCCGGGCTTTTGATCGTCCTTCTCCTCGTTCTCAGCACGAACTACGCTTTGCAGAGTATCTTATTCCTCTAGTCTCTGGTTGTTAATACACGAATGTATCCTTGGCATCCCAGATGATGCTTGTGTCGAAGATAAGAATAAAGCAGGATGATGTGACCGCGTTTCTCTCTCACCTTGAAACTGGCCATACTGATTCATCCCTTCGGAAGATTTGGCGGAGCGGAACGCATGGCCATTCTCCACGCTGTCGGACTCACGGGGGCGGGTCACGAGGTTACGATGTACACCGACGCGTCCCTGATGGACCCCGTTTGGCTTTCCATGCTCGCGCCTCGGGTTGAGGTGAGAGAACTTCCCTACGGCTTGAAGGGCGGTGACGTGATTCAAGAACTCAACATCTTCGACAAACTGATCATCCACCATCACGTTGAGCCTCTGGTGGCAATGCGAATAACTCGGAGGTACCAAAACAAGACCTACTGGTATACCGGCGAGGTCCTCAGAGCCATTTGGGAAGACAAGATCACGGGCGAGGATTACAGACAATTCAGCCCAACCGTATTTACGACAGCCCAGCACTTCTACGGAGCACTGTCTCGTCTTGCACTTGCAGGCCCAATGTACAACTTGACTGTCTCATTCTTGAGACTGTTCGACTTGGCAACCGTCCGCAGATACAGAGCAATCATCGCGAACAGCCATTACATGGCGGGTCTTGTACAGAATGTCTATCGGTATTCGGGACCTATGTTTGTGGCCTATCCTGCTCCTTCACTTCCACAATCAATGTTTAGGCCCAGCTACGGCAACGGAGAGTATGTTTTGGCTGTCGGTGCACTCCTGCCAAATAAGAATCATAGAGTGTTGCTAGAGGCCATGTCTCTACTCAAGGAGCCACCAACACTTCGCATTATAGGCGAAGGGCAAGAAAAGAGTAAACTCAAGACCCAAGCGCGAAGGCTTGGTATCGATACCAGATTCGACTCGCATGTGACTGGCGAAGCGCTTTGTCGCCTCTACGAGAGAAGCCTCTTTGTTGTGGTTCCATCTTTGTCTGAGCCCTTTGGAATGACTGCTATTGAGGCCGCCTTGGCTGGCAAGGCATCAATCGTTACCGAACTCGGAGGCGCAAAGGAGTTCGTTTTAGACCAACAGACAGGGTTCGTTATCAACCCCAGAAGGACCGAGGGTCTTGTATCTGCAATGGAAACACTCCTTAATGACAAGGACCTGAGAGTGAGTATGGGACAGAGAGCAAGGGAGAGAGCCCTTGATTCCTTCACTCCGGAAAATTCAGCATTGGCCCTCACTAGGGCGTTGAATCCGTGAGGTTTTCTTCACTCTTAGTGTTTGCTAGACGTAATCTCACAAAATTAGAAGGTATCGTTCTACTCGTAGCAATCGTAGGAGCGACGATCACTCTAGCCATAGGCGGCTCGGTAAGACCTGATACAATTCGAATAGTTGACGTTTCCAACTCGATGTCTCCTCCATATGGCGAGCTGGAATCGAGCTCAACAGTTGGCTACGCTGACAACTACGTTGGATGGATACCTAGTCCCCCAAGTACACAGGTTAACTCAACACAAAACTCGCTAGTGGTACGCGGTGTATTCCAGAACGTCTCAACATGGACATCGGTCAGCCTATTCAAGAACACAAGTGTGAACATAACATCCTATCCGATTCTTATTGCCAACGTTAACCTCACAGCAGGTGTCCGATACGGAATAAGATTCTACGCGCAATACCCCAACGGCACGGAATATGATGTCTGGTGGGAAGGGTCCCCTCTCGACCACGAGCCGGGAATTGGATATCAATCTCTTAGGGTAAACATGCAGAGAGAGGCCTTCCTTGCAACCGGTCATGCGGTTGAAATTATCAACAAGCTGGAGTTGTACGTTGAGGATCCTCCATATTCACCGCAGAGTTTCCAACTCGCGTTATCCAAACTCTCGTTTGAAGACGACAGCTTCACGCAGATGAGCGGTAACCAGTACCGCGCAATCTATTTTGACCTGCAGAACGCTCCCCAAGAGAATGCTTCTTGGTCCCTAAACAAAATCAACTTCGGCGTAACGGTCCAAGCAAGTCAGGGGTCCATCTTCTCGATTTATTTTTTCCATGGACCGAGATTATACTCGTCCACAACGGCGTCAGAACTCGCTTATAATTCATTTACTTCTTACTCTCAGTACACTTTCTATCCGGATCTACAACCGCAGATATTCCCCGAACTTTTGCCTGCGTCTAACGAATCAATTGTCTTTGTTGCTTCCTCAGGGACCTTGCAAAGCGTAACCATGAGCTTTGCGGACTTCGTCTTCTTGCCTGCGACGACCTCCAACATTTCACTGCAACCACCTGGGCCTTACTATGTCTACTTCATTTTCTTCCTCTTCTTGCTACCGATAGGAATTGCCCTCCTTGTGTTCAGGGAGTTTCTTTCTCGCAAACTTGTTCCTAGAAATAGCCTTCTTGTCGTGCTGGCTACAGGTATGCTCTGCCGAATTGCGCTAGCTGCAACAACCGCGCACGTATTTGACATGAATGTCTATCTAGCATCAGACCGCGGCTGGTTCCAATTCAGAACTCCCCTTGGAACCTTAGGGCCAACCTTGCCTCTTGCCTTCTTTCTATACTGGATAGGCTATTCCCCCTACGCGTTTATCCAACTTCTGGGCTTCCAAGACGTACAGTACCTAGGACATGCTGCGGGGTTGTTTGAGGCTGTTTTCGTCAAATTATTTCCTATCCTCATGGACGTTGTGACGTTCTTGCTCCTCTTTCGCTTTAGAGCAACTGGGCCTGCGTTCGTGTGGGCAACGTTCTATTTTCTTAACCCCCTCACCATATTCATCTCCTCAGTTTGGGGCCAGTATGTTTCAGCAACCATGGCTTTCATAGTATTGGGCGTTTACTGCATGTCGCGACAAAAGACCACATTTGCAGCACTTGCCTTCATCATGTCAGGTATGGTGGAATTGTTGGGGTTTCTTCCCTACACGCTATTGCTACTTGGAACAGCGCGAGCAAGACTCTACAAGACGCTGTTGTTAACAACTCTCGCTGCCCTGCCTATACTGGTGTACCCTCCCGAAACTACTTTGATCCTCAGAATATTCCTCGGTTTGGCGGGCCTTATCAAAGGTCAGTTTTCAGAGCCTGGACGCTATAGTCTCCTGGGAACCTTCCCTCAATTGTCGGTCATCGCAGAGTTCAGACCGATCCTAATCTCGGAAGCTGTAATCCTTGGTGCTGCGCTGTTCGACACTTATCGGCGTAGGATGAGCGTGGAAAGGTTGGTCTTCTACACAGCTTTGTCTTCCGTCTCCCTTCTTCTATTCTCCACTCTCCTTGCCTCTTGGCTATGGGCGCTTCCAATCTGTCTTCTCTACGCCATAATGAAGGAAAAGAATGATCTGGGAGCTTTCATGCTGGTGTTTGGGACCAGCATCGCCTTCTTAGAAGTAAGCAACACGACAGGATCGGCCTACTTGATTTTCGGGACCCTTGGGTATCCTATCCTGCCTGCGATTGAAGCCACAAGGAATCGGCTTCAGATATTCAGCGTAATGATGAGCTCCCTTGCAATCATCGCCCTCTTCTTTCTAAGATACGGAAGTGGTCAGGCCAAAGGAACCATGCTGAGAGCATCTGGTATGATTTTCTCTCTGTATCTATTGCTCTATTTCTGGTTCGGTGTCTACCCAGGATGAAAATCGCCCATGTTTGCAGGCCCTTGATGCAGCCTGCCGGAACCGAGCGCTCCACAATCGAAATGGCCTGCGAAATGGTCAGGCAGGGACTAGAAGTTAGAATCTATACTCCTAAACTCTCTGAGGATCTGTTCGGTGGCATAGGAAAAACGGTTCGCATAGAAGAAATAGGCGTTCCGACCTCGCCTCTGTTCGACTTTTATTTCGACATGATTCTTGCGAAGCGACTCGTTTCGGAAGCTTGTAAATGGGCGGATCTTCTGATCCTCCATCACGGTCATCCTATCGCCTCCTATGCTATGACACGTTTCTCAAAACCTTGCATACCATTCTACCATATTGACAGGTGGGATTGGAAAATGTGGGGGCAACTTCGGTCAGTCGAGCCCGCCTACACTTTGCCTCTAAATGCACTTGAAAGGAAATCGTTGCGAGAAGTTCCGATTGTTTTCGCTAACTCTCAGTCACTCGCGATATCGATTCGCAGACTCGAACCCAGGGCCAAAGTCGTTCCTATCACGATAGGAGTTGATACTTCAAAGTTTTCTCCAAGATGGGAAAAGGACGATGGGTTCATAATGATGGCTGGGCGATTTCACCCGGTAAATAATTTTGAATTGGGAATAGGTGCCGTCACCCCCACAGACTACGAGCTGATCATTTCAGGCGTTATCGATCCTAAATCACGCTGGTACTATAACCGGCTTAGAAGCTTCGTTTCGCGCAATGGTCTTACCGAGAGAGTCATACTGGAAACAAACAAAGAAGATGGTCTAATAGATCGATTACAAAGATGTTCTCTATTCTTCTCACCAAGAGACTTTGACTATTTGGGACATGCCGCCTTGGAGCCCATGGCATGCGGAAAGCCAGTTGTGCAACTCGCGACGCAGTCTCGTATTGAAGGTGATCCACCGATCCGACTTTGTCGCAACGACCTAAAGGAGTGGACAAATACCGCAAGGGACCTGGTGGATGACCCCACAGCTAGGAGCGACCTTGGGCGAAAGTCATACGAATTTGTTCGAGAAAAACACTCATTGAGAATAACTGTCAGTCAGATGCTGCAGTTTGCCGTTGGTCTCATCCAGAATAGCGAGGGGAGAAAAATAGTTCGAGATCCAAACTCGCCATTGACCGACGAGGTACCCTGAGTTAGGAAGCTGAAGGTCTGCACAGGAAGCCGCTGTCATTCAGCCGATTTGCTTGGGTTCTAGCCAGGTCATTGAGAGCACCAGGTATGTTCTGGGAACGATGGATTGCGAGGCCTCTCCTTCCCAAGACCCCCTCGGTTCAACTAATGACCGACCGAGCTCTTCATCTGAACGAGGCCTTGGGTCTGGTAATGCCGTCTTTGACTTACGTCCTGTCGCGAAAGACGGAGGAGGGAAATTGGTTCGCGTTTCGACCCTTTACCGACGATGCCGACAGACTATCGCAGAGCTATGAACAAGTAGTTCGAAGACTGCTATCTCCTCACTCCTCAGAGGTCATCTTTGACATTGGTGCTAACATTGGGTGGCACACAGTTTGGTTATCTAGGAAGGTAGGGCCTTCAGGGAAGGTTTTGGCCGTCGAGCCTGAAGACACAAACTTCGCTATTCTCAAATTGAACACTCGCATCAATAATCTCACAAACGTCACATCGATCAACGTGGCTTTAGGGTCCAGTCGAGGGAGGGGGAAACTCGTCGTCCCAAGACCCACATTGATGGGGCAAGTCACGACCACAGCCTCAGACTATGCTTCAAGATTTTCTGAGGTCGGCGTCAATTTCGATACGGTGGACAATGTAGTTGCGACGTTTGGCATTCGTCAAGTCTCAGCAATTAAGGTCGATGTCGAAGGAGCCGAGCTGGCCGTCATTCGAGGGGCAGAGAAAACAATTGCGAAATTCGGACCTAGGCTGGTCATCGAAGCCCATGGACATGATAATTTGGCGTCTCTCAAACTCCTTCTAAAGTCGATGAACATCAGAGTCGCATCTGAGATCCAAGCGAGCCCGAGGCGTGATGAAACGAGATATTTTGTGCTCGCGGTCCCATCTTCCCCCTTTCCCCTCTCAAGAACATGATTTCATATTTCGATTGGGGCCCCGTCGAGTCTGAGTTGAAACAACAGAGCGGGTCGGCAGAAGAACAGAGTCTTACAGGACAACCCAGCGTTGTTCATTTTCCTGAGAGGGCGCGAGGTCAACAGGTTTCCAGATATCGTCCTTCTATTCTCTTCCGAGTTCCTTGACTATTTCCTGATATAGTTCGTCACGTTTCTTGTCAGAATAGTTGTGGTAGACCAGTTCCATAACTTTGTATCCGCGCTTTCTCAGGAGAGTTCTGAGCTCCTCATCCTTTGCCATCTGAACGGCTCTCAGATGCGGCAGACCGTCAACAAATACTAGCGTCGGTCGTGGAGTCGTTGGAAAATAGAAGTCGACAGTTGTAATCGGTATCTCTACCTGTGTCAGGTAATGGATCCCGGAAGATTGTAGCTTGATCGCTAGCTCGGTTTCCATACGGCTGGGACTAACAGCTAATCGCTCACGCCAGTTGCTAGGACTCGACACCTAGATGGTTGAGGGGTCCATAGCTACTTTTCTCAGACACGAGAATGAAACTGAATCTCGATAACATGGGCGGCTCCGCTACTTCTGAATGCTGTAACAGAACATCCTCACTTGGTTATATTCGACTGCGGCTTAATGGGGCTTGACTTGAGCGACCATAAAGACCCCGAAGACGCGGTAAGAGAATACCTCGACGGGTTCCTCAAGTGGTTTGGCGGCGGAGGATTCTCTCGACACGGTTGGGATGACTTTGCTAATTCTTGGGATGTCTGCACCTTTCATACTCGGCGTGGCAGCCATTGTTGTCGTGTGGCTGTGGGTTGCGCCTGCAGCTTCTAATTTCACGGAAAGATTAGCAGTGTTCGGTGTGTTATTCGGGTTACTAACTGCGATAGGTCTTCAAGTGGCAAGTGTTTCACAGAGAATGGTGTTTGGGCTCTATGTGCTTAGACGTAGACGAAAACGGAGAGCATCAGAAGAAGGCTCAAATGTCGTCTGACTTTTTCAGTGAAGAAAATTGGTCCAAGTAGACAAAGACACCGAGCGCATGAAAATAGAAATCGTTGCTGGATATTGCACGACATCATTCATTAGCATAGTCACCCTCTACATCACGGTAATAGTTACGATATTCGCAGGGCTCTTCGCAGGAGTTGTCCTTGACAAGCTTCCGGTTACTACTTTCTATGCGATCATGCTACCACTCGAAACAGGTCTTATCGTTGGCCTGTTAAATCAGAAGCAAAAATTCGACCGCAGAACTCGATTCCTCGACACGCTAATCGTCAAGATTGAAAAAGACCCAGCTGAAAACGTGGGGACTATGAAAGAGATTCTGGATGCTGTGAGAACTCCATCCAGTGAGACTTCTTCTTCCAGTTGGACTCTGCGGAAGAAAATCTTCCGCTACTACGCGAAAATCACATTGGGATTAATCATACTCGGCGGCGTTGCCTTGGTATTCCAGTTCATAATACAAACAGTGGCTGCAAACATGAATGCCGGAAATTGAGCTGCGGTAGGGTGGCTTTTCCTATATACTCTGTTTGCAGTTCTTGTGGTGATACTTCTGCTCTACGTCGTAGACAAGTACTATGACCGCATTATCTCTCGCATGGTAGGACAGAAGGGACCTCCGAAGGAGTAGACCTTACCCAGAATCGTGACATAGCATATTATGTGTTGGATATCGAGCGAATGACGGTCCCTAAGATTGACGCGGTATCTCGTAGGTCCTTTACGGCTTCGTCTCGACTGACCCAAATCTTGACGTTCTTGTCGATCTGCTCCATAGCTCGCCGCCACTCTTCAGGAGTTACGACTCTATGAGCCATCGTTTCGTTCATTTTCTTGCTGACTCGAATGGCTTCCTCTCCCCATCTCTTGACCGCCTTTACTCTGCGATTCGCAAAGTGAGCAATGAGATTTCCATCTTTCTGTATTCGTGAAATTGCCTCCGTCTCCGTAGTTGAGAACTTTATTCTCTTCTTGATCGCTGCGTAGATTTCGTCGAATTCGACCGACCGTATCTCGCCGGAGAGATCCAGCGGGTTCTTCAGGTCAAGAACCCCCTTATCCCATTTGCGTGTTAAGAACAGAAAGAATGCGCTTTCCAGCGTCGCTCGACAGAGAAGAACCGTCCCAGTATGAACATCGGCATCGAGCGCTCTAGCCGCTTGCCCAAGTAACATCCAAGCTTCAGCAATTAGAGACACTCTTGCGTCGTCGCCAGGGAACGCCTGATTGAATGCTTCAAACACCTTCGCCCCGTCTTGTCCGCTCATACCTCACAACACTGAGTTGGGTTTAGTAAGTCTTGACTCTTGGAAACATAGTCGCAAATCGTATAATCGAGTATCTCCGCTCCGGTAACGTATGGTAACGAAACGCAGAAAGAAGGTCTCATTTTGGAAAACAGTGAAAGTTCCAAAAAGAGTCAAAGTTACGTTTTACGTTTCGAGTAAGCGCAAGAAGCCCAAGAAGCGCAGATGACAATGTGAGCGTTCCATTTGAATCCCTATCATAGAATAGTCCAAGAAGGTATCCTTCTTTACGAGGAGAGGTTGGGCAACAAGGGGTCGAAAGGCGAGAGCAACCCCGTTCATATCAATGCGAGGTCGAAGAGACAGATACTCTACTTTCCTGATGGGCACTTCAAAACAAAACGTGGAAAACGTCACATTTACGAGATTTTAGACGATCAGCTGAACAGCCCCAATCTGATTATTGCTGACATAATTCAGGCGTACCTGACCGAAAATGTATCGCTAATTCAGTTCATTGTTCCAAGACAAGAAGACATTGAGCAAGTGCAAGAACTTGCAGTTACAATCTACGATCGACTTGTTCAGATGGGAATATCCCAAAAAGACCTCGGGGGAGGAGTCCGAATCATGGATATTTCCAGAGACATAGCGGCGAGTAAGGAAGCAGTAGCAGATAGGTTATCGAGTCTCGTTACTCCTGCGCGGAAGCGGAAATCTCGGGGGAGTCACCGAGTATTTGTTCGAGTAAGTCATACTACTCCCACATCGAATTAGTCGTTCCAGGCAATACTTTCCCTCCTCACTGTAAGAGATAAGCGGAAGCAAGCACAACTGCCCGTTTGCCATGCAAGCAACATCGCTGGATGGTGTGTCGATCGTCAAGAGAGCGCTAGATTTGTTTCAGAAGGGCGGATACCGTGAGCGTCTCACCTTTGAGGAGGTCGGGCCTCTTGCCAACACTCGTGTGGGTGAAGAAGTCGCCAAGCCTTTCAAGCCCATGTCATACGATGAGTCGTGAACGCTCTACAACAGCTTGAGAGAATTGGATACCCTATCAAGATAGAGAACGGGAGGATTCGGTTCACTCGCTACCCTTGGTAGCCCCGGGCATCGACGATAGAGGTTCCCGGAAACTCACTGAAGCATACTCTGATACTGTAGGCTACTTTACCTGAACTCCAGCATGCTGGGAAATCTGATTCAGAAATGTCTTTTGTTCTTCGGCGATTTGAGGGTAGTCGTCTCGATACTGGTCTGATTTCAATGCAATCTTGAGAAGGTTGGCAACAAAGTCTGTCAGTGTGTCCAATGGAAGCACAATGCCTCCCTTATTGACCCAGCCCTCGCCCTCGATGTGTTTCGATTCTTGAATCCAAATGTAGTCGTCGCCGGATACGTTTCGATGCAAATCGAACCAAAGTTTTCTTCTTCCATACTCGTTGTCTTGAGGCAGGACGGCCCAAGCTAGTGGCTTTCTCTGCATTCGGACAGTGATGTGATTTTTCATCCATATTCGTGCGCGTCCCTCTCTGGCCATCATTACCTCATCTTTCGCAAATAATTTTGTGAGATAGTTTTCTACAATCGATCTGTTCTTTGGGATACCTTCGACATTGTCTGCGATGTCCTTCGTGGTCGCTTTCGGATGGTCTTCTAGATAGCCCAGAATAGCTTGCTCTTCAGGTCCCAGTTCTCTTTCTTGTACCAACAAACTCCCCTTGTGTACCCTTCTTTTCGCTCTCTGAAATCGATATAAGATATGGGAGCACACGTGGATATATCTGTGCGCTCATGAATCTTCAAAGTAAGCTATAATAACAGGGCTTGCGCGCACATGACCCTTTAGTGTACGCACATGAACGCACTCGGTGCTATGGTGATTCTGATCCTAGCGGGGATCGTTATCTGGGGGCTTGTCGTTCTCCTCAGCAATCCCCTCGTGCAAGCGCTTCTCGTCCTATTCGCTATTGGCGGATTCCTGCTGCTTGTGAAGAGCGAGTCTAAGGAGTAGATAGAAGATGAGTAATGCTACGCCGCATGACAGAAAGGTTAGGAGAATTGCCGCTGCTTATTGGGGACGAGGATATGATGTTCGAGCAGCAGTTCCAGGTTACGATCGACCCAAACAAATTCGAGGGCGAATCCCTGATGTCGTCGCGACAAAGGGAAAAACTACCAAAATAGTCGAAGTCGAAACTGACCAGACTTTCCCCCGGCACAAGGATCAGAGGGACATTCTCCGAGACTATGCAGACGGAAGGTCTAGGACAGAGTTTCGATGGACGAGGGTCTCAGAAGAGTGAGTGACTAACATGCTAGCACCGGAGGTCAAACCTTCAGAAGAATTGCCGAAGCCTTCGATTGATGAGACTCACCGACAGACGGTTCGAAAACTAACACTGTTCTCCTCTGTACCTGCACAGGTACTGCTGCAAGGTTTCGACGCGGGTTTTGTCGCTCGCCCCTCCGATAGAAATGCGTTGTTGAAAATGTGGGAAAAGGCGAGTGAGGCCTACAATCTCGCAGGAAACTCGTTCCGTTCATACTCTACAGCTGATGACCTGCGCGTTGTCACCGGCGTTGATTCTATCCGACTTGAGAGCATACTAAAACGAGCAAAGCAATATCCTCCCTACGACTCGCATCCCATTGGAATCTACAACGCGAGAATTTCTAAGCTTGTGACTCCACAACTTGCCATTAACGCATCGCGAGCAGCAAGACGGGCGAATATCAAACCGGGAATGACTAACGGCGACCTTCTCGAAATCTCTTTCCAGTCAGCTGGCAAACCTGAGGCCATCACACGTCAGATTCTCGGTTTGCTTCAGACAAGCGGCGCGGTGATGTTTACAAGTTACGACGAAGACATTAGGATGTATCATCCGCCCCAGTATCGGCAGATACCTATTAGCGAAAAGGATCTGCAGAGTCCGACGTATGAAAGCGTGTGTTTTCCAGTCGGTGGTGGACTGCCCTTTGCTTCAGCGTTTCGGGTTGACCTTGGGCAGGGCTCGAGCCGGTTAATTCTAGGCAACGGGATTCATCGGGTTTACGCGCTTGCGGGTGCAGGATACGAGTGGTGCCCCCTCATAGTATGCGACTTAATTCCGATGGAAATCTCGGACCCCTTTGTTGAACTCCCCAGAGATTTGCTTCTAGGTCCCAACGCCAACCCCCCGCTGATCACAGATTTTCTCGACGATGAAGTTGTCATTCCATTGGACTACTACCTGACCCTGAAGACTGTTCGATTCAACTGGAATATCGAGCAATACGTAACGGTTCTGAAGTGACTCAACCAGAAACCATTCTTGAAGGTCAGAGCGCTTTGACGGACCGACATGAGCCGGAGGCTCGGTTTGAATTCGACGAGGTTGAACTTTACATTACGATTCTTGAAACGTTCCTCCAATCTATCGATGACTCGCCAGAGATCCCCATGGGCGCACCTGTTCGGATTCCAGGAATTACATGCCCAAGATGTAATGAACCAGTATCGATTAACTATGAGGGGGAAAAATATCTCTGGGTTAAGCAATTGCACAGACTCGGACCAGGAATAGAGCCGGAAAGCTACTGCTCATTTCCATACTTTCTTGCAGAGCGGATTCTCAGACGACATGCAGATTGGAGGACCAGACTGATCTCAGGGTGCAACCGTTGTGGTGATGAGCTGAATTTCTCCACCAATCATGACTGTTCAAAACCGCAGCCCGCTTCGTTGCCAGACGATAAAGGTCCATTCTGACCCCATATCGCATCGCGAACAAGGATAGGCGTTTATTGCCCTCGCAGTCCATGATAATTCCGGGGGCTCCAAAATGTTAGCGACGATCCTCGAACCAAAGGTAAATTTTTACTCCAAGGGAGGCAACTAGCTCGGGCAGTCTCTGGTCTGCGCTGTCGTAGTAAAGTCCGGCTGTTCTGACAGCGTCAACGGGTTTCCCATCTCAATATCTTTTTGCCGCTGAGCCTTCGAGGTTGGAGTGTGGATCTGCAGTAGAAGGTCGGCCATACTAGTGAGTTGTAGGCTTTGATAGTTCGTTAGGTTGTCGGTTAGCTATGCTATTCTGTCGAATGTCCAATAGAGTCGTAGGAAGTATCGGTTTTTCGTGTCTGATAGGGCGTAGAGGTTGGCCTTGAACGTGGGTAGCAGATTGTTGAGTGCTATTGTCCCGCTAGAGAGGATGAGCCGTTTCTTGGCGATATGGGAAAGTTGTAGGAGCCATTTCTGGCCGTATTTCGGGCTGTAATAGCCGAACGGCGGGTCACATATTACGGTGTCGAAGCTTCCAGGCTCAAAGGTGAGCTGGAATAGATCTCCGGGCTCGGTGCGACTTGTTTTCGGATCAGTATCGATCCTAACGTCGCCAACCCTGCTCATCCCACGGCAAACGTTCAGTGTTTTTCCAATGGTTTGTCTGGCCAACCAATTCTCCACATGCTCAGTCTGTATCCAGTTAGCGTGAAGTTCCTGATCTGTGAGGTGTGTCGATTCCAGGCCAGGAGGCAACGGCATTCTCAGCGCTTCAATCTCGTAAGGTTTGAACCCGACCCCGGTGAGATTTGGAATGTGATCTTTGAGGAGAGCCTGTAATGTTGTCTCGTCCCATCCTCCAAGGATCGCGGTTTGGTTATCTGAGATCAGATAGGCTTCAGCCTCTTCTTCACTATTGAAACCGATCCCGCGTAGGACCGGGACCATCCACTCACCACTCTCGTCTTGTACTCGTTCTGGACGAGGCTTGCCCTCAGCTTTGATCTTCATCAAGGCTTCGAGCCGGCCGTGTCCTGCCACCAGTCGGCCTGTCTTCTCGTCCACAATCAACGGCGAGACGAACCCGAACCGTTCTATGCTCTCGATGATCGTAGGAGTCGAGTGTTGCTTCGGGTTTCGAGGCCATTTCTGGATCTCTGAGAGCGGTGTGTAGCTGATTCTGGGAAGAGGACCGTCGGAAGTTGTCATTTCTGGAACCCTGTTTTTTTTAACTTGGGTGCTTCTCTTCCGAGCCACCAATCTGGTCCACCTAGAAATCGGTCTTTTTCTTTTCCGAGTAGGCTTATCGCGCCCTTGGGTCTCCCGAAAACTGCGCCTGAGCCTGAGTATTGGGCTATTTTGTTCCATGCGCTATCAGCGATGTAGGTGACCGCGAACTCGAGAGCGTCCAGCATGTCGTCGTGCGTTCCGTCGGGGAATTCGAGGTATTCGCTGAGGAAGTCGCCCATGTCACGTCTAACGACTAGTCTCTTCGATTCGAAATGTGGAGACAAGTTGCCGATGATCCGTTGGACCTTGTCCTTGACGGTGACCTTGCCCATAATCGGCAGAAAGGTCGTGGTCTGAAGCTGAATCGCCAGGACTTTCTGATAGACGTTGGTCTCAATGACTATCGCTTTCGGCTGGTAGGTTGCGGCTTGTTCTTTGATCGCTTTGATCTGTTCGGGAAAACTGACCTGTTTGCGCCAGATGTTGAGAAGAAAGATCTTCTGAAGGCTGGGACTGTAGCCGACTGTTACAATGGCGGTATAGTCCGCTGTCTCCTTTTCGCTGACTGCTAGGTCCACACCTTGGACAATTTCCATGTCATGCGGCGTGGCGTCATAGTATGGATTCAGCCATTCCAGTTTGAGGAGCCGGCCGACAAGGCCGCTGGGGTCGCAAAGGTATTGGTTGTTGAAAATCGGTGTGCCGAGATGTTGCCGAATAAATGTAAGGCAACAATTTCCGGAGTGCTCAGATCTAGAGCAGAGAATGGGAAATCTTTCCCGCCATAGAGCTGAACCGTCTCTTTGTATTGCCGTGTAACGATAGACCTGCCAGCTGTCTTCCTTTTCGAGCTTAGCATAAAGATCGCCAAAATGGTAAGGTGTTCCAGTCAGGAAGGCTTGCCCGTTCGGTTCAAGCATGGGCATCAGGACTTTGTTGAAGATGGTATGGATTTTCTGACGTTGAAGCTCGCTTGCAGAATTGTTCTCGCCAACGACATCATCTCCCCAGAGCAGATCCGCGCGGGGCCCCGGCTCAACACCTTCCATGCTGGCCACTCTGATTGTTGGGTCTTTGCTGATCTCTGATCGGGAAACGAACATGCCTTTCTCTCCCCACTTGGCTGCCCCTTTGACGAGCCAGGGAAATTTCGTTTCGAGGTGGAGCTTGAGGCTAAAAGCGAGACCTTGAGCGAGTTCGTATGTACTGCTGATTATGATGATGCGAATGTTCGGGTTTTGAGCAATGCGCCATAGGAGATATTCCTGTCCAGTGGAGCTCTTGGCGTGTCCCCTTGGAGCCAGTAGAATGAACGAGCGGCCTGACTGGTAATGACGTAGCCATTCTTCGTGGAAGTCTTTGTTCTGGTAACTCATTGTCCGGCTGAAGTCTAGCAGATCCTTCGGAACTGGGATTCTGCCCGCCGCAGCGTCTAGCGCCTCGGCCTCCGCAGTGTTGGCCCACAACGTCTCTCCTAGCCAAGTCTCTGGTTTCTGTCGAGGCAATTCTCTTCAGACGTCCAGCTGCATCCTGAGTACTTGTCGTAGGTGCCCGGCATTAGGCGATCTTTGTAGCCGAAGCCGCCTCATGGCTGAGGTCCTAGCTGATGCACCTTGGCCGCTTGTCGTTTCTCTTCCAGTATTCTCTGGCTTTCTTTCACTTTGTCTATCTGTTCTTGAAGATAGACTTCTGAGGGTCTCGGTGCTACCGCGCCGATGTGGTTCCGGAGGTCGGAGAGCAGTCCTCGTATAGTTTGAAGAAGCGCGTTTGCGTGTGAGAAATTAGGATGTTTACCTTCGACGATTAGGGCGTCTATTTCCTTGACTGCCCGACCGTACATTAGCCACGCTTCCTGCATCGCCTGCCGAATCTGGTCTTCCATTTCCACGTGGAATGCTCGATTTCGTCCCTCTGGGTCCATTGTCTTGGTATAGCGCTTCACGTTTTGCTGACGGATGATTGTCATGTGGTAGTGCACGTCGCTTCTGGGAATTTTCAGCGCTCTCGCGATCTGCCGCTCGCTGAAGCATTTGCAGTGTAGATCGTAGATCCGATCCCGGAGGTCTTCGGCTATTGATTTTTCCAGTTCGATCAACCTTGGAGGTTTTGTTTGTTCTAAGAGAAATATACCAGTGCCCACGTATTTCTAGACCGTTTTGGATCACATCGCCCAGCTGGACCTTCATTGCGGGCGTCTTCTATCAAGGCTATACAGAGATGGGCCCCTTTCAAAACGTGATTTGCGTGGGCCTGAGGGGTCCTGGGTCCACCCTAGTACGCTCAAAAATCATCTTCAGCATCTCGAAGACCAACGCCTTGTGCGCATCGAGCATGTCAAGAATTCGGATCGTTGCAGGCTAACGGGCTATGGTGAAAAGGTTGCGGCTAGGGTAATAGCGAACGAGACTGGAATCCCGGTTGGCCCTACAAGGGAGCAGCTGGATCTTCTCTTCGTTGAAGCCAATTCAAACCCCGCGACCCTTGACGACTTCGCTGTCAACATAGCCTTTCCCTCACATTTTTCAGCTTACACATCCGGAGTTCATACAGGGCAAATCAAGCTTCATAGGCGCAGACGGCTTCGGGAACTGGATTGGTACGGCAAAGGACCCAACTTAACTGGGATTAAGATTCTCTCAATTATGGACAACCTAGCTAATCTCTCGAGCACCAGCGCCCAAGTCGCTTGCGCTGACCTCAGAACCAATCAAAACCCGGGATGGCAAACAGTCTCCCGAGGAACTGCGAAACTTCTGCCTCCGATTGCCGATCCCGGTCTAAATCCCAACGATTGGCAACAAATAGCAAGAAGAAAGTTCGAACTCGAATCCACATTCAAGGAGGTTCCGACCGTGAAGCTGCCTAAATGGTTCGAGCAATGAGCACTAATCCTAGTAGGGATTTTCATTTGGCCAACTTTTGGCCAAGTCTTCCCTTCCTTTCAAAGGAATCGCGGAGGCGCGAAGGTCGAGACTTCTGGATTGAGATAATCCATCATCTCGATATTTTTAATAACCCATGGATTAACGGCTTTTTTCGAAGTCAGGTTCCCCAAAAAAATTCTCAACGATGATTCTCTGACTTTCGCGGAAAAAATCATTAGCATTAAAGCCGATGGGACCCAGAAAGCCCATCGAGCCGGAGAGATTGCTGTCTTGCCCGCGGATATAGCCATGGCCTAGGATAGCACTGGACCCTTGGGGAATCAAGGTTTTCCGTGAGATGTGCGTTGAGAGGGTCTGGGACCGAAAAAAAATCCACTTGGTCTCTTTCACCTCCTCAATCTGCTCTAGCTAAGCTGTTGAATCTTGTTCTGGTCCCATGTTGGGACAATGCGAATCTCCCCCTTTGGAAATAGCTTCTCGAAGGCGTGATGTTTTAGGTGCCAGTCGAGAAAAACTGCGAGGGCTGCTACCTCACTCATTGGTTGATTCGTCACCGACACATTCCAGTCTGCGAGCTTGAAGACTTCTCCAGGCATCTTCTCCGACCCCACAACAACGAGAAGATTTCCATTAGACCTGTTGATTTCTTGAATAACGTCAGGCAGCCTCAATCCATAGGCGGTCAGGTGGACAATTCTTCCACCCTCGTCTCTCCAGTCTCGAAGCCATCTACTGGGCCAACGCCCAGCTCCAGCCTCCCACGGTTCGGCTTAGCGACAGAAGCGGTGATTCTTATATCGTTAGGAGAAGCTCTGCTGGGCTTGTTTATCATATGACGCAGAATGAGCGGTAAGCCAAGAAAGCTCGTGCCTAGAACCAAGCAGTACTAGGAGCCGCAAGACGGGACCCTAGAACAGAGCCTGCAATCGCTGACTAGGAGTCCTTGTCTGGTGCAGTCGATCTGCCATTACTCTCCTTGAGGAAGACGAATCTATCTAACAGTGAATCGTCGATTCGCTGTAAGCCAAGCCGATAATCGTTTCAGCCTTCAGAGGCTTCTGCCACTCAATCTTTCGTGAGGGCTGACAATGCGATTTGGTATGATGATTAGGATTCTATCTTGCGGTTTCTACTCAGCGTTCGGCCGTATTTGTAGCGGAGGTACAGGACTTGCAGTCCAACGCCTGTCATCACGAATATTCCTCCAACTAATACGACTGGCGGGCTGTTGTTCGCGATTCCCCACCACATGAGCGCGGCTGCAAGGATGAACGCGATCCCTGGAGGCGTAGGGCCTCGAATATCCAGCATTTTTCAATCAATGCACTAGATAGGCTCCTGCCGCTCTTAAGCAGGGCGAAACCCAGGTATCCCACCCACTACCGGAACTACTGCGTTTAGGTTACAGGTCCATGGTCAAAAGATATCATATCGACAGCTAAAGGGAAGCGTTAGAAACCTTGGGCTGCTGGAACTGTGATCTTCGTCTTTGCTATTTCGATCTTACGGCGTCCTGTCCCGTGGCATCCTGACCGGTGCTGTCAAACCCAGTTCTCTTTTGCTTCATCTCCTGGGTGTGAAGGAGTAGAATAACCCAACCTGTTTCTTAATCGGCAAGGTGTTTTTCTCTTTCTTTCCAGAACGGTTCAACTTTTCACTGACTAACCCGCTCTACCCTCTTCTTGATAACGGGACGGGACGATTCTGACCTGTCCGTTTGGAAACGTCTTGTCAAAGGGCCAATGTTTCAGCGTAGAGAAGAGCTTCCGCTGTTAGGTTTCTCTGGAAGGCATACTGAGAGTTGGAAAACTGTGCTCGCAAAGCCTATCACGGGTAGGGCATTTTCTCAATCCTATGAGCGAGCGTTTCACGCCTCGTGCGGCAGTGGAGTTTTGGGCATCCCGACATGGCGTTTCAGTCGACCAACTCGTTTTGA
>Ga0137379_10001647_pt1 | contig 20582 bp, 18 predicted proteins | sample SagtaG_18_FD_104812 | JGI IMG/M metagenome (GOLD analysis project Ga0137379, IMG submission 104812) | Vadose zone soil microbial communities from Sagehorn Ranch, Mendocino, California, USA - Sage2_L_80_16 metaG | ecosystem: Environmental > Terrestrial > Soil > Vadose zone | place: USA...
ACTTCCGGCTTGGTCTGATCGTCGGCGTAAATCACTTCGACCGGCAGGCCGCCGAGCTTGCGCCCATGATGGTCGAGCCCAAGCTCAAACGAATTTTTCATGTCGTTGCCGATCGCAGCCGGCGGACCGGTAAAGGTCGAAACGAAACCGATCTTCACCGTTTTTTGCTGGCCCATCGCCGGCCCGGCGGCGAGCGCCAGCACGGCGCCCGCGGCAATACACACTTTTCTCATTTAGCCCCTCCTCTGGTGGGCGACGGTCGATGCGTCAAAGCATATCAAAGTACTCACGGTGCTCCCATTCGCTGACGTCGGCCTGTTCAAGGTTGTTGGTCGTTTCCTTGCGGCACCGGGTGATCTCAGCTTCCTTCATATGAGCATAATAGTCCACAAATCCTTCGCCAAATCCGGCGCGGAAACAGGCACTCGCACGTAATGCCACAAGCGCCTCTTCCAGCGTTGCCGGCAAGGCCTCTGCGGCGCTCTTCTGGTACGGCGCCTCGGTGGATGGACCTGGAGCGAGACCACGGGCAATTCCATCGAGCCCCGCGTAGATCTGCGAGGCTATATAGAGGTACGGGTTGGCCAGCGGTTCGCCGCTGCGATTTTCAATGTGAGTTGCCGGATCGCCGCAGTCCCCCATGATGCGGATCATGGCGCCACGATTGTCCTTGGCCCAGACCGCTTGAACGGGGGCCATGGTGTTGAGGCCGCGATAACGCTTGTAGCCGTTGATCGTCGGCGTAGTGAAGGCCGTCGCGGCGCGCGCATTGGCCAACAGGCCGGCCAAAAACTTATAGCCGAGCGGCGACAGCACATCCCTGTCATTCTGCGACGTAAAGGCGTTCGCCTTGGATTTCGCATCGACCAGCGATTGATGCAGATGCCAACCGCTGGCGAGCGTATTGGGCAGGCGCGGCCGGCACATGAAGCTTACGAGATAACCATGCCGACGCGCCACCTGTTTGACCGTGCTGCGAAACAGCACCATCGCATCGGCGGCTGCGATCCCGATTTTGGGAGCCAAGGTGAACTCATATTGGCTGGGGCCGAATTCCACTTCCACGGACTGCAGCGGCAGGCCGAGCGCCACGACGCTCTTACGCAAGATATCAAGAATTGGCGCGACCTGATCGTAACGGCCCTCCGTTAGGTATTGATAACCGTGCGTCGTGTGGCTCACCAGCGGCGGCTCGGCCGGCCAATCGAGCGTATCGGTGGCAAGTCTAAGATCTTCTATCTTGAACAGGTGAAACTCAATCTCGAGGCCGGCCACATAATCGAAACCGGCCTTAGCAAGTTTACTGAGCGCATCGCGGCAAAGCTGCCGGGTAGCGAGCGGGACCTTCTTGCCGTTGGCAAAATAGCAGTCACATAAAACCCAGCCGGTGTTTTCCGCCCAGGGCAAGATGCGAAAAGTTTGCGGATCGGCCACCATGATGAAATTACCGGCGCCACCCATTTCCGAAATGCCCATCCCGGCGTCAGGCTCAAAAACTGGAAACACGGTACGATGCGCAGTGTCCTTGGCGAAAAGCGTGCTGGTCATTGTCACGCCGCTGCGCAGCGCATGTGAGGCCTCGGCTGCTACGAGCGTCTTACCCCGCAGCACGCCGTGCTGATCCGGAAATGAAAAACGAACCAGCTCGAGTTTCTTTTGAGTGATCGCTTTCTCGACAGCCAGAGCGGCGCGCGCTTGTGCCTCGTTCCACAATCCATGCCGATCAACAAGATTCAACGCGAGCGATCGGCGCTTATGCGATGACATGCCGTTGCCCCGATGTGCTCCCGAATAGCGCCGTCGCGGACCGAATTCAGGGCGATTTAGCCCAACTGGCGGCATTGCGCTTGGCGGCGTCGGTTCGCTGCCAATAGCCGCGCCAGTCTTCAGTCGGGCCGATACCATCAATCGCCGCCGGCCCGGTCATCATTTTGGCGGAGGCCATGTCGAAGGCGATCGGTGGCGAGTGGCCTTTTTCCACCGCATCGATTGCAGCGCGCAACAGCCGTCGATATGCGGTTATCGCCATATCCGATTGTCCGAGATGCTCTTGGGTGCGATCAGCGATGGCGCCCATCGACTCGCAGGCCCATTGATCGTGAACATTAATGTCGGCGCCCATCCCAGTATAGGTGTCTTGTTCCTGCTCGTGCGGATCGAACCCGTAATTGTTGCTCTTGTTCTTGCGCGGGATATAGTCCGGCAATTCATAAAGCTGCAGGCGTTGGCGCCGCATCTCATCTTTGTCCACTGGCGCACCGAAGCTCGTAAAGATCGCATACCAATAATGCTTTTTATCACCGATCGGCACGTGCCATTGCGTGATGGTCATTTCCCGGCTCATCGGTATGACGAAGGCATTCGGGAACATTAAATTCGTCACGCGCACATGGGTATTGTTTGCATCGATCTGCCGCACCGCCAAGATGCGGAGTCCGAAATCTGTCGGTTCGACGTCGATGCGCGGCCGCGGAAACTCGCGCATGATCTTGGTCATCGGCATTGCTGAATCAATCGAAGTATCGCGGAAGAGCTTGCCGTAACCTGCTTTGGGGTCTTCGTCGTGAAAAAAACGATGCAGGAAGGACGTGTGCGCCGGATCGATGCCGACCTCTAATGATTGCAGCCAGTTGCAATCAATCATGCCCTTGAACGCGAAGGTATGCGAACCCGGTGCAACGAAGCAATCGAAATCGGGAAATTCCGGCGGCGCACCGGCTCCCATATAGGCAAATAAAATGCCGCTGCGCTCAACGATGGGATAGGCCCTATGACGGATGTTGCGACATAGATTGCTGTCCTCCGGCTCCGCCGGCGTCTGCAGGCATTTGCCTTCGACGTCGAATAGCCAGCCATGGAATGCGCAGCGCAGGCCGCCATCCTCGAGACGTCCATACGCCAGATCGGTGCCGCGATGCGGACAGGCTCGGCCGAGGAGCCCGTAGCGCCCCGTTTCGTCTTGAAAGATCACAAGCTCTTCGCCGAGGAGCCGCACCGGCTTTATAGGACGGTTGCCGCCGAGTTCGTCGACCAAGGCAGCCGGTTGCCAATAGCGGCGCAGTAGCTCCCCCGCAGGTTTACCGGGACCAACGCGCGTGATGCGATCATTCTGTTCCGCACTCAACATGGCGATCTCCGAAATTCCTTCCCTGCCGAACCAACGAGCCGTTCACAAGAAAGCATACTGCTGGCGGTAATGTATATCCGGTTCGTGCCGGAGCTGCAGGTGCTGCAGGTGCTGCCCGGCGCGCACCACAGCAGCAATTGATCTGATCCGTTCGACAAGCCACTGTAGCCCGGCAACTTGTTTCACGCCTCTTACAAATGGTCGCTCTCGTAAGAATAGCTAAGCGTTCATGAGACGAAGTTATGGCCCAAAAAATTGAACTCGGTTTCGATACATTCGGTGACATTCAGGCTGGTCCTGATGGCCAATCGCTGAGCCACGCGCAAGTAATTCGGCACGTGATCGACGAAGCGGCGCTCGCCGACCAAGTCGACGTCGCTTGTATCGGGCTTGGGGAGCATCACCGGCCAGATTTTGCCATATCCTCTCCGGAGGTCCTCCTCGCCGCAATCGCCTCGCGGACCAAGCGCATTCACCTCGCCTCGTCCGTGACGGTGCTGTCGTCCGACGATCCCATTCGGGTGTTTGAGCGGTTCTCGACGGTTAATGCGGTGTCAAACGGACGTGCCGAGGTGATCCTCGGCCGCGGCTCCTTTACCGAGTCCTTTCCGCTGTTCGGTTACGATCTGTCCGATTACGAGGCCCTGTTCGACGATAAGCTCGATCTGTTCGCCGCGCTCTTGAAGAACGAAGCCGTTACTTGGCAGGGCCAAACGCGCCCTCCCCTGACCAACCAGCGCGTATTTCCGCCAATCGAAGCCGGCGTGTTGAAGACCTGGATCGGCGTCGGCGGCAGCCCGGAATCGGTCGTCCGCGCCGCGCACTATGACCTGCCGCTGATGCTTGCCATTATCGGCGGCGATCCCAATCGCTTTCGTCCCTATGTCGATCTCTACCACCGTGCTTTTGCGCAATTCGGCAGACCGGTTCGCGAAATTGGTGTGCATTCGCATGGTTACGTCGCCGAGACCGATGACAAAGCGCGGGAGGAACTCTGGCCGGATTATAAAAAGATGCGCGACCGGATCGGCGCCGAACGCGGTTGGCCGCCGATGACGCGCGCAGCATTCGATTCGGAAATCGAAGGCGGCTCACTCTATGTCGGATCCCCCGAAACGGTTGCGCGCCGCATCGCCACGACGGCAAAGGCGCTCGGCATCTCCCGTTTCCACATGAAATATAGCGCCGGCGCGCTGTCGCATGAAAAGATCATGCGCTGCATCGAATTGTACGGCCGCAAGGTTATTCCGCTCACGCAGGATATGCTCGCGTGATCGCAGCGTTACTGCCGTCGCAAAGTTTATGCGATTTTGCCGACCACCCAGGTGTGTTGCACTTCGACGTTGTCAGATTCGATTGCCACCATGTCGGCGCGATATCCTGGCGCGAGTTTCCCCAGCCGATCGCCGAGACCAAGGAAATGCGCTGGGTTGGTCGAGGCGAAACGTAGCGCCTGCGTAAGCGGAACGTCTAATAAACGCACGCAATTGCGAACCGCGCTGGCCATATCGAGACAAGCGCCAGCGAGCCGACCGTCTTCTCGCGCGCAGCGCCCATCGCGCACCACAATTGTTTCCCCGTTGAGGTTGAAAGTGCTGAGCGTCCCACCGACCGGAGGCATCGCGTCGGTCACCAGCATAGGACGGCTGAGGCCTCGCAAGGCGAGCCGCAACGTGGCCGGTGCCACGTGAATTCCGTCGACAATCAGACCGTACCAGACATCAGCGCATTCCAGCGCCGCCGCAATCGGTCCCGGCTCACGCGACTCAAGCGCCCGCATGGCGTTGAACAAATGCGTGAAGCCGGTCAGACCAGCAGCTATTGCTTGTCGCGTCTGTGCATAGGTCGCCATGGAATGGCCGAGTGCCACACGCACGCCGGCTTTGACGAGTTTGCCGATAAACTCACTCGGCACTTGCTCGGGTGCCAAGGTGACAAGCGTTACGCCTTGACGCCGCGCCGCGATCACATCGAGATCGTCTGACGTCGGTTGCCGAATAAAGCGCTGATCGTGAACGCCGCGTTTTTCTGACGAGAGGAACGGACCCTCGAGATGGATGCCGAGAATACCGGGCTCAACGCCGCTTGGAGCTTCCACCGCCGCCAATGCCGATTTCATTTTTTCCGGACTGTCGCTGATCAGCGTTGGCAGCAGCGCCGTGGTGCCAAACCGGCGATGTGCCCTCAGAATCTTGCGTATGGTCTCGGACGTCGGCGCATCGTTGAACAGAACATCGCCGCCGCCATTGACTTGAATGTCGATAAAGCCGGGCGCCAGCCAGATTCCGTCCGGCAATTCATGCACTGGCATGGCTGGAGCGATTTCGGCGCGCGAAAAGATGCCGCTGATACGTGCGCCGTCGATAACTACAGCCGCGTCGCGATGCAATCTTTCGCCATCGAACACGCAGCTTGCCGCGACCGCGTGCGGTTGCCCGCTTTGTGCGCCGCTCATCGCGTGCGTGTCACTTTTTGCAGATGCCGCGGCTGATCTACGTCAGTGCCGCGTTGCGCCGCAAGCTTCACCAGGAGGGCATAAAAACTCTGGATCATGCAGATCGCATCGGCATCGGGATGATCGGACGGCAAGACCGGCAGGCGACCGGTTTGCGCACCGCCTGGTTCGGCAACCATCACGCAAGCTCCCTTGCGGCGCAGATCACCGACGAGAGCCGTCAAACTTGCCGCAGCCTCATCGCAAGGATTAAACGCAAGTATCGGAAATGCATTGGAAACAAGCGCTATCGGTCCATGACGAAATTCGGCCGCGCTGAAGGCCTCGCCATGGAGTTCACAGGTTTCTTTCAGTTTCAGGGCTGCTTCGCGCGCGATTGCCAGCGTGGGGCCGCGGCCGATCGTGATCAGGCTCTCGGCTCGGCTGAGCGCGGCAAGCGCTTCCTGCCAATCGAGTTGGCTTGCCTGCATCAGCCGATTGGGCAGGCGCGCGTGGGCCGATCGCATTGCCGGATCGTCTACCCAGACGGCCGTCAATTGCAACAACGCCGCCAGCGATGCCACGAAGGTTTTGGTCGCGGCAATGCTTCGTTCAATTCCGGCGCCGAGCGGCAGAACGAACTCCGATGCCTCCGCCAACGGGCTATTTGGATCGTTGACGACCGCCGCCGTGATCGCGCCCGCGGCCCGCGCCATCGCCGCGGTCTCGATCAGATCGTCGCTGCGGCCGGATTGCGAAACCGCTAAAAAAAACTGATCCTTCAGGTTCAAAGCGCGGCGATACACTGTCGCAATATTGGGCGCTGCGGCGGCGACAGGCAGTCCGAGGCGAAATTCGATCAGGTGCTTGGCAAAGGTCGCGGCGTGCGCCGAGCTGCCCCGCGCGCAAGTGACGATAACCCTTGGCTGATGGCGATGAAGTCGCGCGATTAAGGCCGCCAACGGCGCGGCAAGAATACTTGTCTGCCGATCGACCGCGGCGGCCGCTTCCTGCAGATCACTTGCCATACCGCCGCTTAACTTCATCGCCTTCATCCTCGCGCCAAACCGACATCACGCCACGTGTTGCAGCGATTCCGCTGCGGAGCGGGCAAGCGTCAACGCACCATCAACTGCGTCCCCGGCAGGTTCGATGAGGCGCAATTTTGTCTCCGCCGCAAGCCATGGCTGCAGGGCCGAGGCGAAACCGCCCACCAGGGCCAATCGCGGCACACCAAGCGCGATCAGCCTGGCCGCAAGCCGATCGATATGGGCCGCGGCCATTTGCATCAATTCAACCGCCGCCGCGTCATGGCGCAGCGCATGATCGACGATGCATGGCGCGAAGGCGCCAAAATCGCGCGGCGAAGCAGTCGCGGTCCAGCCGACAATCGCATGGGGATCATTGGCAAACTCCGTAAAAAGCACGCGCAACAGGGGCGTCCATGCGATGCGGCCGTCATGCGCCCACAATACACGGCGCAAGGCCTCAATGCCGATCCAAGCTCCGCTACCTTCGTCGGAGATCGGCAAACCCCAGCCGCCGATGCGATAGGTCTGTTCTTTCATGACAGCCCAGCCCACTGCGCCGGTACCGGCAATGATCACTCCGCCGTCCTTGCCGCCATGCGCGCCAATACATGCGGCATGGGCATCGGTCGTAATAACGGCCGTGCGGAACGGATGACCGTATTGCTTCGCAGCAGCCAATTGTCCGGGCTCGCTGGCACCGGCCAATGCGAGGCAGGCGACAATGCGAGAGAGGTTTTGCTGCACTAAATCGGCGGTGTCGAGGCACCGCCGCGCTGCATCGACAACCGATGAAAAACTGGCTCCGATCCCGAGACGCAGATTAGCCGGTCCACTGACCGCTTCAGCGAGTAGCCTCCCGGAATAGGTAGATAGCCGCGCTCGAGATTGCGTACCGCCGCCATCAACGCCCAGAAGCAGGATGCTTTGCTCAACCATTGGCTTCCTAAAGTCGCGGAATCGCTCCAGATTGTAAGAACAAAATGCAGGCAATTTCGTTTGATTTAAGGTCTACTCGATGGTCAAGGCTTGTTGATGGCGATTGTTGAATCTCATGGAGACTGAGCGCGTTAGTCCGCGTTATTCGGATATCGACCTGTGGGAACCGGGCGATATTCTGGACGCGCTGATCGAAAGCCAAATGGCTGCAGTCGCAGCCGTGCGTCCCGCGTTGCCCGCAATCGAATGTGCTGCTGAAGCAATGCAGGCGCGATTATCAGGTGATGGCAGGCTGATTTATGTTGGTGCGGGAACGTCCGGTCGGCTTGCAGTCCAGGATGGCGCCGAGCTTATCCCAACCTTCAACTGGCCGCAGGACCGCCTGCTGCTGCTGATGGCAGGAGGCAAGGAAGCGCTGTTGCAATCGGCTGAAGGCGCGGAAGACGAGATCGATCAAGCCGCGCGACTGGTGCGACAGCATCGGATTGGCGCCGCCGATGTGGTGATCGCGGTGGCCGCAAGCGGAACGACGCCATTCACGGTGTCCTGCATGCGCGAAGCGAAACGGCGCGGGGCGTTCGCGATCGGCATTGCTAACAACCGATCCACACCGCTGCTCATGGAGGCGGATTGTCCGATCTGGCTCGACACCGGCCCTGAGCCGATCGCGGGTTCGACGCGAATGAAAGCCGGGACTGCGCAACGCGTGGCGCTCAACCTCCTCTCGACGCTGCTCATGATCCGCTTAGGCCGCGTGCATGAGGGGCTCATGGTCGACGTGCAGGCGATCAACGCCAAGCTCATTGGCCGGAGCGAAAACATACTGCGGCGGCTCAGCGGCCGCAGCGAGGACGAGGTCCGTGAGGCCCTGCAAAGTGCCGGCGGCAATGTGAAAAAGGCGATGCTCATTCTGCACGGCTGTACGGCAGAAAAAGCGAGCGCGCTTCTTGAACAGGCCGGCGGACGCTTGCGGACCGCGTTGCGGCTTGCGGGAAGTTCTTCTGCAGCCGCATCCGAGATCCTGACCGTGGACGCCGAGGCTGCGTCTGCTGTGCCTGACAAGGTGGAAGACAGCTAACACCGCAGGATATTGCGCGGCTTGCTCAGCCCTTCTTCGCAAGCGCGTCGAATTGCATCAGCCGTTCAATTAGCGGCGCCAAATCCTTGAGTGGGATCATGTTCGGGCCGTCCGACGGCGCACGATCGGGATCTTGATGCGTTTCGATGAACACACCAGCGACTCCGACGGCCGTCGCTGCGCGCGCTAGCACCGGAACGAAGGCACGCTCGCCGCCGGACGAAGTGCCCTGCCCGCCCGGCTGCTGAACCGAGTGGGTGGCGTCGAAGATTACCGGCGCGCCGATTTTTGCCAGGATCGGCAATGCTCGCATATCCGAGATGAGTGTGTTGTAGCCAAACGACACGCCGCGCTCGGTCACCAGCACGTTGGAATTGCCCGCGGCCGTAATCTTGGCCACCACATTGGCCATGTCCCAGGGCGCGAGGAACTGCCCTTTCTTGACATTGATCGCACTCCCGGTCTTTGCCGCAGCAACGAGGAGATCGGTTTGGCGGCAGAGGAACGCAGGAATTTGCAAAACATCGACGGCCTCTGCGACCGGCGCGCATTGGTCTGGCTCGTGTACGTCGGTAAGAACCGGAATGCTCAACTCGCGGCGCAAATCGGCGAAGATCGTGAGCGCTTTATCAAGGCCAAGCCCGCGTGCGCTTGACGCACTGGTGCGGTTCGCCTTGTCGAACGAGGTCTTATAGACGAGACCGAGCCCGAGCCCGGCGGTGATTTCCTTCAGCGCCGCTGCCATCTCGAAGGCATGCGCCCGGCTTTCCAGAGCACAGGGCCCGGCAATCACGGCAAGTGGCAAGCCATTGCCGAACTTAACTTTGCCGACAGCGACAATCGCGTTGGGTTTTGTGGTCATTGCGGTATTGGGGCTAGCATTAGCCGCGTCGCACGACGCAAGCTTTCGTCATTTTACCGCGGAAAACGCGGTCGGCTGAAGGATCTGGTTACGCGCATTCTGAATGATTGGACCATCCCGTTCGCTTTCGGCGCGCGCCGATATCCATTGTGGATCGCTCATGAATGCTGTCCATTTTTTCTCACGCTCGGCGAGCGAGTCCCAGGCAAGCAAATAGGTCAACTCATGATTGGAATCGCCAATCAACGTGGTCCAGAAGCCGGCCTGCCGAATTCCGTGCTTCTTCCACAGCTCAAGCGTGACCTTCTCAAAGCGCTGCAAAAGAGCCGGCAACCTGCCCGGTACGGTTCGGTAGATGCGCATTTCGTAAATCATGTGCTTCCTCCCGGAAAACTAGTTGTAAGCCGCCGGTTTCTGGCGGTCGAGCCGGCGTTCGACCGGCCTTGCGACGAATTATTATACGAGCCGGCTCTGCTCCACCGCCGCGCCGATAAAAGACGCAAACAGCGGATGCGGCGCAAAGGGGCGCGATTTCAGTTCGGGATGAAATTGCACGCCGATGAACCAGGGATGGTCTTCATATTCGATGATTTCCGGAAGAAGCCCATCCGGCGACATGCCCGAGAAGCGCATGCCGTGTTGCGCCAAGCGGTCCTTGTACGCCGTATTGACCTCATAGCGATGGCGATGGCGCTCGGAAATCTCGGTCGCATGATAGATTTCTGACACTCGCGAGCCGCGCCCCAACACGGCCGGATAGGCGCCGAGCCGCATTGATCCGCCCATATCGCTGCCGATCCCGCGTTTCTGCAGCTCGTTGCCTTTCATCCATTCCGTCATGAGTCCGACGACGGGCTCTGACGTGGTGACAAATTCAGTCGAGTTCGCTTGTTCGATCCCGCACAGGTTCCGCGCCGCCTCGATGACGGCCATTTGCATGCCAAAGCAGATGCCGAAATACGGCACGCGGCGCTCGCGCGCGAACTGCGCTGCCCGGATTTTGCCCTCGGCGCCGCGCTGCCCGAATCCGCCGGGCACCAAAATGCCATCGACGTGCTCCAGGAACGGCACCGGATCTTCGTTCTCGAATACCTCGCTCTCGATCCAGTCGAGATTGACCTTCACCTTATTGGCGACGCCGCCATGTGAGAGCGCCTCGATCAGCGACTTATAGGCGTCCTTCATGCCGGTATATTTGCCGACAACCGCGATGGTGACGTCGCCTTCGGGGTTGCGGATGCGCTCGTTGATAAACTGCCACGTCGCCAGGTCGGGCCGCGGCGGATTGTCGATGCCGAATGCGGCGAGCACCTCATGGTCCAGGCCGGCAGCGTGATACGCCTCTGGCACCGCATAAATGTTGTCGACGTCGCGCGCTTCGATCACGGCGCTTTCGCGTACATTACAGAACAAAGCGAGTTTGCGCCGCTCGCTGACAGGAATTTCGCGATCGGTCCGGCACAGGAGGACATCGGGCTGGATGCCAATCGCGCGCAATTCACGGACCGAATGCTGCGTCGGTTTGGTTTTCAGCTCGCCCGCGCTCGGAATGAACGGCATCAGGGTCAAATGGATGTAGACCGTATCGCCGCGCGGTAGATCGTTGCCGAGCTGTCGGATCGCTTCGAAGTAAGGCAGGCCTTCGATGTCGCCGACAGTGCCGCCGATCTCGCACAGGACAAAATCGAAATCGTCGTTGCCATCGCGAATGAATTCCTTAATGGCGTTGGTGACATGCGGAATGACCTGGATAGTCGCGCCGAGATAATCGCCGCGCCGCTCCTTGGCGAGAATTTCCTGATAGATGCGCCCGGTTGTGATGTTGTCCTGGCGGGTCGCCGGCCGGCCCGTGAAACGTTCGTAATGACCGAGGTCGAGATCGGTTTCCGCGCCATCGTCGGTGACGAAGACCTCGCCATGCTGATATGGCGACATCGTCCCTGGATCGACGTTGAGATAAGGGTCGAGCTTGCGCAGCCGGACTTTGTAGCCGCGTGCCTGCAACAGCGCGCCGAGCGCCGCCGATGCGAGACCCTTGCCGAGTGAGGAGACCACGCCGCCGGTGATGAAAATGTACCGCGCCATGGGACCTAACCCTTAGCGCGCCTTGCTCGATTCGACGAGTGATTTTCCGGAATGTCTGCCGGGCCGTGGCTAAAAGCACCCAGCATCCCGACAAAAACGCTTTGTTTACAGTCCATTACGCTGATGTCTTTAGGCGTGACAGCAAGCCGCAATGTGTGACCATCGTCTGCTGGGCAGGTATTTGCGCATCCTTGCGCGGGATGCACAACGGAACGCACGAGCGGCGGGGTCTTTATTTTGATTGCGGCACCTGTGGTCCGGTGGGTGGCTGGGAGCTCGGCGCCGTGCCGGGGCCGGACGGTAACGCCGGGATTCCCTTTTGCAATTGGTTGAGAAGACCGCCGCTGCCCTGTTGTCCGGGGGGCCCTGTCGGCGACGGCGGAGCCGGCATCTCTTGAGTCGTCGGCGAGCCCGTATTGATGATCGAGGTCGGATGTCGCTGAAAGCTCGCCAGCCATGACAAGACCAGGCTGGTGGCGAAGAAGCCCGCAGCCAATAGCGCCGTGGTGCGCGACAAAACGTTGGCTGTGCCGCGGCTCGACAGGAAGCCGGTCGTTGAACTGATCAAGCCGCCGCCCTCTGATTTCTGCAGCAGCACCACGCCGATCAGCGCGAGAACCAGCATGAGATGAATAACAATAATGACAGTCAGCATTCCGATATCCGCTTGCAACCAGTCTGAGAACGTTTGGGGAGCAGCCTACAGCCCCGTGCTTCGTGCTTCCTAATATAGGAACGGCGCGAGGTCTCTACACGGTTCGGGGCGGCATTTCTATGGCGCTTTGCGCGCCAAAGCCGCGCGGGTCAAGCAATTGCGATTGGCGAATGCCCCTTCGGCACAGTTTCGCGGTATCCGGGGCTTTCACCTGCATTCGCAAAGATCTCCGGCTCATAATTCACGATAGATGCCGGCAATAGCCAGAAATTCGCCGGCATCCAGGCTTGCGCCGCCGACGAGTGCGCCATCGACGTTTTCCACTGTGAGCAATTGCTTTGCGTTGCTCCGCCTCACTGAACCGCCATAAAGAATGTGCATATCGCGCCCGGTTTCGGCGAAATGCGACGACAGCCGCGCCCTGATGCGCGCCCTGATGAATGTGTGCATCTCGCGCACATCGTCCGGCGTCGGCGTCAGCCCCGTCCCAATCGCCCATACAGGTTCGTAGGCGACCGCCACACCCTCTGCGTCGTCCGGCAACGAGCCATCCAGTTGCGCGCGCAAGACGGCACGGGTTTGCCCGGCAGCGCGCTCGGCGCGGGTTTCGCCGATGCAGATGATTGCGAGAAGCCCCGCGCGTCGGGCTGCAAGCGCCTTGGCACGGACCACCGCATCGGTTTCGCCGTGATAGCGGCGCCGTTCCGAATGTCCGACAATCACGGCGGTCGCGCCCGCGTCGCGCAGCATTTCTGCGGAGATGTCGCCGGTATAGGCACCGGCAACCTCGGCGTGACAATCTTGGCCGCCAATTGCGACAGGCGTGCCGTGGGCCGCCGCCGCAAAACTGGCAATAAGCGTCGCCGGCGGACAGACGACAACATCAACCGAGGCAAGCGTGCGCGCACCGGCGATGATTTTTTCCAGTTCTGCGATCGAGGCTTGCAGCCCATTCATCTTCCAGTTGGCCACAACCAGCCGACGGCCCGTTGTCATGTTGCTCTCATGTTCAACTCGCCAGAACTTCGTCGATGAACCCCGCGGGGTCGGCGCAAAATTCCCGCATGAGCCGATAATGATCCGTTTCGTCAACGCTAATCGGCTCGAGACCACTGGCTGAAAGCCGCAGCAGCTGCGCCTTCGGGTATGCCATCAGAAGCGGCGAATGGCTCGCCATCACAACCTGGCAGATGCCGGAGCTCTCCATGCGCCGGAGCAATTTGAGGAAAGCAATCTGCCGCGATGGCGATAAGGCCGACTCCGGCTCGTCGAATATGAAAATACCCTGGCGATGACAGCGCTCCTCAAAAAACTTCAGGAATCCTTCGCCATGCGAATGCGAGAGAAAATCGGGCGGCGCGCCGTGGGACTCAAGCGCGACCGCATCTAGATATCGCGCCACGGAGAAGAAACTCTCGGCCCGAAAGAACCAGCCGCTCGTAATCTTTGGCAGCCATGCCGCGCGCAGCGCATCCGCGAGGCGGCCGCCCATGGCTTCGATGGCGCCCGAATGGTCGACCGGCCGATAGCCCTTGCCGCCCCCCGCATCGTCATATCCGGCCAGCGCCGCGATACCTTCCAGTACCGTCGACTTTCCCGTGCCATTTTCGCCGACGAGGATGGTGATCGGTCGCTCGAATTCGATTTCGAATCCCCCGCGTAAAAGCGGCAGGCAAAAAGGATAGGCGCCGGCGTCGGCAACAAGAGATTCGTCGAGCCAGACCCGCCTAAGGTAGGGCGCCGGCAATCTAATGGCCCGCTTCTTCATCTTTTGCGCCTGCGACAAACAGCCGTTAGCAGACCGGTTGCGGTCGGAAAAGAGGCGTTTTACGGGTCAGTCCCATCGGTTGCGGCAGCACTGTCCCGTCCTTATAGTGCGCCGCCGCGTCGTATCGATCGGTTCATTTCAAAGCTGGCTGCATGCTACGGGGTATTCGCAAAGCCTCTGAAAATTGGCTTGGCCGCAGCGTCATGGGTGCGGTCATGGCGCTGCTGGCGGGCAGCTTCGCCATTTGGGGCATCAACGATATCTTTCGGGGCTTCGGCCGCGGGAGTCTCGCCAAGATCGGCGATACTGAAATCCCGATCGAGCAGTTCCGGCAAACCTATCAAGATCGCTTGCAGCAGATCGGCCGCGAGCTCGGCCGGCCGCTACCGGCCGGCAGTGCAGATGCACGCGGGCTTGATCGGCTGGTGCTTGGCGAAATGATTGCCCAGGCCGGACTCGAGCAGCGCGCACGCCAGATGGGCCTCGGTCTCTCCGATGCGGATATCGCAAACCATATTAGGTCCGATCCGAAACTGCAGACCGCAAACGGTCAATTCGATCGCGCAAAATTCGACCTGATCCTGCGCAATATCGGCTATTCCGAACAGCGCTTCGTCGCCGAACAGCGGCAGGACATTTTGCGGCGGCAGATCCTTGATAGTCTCTCGGCGGACGTGACGACGCCCAAGGCATGGCTTGAGGCGATCAACCAGTTCCAGAACCAGCAGCGCAGTATCGAATATATAGCACTTGGCCCGGCGCAAGCCGGCGCCATTCCGCAGCCGACCGACGAACAGCTTAAGAAATATTTCGACGAGCGCAAAATCATGTTTCGCGCACCGGAATACCGCAAGGTCGCCGTCGTGGCGGTGACCCCGGCAGAGCTTGCGAAATGGATGGAAGTTTCAGATGACGATCTGAAAAAAGCCTACGAGCAGAAGCGCGCTAGCTTTACCACGCCGGAGCGCCGGCACGTCGAGCAGATTGTTTTTCCGATGCCGGCCGATGCGCAGGCTGCCGCCGATCGCATCAAGAGCGGTACGACCTTTAGCGGGATCGCCAGCGAACGCGGTCTCAAGGAGCAGGATATCGACCTCGGCACCCTGCCGAAGTCGCGTATCGTCGACCCCGTGGTCGCCGATGCGGCTTTTTCGTTAAAACAAGGCGAGGTCAGTGCACCACTGCAAACCCGCTTCGGCGCCGCCGTCCTGGTGACCGTGCTCAAGATTGAACCGGAAAAGACGCAATCTCTTGCCGAAGCCACACCACAGCTTCGCACCGACATTGCGCTCGAGCGCGCCAAAAGCCAGGTGCGCGACCTGCACGATAAAATCGAGGACGCACGCGCTGGCGGTAGCACGATCGTGGAGGCCGCGGCGAAGTTGAAGCTGCCGGTGACAACTTACGATGTGGATCGCTCAGGTCGCGACCCGGATGGCAAACCAACCCTCAACGTTCCGCACGGCGACGATGTCGTCAAAGCCGCCTTTACCTCCGATATCGGTGTCGATAACGATCCGATAAATGCCGACGGGGGGTACATCTGGTACGACATAGCGGCTGTTACGCCGGCACGCCCACGCACGCTGGATGAAGTTAAAGTGGAGGTCGAGCAGCGCTGGCGCGAGGACGAGATTGCGTCCCGTTTGAAAAGCAAGGCGAACGAAATCCTCGACAAACTCAAGAACGGCGACGCGTTGGCTGCGCTCGCCTCGGCCAACGGCGTCAGGATCGAGACCGCAAAAGACCTAAAACGGGGTGCCGCGCACGGCGGCATTTCCGCCAGAGCGACCGACGCGATCTTCCACACCGCAAAAGACGCGTATGGCACCTCGGCAGGTGACGATCCCGCGCATTGGATCGTCTTCCGTGTAGTCGAGGTCAAGACACCGCCACTTAATGCAAATTCGCCCGATACCGAACGCATTGCGCAAACCGTGCAACGGGAACTCTCCGCTGATTTAACGGGCCAATACGTGGCCCGGCTCGAAGACGATCTTGGCGCGTCGGTGAACGCTTCGGCACTCGCGCAAGCGAGCGGCAGCACCGCCCCGGATCGAGAATAAATGCACTTCGAGCCTTCGGCTGAGTCGTTCGCAGCGCGTTACGCGGCGGGCGAGCCGCAAGTCGTATGGACCATGCTCGTCGCCGATCTGGAAACGCCGGTCTCGGCTTTTCTCAAAATCGCTGGTTCGCGGCCCATGAGCTTTCTCTTGGAATCGGTCGAGGGCGGCGCGGTGCGCGGCCGTTACTCGATTATCGGCCTGGAGCCTGATCTCATATTTCGTGTCAACAACCGTCGGGCGCAGGTCAACCGCACGCCGCAAGCCGCGCCCGAGGCATTCACTCCGCTGGACGAACCGCCGCTCGCCGCGCTGCGCGGTCTGATCGGCGAAAGCCGCATCGCCTTGCCAGAGGCGCTGCCACCGATGGCCGCCGGTCTATTTGGCTATCTCGGCTATGACATGGTTCGATTGATGGAGGAACTGCCACCGCCGCAAGGCGATCCACTCGGCATCCCCGATGCAGTTCTAGTGCGTCCGACCGCAATCCTTGTTTTCGATGCGGTCGAGGACACAATCACGATCGTAACGCCGGTGCGCAAACAGCCGGCAATGTCCGCCGAGGCGGCTTGGGCTCGCGCCGTCGAACGCTTGTCCGCCGTGATCGACGCACTCGATAGGCCGCTCGACAAGGCGACGGCACCAGCCGAAACCGGCCCAGTACATGTGAAACCGAGCTCAAACACCACGCCCGCGGAATACGAGCGCATGGTGATGCGCGCTAAGGAGTATATCGCCGCCGGAGATGTTTTTCAGGTCGTACTGTCGCAGCGTTTCGCGTTGCCTTTCGCGCTGCCGCCGTTTGCGCTTTATCGCGCTTTGCGCCGCGTCAATCCATCGCCATATCTTTATTTTCTCGATTTCGGCGGTTTCGCAATCGCCGGATCCAGTCCTGAAATCATGGTGAAGACCGCCGGTGGCGTCGTGACGATCCGTCCGATCGCCGGCACCCGGCCACGTGGCGCAACGCCGGGCCAAGATCAGGCACTCGAAGCCGAACTCCTCGCCGATCCCAAGGAGCGCGCCGAGCATCTCATGCTGCTCGATCTCGGCCGCAACGACGTCGGGCGGGTCGCCGAAATTGGCAGCGTCAAAGTCACCGAACAATTCTTCATCGAGCGCTACAGCCAGGTCATGCATATTGTTTCAAACGTCGAAGGTAGATTGCGCAAGGATTGCGGCGCACTCGACGCGCTCATCGCAGGTTTCCCGGCCGGCACCGTCTCCGGCGCGCCCAAGGTGCGCGCTATGCAGATCATCGACGAATTGGAAAAGGAAAAGCGTTCACTCTATGCCGGCTGCGTCGGCTATTTCTCGGCCGGCGAACAGATGGATACCTGCATCGCACTGCGCACGGCGCTGCTCAAGGATGGCGTCATGTATGTCCAAGCCGGCGCCGGCATAGTTGCCGACTCCCAACCTGAGTTCGAGCAACAGGAATGCGTCAATAAAGCAATGGCGCTGTTTCGCGCCGCTGAAGAGGCGAAGCGTTTCGCCAGCACCGCCCCGCACGACGGTAAGACCTGATAAGCTGCAGCGGCGCGCCATCTATCTTTCTTGGCCGGAATCTCCAACCGGCCGTCATTATGACAAATTTACTTCGCACGGCGCAGCAATTATCATCGACAGCGGTAGCGCGTACTCGAGGGGCATAAAGATGTGCGGGATTTGCCTGAACTCCCATCGTGGCTTCGTGACGCGGCGGGGCGCACTAGGACTGACGGTATCGGCATTAGCGGCGACCTTGGTTGTCCCACGGGCGATGGCCGCGAATGACAAGCCTCCACCGAAACCGCAAAATGTCATCGCCCCCGACGCGGCCCTCGATCGCTTGATGAAAGGCAATAGCCGCTACGTCACAGGCGTTAGCATTCGCCACGACTTCACGCATGAACGCGAGGCGCTAAGTACAGGACAGAATCCATTCGCTGCAGTGCTGAGTTGTGCCGATTCCCGGATTGCTCCGGAATATTGCTTCGATACGGCGCGCGGCGACTTATTCGTCTGCCGCGTCGCCGGCAATTTCGCCAGCGACGAAATGATCGCCAGCCTGGAATATGCCGTGCAGGTGCTCAACACGCCCTTGATCATGGTGCTCGGACACGAAGCATGCGGCGCGGTCGGCGCCACAATTAAGTCGATCAAGGACGGCTCGACATTGCCCGGTCACCTGCCCTCACTGGTAGCGGCTATCAAACCGGCCGTGGACGTCGTGCAGGGACAAGGCGGCGACGTACTGGCGAATGCCACTCGTCGCAATGTCACGCTCAACGTCGAGCGGCTCAAAAGCGCCACGCCTATTTTGAGCGCATTCGCGAACAACAACAAAATCCGCCTGGTCGGTGGTGTTTACGAGTTAAAAACCGGGCGGGTCCAGTTGCTGGGCTGAAAGCGATATTAAACCGAAATAGAATTCGTATAACTTGCGAGCGGCGAACTCGAGCTCGCGCGCGAATCAATCACCTCATGACCGCAACCGGGCTCCGACTGTACAGGCGCAGCTTGCGAAACACTGTCCGCGACAAGGGAACCAATAAACATACGAGAACCGCCATTGCGCCAAGCAGGATCGGATATTGGATGATATCTGCGTAGACGAGCGCCAGACCGCGCAGGTAGACCACGCCGCTGAAGCCGACGATAGCTGCGAGATAAGCAATGCCCAATAGCATCGCGGCCAGCGCTTTTGGCATTTCACCCAATTCATTGACTTCCGCGAAAGCCGGCTTGGTCCGCTGAATGCTTTTGGTGGTGGCGCGCTTTTTCGACCGTGCGGGCATCAGTTCCGTTTCAAGCTTGCGGATCGCCGCTTCCAACGCGGCTTGTTCCCGCGTGATCGTCAACGCCGAAATCCTCGGATTCTGCTTGCGCAGCTCCGCAACAATTATGCTTCGGGCGCGCTCGTATAGTTCTTCGCGCGCGGCAGGGTCGCCGGTCTCGAGGTTCACCACTGCCTGGGCAAGAACGGAATAGTAGTCTGCCATTCGGCCTCCCCCTGACCGAAAACCGCACCCAATATTAGGCCGGCGCTGCGCGAAATCCAGCCTGGAATGCTGTCTTAAACAGAGGGCCCTTCAAACGGCCAGCCAGAACGCTGAACGGCGCGCCAGTTGTGCTCCACCGCTTGTATGGCCAGCCCACAGCTGCGGCCATTTTAATTTGGCGTCTTCTGAATCTGCAATGCACCAAGTATCAGCTTGGGAACTTAGGCGGATGCAGCGACTTGTTGCCCTGTGGCGCCGAGTAAGGGCGAAATTTCTCCTGTGGAGGAAACATGGATAAGAAATTAGCTGGGCTCTTGGGAGCGGCCGCGGCCTTGAGCGCGGTGACTACGGCCCAGGCGGCACCTGCGAGCGGTCCGGAACTCCCGCAAGCTAGCAGCTACCGTGACCTTCTCGATCCTATTCCCAATGCGCTGCCACTATTAAAAGCCGACGATGCCCGGCTGGCCGAGACAGGCGCCGTTAGGACCGCTCAGGTTGTGATCGGTCATCACCATCATCACCACCATCATCGTGCCGGCGTTTACGTCCGGGTCGGACCACGGTGGCATCGTCACCACCACCATCACCATCACCACCACCATCGTTGGTATTGACGAAAGATAGGGCATCCAAATTTGGATGCCCTATGCACGTGTTCTTGCGGTCGGCAGGTGCAGCGTCGCCAAGGTGGCGCGCCGCCGGCGGGCGCGCATTACTCGGCGTTTGCCGCAGCGATCGAGGGCGAGAGTGCTTCGCGGAAGCGTGCCAATTTCAACGCTCTAAACCAAGTTCCTCGCCCAGGATACCATCGCTCCCCAGCACATCGCCAATCCCGAACCGTACCACCACGAATCCTGGTGAAGGGCTTCGTAGATCACGATCGCGCCGGCGATCACGATGGACATAGCGACGGCTGTTTTGAGCGTTGCGTTCATGGTGAGCGCCAACCCGCTCGCATAAGTTTAGTTCCTTCGCGCGCTGGAAGGCGCCAAGTTCGGAAAACAACTATTCAGTTGCGTGATTTAATTCTGAGCGGCGATGAATTTATAGCCGACATCCCAGCGCCGTACGCGGCCGGTTGCTCGCATCGGAAAATGCGTGGCGCAAATGATCGTGGGTCCGTCGCAAAGCCGCTCAAATATTCTGCGCCGCGTCCGGCCGGCCTCGCTCGAATCATAATCGGCCATCATGCCGAGCTCGGGGTATTTCCCCTGCAACGGCGAATGAATCATATCTCCAGTGATAAACGCATCCGCTCCAGTTCGTCCGATCAGCACCGAGAAGTGATCAATGGTATGGCCGGGCGTAGGGATAAACTGAATCCTATCGTCGAAATTAAAGTCACTCTTCACGACTTTCGCGCGCTTGGCCTCAACGATCGGCAATACCGAGTCAGTTATCCACGGCACGCTTTCTGGATTGTCTTTTTGCCGCTGCGTCCAATGAGCAAGCTCGCGGTCCGCCATGATGTAGGTCGCCTTGGGAAAGGTCGGCACCCAGCGCCCGCTTTCGAGCCGCGTATTCCAACCGACATGGTCCGTATGCAGATGCGTGCACAT
>Ga0137379_10001651_pt1 | contig 20544 bp, 17 predicted proteins | sample SagtaG_18_FD_104812 | JGI IMG/M metagenome (GOLD analysis project Ga0137379, IMG submission 104812) | Vadose zone soil microbial communities from Sagehorn Ranch, Mendocino, California, USA - Sage2_L_80_16 metaG | ecosystem: Environmental > Terrestrial > Soil > Vadose zone | place: USA...
CCTGTTGGTACGCTTATATCCGCGGCCGTGGAGGGAACGCTACGGCGCGGAGTTCGAGGCGCTTCTTCAAACCGGCCGTGGTGGCGTACGCATGTTGGCAAATGTCGTTTGGTCGGCACTTCATGAGCGCGTCTTCCCAACTCTAGAAGGCTTTATGAATCAACCGACACACTCTTTCGGCGCCATCGTGAGGCAGCCGAGCGCATTTCTTCCACTGGCAATGTCGCTCACCGCTCTGGCCATGCTAGGCGGCGCCTATATCTTTGCCGTGGCCACGGGACACGGCGGCCTTGTACGCGAGCCAGATGAAGGGTCGATTGCACATGTCTGGCAGCTACTCATGGCTGGTCAGATGCCGATACTCGCGTTCTTCGCGATCAAGTGGCTGCCACGGGCTCCAAGACAAACGCTGTACGTACTTGGCCTGCAAGCCGGAGCTGTGCTCGCAGCAATGGCCCCCGTCTATTTTCTGAATTTGTGAATGGCGTTCCTAAACATTGCGCCTGATCAAGACCGCTGTCGTGGTGGTCCTGTTCGCTGTTCTTGGAATCACAGTCTGCCGTGACGGTGCCTACATTACTCGCTCTCTAGACTTTTTCCAGCTTAGAAGGAAGTAGATAAAACCCTGCTCACGTCCACAGAAACACGCCTACAGCCAAGCATGGAAGCCAACAGAGCAATAACAGCCACCACGATCTAACACCAAAAGCATAGAGGACCAAAACTCCCGGAATCCAGGAAAGCCACCTTACAACCCATTGGTGTTTTTCCGAGACCTTGATGTACCCCTCACATTGCGGACACTGAAACGTAGGAGTGAACCTCACATCTTCCAAACGAACCCGAGCATCACAGTATGGACAAACCGTCCTTCGAGAGTAAGTCGCTGGAACAAGCATCGGATGAACTGTCTAGAACGATAGAATGATCACCAGCCAAAACGGCTCTTCAAACCCAACTGACTATTTTCGTCACGATAATAAAAGATCAGTAATAAAAAAAGGAACATCAGTAAACGATGCAAGTGTCTCACTTGAACGAATCAGAAGCCCTGGGTGAGCCCATGAACTCCGGCGACGGCAATGCGTACGCGCGTAACACTGCGGATGCGGTCGCGCGTCGCAGTTACGGCAAGCTCGTCGCTTTTCTTGCTGCAGGCACGCGGGATGTGGCGGCAGCCGAGGACGCCTTGTCGGAGGCATTTGCCTCGGCGCTTGCGGATTGGCCGCGGAAAGGCTGTCCTTCGAACCCGGAAGCGTGGCTGCTGACCGTTGCCCGCCGAAAGATGATCGATGCCATGCGTCGACATTCAAACGCCGAGGCCGCGAACGGGGAGCTGCAGCTCCTTGCGGAGGGATTGGAAGCTGCAACAGCGGACGCGGAAATTCCGGACCGCCGTCTCGCGCTGATGTTCGCCTGCGCGCATCCAGCCATCGACGTCGGCATCCGCGCGCCGCTGATGCTGCAAGTGGTGTTGGGGCTGGATGCGAAGACAATCGCCTCTGCGTTTCTCATGTCTCCGGCGACCATGGGCAAGCGACTCGTACGTGCCAAGGACAAGATTAGGCAGGCTGACATTCCGTTCAGTATCCCGGAGCGCGAGGAGCTCTCGGGACGGCTCGACACCGTACTGGACGCCATCTATGCCGCCTTCGCAGAAGGCTGGACCGACGCCGCGGGAACAGATGTCGCCCGTCGCGATCTCACGGAGGAAGCGTTGTTTCTGGCGAGGCTTGTGGCCGAGTTGCTGCCAAACGAGCCGGAAGCACTAGGCCTGCTTGCCCTTATGCTTCACGCGGAAGCGCGGCGGCGCGCGCGACGCAACGGGGACGGCGAATACGTTCCGCTTGCTAATCAGGACCCGGCGCTGTGGGACTGGCAGATGATCGAGGAGGCCGAAGCGCTAATCCTCCGGGCCAGCGCCTTGGGCTGCATCGGTCGCTATCAGTTAGAAGCTGCGTTGCAGTCGGCGCATATCTATCGCTGCCGCACCGGTAACGCGAATTGGGCAGAGGTGGTGCAGCTATACGACGCACTGCTCGCGCTTGCAGACTCACCCGTGGTCGCGATCAATCGCGCCCTTGCGATTGCGGAGTTGCAGGGCGCCAGCGCTGCTCTCGACGCCCTGCCAGACATAGCTGCCGATGGGCGGCTCGCCGAATATCAGCCCTACTGGGCAGCCCGCGCGGAGTTGCTGGTCAAGACAGGCGAGCATGGCGAAGCTCGTCGCGCATACGAAATCGCCATCGGTCTGGAACGCGACCCCGCAGTTCGGCATTTCCTGCAGCAGCGTCAGTCGACGTTGGCGCCCTGACCTCCTCGATGGGTAGTATCCTGCTTTCGACTAGAACGGCGGACAGGGCGAGATGCGAGATGAAAGATAGCGATCGAGAGACCTTGAAGCCGCCGGCCTCATCGAGTTTGTGGCGTCCGCTGCGGGCGACAGTCTTCCGAAATCTGCTGGTTGCAGATGTTGTTTCAGACATCGGCACTTTCATGCAGAGCGTCGGCGCTGCGTGGTTGATGGTGTCGCTCGGCGCCGGGCCGATATGTCGCTCTCACCCAAACAGCCTCGTCACTGCCATTCTTTCTTCTGGCGCTTCCTGCAGGATCGGCAGGCGACATCTTTGACCGCCGCAAGCTGATTCTCTACACAGAGGGGTGGATGGCGTGTGTCGCGCTGGCGCTCGCCGTGCTGACCATCGGTGGCCTCATCACACCCTGGCTACTGCTCGGGCTGACGTTCGCGCTTTCGGCTGGAGATGCCTTTGAGACACCGACGTGGCGGGCGGTTCTTCCTGAGTTGGTACCAAAAGAGGACCTTGCGGCAGCCTCCGCTCTCAACGGAATCGAATTCAACCTTGCTCGGGCGGTGGGGCCTGCGCTGGCTGGGTTACTGATATCGGCCGCCGGCATTGCCGCGGCATTTGTGGCGAACGTGCTGTCATTCGTAGGAGTGATACTAGTCATTGCACGATGGAAAAGGCCGATTCGAAAGCGGACTGCTCCGGCTGAGACCCTTGCAGGGGCGACCGTGGCAGCGATCCGCTACATCCGCCACTCGCCCGCGATACGCTCCCTGATGGTTCGGACGGGCACAGGCATGTTCTTCGCCAGTGCGCTGTTTGCATTGTTGCCCACGGTTGCCCGCGGCGTCAGCAATAGTGCGATATGTTATGGGCTTCTGCTTGGATGCTTTGGGGCTGGTGCGGTCCTTGGCGCGCTCGTAATGCAGCCTCTTCGTGCCCGGTGGTCGACCGAAACTGTTGTGTCAGCTGGAGCCACAATCCTGGGAATCGCGATGGTGACGACCGGCGCCTCCCACAGGCTGAGCATACTTGGTCCTGTGATCCTGATCGGAGGTGGGGCGTGGATACTCTTCATTTCTCTTGTCAATGCGCTCATCCAGAATCTTGCGCCCGACTGGGTGCGGGCCCGCGTCCTCGCAGTCTTCATCCTGATTTCTCAGGGAGCCATGGCGTTCGGGAGCGCAGCCTGGGGTGCTGTCGCCCAAAGAGCAGGCGTTCGGACCGCACTCATGTGGGCTGGTCTTGGAGCCATAGGGACAATGGTCCTCGCGCTGTTCGCGAAGCTTCCGGACGCGACCTCAGATCTAAGCCCGTGGAACCACTGGCGTATGCCTGTGGTTGTCAAAGAGGTCGAAGCCGAGCTTGAGCAAGGGCCGGTATTGGTTACGGTCGAATACGTGGTGGTTCGCGAGCGGAAAACGGACTTTGTGAAAGCGATTCATCAATATGGACGCATACGGCGCCGCGATGGTGCTTCGCAGTGGGGAATCTTTCACGACATCGAGGCCGGAGACCGCTATCTGGAAATATACCTGGTGAATTCGTGGGCGGAACATCAGCGTCAACACGAGCGGTTCACACAAGCGGATCGCAAACTAGAACAACGCTTGCGCAGCTGCGTGGTCAGTGAGCCAAACGTGCGTCACCTTATTTATGCGCCACTCAACGAATAGAGATAGCAGCGGCTTTGAGAGCAGGGATATACCGGTGGTAGACTGCGCGTATGCCCAACAAGAAAACCAAGAAGAAGCGTACAAAATTGAAGAAAGCCACCGCGAAGAAAGGGAAGCCCGTCAAGAAGACGGTCAGAAAGAAACTGGCTAAAAAGAAGGCGGCACCGAAGAAGAGTTTGTCCAAAAAGAAACCCGCATTGAAAAAGGCGGCGGTGAAAACGAAAAAGGCCCTCGCGAAGAAGGCAACCGGGGCGAAGACTGCCATCAAGCGGCGCGTTCCAGTGGGAAGTCAGACATTCGCTACGGAGACATTTGCACCGAAAGCGCTCAGATCGCGGTCGGCGGGGCAAGCGGGAGATCTGCAGGGATTGTCCAACATCGAAGGTGCGGATTCGGAGAGTGTGGACGAGTTGCTCGAAGAAGGAAACGCGTTCGAGGCTGACGTAGTAGCTGGTGTGGAAGGCGCCCGGGACGCTGACGAGAGGGAAGTTCACACTCACGAGGTGCCCGAGGATGATGTTCCGGACGAATATCTAGACAAGGAGTGATTCATAGGGAACAGCCAGGCGACTGCGCTGCTCGCTATGGCCAAGCCGACGCAAACCAGCATTATCAGCCGAAATCCAAAGACGAATGCCCGATTAATTGCGTTCCGAATTGCCGCCGAGGTACTTGCATCCAGATTGGAAGGTAGTTCGAGGCCCGCCAGTCTAGTCACCTTAGATTGAATCTCGCCGCGAACATCGGGAGAGAGGCCGAGGTTGGCGAGCTCATGCTTCAAGGTAAAACCGAACGCGCTTACCATTACGACTCCCAAGACTGCGATGGCCAGCACGCCAGCGATACGAGCGACTGCGTTATTGATACCAGAGGCGGTGCCGGCATGATCCTGATCGACTGAACTCATTACTACTGTGGTCAGAGGCGCCACTGTGACCGCCATGCCAAAACCAAGCACGATCATCGGTGGAAAGAACGCTTTCCAGTAGCTGGCTCCCGCCGAGGGCACGGCGAACAGAGCGAAACCAGCTGCCACAATAAGCGGCCCGATGATCAGCGGACCTCGAGCACCATAGCGCGCGACCAGTCCGCCAGACCAGCGAGAAAGCGCGAACATCAACAAAATGAGCGGAAGCACGGCCGCTCCGGTTGCGGTAGCGGAGTATCCCTGCACCTGAATCAGGTTCAACGGAAACAGGAAGAAGAAAATTCCAATGGCTGCATAGAGGAACAACGTGAGCAGGTTGGCGCCGCTGAAGCTGCCGGATCGAAACAGGATTAACGGAACCATCGGCGAAGTTACTGTTGACTCGACAAACACGAAGCCGGCGAGAGCGGCGACGCCAATAGTCAAACTTCCGAAAACCAGCGGATTGCTCCACCCCAAGTTAGTAGATTCGACGAAACCAAAGACCAACCCGCCTAACCCAACAGTTCCTACCAGCGCCCCCAGCCAGTCGATTCGACGAGCAGCGACGCTACGACTTTCGGGAATATGCCACAGCGAAAGAGCGATCACCAACGCCGAAAGCGGAAGATTGATGAAGAATACCCACCGCCACGATGCATGCTCGACTAGCCATCCGCCAACCACGGGCCCGATTGCAGTGGTGATCGCCGTGAAACCAGACCAGGTGCCGATCGCCTGACCGCGGGTCTTCTCGTCGAACGAAGCACTGATGATGGCAAGGCTGCCAGGAACTAGAAATGCGGCTCCCATGCCCTGAATACTTCGGGCAATTATCAACTGGTGAATATCCGAAGCGATGCCACAAACCGCCGAAGCTATCGCGAAAACCGCTACACCCAATACGAACATCCGCCGACGGCCAAACAAGTCACCGAACGAACCTCCGACCAGGATCAACGCCCCCAGGAATAACCCATAGGACTCGACGACCCACTGCACGTCGACGATGGTGGCATGCAAGCTGGCTTGAAGCGCAGGCAGTGCGACATTGACGACCGTGCTATCGATGAACGCCAGGCTTGAGCCGAGAATGGTTGCGGCAAGGATCCAAGGTCCTGCTTGCGCTCGGCACGGACTCTCATCTCGGCGCGACCGGATTACGGCTTCATCACATGGCGGCTTCATGCAGGCTGTGGATGCGGTTGTGTACTGAAGGGATTCTTTGGATGATGCGGTGCTCACAGAAAATCGCATTCGGTCGCGCAATTCCTGCTATTGGCCGCCTGAATCTTATCAGTCGGCTTTTCATCCAAAGCAGAATGGCCCTGCAACTGCAATGCCAACGTGCATTCGCGAGGTGCCGGCGAAGATGAAGCTAATCTCGGTGAACACCGGGCTTCCTCGAGGAGTCACCTGGCACGGAATCCACGTCACTACCGGAATCTTCAAGCAACCGGTCGAGGGCCGCGTCGCCGTGCGCAAGCTTAATTTGGACGGTGACCGCCAGGCGGATCTTACTGTCCACGGAGGAAAGGACAAGGCCGTATACTGCTACCCGATCTCCCACTATGACTATTGGAAGAGAGAGTTGCCCGGCCGCGACTTACCGATGGGGATGTTCGGAGAAAATTTCACCACCGATGGCTTCATCGAAGACTCGGTCCACATTGGCGATCAGTTCTCGGTCGGTTCCGCGGAAGTGGTGGTGACGCAGCCTCGCCTGCCTTGCTACAAACTTGGCGTGAGACTTCAGTCCGACGACATGGTGAAGCGATTCCTCGCCAGCGGGCGGACAGGTTTTTACTTCGCCGTCACGCAGGAGGGAGAAGTCGGCGCAGGCGACGAAATCAAAGTGATTGCTCGGGACCCCAATGCCGTGCCAGTCTCAGAGATCACTCGCCTCTACATGGCGAAGAGATACGCGGGCGACGCTGTGGCCTCGCTCGATCGCGCTTTGCAAGTTGCCGCACTGCCGGAGAGTTGGAGAGAGTACTTCCGAGAGCGGTTGCAGAAGGTTGGGTGACTGCGCGGAAAGATTTGTCCCGTTAAGGAGGACAGATATGGTTTCCTTGCCAGACAACGGGATGGTTCACGTCAGGAGTTCGTACTCAGTTTTAGAGACGCTGAAGCGCTTGGAGTCCGCGCTGCAAGCTAAAAATCTTACAGTGTTTGCTCGCATTGATCATAGCGGCGAAGCCGAGAAGATCGGCTTGCAGATGCGCCCTACGCAACTAGTGATTTTTGGCAGCCCGAAAGCCGGCACTCCTCTGATGGTAGCCTCTCCGACCCTTGCGATTGATTTGCCATTAAAGGCGTTGGCATGGGAAGACACAGATGGCCTGGTCTGGCTTTCGTACAACAGTCCGGACTATCTCAAGCGGCGGCACGAGATTCCGGATGAGTTGGTGAAGAACATCGCCGGTGTCGGGGCTGTGCTTGAAAAAGCCGTGGAATAGCCCTTGCAGGACCCATCCATTCTATTTGCCGGCCGTACATGCCGGAGGAGTTTCACTAAAGGGCCAAACTATCTTGCGATGTCGAGGTGGAAAGGCTCAGTGTACGGCTCGACCGGATAGCCCTTCGCTTTCCAAGCTGCCAACCCACCTTTCAGGAACCTGATCCGTGAGAAGCGCAGGGCAAGGGCCCGATGCAAGATTGCTCGGCTGGTCTTATCACTGGGACAGGTGCAGTAAACGATCGAATCCTTCTCTGTCGGGATGAGTGACGGGTTCTCGAGCACTTCTCTTGGGGGAATTCTCTTTGCGCCGGGGATAATCTCATAACTGGCCAACAAGTCGAGCGGCTGGCGAACATCAAAGAGAAGCACCTCTTGACTTGCGGCCAATAGTGCGTGGAGTGCCTCTGGTGTGATGCTGTGCTGCTCCATCTCCCGTTGGTCTCTTGTGCGTTTGATCGAGACTGCAATCATTGAGCACGCGATCAACACCAAAACAGCTGTCAGGGCGAGATACATCTATGTCCTCCTGCGCACTCCGTGATACCAGATTCCCCCAGGACGTGAAAAGATTCTTGGCACGGTCGGCGAAAGCAGAAAGTAAAGCTTTGCTACTGTCGAGATTCAGCGATGTTTGATGAAAGCGCCGGTCTGTAGTTCGGCCATCGCCTGGCGTAGCTGCTCTTGCGTGTTCATCACAATCGGACCGTACCATGCAACCGGCTCCTCGATCGGCTTGCCCGATACCAACAGGAATCGGATGCCCTCGTCGCCCGCTTGTACCACGATCTCGTCTCCGCGATCAAAGAGTACCAGCGAGTGATTGCCGACCTCGTACCTGGCTGGCGCGTTCGGGTCTGCGGCTTGCTCGGTCAGAACCGCGCGAGGTTCTGACGAATCGCGAAATGTGCCAGATCCAGCGAACACATAGGCGAAGGCGTTGCGCGTGGTCTCGACCTTGAGCCTCTTCCGCTGGCCCGGGCCGAGGGAAATATCGAGGTAGTTCGGATCGGCGGCCACACCTTCCACCGGTCCTCTTTTACCCCAAAACTCGCCACAGATAATGCGCACGCGAGTGCCGTCATCATCAGTGACTTCGGGGATCGCGCTCGCCGGAATGTCCTGATACCTCGGGTCAGTCATCTTCAGCGATGAGGGCAGGTTCGCCCACAGCTGGAAACCATGCATGCGGCCCTGCTGATCGCCCTTCGGCATCTCCTGGTGCAGAATGCCGCTGCCGGCGGTCATCCACTGCACATCGCCCGCAGTCATTTTGCCCTTGTTGCCAAGGCTATCGCCGTGCTCAACCGAACCGGCGAGGACGTAGGTAATCGTCTCGATGCCGCGGTGTGGATGCCACGGAAATCCCGCCAGATAGTCGGTGGGATTGTCATTGCGGAAATCGTCCAGCAGCAGAAATGGATCGAAATCCTTGGTCTTGCCGAAACCGAAGGCGCGCTGCAGTTTCACGCCCGCGCCCTCGATGGTCGGCGTCGTTTGAATGATCTGTTTAATTGGGCGGAGTGACATAACTCTCGCTCCTTTCTGTGCCCCTCGGCAGTTTCGATGTGTGCCGGGCAGCGAATGATTCAGGCCTTCACGAACTCGACGTCGAGCGTGATGGTCACCTCGTCTCCAACGAGAATGCCACCGGTCTCAAGCGCCGCGTTCCAAGTCAGGCCGTAGTCTTTGCGATTGATCTTTGTTGTCGCCGATACCGCGACTCTGGTATTGCCCCAGGGGTCCTTCGTCGGCGGAGTCGGCCCATCTACAGAAAAAACCACCTTGCGGGTGACGCCGCGAATGGTCAGGTCGCCCTCGACGGCCAGTTCTCCGTCACGGACAAGGCTGATGCGTGTCGACTTGAACGTCAGTGTAGGGAACTTCTCCACGTGCAAGAAGTCCTCGCTCTTTAGGTGCGTGTCGCGTTGCGCGTCGCGAGTTTCGATCGATGCTGCTTCGATCACAGCGTCGACATGGGATCTTGTCAGATCGGATTCGTCCAGAGTCAGTACCCCGCTGACTTTGGGGAATTGCCCCTTCACGTTAGCGATCATCATGTGCTTCACCTTGAACTCGGCAACGGAGTGGGCCGGGTCGATGTTCCAGGTTGTGGTTGTGGCGGTGGTGTGCGGTGTAGCCAGTGTGCTCATAGTGGTTGTCCTTTCTGCCTGCTTTAGATGCGTTCAGACGATAATCGTTGCAACAAATATATAAGCCAAAAAAAATTAAGCTACTTGGCTGCGCGCCGCGCTCAATAGTTCAGTCAAGAGCCGCAACCGCTCTCGCCCCAGGTGGCCTAATTGTTTGCGGTGACCGGCCTGGACAGGCTCGTCGAGCCGGGCCAGGAGCTTAAGCCCTTCCAGTGTGATCCGGGCCATCACCGTCCGCCGGTCCTTGGTTTCGCGGCATCGCGAGATCAGGCCGCGCTTCTCCAGACGGTCAAGCAGTCGAGTGACGTCTGGGTCGCGCGTAATCATGCGGCTGGCGATTTCCCCGCAAGCGAGCCCTTCAAGTGAGCCGCGCAGAATTCGGAGCACATTGTACTGGGTGGCCGAGAGTTCCTCGGCTTTGAGCACATGGATCAGTCCCCGGGACAACATGTCTGTGGTGCGAAGCAGATCCAGGAATGCCGCCTCTTCGGGACAGCCCACCCGGCCTCTCTTTTTCTCTGGCGAACTTGTTTTCATCCACACATATAATACTCGTTATAACGACTATTGTCAAGAGGGATGTCGAGGCGGGCAACTCAGCATCTTTGTGTTGATTGCGTTCTTGAGCCAGATGTACAAGAGAAATGCCCGTCTTTTTTATATACCGGCATGCCTCCTGAGCGGCAATGTGTTCTCTCTGGCACACTGTGCTCCCCGGAACACACAAGTCCTCCCACTTGCGGCTCGCAGATCGCTTCAGCGGCACGGTTTTAAGTTTGGCCAGTACCTTGCCTCTTTGCAGTCGAAAACAGTTCTAGCGCTAATGGGGTCAATATTCAGTCTGTCGGAAACGGGCTCGTTGTCCGGTGCGGGACGCATTCCGTGGAATCTCCCGAACTCACCGTGAGCAGCAGAGAAAATGGTCCAGTCGATTTTCTACTCTCGGTTCCGGGCAAAATCACGCGGCACTATCGTGGACACCTCGAAATAGAGCAAGCTTCTGGGATTCTCATTCCAATCGTGAGTATGGATATCGAAACCGCCGTGGCCTCGGTGGTTGCCGCAGAAAGCATGCCGGGCGCGCCTATGGAAGCTCTAAAGGCACAGGCGGTTGCTGCCCGATCCTGTACACGCGCAGTTGCAGCGGCCGTACCCGCACCCCAGCTGATATCAGACTCCCAGTTGCCGCGTATCCTTATTACTCCGTTGAATGCAAATACTGCCGCCAACATCCCACCAGTTGGAAGAGTCGCATCTCTGTCCAGGACGCAACTCATTTGCGCGGTTCCGATGACACGGCGCGCATCGAAGCGGGCCGGCGCCTGGGATGGAATGTCATCCAAAGCGACGACTTTACGTTGCGAAAGCGAGGCGAGCAGGTGATCGTTGAAGGCAGCGGTCAGGGACACGGTGTCGGCTTGTGCCAAGCCGGAGCTCGGGAGATGGCCGAAGAAGGCTCGGACTTTCGCCAAATCCTTGCTCACTACTACCCAAATACAACGGTCATCAGCCTCGCCCCGGAGTCTACGAGGAAGCGTTAGAGGCCCATTCGAGTGTCGTGACCGAGTTCCCGCTGATTCGGACACTGGCCGCCTTTAGCCCAAGTTTAATTTGGACGACCCTGGCGGATCCCGGATTCGTCAGAACTAGAACGCGCACCCCATCTGGGTTTTGGAAGCTGGCATGATGGACTTCAGGTGCACCTTGCGAATCGAAGTGGCGTGCACCTCGCCGGATGAATCTTGAATAGTGAGCGAACGCCCAGAACTGTCCGCTATGGGAAACCTCTTTGCTTTGCGAGTGGATGGTTACCACGCCGCCGCAATTAAAGGGGCCGATGTTGGGTCGCCCTTGTTCATCTAAAGCCAAATTCCACGCGGTGATGGAGCGGCAGCCGTTGCGAAGGACGCCGGTGAAGGTTTCGCTCCAATGCGCCCAATCTTTGGCATAGGTCGGATCGGTGTAGTCGGGGCCGCCTTCGGTCCAGTACATCTCCACTTCGGGATAAGCGCTTTGCACACGTTGCATCCACTCGGCCTTGCCGATGTAGCCATGCCATGCGATGGCGTTCGAATACTGGTGGACGTCCGGCATATCCAGTTCAGCGATGGCGCGTCCCCACAAGTTGTAGTTGTGATCAATCAACCAGATTCTAGTTTTCACTCCGCTACGCTCAAAGAGCGGGCCCAGGTGGGACCGGACAAAGTCAGCCTCGTACTCCTGTGGCCAGATGCAAGCCGGCATTCGCCCGTCCTGGTCGGTATCAACTTCGTTTTGAATCGTTATCGCCTGCACCGGGACGCCCTCTGCCTCATAGCTCTGCAGGAATTTCACGAAGTAGTTGGCATACGAGGGCATGTACTGGCGACGCATACTTCCGCCCAGCATCGAGCCATTCGACTTGAACCATCCCGGCGGGCTCCACGGAGAAGAGAACAGAAATAGATCGGGATTCGCTTTTCGCGCTTCGCGCAGCATGGGCAGGATATAGGCACGGTCGTGATCGATGGAAAACCGTTTCAGCTCCGGGTCGGCCTCACCGTCGTCGTAACTGTACACTTTCGTTGAGTAATCACTAGATCCGATACACGTCCGGCATACGCTCATGCCCATCTCGGACGGGTGAAACATCAGATGAAAAAGCTTCTCGCGGGCTGTCGCATCTAACCGGTTGAATGTGTAACAGGCGGCATCGGTGAGAGCCGCGCCGAAGCCCAGGATCTCCTGAAACTTTCTTTCGGGATCAAGGACGATAGTGTCAGCCGCAGCGGATGTTGTCGCCGGCTGCCACGCGATGGAAGATGATCGAACCAACTGCTGATTATCATCGGTGACCCAAACTGACACATTACCTGGAGCATTTTGGGTCTGAGTGCTTGCCGCCAGCTCGGGTAAGGCGCCGGTTGTGGCAAGGGCTGCCGCACCCATTCCGGATATTGTCAGAAAATCACGTCGCGTGTGTTTGCCCGACATTTTGTCACCTGGCTAATAGAGATTGGTTTTCAGAAACAGTACCACACTCGTCCAAGAAGCTTGCCGGGTTAGGTGGTTTGGGGAATCCTGGTGTCGCGACATAGGGAACAAACTTCGACTTATAATCACGCGATGCCCGCTTCTCATTTGTTTACCAGAGGCCCGCGTGGCACTCTCAACGCTGGTGTGGTACTTGCTGTCGCCCTGATTCTGTGTTTAGCAGCTGCTTCTAATAAAGCCAGCGGCCAGGCTGACACGGCCCCCAGCTATACGACCCCGCTATCCACCGGAGTGCGCCTTGATGCAGTTGGCGACGCGATCGAACTTGGGAACATGCCGCTCGGAATGGCAGTCGCGCCCGGAGGCGACCGAGTCGCAGTGGTTCTGAGCGGCTGGCGCGAACAGGGGCTGCAGATTGTCGATCTCAAGTCGCGTCAGACGGTGCAGACGCTGCAGCAAGATGCCGCATTTCTGGGTGTCGCATTCTCTCGCGACGGGAAAGAACTCTACATCTCTGGCGGCAATGACGACTCGATATTCTGCTATTCCTGGGAAAATGGTGCAGCCAAATTCGAGCGCAAGATCGTTCTCGGCGAGCGCAAGCCGGGCAAGACCGGATCGCGATATCCGGCAGGCTTGGCAATATCTCGCCAGGGAAACTATCTGTATGTCGCAGAAAATGTTGGTGACCGAGTTGCGGTTATCGATCTTGCCACGCGGCAAGTCGTGCAAAGACTACGTACAGATCATTACCCCTACGCGGTTGAAGTCGCATCTAATGGAAGGGTTTACGTTTCCGCCTGGGGAGCGAACACAATTTCGGTCTTCAAATCGCGACGTAACGGGAAGCTAAAGGGAGCTGGGAAGGTGACGGTAGGTCGTCATCCTTCGGCTTTGGTGTCGAATGCTTCAGGCTCTCGTTTGTTCGTTGCCCTCGCTGGTACAGATCAGATCGCGGTGCTCGACACAAAAAAGAAAAAAGTGTTGGAGTACATCAGCGACGCCGCGACCAAGGGTGCTTCAGAAGGCAGCACTCCCAACGCGCTGGCCTTGTCGCCAGATGGATCGAGATTGTTCGTTGCTGAAGCTGACAATAATGCTCTCGCAGTCTTCGACGTTTCAGAGAAATCAACTTCGCCATCTGCTACTTTGAAGACCAGCCTCGAAGGGCGCATACCGACAGACTGGTACCCAACGGCAGTGCTCGACTCGGGTGGTCAACTGCTGGCTTTGAGCGGCAAGGGTCACGGGAGTCACGCGAATCCTGATGGTCCGACTCCGGGACAACCAATTACAAGGCCTATGGGATACGACCTGGGGCAACTCAACGGAACTCTGCGGGTCTGTTCCGCCCAGTTCACTCCATCGGAGTTGGCGGACGATTCGCGACGAGTCGCTGAAGCGAACCGCTGGGAAGAGGCAAGGCCGACCAAAAGGTATCCGCCGTTCAAACATGTCGTTTACATCATCAAGGAGAACCGCACTTACGACCAGGTATTGGGCGACCTAAAGGAAGGCGATGGTGATCCCAGCCTGGTCTTCTTTGGGCAGGCAGTATCGCCGAACCATCATTCTTTAGCGCTCCGCTTCGGATTGTTCGACAGATTTTTTACGAATTCCGAAGTAAGTTCGCAAGGGCACATCTGGTCGACTGCCGCCTACGTTACGGATTACGACGAAAAAACCGTCCAATCCGCATACTCCGATCGTCGGGCTGACATTGACCTCGAAGAGATTGACGAGCCGGGCAACGGTTTCCTGTGGAATCTGGCCAAGAAAAAGGAAATCAGTTTCCGCGACTATGGCGAAATGGTCTACGGGTCAGATGCGGCTGGACGGGCTGTACTTCAGCGTCGCGGGCTAGCTCCTTACGTCAACCCATCTTACCCGCCATTTAATCTCGCCATCGCTGATCAAGTCCGCGCTGATGCCTGGATCGCAGAACTGAAGCAGTTTATTCAAAAACAAGAGATGCCGCAGCTTGAAATTCTGCACTTGCCAAATGATCATACGGCCGGAGGCAAAGCCGGGTTTCGCACGCCCAAAGCGCTTATGGCCGACAACGATCTCGCGCTCGGCCGGATCATAGAAGCGTTGTCCAGCTCACCATTCTGGCGTGATACTGTAGTTTTTGTTTTGGAAGACGATTCGCAGTCGGGGCCCGATCATGTAGATTCGCACCGTTCCCCGTTTCTGGTCATTTCCGCGTACAATCGTCCCGGAACGATTCACCGCTTCGCCAATACCACCGACGTATTAGCTGCAATCGAAGACATTCTGGGCCTGGATCGTTTGTCCAAATTCGACTACTTCAGTCGGCCACTTTCGGATGTGTTCTCTGAGACTCCTGACCTCTCGCCGTTTACGGCGGTTGTTCCTCAGGTGGACATGAACGAGATGAATGCGCCGAAGGGGGTTGCCGCGCGCATGTCTGAGGGGCTGGATTTCAGCGCGCCCGACCGAGTGAGTGACGCCCTGTTCAACCGGATTCTCTGGCGACTGATGAAGGGCGATGAATCTTTTCCCGTTGTCAAAGCTGCCGCGCCCGTGCATACCTTCGCAAGGAGCCGCTAGCTCTCGATTGCCCCTGCAGGCAGCACGTCGGAATCAGGGCGTCAATTTGCCGGTTCAGAGGTACTCTTGAGAAGGAATGCCGAAAGCATCGGCGACACGGTTAAAAAAAGCGAACAATGATGTGACGTATACCGCTTCGGCAATCTGTTCTTCCTTCCAGCCCGCGTCACGGAGCTTTTGCACATCTTCAGAAGTTGTTTTGTAAGCCGCTTTTGTAACCAGTTCCACGTACTCCAACAAGGCGCGTTCGCTCGCGCTGAGACCGGCTTGGTCAAGTTTGCCCTCGATGATGGCCTGCACGCATTGACCTGTGGCTCCCTGGACACGCAGGAAGTAGCTATGACTGTCGAGTCAATACGGGCACCGGTTCAGATACGAGACGTGGCTGGCAATCATTTCTTTATGCCGCCGCGACAGATGCCCTTCGGAGAAATGGACTGTGTTTGAGAACTCGATTACCTGGCGCAGAAAATCAGGGCGTGCTCCGAAGCACTTGATGATGCCAGGCACTTGGTGTCGTCCCGAGCCCGCCCTCCAGAAATCGTAGGCCGCCGCAATCTCACCTGTGGCCTCGGCGTCTTCGATGAGCGCAATCTTGGTTGCCGCCTTTATTTGCTGAGGGCCTTTGCCGGCTTTGGATTTCTCTTTTCCGGATCGTTTCATCGTCAAGACCCCTTTTTGAAAGCGTTAGTGCGTGCTACTTCGTGACACCAGCGGTCATTGTAACTTTTCGTTGAAAAGCGCCGTAGACCGGCACTCCGGCCAGAACCACAACAGTTCCAAGCAGGGCCTCCCGCGGACTATGTAAAGCGAGAAGCGCAAGTAGCAGCGACATCAATATCAGAAACACTGCGAGAGGAATTGGATATGCCGGCGCCAAGAACGGAGGAGCCATGTCTTGATCTCGTGATCGCACAATGAACAGGCCTGCTCCCGTAAGCGTCAAGAACACGACGGCGACGAAGATGAAATACGAGATGATTTGTTGAAAGCTTCCAATCGACACTAGCACGGATGCGACGAGTCCCTGAATAAAGATGGCGTTTGCCGGGGTGCCGAATCGCGGATGAGTGCGAGCAACCGCGCGCAGGAACAGGCCATCTTGCGCCATCGCGTAGTACACCCTGGGAGCGGACATGATAAGCGCGGCCAGGCTGCTGAGAACGCAAACTACAACGATGGCCGCAAATACGACGCCGCCAGCCCGGCCGAACAGTATCGCTCCGGCTTGGGCGACGAAGGTTTCATCTGAAGTAACTCTCGCCAGCGGGACAATGTACAAAAATGCAGCGCTCACCAGGACATAAATCGCCGTTACAACCAGCACGCCTAACAGCATTGCGCGAGGCAGTGTGCGTCCGGGATCGCGCACTTCTCCGGCGATCTTGCTTACGTCCCACCAGCCGCCGAAAGAAAAGAACGCTCCCACCATTGCCGCTCCAAGCGCGGGGCCCAATGGCAGCGAGCCAGGATGTTGCGCGATGAATGGAACAAAATTGGACCATGATCCCAGCCGCATAACGAACGCCCACAAGACCAGCGACCCGAGTACTCCCAGCTTGAGCCAGGTCGTCCAGCGCAGAAATCCCGCGCTGACGCGGATGCTGAAGATATTCAGAACACAGAGCGCCCAAATTACCGCAATAGCGATGAATTTGATGACCAGCGTCGAAGACGGAAAGATGTAGGCGACGTAACTCGCCAGTCCCACAGCCAGGGCGGCCGTGAGCCCCGGATCAAGAACCAGAAGACACATCCAGCCGTAGAGAAAGGCAATTCGCTTACCGCAAGCTTCCAGAAGATAAACATAGATGCCGCCATCGCGTGGAAAGCGCGCGGCGAGTTCGCCGTAGCAGAGCGCTCCGCACAACGCTAGGACGCCTACGGTGATCCAGACAAGCAGAAGCCAAAAAGGAGACCCGAGGGACTTCGCCATCCCTGCGGGAGTAAGAAAGATTCCAACTGCGATGGATTCGCCGGCCACGGCCGCAGTCGCCGATGCCAGCCCAAGTTGCCGCCGCAGATTCTCTTTCCGGACTGGAATTACGGAAATAGGGCTGGGCCACGAAGCGGTCATCGGAATCTCGGAATCGCGGAAGAATAAACGGGTATTCATTAGTGGGGCAATAGTAGAAAAAAATCACTGCACGCTGCCCCGATCTACTACTTTCGCATTATTGATCCTTCTCTCGCCGTCTCTATAATCGCGTCACTTTGATTCGTGGAAAAACCTTGTCTTTGTCGACGGCGCAGTCGTCCAGTTGTGTCAAAGAAACACTTCTCGCGGGGAAATGGAAGCCCAATGACTAGCCCTAGGTACCTGATTCTGGCAGTCCTGCTTGCCTCTACCTTTGTTTCAGCCCAACAAATTACCGGAAACATTCGGGGAACAGTTTCGGACCCGAGCGGCGCCGTGGTGCAAAACGCCACCGTCACTGCGGACCAGGTCGAAACCGGGCTTGAGCGCATAGCAATCACAGATCGAGGCGGGAACTACGTGCTGGTCGAACTACCGGTTGGACATTATCGATTGGAGGTCGCCGCCAGGGGTTTCCAGGAATATCTGCAGGAGGGTATTGAGTTAGACGTCAACGAAACTGCCGCTGTTCCGGTTCACCTAACGGTTGGCTCCGAGAAAGAACGAGTGCAGGTGCAAGCCGACGCCGAACTGATCCAACCCACAGTGACCAGCATGGGGCAAGTTGTGCACGAACGCGAAATCCTCGATCTACCGCTGAACGGGCGCGATTTTTCCCAGCTTGGAACGCTCCAGCCGGGAGTCGTGCCGCTTACGCCTGGCCTTCTGGAAGCGGGAGGCTCGCTCCGGGAACAGCAGGGGTACGCAGTCAATGGCCAACGACCCGAGTCGAATAATTTCCTGATAGATGGCGCGAACAACTTCAATGGCGTGGACGGCGGATTTGTCCTGGAGCCGCCGCTTGATGCGATCGAAGAGTTCAGAATCCTGACCCATAATTCCAACGCCGAATTCGGACATAATCTGGGCTCGACCACCAACATCATCACGCGTTCCGGATCGAATGCGTTGCACGGCGCGCTTTGGGAGTTCCTGCGTAATGATGCCCTTGATGCAACCCGCTTTCCTGACACGGAGGTTGAACCCCTGAAGCAAAACCAATTTGGCGGAAGCGTCGGCGGTCCGCTGCGTCGAGGGAAGACTTTCTTCTTCGGATTCTACGAAGGCTTCCGCAACCGCAAAGGCGACAGCGTTATAAGCGCGGTTCCATCGCTCGCCGAACGGCAAGGCGATTTCGGCGCGATGTGCATTAATGGCTTTGACGTGAATGGCATTTGTAATGATAGACAGCCACCCAACCCGCCTGGCGATCCTACTAGCCAACCCATTCACCAGCTTTTCAACATCTTCTTCAACCAGCCCTATCCATTCAATCAGATGCCGGCGCCAGATCCGACCAATCCGCTGGCTCAGAGCGCCTTCTCGGTGAGCTTGTTGGGTTTGTTTCCGAAGCCTGATGTCGGCGCCAATGGATTTCTCTCCACTGGAACTCTCCGCGACGACCGGAACCAGTTTGGTCTGCGCATTGACCACTACCTTACGGCAACAGACACGCTGAACTTCCGCTACATGTTCAACAACGTCAACCGCTTCGATCCGCTCTCGCCGGCGGGCGCAAGTATTCCCGGTTATCCCGTCGGAGAAGACCATCGCGCGCAGAATTTCGTAGGGCAGGAAACACATACCTTCTCTCCCGCGATGATTGGGGTTTTCCGGATCTCTTACCTGCGAAACAAGTTCCTGGTTGATGAACATATCAATCACACTTCGCTTGCGAGCCTTGGATTCGGATACTCTCCGAGCCTGGCCTTGGCTGCTGGGCCGCCGTTCATTCAGGTGAATGGTTACACGTCAGTCGGTGATCCAATCACCGGGCCTCGTAATACTTACGAAAACGCTTTCGATTATTCCGGCGCGTTGAGCTGGGTGCGAGGCGCCCACGAGCTAAAATTTGGTGGTGGATATCAGCACTTACAGGTGACTGCCCTCCAAGGCATCGCCACAAATGGATTTTTTGTGTTTGTGCCGTTCCCGGTGACGAACTCATTCGCCAGTTTCCTGTGGGGCGTGCCGGTTGTATTTCTGCAGGGCAGAGGCGATTTCAACCGGGGCATTCGAGGAGATGCGCTGAACGGATACGCTCAGGATACTTACAAGCTCAATCGGCGAGTGACCTTCAATTATGGTTTGCGCTACGAATTACCGTTTCCCTACACAGAAATTCATAATCGGCAAACGCTGTGGATTCCGGGAAGGCAGTCAACGGTCGTGCCGAGTACGGCAGCCGGACTGCTTTATCCGGGTGATAAAGATGTGCCTGCTGGCTTGATTCCGACGTTCAAGAAGGGCTTCGCTCCGCGAGTGGGCATTGCTTGGGACCCGATGGGCGATGCGAAATGGCTGGTGACTTCGGCCTACGGAATTTTCTACGAACCTTATTACACAGGCCAAGGCGGACCGCTGCAATCGCCAATCAGCGCGCCACCGTACCTGCAAACCCCGCAGGTCGGGCCGTCGCCGTTCTTCAACTTCTCCGATCCGTTCAACGGCAACCCGCCTATTGCAGGGCAGTTCGCCACGCCTCTTACGAACCTGACCCTCACGCCCAACTTGCCCCTTCCTTACACCCAAGATTGGGACTTGAACGTACAGAGGTCGCTGGCTAAAGACCTGTTGCTCGAGGTCGGCTATGTGGGGACCAAGGGAACCAAGCTACCACGCTTCATCGAGGGCAATCCAGCGGTCTATGTGCCGGGCATTGATCCCACGACCAACCAGCCGAACTCCACCTCAGGCAATGCCGACCGGCGGCGGCTTTATTCCGGTTGCACGCTGAGTGCGACCAGCCCGCCTTGCACTTATTCTTCGACCGGTCTGATCGCGGGCATCGCCAATTCTTCCTACAACGCGCTCGAGGCCAGTCTGAAGAAGCGCTTTAATCATGGCCTTTCATTCCTCGCTTCCTACACCCTGTCGAAGTCTATAGATGACGCATCTTCCTTCAACATGACAGGTTCGGCGGCGAAACCCGTTGCCGGCGAAAATGATTTGGCACAAAATCCTTTCGATCTGGCCGCTGAGCGTGGCCGCTCACTGTTCGATGCCCGGCGCCGCTTCGTGCTGAGCTACCAGTGGAGTCTTCCATTCTGGCAACATCCCCAAGGCTGGTATCAGCACACGCTAGGTGGGTGGCAGCTTAACGGAATCGTAACCGCAATGAGCGGAACACCGTTTACAGTCTTTGATTCCAGGGACGTGTCCGAGCAAGGTGGAGCGCCGGAGATCACTGGCTTTTCTGCCAACCGCCCGGATCTCGTTGCGGGACAGAACCCCAAGTCCGGACCGCATTCAGCCAACGCCTGGATCAACGCAAGTGCGTTTGCCCGAATCACTCCCGACCCCAACTCTCCCGTGCAACAATTTGGCACGGCAGGCAGAAACATCGCGGAAGGGCCGGGA
>Ga0137379_10001652_pt1 | contig 20542 bp, 17 predicted proteins | sample SagtaG_18_FD_104812 | JGI IMG/M metagenome (GOLD analysis project Ga0137379, IMG submission 104812) | Vadose zone soil microbial communities from Sagehorn Ranch, Mendocino, California, USA - Sage2_L_80_16 metaG | ecosystem: Environmental > Terrestrial > Soil > Vadose zone | place: USA...
CGGTGCGGTTTCCGCTCGACTCGAGCTATCTGATCGACCGTGACTCGGCTGGACGGTTCGTCGGTCCGCCGGGGCTCGCCTTCGCCGCGAGCGGGACCGCGTCTGAGGTGCCGCTCGAGCCGTACGACAACGTGCTGATACTGAAGCAGCCGGAGTTCGAGCTGCAGCGCACAGTCACGATCGCGGGGGAGGTGCGCTATCCCGGCACCTACGCGCTGAAGACGAAGGGCGATCGGTTGGCAGAGCTGATTCAGCGCGCGGGCGGTTTGACGCAGCAGGCGTACGGCTACGGCACCCGGTTCTATCGACAAGTGAATGGAGCGGGCCGGATCAACATCGACCTCCCGAAGGCGCTGCGCGACGCCACCGCACGAGATAACGTGATTCTTCAGCCGGGCGACTCCGTGTTCATCCCCGAATACGTCCCGAGCGTGCGCGTGGTCGGCGCGGTGAACGCGCCGGGGAGCGTGCTCTACAAACAAGGGGCAGGCCTGGGCTACTACCTCGACGCGGCCGGTGGATTCGCGTACACGGCAGACAAAGGCCGGACGAGCGTACGGTATGCCGATGGCGAGGTCCACACACGGCACAAGTTCCTGTTTTTCCGGAGCGACCCTGCGCCGGGGCCTGGCTCGGAGGTCAACGTGCCACTCAAGGACACATCGAATCCGACGAACTACGCGGCGCTGTTCGGGGCAATCGCGCAAATATTGGCGAGTACCGTGGCGATCATCGTGATCGGGACCAAGCTCTGACCAGAAGGGTTTCGATGAAGAGAGCATTGGTATGTGGAGCGGGCGGCTTCATTGCGAGTCACCTCGTTCGCCGGCTTAAGCAAGAAGGACATTGGGTCCGCGGGGCAGACATCAATGTCCCCGAGTTCGCACCGACCGCTGCGGACGATTTTCGCCTGCTCGACCTGCGGAACAGAGACGCCTGCGAGGCGGCCTTGTCGCTCGACTCGGGCAGCTTCGACGTCGTGTACCAGTTGGCGGCCGACATGGGCGGTATGGGGTTCATTCACTCGGCCGAGTCGGAGATCATGCGGAACAACGCGCTGATCAACCTCAACATGATCGACGCCGCCGCCCGGAAGGAGATCAAGCGGTATTTCTTCTCATCGTCGGTGTGCATCTACCGGGACATGCGTCCCGGCGAGCCGGAGCTGAAGGAGGAGGAGGCTTACCCAGCGCTCCCGGACAATGAGTATGGCTGGGAGAAGCTGTACGCGGAGCGCGTAGCGCTGGCGTTCGGCCGCAAGCACGGCATGGGGGTGCGCATCGCCCGGTTCCAGAATTGCTACGGCCCGGAAGGCACCTGGACGGGCGGCCGGGAGAAGGCGCCCGCCGCCATCTGTCGCAAGGTGGCGGAGGCGGCCGATGGTGGCACGATCGAAGTGTGGGGCGATGGGAAGGCGATTCGCTCCTACACCTACGTCGACGACATGGTGGACGGCGTCTATCGGCTCACCACATCCTCGCTGGTTGGGCCTGCGAACATTGGTAGCGCCGAGTATGTCTCAGTGGCGCAGCTCGTGCAGACCGTCGTCGAAGTGGCCGGGAAGGCGATTCAGATCCGGTACGTGGATGGTCCTGTGGGTGTGCAGTCTCGTAACTTCAGCAACGAGCGGATCTACTCTTTAGGTTGGCGTCCGCGGTACTCGCTCAGGGAGGGCATCGCTCGAACTTACCCGTGGGTGCAGGCGCAGGTTGAGGCTCGGGGGGCGACTCGGCGTTCTCAGAGTGCTTCGCAAGCGTCACTCTGATGGGACGGCGAAAGGGGATCATCCTCGCGGGGGGCTCCGGGACCCGCCTTCACCCCCTCACGCTGGGCACGTCGAAGCAGCTCATGCCCGTGTACGACAAGCCTCTGATCTTCTATCCGCTTTCCACGCTGATGCTCGCCGATATACGGGACATCTTAATCATCTCGACGCCGCATGACCTCCCTCGCTTCAAGGCCGTGCTTGGAGACGGCGCGCAGCTCGGCCTGTCCCTGGCATACGCCGAACAACCTAAGCCCGAAGGGTTGGCGCAGGCCTTCATCATCGGGCGCGCGTTTGTCGGCAAGGATCCTTCGGCCTTGATCCTCGGGGACAACATCTTCTATGGTGGAGGCCTTCGGCCCGCACTCGAACAGGCCAGCGGACAGGTCACGGGCGCGACGGTGTTCGCGTACTACGTCTCGGACCCCGAGCGCTACGGGGTGGTGTCGTTCGACGCATCCGGCCGAGTCGAAACGATCGAAGAGAAGCCCCGACAAGCGAAGTCACGGTACGCCGTCACGGGGCTGTACTTCTACGATAATGACGTGTTGGATATCGCCGCTGGCCTCAAGCCCTCCACGCGTGGAGAGCTCGAGATCACCGATGTCAACAACACCTACCTGCGTGCCGGTAAGCTGCACGTGGTGACACTGGGACGCGGGATCGCTTGGTTGGATACCGGAACGCCGGACGCCCTCCTGCAGGCCGCGAACTTCGTGGCCGCAGTCGAGCAGCGTCAGGGGTTGAAGATCGGGGCACCCGAAGAGGTGGCGTACCGGATGGGGTACATCGACGCGGCTCAAGTCGAGCGGCTGGCGAGGTCTCTCAAAGGCAACGATTACGCGAGCTATCTACTTACGATGATTCGTGACGGTACATCTTCGGGCGAGCCGCCCAACGCATGAACGTAGCGCCCACTGCTCTGCCGGGCGTCATGATCGTAGAGCCCCGTCTGTTCGAGGATCGCCGTGGCCTATTCTTCGAGAGCTATCACGCCGAACGGTACGCTCGCGCCGGTCTGCCGGAGCTCTTCGTCCAGGAGAACCATTCCCGATCGATCCCCGGCACCGTGCGTGGACTGCACTACCAACTACGGCACCCTCAGGGAAAGCTCATCCGGGTGGTCCGGGGCATGATTTGGGACGTTGCCGTGGACATTCGTCGTGGATCACCGACTTTCCGGCGCTGGATCAGCGTCGAGTTATCGGCCGACAATAGACGCCAGTTGTATATCCCGCCGGGCTTTGCGCACGGGTTCTGCGTGCCTGAGGAGGATAGCGAAGTCGTGTACATGTGCACGGCGTTCTATGTGCCAGAAGATGAGCGTGGCGTTCTATGGAACGATCGTGTGCTCAATATCACTTGGCCTGTATCCCATCCCGTCTTGTCCCCAAAAGATCAGGCGTTCCCCGAACTGTCTGCGGCAGAACTACCACCTTACCACGGCGGTCCGGCGTGAATGCCCCGTTCGTGCCTCGCTGCGTGCTGGTCACCGGCGGCGCGGGCTTCATCGGCGTCAACTTCGTGCGGCACGTGCTGGAGCAAGATCCTGACGTTCGCATCGTCAATTTGGACCTCCTCACGTATGCGGGAAATCTGGAGAGCCTGGATGAAGTATTCCGCCTGAACGGGCCACGTGGCGACGGTCGACACTACTTTATCCGGGCCGAGGTGCGCGATTTTGCCACTTTGCGCAGCGTGCTCGCCGGGAAGGGCCGGGAAACGCCCCACACCGACCGTCAAGCGCGCCCGATTCCCATGCCTGACTCCGTAGTCCACATGGCTGCAGAGTCACACGTCGACCGCTCGATCATGGGGCCCGCGGCCTTCGTGGAAACAAATGTGCAAGGGACGCTCACACTGCTCGAGGCGTGCCGCGCCAGGTTGGCAGAAGGGGAGCCGGCATTGCGGTTCCTCCACGTCAGCACTGATGAGGTGTATGGGAGTCTTAGTGATTCAGATCCGGCCTTTACCGAGGAGACCCCGCTCGCACCCAACAGCCCGTACTCTGCGAGCAAGGCGGCGTCGGACCTGTTAGTGCGAGCCTATGTGGAGACATTCGGCTTCCCCGCCGTCATCACGCGGTGCTCTAACAACTATGGGCCATACCAGTTTCCTGAGAAGTTGATCCCACTGATGATCACGCGCGCGCTCGGCGACCAGCCCCTCCCCGTCTACGGCGATGGTCGCAATGTTCGGGACTGGCTCTTCGTGATCGACCACGTCGTGGCCCTCTGGGACGTGTTGCAGCGAGGACGTTTGGGACAAGTTTACAACATCGGGGGCGAGGCTGAACGGCAGAATCTGGACGTCGTGCGTACCCTCCTGCGCATTCTCGACAAGCCCGATACGCTCATCCGATTCGTTAACGATCGACCGGGCCATGACCGGCGCTATGCGATGAATATACGAAAGCTGCGTGGCGAATTAGGTTGGACCCCTCAGTATGGGTTCGAGAACGCCTTGGCTGCAACCGTGCGTTGGTACTTGGACCATCGAAGTTGGTGGGAACGAGTGTTAAACGAAGCATACAAGGCTTCCAATGCCCTTTACCTACACGGCATGGATGATGTCCCAGCCGCCACGTCGTGACGCAATCGTTCCAGTGTCGAGTGTGTTTCGGTACTACCAGGCCCCAGCAACTCGAAGTCCCGGAAATGTGGTTCGGCGAGACTTAACAGAGAGGGACGGATGGGTGCTCGTCCGTCAATGATTACGCACGTCCCGCCACGCCCCGGAAGCGGGGAGCTCGCTAGAAATCAATGCGTGTAACGGTACTCGGGGCGGGTGGCATGCTAGGTCAGGATCTTGTGCTTACCGCACCAGAGGGGATCGAATTGTCTGCATTCTCGAGGCGTCAGCTGGACATTACTGATAGCGCAGCGGTTAGAGCCCACATTGCAGGGACTCAGCCTCAGGTGATCCTCAATGCCGCCGCCTACACCGCGGTGGACGACGCAGAGGACAACCGGGAGGCCACGTTCCGTGTCAACGGGGCCGCGGTTGGTGAGCTCGGCCATTTAGCAGCCCACGTAGGCGCGAGGGTCGTGCACTTCAGCACCGACTACGTCTTCGATGGTCGTAGCAGGAAGCCTTACGCCGAAGACGCACCAACGCAGCCGCTCAACACCTATGGCGCCAGCAAGCTTGCGGGCGAGCTGGCACTCGGGGAGACAGGTGTACGCTTCCTCGTTCTCCGAACTCAGTGGCTATTCGGAGCGCATGGGCGCTCGTTTCCGCGCACGATGTGGGAGCGGGCTACACGGCATGAGCCAACGCGAGTGGTCAGTGATCAAACAGGGCGCCCGACCTACACTGTCGACCTCGCGCGAGCAGCGTGGGAGCTTGTGCGCCTGGAGGTGGAGGGTGTGCTCCACGTTGCCAATAGCGACCTCGCCACCTGGTACGATGTCGCAAGCTGCATATTCTCCCTCGCCGATTCTGAGGATCTCGTCACGCCTTGCACTACTGAGGAGTACCCTGTTGCCGCACAGCGCCCACGCTACAGCGTGCTCGACACGACCCGTGCCGAGCGCATCTTGGGTCATGCCTTGCCTACGTGGCGGGACGCCATTCAACGGTTCTTGAGGGAAGCACCATGAGCAACGACCCTGCCGGCGGGTTGGTCCACACCCGCGCGCGACAGACCCTCAGGGCGGGTGGCTCTCGAAGTGCGTGAATCGCCCCAGGGGCTCGTTGAAATGTTCGGACTCCACTTCGCGCCGGTAACCTTGCGTGAAGCAGCCCAGGTGCTCATCCAAGCCGGGGCCGACCGACAGAAAGGCCTGGTGGTAACGCCAAACGTCGACCACGTGGTGATAATTCACCGCAACCCGTTGGTCAGGCGCGTGTACGAGTCGGCAAGTTGGGTCTTCGCTGACGGTATGCCGATCGTGTGGCTCAGTCGCATCTTGCACGAGACGGGTGTGCCGGAGCGTGTCACGGGCGCTGACTTGCTCCCGCTCGTTGCCTCCAACTCTGCAAAGCATGGTCTGCGCCTCTTTTTTTGTGGAGGAGCGCCGGGAGTTGCGGAGCGACTGGTGGCGCGACTTCAAGCTGTGACCCCTGAGATAAACGTCGTGGGGACCTGTTCGCCGCCGCTGGGCTTCGAGTCGGATCCGGAGGAATCGGCTCGGATCGTGGAACTGTGCAATCGCGCCAGGCCTGACATTCTGTTCTTGGGGCTGGGGACGCCAAAGCAAGAGGTTTGGGCGTATCAGCACCAATCGCAGCTCGACGTGGGACCCATCTTGTGTTTCGGGGGCGCGTTCGACCTAGCGGCCGGGACGAAGACTCGTGCTCCCAAGTGGCTACGCGCGGCTGGGCTAGAGTGGGCATGGCGCCTCGCCTCCGAGCCACGACGCCTTTGGAGACGCTATCTCGTCCAGGACGTCATTTTCGCCGCTCTAGCTGTGAAGGAAGCGTTACGCGCCCGTCAGCGGGGCTGAAGGCTTCGCTCGCTATGCTCTGCTTGACGTCCGTCGCGCTCCTCGGGTAACTCTTAGGACCGTCACTCAGGAAAGGAAAACCGCCGCCTGCCCGCTAGTCGTCGAGTCTGTACACTCGTAGTCGCTGGCATCGTCACACTTTCTCGGGCTGGCAATCCTGGCACCCAGAGGGGCGCTGCCAACCCTAAGATGGCGCTTTGGACACAGCCCGCGGAACTCAGAGGGGCGAATGTTGCTCTAACCCCGAAGCAGCGACCCACGTATGCCGACTTCGTGTCCCTGAAGGAAGCCGGTGCCAACCTCGTCGTGCTCTCCGCCCAAGGAATACAGCGAAACGTACCGCCGTTCGGCGATGACGCCACAGCAGCGCTGAATCTTGCGAACGCGGTACAGAGAGCGGGGCGCGCAGGCCTCTGGGTCGTGATTGCCATGCGAACGGGACCGGGGCTCGAGGACATTGCGGTCGAGGCTCAGACGCCTGGCTTGCAAAGCAAGCTCTGGGTCGACGGCGCTGCGCGACATGCCTTTGTAAAAATGTGGCAGCGGATCGCAGGCGCCTTTGGTGAAGACTCGCATGTGATCGGCTACGATCTGATCGTCGAACCGCTCCCGGAAGCGGCTATCGAAGGCCTCAACACATGTTGCGCCTCGATTTCCGACACTGCCCTCGCTCATCGGGGAATCGACTGGCCAGCAATCGCCGACACCATCGCCATGGCTATCAGACAGGTTGACACGCTAACCCCCGTGATAGTGGGTGCAACCGGTTTCGCGCTTCCACCCTTCTTTGCCAATCTGCGACCGATCCACGATCGGTACGTGGTCTACGATGTTCACCAGTACGAGCCTCACGCGTACACCCAGCAGGGCAATCCTGGCATACCTACCGGACTCGCGTGGCCCGGCGGTCGGTTTGCTTACTGGCGCGACCGGACGGAGGACACTCTGAATGAGGCTTGGCTGCGTAGGGTGCTAGCCCCGGTTGTCGCGTTCGAGCGTCGGTCGGGCGGGCCTCCAATTGTCGTGGGCGAGTTTGGTGTGAATCGGCAGGCGCCTGGAGCACCTAGCTTTATCGCTTCCGAAACCATGCTGTTCGACAGCCTAGGATGGCACGGAGCGATGTGGATTTGGACATGCTGCGGTAGCTTGGCGGTGAGTGCGAGCGACAGTCTAGCGGCGGATCCGGAGAGGCGCCTGATCTTCAAGAACTACCGTGACTATTGGAGGCGCTCTAGGAGCAAAATTGTACCACGGTCGAACTAGACCCGTGCAAAGACGCTAAGGCGGCGTGCGCCATTGTGGCCTGTCCCAGCCATGGTAAACCGTCAGAGACTTGGTGAACCCAAAGAACCGTTCTTTGCGCAATACGCCTTCCGGAAATAACCGTATCAGTTCGCCTTCAGTTAGCAGTCGGATCGCTTCGACTTCCCTTTTGGCGGCCTGATAGTCGGGCTCTCTCTTGTACCAACCTAGATCGAAGTGGTTCAACAGCCACGCTCTGCCCGTGATTGGCAGAAACTGAAATAAGGGAACGAAGAAGTGAGGCTCGATGGGGAAGTACTTGTTCGGCGTTTGGACGAAGTACCGCTTCCCGACACGCCTGACGCCTTCTGCCATCTTTTGTTGATCTCCGTAGTTCCCAACGTGTTCAATCACAGAGTTCGAGAAGACCACGTCAAACTCACGGTCCGCGAACCTCGTCAGGTCCCGAGCGTCCCCTACCACGCAATGGAAGTGTGGAGGTGTGCGTTCGATATCGAAGAGATTGAGGAGAGTAATTTCTAGGTCTCGGCGTTCCGAGGATTCCATCATCTGCCAGAACGCTGGGGTGCCACCCACATCCAAGACGCGTATCGGCTTCGCAACACGGTCGAGTAAAGCTCCGAAGAAGGCAAACCGTCTCCGGCGCAGCCGAGTCGACAGGGAACCCGGATCGCTGCCGTCAAGAACCTTCCTAAACAACCACCGCTGTCTAACCATGTCGTCTGTACATGTCCGAATCGTTCTAGTCGTAGGCAGTCAGGCTGTGAAACCACCATGGCATCCCTATGGGAGTAGCGGACTAATGGTATTCCGGTGAGAAATGGCCCAATGCGCTACTCCAACGGCGCGATGACCCGGGCAATCGCGTCGGCGCCACCCTTCACTAGCCCTAGATACCAAGCAATGTTTTCTGCAATCGGCAAGCGCGGGCGTGATTGAAGCAGTCGACACACTTCTTCCGCAAAGCCGTCTCGATCGTCCGCTACTCTTATCGCCGTAGGCAAGTTCTCACCCAGTCCCTCAACGCCGGAAGATGTGGTTACGACCGGGACGCCCCGCGCAGCGGCGTCCATTACCTTGATCTTGATGCCCCCACCCCCTCGCACGGGCGCTACGAATACGTCCACATCTTCGTAGAAATCGCTAAGATCGTCTACCGTGCCAACTCGTTCGACTCCACCAACGCTGTCGTAAGGAAGATCCTCACTCCCGCGACCGGCGACACGTAGGCGCGCTCCGGGCACGCCGTGCCGAATCAAGGGCCAGACCTCTCGCACAAACCAATCGATACCCCAACGATTGGGTTGCCAAGTCATCGTGCCAACCGTGGCCACCTCGAGGCCGCGGTTCGCCTTCTCCGTCACCGGGCGAACGCTCGAGATTGGCGGGTACCATACCTGCGGGGCCACGCCATAGCGGTCTCGCAATACTCGCCCATCTCGGGTCCCCAAGCACAAGACGCCATCAGCTTGCTTGAGCGCCGCTGCCTCGTAGCGCTGCATCGTGTTAGCTTCGTACAACCAAACAGCGCGTTTCAGCGGCGCGCGCTCGAGGTTCAGGGCCCGCTCGTGGATTTCGGCTTCAACATTGTGCGAGCAGATCACAGTTCGACGGGCCTTGACCACTCCGACATACTGCCACATAGCCAAGTGATCAACAAGAAGGACGTCAGCAGGCGGGGTGCGACGCAGTAAGGCAACGAAGTCCGTTCGATAGAATCGTGCCACCGACAGCGGGAGGCCCTGCGAGATAGCCCTCACAATGCCATGCCGTCGCAAGCGGGCAAGCGAGATGGAAAGAGCTCCCTGCCACTCCCCTCCCTCATTCGCCTCGGGTGCAAAATTCCACACCGCCCACTTCTCAACGATCCCATAATCTGACAAGGCCCGACTGATGGCCAGCGTTACGTGAACCCCTCCTGAAGGCGGCCCGCCAGGCGCCAGCGTGGTGACAAGCACGATCCTCACGGGGGCAACACCCTCGCCCCGCGACCCTGGAATCGATAGTAACGTGAGTTTCGCCGTGCGTCGGCAACTCCGCGCAGGATCCAGACTAGCTTGCTCAGCCCCATGCGCTGACGCAGGAGTCTCCACGCGAGCCGCAGTGGCACAACCACCCAACCCCCGAGCCTCCCCCATAAGTGGGGGCTCCATTCACGGAAGAAACGAATGTCATTCCGCGTCATGAGGTATATTTGCAAAGGCGAATAGCGACCAACACTCCCGCCCGCATCATGAACGACCTGAACGCATCGCACGACCCCAGCCTTGAAACCGGCGCGCCGGAACCGCAGCGACAGATCCACATCCTCCCCATAGAGAAAGAAGTCTTCCCGTATGCCGCCCACAGCTCGCCATGCGTCGCGCCGTACTAGCATGCACGCGCCCGTAACGAACATCGTAGCGCGCGCCTCTGGCCCGGGCGTCGGCAGACGCCCAAGCCCCTCGTGCACTATCTGTAGACGACGAAAGTCGACGTGACCACCGTCCCATTGTACAAGCCCGGACGACGTGACGATCATTGGACTCACTTGAGCCCAACCCGTCATCATGGCGTATCGCCAGATGCGACGAACGGAGTCAACACCTAGATGGATGTCCGTGTTGCACATCAGAATGTGTTCCACACGCTCCGACAAGGCTTCATTGCCTCGGTTGAGTGCGGCCCCAAACCCAGGATTCGAAGGCAGGTGGATGATGCGCACACCTGGCGCAGCCCGTCGGAGAGCTGTGGGGCCAGTGCTGATGATTACGATCTCGAGAAGAGGATCGGCGCTCAGGGCGCCAGCCAACCTGAGGGCACCACTCGGATCCCGGTACTCCACGATAAGGACACCCAGGCGGCTAGCGTCATGGCTCGCCGATGTAGCGGACTGGGCCTCCTTCGCTTCAACCACGTCGCGTCGCAGGGTCAGCGTGAACGCGGCGCCGTGGTGAGCGCCAACCGAAGCTCCTCGTAGAACGCGGTGCCGTGTCTTCGCGCGGCCCAAGCGCCGATGCCCAGCACAAACGCAATAGCAACAATGAGAGTTCGTTTTGGCCAGTTTTTCCGGCCGGGAAGCTTCGGTGAATCAACGATTCCGACCGTCGAGACGTTGTTGGCAGCAGCGACGTAGAGCTGGTTCAGACTGGTCCTCAGCTGGACATAGAACGACTCGGCAAGGGCGACCTTACGCTCCAGACGGGCGCGCATCCGCACGAGGGTCGGGCTTGATTGGACCGAGCGATTACTAATGTCAAAGGCCGCGAGCGTGTCCTCCGCTGCTTGCAACATGACCCGCGCTGACTCCACCTGGTCTTGCATGAACCGAAACTGGTCCCGCGCCTGCAGCCGTTGCAGTTCGAGGTTCGTGGAATCCACGAGCTGTACGAGTCGTTGCGCTAGCGCAAGCGCGAGCTGCGGGGTGCGTGCCTCCACCGAAAGTTGGATAATACCGCTGCGGGGATTCAGATCGACGGAGATGGCTCGAGAGAGCTTTTTCGCTGCGCGCTCGAGAGTGTCACGAGCGTTCTTGCCGTCGACGTTCCAGATGCGGATCGGATCGCATGTCTCTGCGGTCGTCGAGCAATCGGTGAACCAAAGATCCGCGTACACAGCACGCGGTACCCTTATCTGCACGGCTGACTCCAGCACATCCTCGGATGTGAATAACGCTACTAGGAAATCTGGCGTGCCGGCGCCGCCGTTGTCGCCAAGCCCGAATTGTTGCGCTAGACCCAAGAGCGACGCGCCGATGGTCGTCTGAGCGGCAGAATTTAGAGAGAGCTCCGTGCGGACGACGTACGTCGAGGGAATCACAAACGATACGACTACCCCGACGGCGGCAGCAGCAAATCCCCAGGACACAGGTTGGCGAACGGTGTGCCACAGCTCCCGTAGCCTTAGGTCACGAACGCTCATCACGCCTCCCATTTTCCGCTAGGGGCACCGGCGAAAGCGACGCACCACGGGACTGCGCACCCAGGACGGCGCCACCAGCAAGAAACAAGAGCGGCACGGTCTCATGCAGACCGACGAGGAGGAGCTGTACCAAATACGCACCCACGCCGACCGCCAGAAGCGCAGCTCCGCCCTCCATGGGGACCCGACGCGAGATCGAGACCCACAGCAAGACCATTCCGAGGAGGATCGGCCCTGCCGCCAGGAGTCCGATCTCAAGCGGGAGCACAAGGAAGTAGTTGTCCACCGTTGGAATCCCGGCCGAAGCGCCGATCACGTTCACTCCGTACCCCGTGAGCGGGTGCTGGGAAATCGCCCGGACCGAGCTGATGGTAAGGAAGACCCGACTGGCAGCCGAGAACTCTGTTTCGCTTCTCGCTGAGTATCTTGCCGCAGCAAGTTGCTTCGCCCGCGCGGCTATAGCACGGGGTCCCAGCGCGTCCCCGAGCGGACTGAACACCAGGACGAAGGCCACGCTGATGACCACCATCGAGGCCAGTAGGGGCCGTCGGAATGCGACGGTGCCAGCCACGCCGCCTAACAGCGCGATCCACGGACTCCTCGACTGCGTCGCCCACACGCCCACGACGCCCGCGCCGGCGGCTAACAAGCCAAGCAGCCGGAGGCGGGGAACGAACACCAAAGTCACTGCGATCGGCGCCGCCAGCACTAGAAACTGATCAAAGGCCAGTGGATGACCGAATGTAGCTTGCACTCGGACATTCCCGCCTCTCATGAGTAATTCCTCTGCTCCAAGAAGTCCCGGGATCGGAGGTACGTATGACTTGAACGCGCTCTTGGCAAATTCCAACTCATAGAGCCAGTACGGGACGGTGTAGAGGATCAGCAGTGCGAGAACGACCTGCAGCGTCCGGCGATGACCGTACTCAGACGCAAATCGGAGCCCAACCCACAAGGGCAACGCTTGGTATAGTACTGCATTGAATGCGCGGAACGCGTTTCCGCCACCGTGCGCCAGTCCGATCAACGGAGCCAGCGTCCAACCGAGGGTCAACGAAAGAATGGCAATGCGGGACATCGGCGACAGGGCGTCGCCCTTGGGCCAGGGAAGCTCGTTTCGGGTTTGAGCCATGGTCCAAAGAATCAGGCCAACGGCAGCACCATAAATGACCCCTCGTGCCATGTTGAAGAACAAACCACCCGGAACAAGCCAGCCGACGTATGACGGCACGGCAACGACCGCAATCGCAATCAGGGCGAGTAGCGCTGACGGTCGCAACAGGCCCGCAACCACTGCGGCAAGAGTCGCGGCAAGAATAGCAGCTCCCCATGGCCCTTCCGTCAATGCCGCAACCAGCCCGCACAGCGCACCAACGATCATCGCTGCGCGCAGTGGCCTACCACCGAATGTCCAGGTTGGCCACCTGTCCCGCAAGCCGACCCCGGCCCCCATCACGGAGGCCCGATGTCAGCGGCGAACGATGGCACTGTCCTCACCAAACTTTTCCACTCGCTCCATTTGACGCCTGCGGCCAGGGTAGCGACGATGATCATGAAACCTCCCCCCAACCGGATCAGCGGGTTCTGAGTCGCGATCACCGCAGCGACCGCGACAAGGGCAAGGAGCGCTATGTTCCTTGGGTCGAAAAACCACCCGCCCAGGTCATGCACGACGAAGCAGAGGTATGCGAAGAGCAAGAAGGCATGAGTAACCACGGAAGCCAGCACTGCGCCGCGCAATCCATAGCGGGGGATCAGGAGTACGTTGACGACCAAGCTGACGAGAAACGCGCCCGAGACGACAATAGTCCGGGTGACCTGGCGGTCCCCAACTGTCAGCAGGAGTCCGTACGACGAAGCCACGAACCTTAGGAGCAGAACTAGCCCGAACGCGGGCAACAGAGTCACAACTGCCTGGTAGTCCCGTCCGTACAAAACCCCCACGATCTCCTGCGCCCCCAGCCAAAATGTGATAAGCCCCGCGACACCAAACATCAGCAGCTGGCGCGTCATCCGTGTCCCGAGACGGGCGGTTTCATCAGCGCTGTGTCCGACCACGTTTGCTATTGCCGGTAGGTAGACATTGCTCACAACATCCGGAAGAATGAGAGCTCCCATCAGTAGCCGTACCCCCCCCTGAAACAACCCCACCCCTCTTGGACCCAAGAAGTGCTGCACCAGCAGCGTATCTATCTGAAAGTACAGAGTACCCATCGCCACGAACACGCCATAGGGCAACCCCTCTCTCAGCATGACCAGTCCTGAGCGCGGGTCGAAACTCGTCCAGTCGATACGCCCGACAAGCCGCCGGTACGCTGAGAGCGACAGGAGCAAGTAGCAGACTCGTGAAAACACGAAACAGGCAGCCACAACGACCGGCGAGGCACCCAGCTCCAACGCTACGACGACGATCGCGAAGTGTACTAGGCTCGCGAGGACAACGACTTTGGTCTCCTCCTCGAAACGCCCGGTGCCCCGAAACGGCAGGTTCAGAAGCAACGCGAATGAGCCGACTAACGAAGACAGTAGCAAGAGCCACGTCAACGCGAGCGTACTGGTGCCATCGGCCAGCCAGGGTGTGGCAACCAACGCGCCCGCCGCTACCACAATCGACAGCACCCATTTCCCTGCCAGCGCACGTTGCATGACGTCACGGGCTCGGTCATGACGGCCACCAATACTCTTCACTACTTGCAATCCGAATCCGTAGTCAAGCACCATGATTGCGACGGTCGCGACCGCGAGCGGATAGGCGAAAACCCCGAAGATTTCCGCACCCCACACTCGAGCCATGACGATGAACAGTAAGACGCTGCTCAAGAGTCGCGCGACCGTCGACATCATCATGAAAACGGTGCTCTTGATCACAAGGGTTGGGCCTTTTCCGATCTACCCAATAGGACCGAGATAGGCGCCATCACGGAGCCAACGCCTGCTAAGTCTCGTGCAGGTGTACAACCCGCCCGACTACCGACCTTAGCTTTCGTTTGGCAATCCTCGCGGCATTCCGCAAGCCGCGCAGCACGTCAAACGGCCACTGCGCGCGCAGAGCCATGTGCCGTACGACGATGTTCCACCGCCGACTTTTCCCGAACACCAGGTGAGCAAGATCCGCCTCCAAGCGCAGGAACTCGTTGAAGTCGCGTTGGCTCAGGCGTACTCCAAGCGAGCGTGCTACCCGCACGATGACTGTCTGCAGACTCCCCCGCCTCAGCAGGGGATGGATCCGTCGGAGGGTTGCCGTGTCGACAACCAGTCCATGAATGTTCCGGATTAGAAGGGCGTTAAAACTGATCTTCCCGTGCCATTCCCATTCCAAGTCAATGAACAGACACTCGTCACCCGACACGTAGGTGTTGGTCCAATTTGCATCAAGGAACCGTCCGTGGATCAACAGTCGTCCATCCTCCGAGGCCGCCAAGCCGTGAAGTTTGGTGATCCAAGCTCGGCACGGCGCGAAAATCTCCTCTAGCGAGAGGCTGACTCGCTGAACACGCTCCCGTAGTCTCGTGAACAGCGACAGCCCGTCCACCCAGCGATCTTCCGTGGTGTGAAGAGTGAGTGCGTCCACTGTTGCCGAATCACCTCCGCCTGCTGGGGTCTTGCGAACCCAGATCTGCCCATTGCCTCCTCTCTCAAAACGCGTGATCGTTCGAAAACGTGGAACCCGCTCAGTAGCGTACTTGACGCCGAGGTGTGGAGATCGGACGGTTGATGGTATCGACTTACTCGCAACGACCAAGAACGAATTCGCAAAAAACGCTAGGATATTGTTTCTCTCGAGTTCTAACAACGCTAGTCGTTCGTCAAAGAGACTCCTGCGACCGTGATCGTCAGGCCGTTCCCGGCACCCGCCGATTAACTGTGCTACGCTCGCGACTCGAAAGAAGGACTCGTTCAGGACGCACGAGGGAGTCTTATAGTCCGGGTACGGAAAACTGAACTCTACGCTCGCGAAGTGCTTCTCGAGCAGGCGACGGAGTTCTCCCAATCCGAAGGTTCTGACGCGATTCTCTCCTCCGGGATACCCTTCCCAACCATCGAACATGATCCCAGTGTGGTCGTCGGGACTTGACGCGAGGTACTTGAGCCCGAATTGATTTTCGATCGCCAGCACCAGCGCACCCCTTGGCGTCAGGGCCCCCGCGAGAAACGCCACTGCGGCGTCGAACGGGTCCTCGGCACGGATAAACCTGCCGGCGTATTCCAATACGCCGATGCAAAACACGATGTCGAATGCAGACTTAAACCGCAGCTCCTGAAACGGCGCGCACACAACCGAAACATGACTCATGTCTCTCGTGCGCATGCGAGCCAAGCGGGCGCGAGTCAAGCTCCCCTCAACCGCAACGACATCGTCAAAGGTTTCGCCGAGAAAGCGCGTTATCGCACCGCAGCCACACCCGACTTCTAGGACCGAACTCGCCCGCTCGAACTGAAGAGGCCGCAGCAGTTGAGAGCGCTTCGGGGAAAGATGGTATTCGCTGGGCCAGTCGCGAATCGACTTCTCGAGCTCGACCGATGTTGAACTCAGATCACCCGCCCTAGACAAGGCTCGAGCGACATAGCCCTCCACAGCGGGGCCGTCTGAGTAGTCAAATATCTCGGCCTCCTGTGTAACCCAAACGGCCTGAGAGTCGAGTTGCACAGGATTCTCGAGCCGGTCTGGCAAGGCACCCCACGTCCGCTCACGAGGGGGTGGCGCGGCCGACGAGGGACTCATCCAGTCCCCGTAGGGCCCCACGCGAGTACAGAGGCCGCTGAGTCTGGTGTTGAGACCGGTCGGTCGTTATTTTGTGGCACGTACACCTCGATTGTGCAATCACTTGCCAGCTCGCCTGGAAGCTTCGGACGTGGCAAATTACGCATCGCGTTAGCAGTTAGCCAGCGCTCGGTGGCTGACCTGCAAACACCTCACGGGCGGTACGCCGATCTGACTCATAGGGATCACGTGCCGGCTCGCCCGACATGCCATCACCGCTGGCTGACCGCCCCCACAAGGTTACTTGCACGACGCCTCCGCATCGGACTCGTCGCGCTCCAGCCGCTCTTCGGGTGTTGCCTCGACACCGTCAGCCCGCGGAAGCGTTCCGCATCGCGATCAATCCGACAGGGAGTACGATGGGCACCGGGGATACCCTTCGGCTCACAGTGACGGTGACGAACCCGGACGGATCAGCCTACGTCCATCGACCGGTGCCTTGGCGGAGTTCTGCACCGGCAGTCGCCGTGTCGATGGTACTGGCCTGGTGACTGGTCGATCTCTCGACGCAGCGGTCGTCAGCGCATCGATGGCAGGGTCTTCAGCCGCGGCTGATGTGGCGGTCGTGCAGGAATTCCGCATCCGACTGGGCGTCAGCGCTACAACCCTGCTGGTTGGGGCTCCGGCAGCGACTCATGCGTAAGCGGCTGCTCACTGTGGCGTCAGCCATTGCTGACGTGTTCGCATCGCTCCTCGCGCCGCTATTCGCCTTGCCTCTTGCCGCGCTGCGTCGCATCGGCTTCGAGAGATTCCCTCTAACGAGGGCAACGCTCAAGCTCGTGGGCCTCTTGCCTATCCGGCACCATTACTATGATCCCGTCGTTTACGCGGAGGACCTGAGACAGCCCGCCGGTGCCGAGCGCAATCTTCCCAGTCTTGATCTGCGAACACGCGAACAAGTTGCTCTATTGTCCCAGTTCGACTACAGCTCGGAGCTCCAAGCCATTGCGGAAAGGGATTCCGGAAAGGGAGAGTTCTACTACCGCAACGGCGCATTCGAGTTTGGAGATGCAGAGGTCCTCTACAGCTTCGTTCGCTTTTTCCAACCATCTCGCATCATAGAGATCGGAAGTGGCTTCTCCACGTTGATTACGCGCATGGCGATCGCGGTTAACCAACGCTTGCGGCCGACGTACCGTTGCGAGCACGTCTGTATTGAACCATTTGAGAATCCGTGGCTCCAGGACTCGGGAGCCACGATCTTACGACAACAAGTGCAGACCTGCGACGACCAGCTGTTTCGCAGGCTGGCGGCGAATGACATTCTTTTTATCGACTCGTCGCACATGATTCGACCACAAGGAGACGTCCTTTACGAGTACTTGGAGATCCTCCCGCGTCTAGCGAAGGGGGTATTGGTGCACGTACATGACGTCTTCACGCCACGCGACTACCCGAGCGATTGGATCCTCAACAAGCAGCGACTCTGGAATGAGCAGTACCTTTTGGAAGCATTTCTTTCCTTCAACTCGCAGTACCACGTCGTGGCTGCCATCAATTACCTCTGGCATAACCATCGCTCTGCCCTCGTGCGTGTTTGTCCTGTGCTTGCCGAAAACCTCCACGCAGAGCCGGGATCGTTTTGGATTGTCAGATCCTAGATGCGCATGGAAGAGGTCGAGCGAGTCGTGCTGGAGATCCGTCCATAGCGACCAGTCCTGGATGAACGCGCTCTCCAACCCGATAACCTCCCGAACCACCTGACCCAGTTGCGTCCCGCGACCTGCCACGACCCGGTGATGCCTGGCTTCACGTCGAACGACATTCTTCTGCCACGCAGCGCGTTCACGAGCTGGAGCAGCTCGTCGAGACTGGTGCGTCGCAGTCAGGGGCCGAGGGGCGTAATGCGTGGATTGTCCGGCACGTTGGGGAGATGCTGAAGACGCCCCATATTGCGTGCCAGCGACCTGCACAGCTTTCGGGACGGGCCGCAGGTCGCGGAATTCACACGAATGTCCCAAATTATGCCGTGCCTACGCGGCTAGCCAGACGCAAGCTCGCTGAGACCTCAGGACTGCCCGCGCAGGCCCGTTCGGACCACTACGCGCACTACCGTCGGCCGGCGTCGCGTACGCTACGTCCTGAGATCGTCGTACTGGCCCTCCAAGCCGCACTGCTAGGTTGCTTGGACAGTTCGCAGCCGGTTGCCGAGTTCCGTGTCGCGATCGCGCCGGCACAGCCATCGCTTGGCGACGGCGACACCCTGCGGCTGTCCGCGACGGTCACAGGACGGGGTGACTCCCGCTACGAGAACCCCGGCGTGCACTGGAGCAGTTCGGCACCAGCAATTGTTGAGGTCGACGGATCCGGACTGGTAACGGGACGATCGCTCGGCAGCGCCCTCGTGCGTGCGTCGTTCGCCGGGGCGTCGGCAGACGTCGAGGTCGACGTGGTCCCGCCATTCAGGGTTTTCCTCGCCTCTCCGAGCACAACCTTGCTGATCGGCGACACGACTCGTCTGGTTGCCACCGTCCTCGGGGCCCGCAGTGACACGGTCCGGGATCCGCAGGTGCTCTGGACTAGCGACAACCTCGATATCGCAAGCGTCGACCAAGGCGCACTTGTCCGGGCTCGCTCCCCAGGCGTCGTTCACATCACAGCAACCCTCGACGGTGCCACGTCTGAGGTCCTGATGTCGGTGACACTGATTCTCATAAAGCCTGCGGCCCTGCGCCTCCTCGAGGGAGACACAGCGCGACTGAGAGCCATCGTAGTCGACCAACTCGGCGACACGCTTCCGAATACCGCAGTGACGTGGTCCACGAGTGACCGCGAGGTTTTTCGCCTCGACTCCACGGGTTTCGGGCGTGCCTTGAAGCCTGGGTTCACGATCGTAACCGCGACCACTAGCAGCGGAGCGACAGGTGTTGCCGTTCAAGTGGACACAGCGGTTCTCGTAGGCGCAGGAGACATCGCCATCTGTCCTTCGGCCGGCGCGGCTGCCACCGCTGTGCTCCTCGACAAGACACCTGGCGTCGTGTTTACGCTCGGCGACAACGCATACCCCGACGGATCAATCGGGGCTTATTCGAACTGCTACGCCCCGACCTGGGGCCGTCACCGTTCCCGCACTCGCCCGGCGCCCGGCAATCACGACTACGAGACCCCGGGGGCATCCGGCTACTTCAACTATTTCGGGAGTATCGCCGGCGATCCGCTAAAGGGCTACTACAGTTATGACATCGGCGCATGGCATATCATCGTGCTCAATAACATGGTCTCTTACGGACCGACGTCGGCACAGGTTGCGTGGCTCAAAGGCGACCTGGCAGCTCATCCGCAGTTGTGCACGGCAGCGTATTGGCACTATCCGCTCTTCTCTTCTGGCATCTATGCCGTGTCCGCAACCCGCTCGCTCTGGAACGAACTCTACGCGGCCGGCGCGGATGTGGTTATGTCAGGTCACGACCATCATTATGAACGCTTTGCTCCACAAAGGCCGGACGGTGTCCTGGATCTCGAGAAGGGGATACGAGAGTTTGTCGTCGGCACTGGTGGCCATAGTCATCAGGCGACTACGACGATCGTGGCAAACAGCGAGGTGAGGAATTCCGACACATTTGGCGTCCTCAGGCTCACCCTCCACCCATCGAGCTACGACTGGAAGTTCATACCTGCAGCAGGAAGGACCTTCACCGACTCCGGAAGCGGCACCTGCCATTAGTCCTTCGGTCCTCGCGCGACCGACAACAGGTCGGCGAGGCGATACACCCCGCCCCCGCCTGACCGCTAGAAAGCTCCGCGCATCCGAACGACGACGGGAATAGTCTTCGCCAGCAGCCGCACATCCGCCCACACGGACCATCCGCGGATGTAGTTCCTCTCGAGCCCCAGGACTTCCTCAAACGACGTGACGCCGTTGCGCCCGGCGACTTGCCAGGGTCCCGTGATGCCCGGCTTCACGTCGAACCGCGCGTAGTGGTGCTCTTCGTACAGCGCCACTTCTGACGGCAGCGGGGGCCGCGGACCGACCAGGGACATCTCTCCGCGCAGCACGTTGACGAGCTGCGGCAGCTCATCAATGCTGGTGCGCCGCAGCCAGCGTCCCAGCCGCGTGATACGGGGATCGTCGCGCACCTTGAACAACCGCCCATCACTGTAAAGGCTGCGCGAGAGCAGCTCATCGCGCCGCTGCTCGGCACCGTCCACCATCGTGCGGAACTTGATGATGCGGAAGCGCCGACCGCCCCGGCCTACGCGTACCTGCGTAAAGAACACCGGCCCCGGCGATTCGAGCTTGACGATCGCGGCGACTAGCGCCAGCACCGGGGTCAGAACGACCAGCCCGACGCCCGCCACTAGCATGTCCAGCAACCGCTTCACGAACACCTGCCAGCCCTTGAGGTTTGGCGCGGTCAGCTCGATCAGCGGCTGCCCCCGCCGCCACACCAGATTGGGCTGCAC
>Ga0137379_10001658_pt1 | contig 20521 bp, 20 predicted proteins | sample SagtaG_18_FD_104812 | JGI IMG/M metagenome (GOLD analysis project Ga0137379, IMG submission 104812) | Vadose zone soil microbial communities from Sagehorn Ranch, Mendocino, California, USA - Sage2_L_80_16 metaG | ecosystem: Environmental > Terrestrial > Soil > Vadose zone | place: USA...
AAGCCACTGCGAAAAAAATACCGATGAGCTCCAGGAAAAGTTTTTTCATCGGCCCTTTGCTTGAGTGGGAACCAAAACGCCGACGGTTCTTTCATCGCGGACGAGATATTGTCTGGCGACCCGCCGGATATCTTCCCGGGTCACTTTCCTGATACCGTCCAGATAGCTGTCGATCTGGCGCCACCCGCCAGCGATTTCATAATAGCCGATTTTCATGGCCTGGCCGAAAACCGAATCCTGACTGAAGACAAACGAAGCCTCGATTTGATTTTTCGCTTTCTGCAGCTCGCGTTCACTTATCACCTCTGACTTGATCTTTTCCAACAGGCTGTCGATTTCACGCTCAATCTCTTCCGGCGCTTTGCCGGGCATCAGCTGGGCCGTCACGGTAAAACCGGTTGGATCGATGGACACGCTGCTATAATCGGCATCAATGCTGCGCGCGATTCGTTTTTGATAAACCAACTCGCGGTACAAACGGGAGCTCTGCCCGCCGGCAAGGACCACCGACAAGACGTCCAAGGCGTAATTGTCAGGGCTGTTTAAATTCGGCGCGTGATAAAACATCAAAACGAATGGAAGTTCCGCCTCTTTTTTGAGAGTCAACCGTCGCTCGCCTCGTTGCGGCGGCTCCTCGGCGCGCACCTTGGGCGGCTCGGTCCCGCGCGGAATTTTCTCAAACGCCGCCTTGATCTTCGGCAAGATCTCCGCCGGGGAAAAATCCCCCGTGACCACGACGAAGGCGTTGTTCGGCGCGTAATAAAGCTTGTAATAATCCGCCAGATCCTGCCGGCTGAGATTAAGAATATCGTCCATCCAGCCGACCACCGGCCGCCGATAAGGATGAACCAGGTAGGCGACGGCGCTGGCCATTTCGTTTAACGCCGACGCTGGATTGTCATCCGTTCTTAACCACCGCTCCTCTTGGATGACTTTCTTTTCCGGCTCAAAATAAGCGTCTCCCAACAACGCGTTCGCCATTCGATCGGCTTCGAGATCGATCTCAATGCCGATCTTTTCGCGACTCATGATCGCAAAATAGACGGTCGTGTCGGACGTTGTAAAAGCATTCGCACGTCCGCCGTTTTTCGCGATGATGCGCGAATACTCCTCGGGTTTTACGGTTGGCGTCCCCTTGAACATCATGTGTTCGAGAAAATGAGACAAGCCGCTCTTGCCGTCTTTCTCATTGCGCGAACCGACGCGATACCACACTTGGAAAGTCACGGCCGGGCTCTTGTGGTCTTCGAGCAAGAGCACTTTGAGGCCGTTGTCGAGAACGACTTCGCGGACGTCTGTGGCATGGGCGAAGCCGCAGAGGACGGAGAGTGAGAGGATCGAAGGGACGAAACGCAGGAGAATCCGCTGCATGATGCTTGACGTAAAGACTAGAGGAAGACCTTGGAAAGCGCAAGGCGCCATCAGCGCGTGATCCTCCGACTAGACATTTCATTGGCGCATCTGAACGCGAGTTGTCGACTTTTATCATAGGGTTGTGCGGAAGATAGTAAGAGAACTTCTCGAGAAGTTCATCACGCTGCTTTTTTTTCGGGCTACCGGCAACTCGTGTTGACACCTCCAACCCACCACAATAGAGTATGACTTTCGATCGAGGAGGACGGCATGTCAGACGTCACCGATATGAGAGAATACATCAACACCCTAGAGGAGATGGGAGAGTTGCGCCGCTTTGAAGGAGCGGATCTCAACTTGGAAGTTGGCGCGCTCACTGAACGGGCGGCGGAGAAGGAAGGACCGGCGCTATTGTTTAGTAAGTTTAAGAATTATCCGGCAGGCTTTCGCGTCATCTCCAACGTCTTTCGCACCTGCAGGCGCACCGGCCCGGCGATGGGCATCGATCCGGCGCTCAACGGCGTCGATTACCTCTACGCCTGGCGAAAAAAACTCGCCGCGTACAAGCCCGTGCCCGTGCAACAAGTCGAAGGCGGTCCGGTGTTTGAGAACCAGATGGCCGAGGAGCAGGTGGATCTTTATAGGTTTCCAGTGCCAAAGTGGCACGATCTCGACGGCGGGCCGTATATCGGCACCGGCTGCGGCGTCATCACCAAAGATCCCGAAACCGGCAAGATCAACGTCGGCACCTACCGAGTGATGGTGCAGAACAAGAACACGCTCTCGGTGAAGATGAACATGGGCAAGCACGGCCGGTTGGCTTTTGAACGCGCCAGAGATGCCGGCAAGCCGTTGCCCGTGGCCATCACGTTGGGCCAAGGACCCGCGGTATTTCTGGCTGCGCAAATGCCGCTCCCGCCGGATGTGAATGAATTTGAATTTGCCGGCTATCTCCAAGGTTCTCCTGTGCCCGTGGCTCGTGGAGCTGTCACCGGTCTCCCCCTTCCAGCCAACGCGGAGATCGTCATCGAAGGCGAGCTGCCGGCGATGAAGGACGAAGACATGCCTAAAGAAGGACCTTTCGGCGAATGGCCTGGCTATTTCACCGAAGAGAATGTCGGCGAGACGCCCATCATGAACGTGAAGCGCATTTACTATCGCAACGATCCGATCATTCTTGGCGCGCCGCCGCTCAAACCGCCGGCAAGTTATTTGCCGATACCACTGGGCGCGGCCACGCTGTGGGAGCAATTGGAGAAAGCGGGCATACCGGAAGTCAAAGGTGTCTGGGGTTTTGTCTATGGCGGCCAACCCGGCCCGTTTACCGTCATCGCCATCAAGCAACGTTACGCAGGCCATTCGAAACAGGCATTGCTCGTCGCCGCGGGCGCGCGCGCTGGCGCCTACGGCGGAAAATTCGTCGTGGTGGTCGACGATGACATCGATATCGCCAACCCCGCCGACGTGATCTGGGCCATCGCCACGCGCTGTCACGTGCGCGAAGGGCTGGACGTTGTAAAAGGCGTTTGGGCTTCGGTGTGCGAACCCGCGCTGCCGCCGGAGGAGCGCTCGCCGCGCGGCTACACGTCGGATCGTGTGTTGATCGACGCCTGCCGTCCCTATAGATGGATGGACCAGTTTCCACCGGTCAATGCATTCACCAAGGAGGTCAAGGACAAAATTGAGCAGAAGTGGAAGATCTAAAGCCACGTTGGCTCAAATGAGCGGGTGAAATTTTTTCGTCATTGCGGCGTCCAATCAGAAGAGAGCCGGAAAGTCAGTCAAAGGGAAGGAGCTAAAATATGGGCACACTCGAAGCTCTGAGCTTGGCCATGGGGACGGCCTGGACCTCCGGCATAAATCTTTATGCGACAGTGGCGGCGTTGGGCATCGCGGGGCAGCTGGACATGATCCAGCTCCCGCCCAATTTGCAGCTCCTCATGCACCCTGCGGTCATTACCGTCGCCTGCATCATGTACGTGATCGAATTTTTTGCCGACAAAGTGCCTTATTTCGACAGCGGCTGGGACCTGCTCCACACCTTCATACGCATCCCCGCCGGCGCGGTGCTTGCCGCCCGCTCCATGGGAGACATGAACCCTGCGCTGGAACTCGTCGCGCTCTTGGCAGGCGGCACTATGGCTTTGGCGGCTCACGGAACCAAAGCGACGGTGCGTCTTGCCATCAACGCCAGCCCCGAGCCTTTCAGCAACTGGATTGCCAGCGTCGCTGAAGACCTTACGGTCTTGGGCAGCATTTGGCTGATGTTCAATCACCCGCTTTTGATGTTGATCGTGGTCTTGGGTTTTCTTGCGCTCGTCGTCTGGTTAATGCCAAAATTATTCCGCCTTGCCAAGCGCGGCTTTCAAGCGCTTCGTAGTCGAATGCGCGGCGCGAAGCCGGATCAATCGCCGCCTTCGAGTTCACCTCAATTGGGCTAGAGGGCGAGATTAGCTGCCACGGGGAATCCTAGAGGAAGTAAGCCCTACGATGAAAAACGAACCAAAAAACCAACCCGCAAGCGGCGTACCCGCGGTTCCTCTCACCCTCGACGGCTCCTACATCCTGCATCAGATGTTTCGTATCCGCTGGTCGGCATGGCGAGCGCTCGCTGCCTCCGATCAAAAGCATATCCTCGATCGGGCAACGACAAGACTCGTTCCCTTGGAACAAAATAAGCAAGAACCCAGCGCGCTCTTCTCGCTATTGGGTCACAAAGGGGATCTGATGATCGTCCATTTTCGTCGGACCCTCGACGAGCTTAATGATGCCGAGCTGCGGCTGGCTCATTCCCGGCTGCACGAATTCCTCGAGCCCGCCACGTCGTATCTCTCCGTTGTCGAGCTGGGACTCTATGAGGCCTCCGTGAAGCTTTATGCGGAATTGAAGGAAAGAGGCCTGCAGCCGGGAACCGCGGAATGGAACCAAGAGGTTGAAGCTGAAATGACGAAACAGCGCGAGGCCGCGGCGCCGCGTCTCTGGCCTGAGATTCCGGCGCGCCGGTATCTTTGCTTCTACCCGATGAACAAACTGCGCGGCGAGGCTAAGAACTGGTACAGCGAACCGATTATCGAACGCCAAAGAATGATGCGCGAGCACGGTAGGATCGGCCGCCATTACGCGGGGCGCGTGATCCAGATCATCTCCGGTTCCATCGGTTTCGACGATTGGGAGTGGGGCGTCGATCTCTTCGCGGACGATCCCCTGGTCTTCAAGAAACTCGTCTATGAGATGCGCTTCGATGAAGCCAGCGCCGTCTACGGTCTTTTCGGTGGCTTTTTCGTCGGCCTGCGGTTCCCGGCCGCCAATCTTGCTATGTTGCTCGAAGGCAAAACGCCAAGCTTCACCTAATTCCAAAGTAAAATCCCCCATTAGAAACCGTTCAGCCCATCCAGCAAGGGAGGTTCCATGAGACTACAGAACAAGGTCGCCATCGTTACCGGTGCGGCCCATGGCATCGGCAAAGCCTACGCGCGAGGATTTGCCCAAGAGGGAGCGCACCTTGTCATTGCTGACGTTGATCGACCTGGGGGTGAAGCCGTTGCCAAAGCCCTGGTGGACAGTGGTTTATCCGCGTGGGCACGAACAACGGACGTCCGTAGTTTCGCAGACGTTGAAGGTTTGATGCGCGAAACGGTGGATCGCTTTGGACGCGTCGACATCTTACTCAATAACGCTGCGATCTATGTCACGCAGAAACTCTGGAAAGGGCCCGTCGAAGAACTGGCGATCGAGGAATGGGATCGGGTGCTGGAAGTCAATCTCAAGGGCGTCTTTCTTTGCTGCAAAGCGGTGATCCCGATCATGAAGCAGCAGCGGAGCGGCAAGATCATCAACATCGCTTCGGGAACATTCTTCAGCGGCTCTGGCGACATGCCCCACTACACGACCGCCAAGGGCGGCGTGATCGCGCTCACCCGCGTCGTGGCGAGGCAACTCGGAGAATGGAACATCAACGTCAACTGCATGACTCCCGGCTCGACGATGAGCGAAGAATCGGTCACTGACGACGTGCTCAAACGGCGCGCAGGCGGCATAGACAAACGCTGCTTCAAACGTGTCGAAACCCCCGCCGATATCGTCGGCACCGCGCTTTTTCTGGCCAGCTCCGACAGCGATTTTGTCACCGGGCAGCTATTGGTCGTCGAGGGCGGTGGGATTATGCACTAACCCGAAGTCCTGATGCCTGAAGCCTCTATTCCCTGGTTTAAAAACTCGCTGCGCTACGGTTCAAGACGAAGTTCCGGCAACGCCGTAGACGTGACCGCACTGGCTGCAGAAGATGATATTGAAGGGCGAGAGAATAAATTGTTTACCGCGGGACGAACCGGTGCCTCCCTTGCGGGAAACGATGTGGTCGACGCCGACGACCGAACAGTGAGGACATTTGGGCTCCGGCACTACTTTGGATTTGAATTCATGGGAAAAGCGAAACCCCTGATTTACGTTGTCGCCAAACTGTTCTCCTTGATTCTCTTCTTCTGTCTCTTCTTCGAGCGGTCGAGTGGCTTCATCATAAATCCCTTTTTTATCGGAATCTGAGAGCGTCTCGTAGGCTTCCAAAACTTGCTTGAACTTTTCCGCCGCCAGCTCATCGGCGGGATTGCGATCGGGGTGATAGCGAAAGACCATTTTCCGGTACGCTTGCTTGATGTCGCTCGGACTGGCATTTCGCTTGATGCCGAGCAACGAATAATAATCGATGGTCGTGTCCAAATTATTTAGCCTTTGAAAATGTGAAGGCAGTCACCAGGGAGGGCGCGCGGGACGGAACGATACGCTAGCCAGCCTTTCGGCGCCAATAAGCGAAGCGGTCAGCCACGGCCATGAATTTCCCGCGCTGCTTGTACATGCTGACGCATAAATCGTAGATGGCTGATCCTGTGCGATCATCGACGATCCGTTCACCGTCAGCCGTCTGATATTCAACCTGCAGGATCAACTCCTTCGATGCCAAATGATTATTCGAAATGGCAATTAGACGGCACTGGTTCTTGTCGAGGTAACCGCCGACGGCCCTAAAGATTTGCACCAGAATGACGAATTCCTTGGGAGGCGATAGCTTTCTACGCTTTGCCCGCCCTGCGCGATCGAGATCCTCGATGTCCTCCCAACTGTAATGCAAGGTCACCGGGGTGGCCGATGGCGGTTCCTGGTACCCACAGGCGACGATGTACACGTCGCCGTCGGGTCTCAACTCGAAGGTTTTGAGCCCCCGCGCCTCAAGCTCCTGGCCGATCGCCCGAAGTATTGTGGAATATGAATTCTTAATCTTGGGCACGGTTTCGATCTCCGTAGTGAAGTGCGCGCGCATTCAAACAATAGTTGACCATGGATAACCGGGAATTTTACGCGGTCGATGCAAAAAAATCAATCAGTTTTTTGCGCGCTTGCGTTTGTGTGGAACGGGCCAAAATGACTGAAAGGCCTTCGTGGTAACAAAGAAAAGCAATCAGGAGGTAGCAAGTTCATGGCTCGGCAGCGCCGGCAGCGCGTCCATAACACCGATCATGCTATCCCGGGTGACGAGTCGCGTCAGCTCTAGTTCACCCAGTCCCTCGCTGCCCTTTGGCCTCAACGGTAAAACCAGATAGCGGATGTCCGCCGTGCTATCGTGAACCCGCACTTCGGCGTCGTCGGGAAGATCAAGCCCAAATTCACGCATTACTCCCCGTGGATCGTTCACCGCCCGCGAGCGATAGTTGAAACTTTTGTACCAATCGGGAGGTCGGCCCAGTATCGGCCGGGGATAGCAGGAGCAAAGCGTGCAAACCACCATGTGCCGTACTTTTTCGGTGTTCTCCAGGACGACAAATTCGTTGATGCTCGTGGCATCGATACCCATCTCAGCGCAGGCCGCCTTGGGATCGCTGATTAAGCGCGACTTGAAATTCGGATCAACCCAGGCTCGCGCGACGAGCTTGGCGCCGTTCGCCGGGGAACGCGCTTCCTGGTATTCGATCTGACACCGGATATCTTTTTCCGTGATGACACCCTTTTCCAGCAAAAGATCGCGGATCGCGTAGATCCGTTTGGCATAATAGCTCAGTTCATGTTTAGGATGCTCGTGTCCGTGATCTTGAGAAGCTGGTTCGGAAATATGGCCATCACTCATTGAATGATTCTCCTCAGCTGACCGGATCTAACCAGTGCTCATAGATATCGACCAAGACTTTGTCTTTTGGAGCCTGGACCGTTGTCCAAATGTCCTTCTGGTTGAACGCGACAAGGTAAAGTAGCCGTTTGGGGAGTCCGTCGCCGCCATGGGCGAGCGATTCGGGGTTGAGAAACTCGCCATGAACTTGTTCGATCCATCCGGTCTTGCCGCGAATATACCACGGGGTACGGATGTGGCCCGGACGGTCCTCCATACGCACGCGCACTCTATCGCCCGGCTTGAACTTGCCAGTGCGCCCGCTCACGGCTCTCCCCATTTTTCCTCGAACTCCGCCTGCTTTCGGTCGATCTCCTCGCGGGTAAGAATGTTTTTTTCGACGAGAATAGTCTCAATGCTCGCGATCCAGCGTTCATAGTAGGTCATGGATTTGTAGGTTTCCGCATCCATTTCCTCGTGCGCTCGTCGCATCTCATCGGTGCGCTTGACACCCCTGGTCTTAAGGGCTTGATTCACGGCATCGGCGAGAATTTCCCAGTCCGACAGTACATGCTCCGTCTGATCGATGGGGCCCGCCGGCTCGCCTCCGATATCGTGGTGTCCTTTCGCCATTGCTAATTCTCCCTTAGGCCTTGAGACGATCGGCGAGAGCTTGGTGCTCTTCCCTGATGCCGGCCGGCAGATGATCGCCAAACTTATCGAAGTATTCGCCTTGGCCCTTGAGGTTATTCTTCCAACCCTCGCGATCCACGGCAACCAACCGGTTGAGATCGGCCTTGGAGATATTAAGTTCCCCACCATTCAAGCTTGACGGCTTCGGCACATAGCCGATGGCCGTCTCTTCCGCTTGTCCACCACCCTTGGAACGCTCGATGACCCAGCGCAACACCCGCAAGTTCTCCCCGAACCCCGGCCACAAAAATTTGCCTTGCTCGTCTCGTTGGAACCAGTTCACGCGAAAGATCTTTGGCGGATTCGTGGCACGCTTGGCCAAGGATAACCAGTGACCCCAGTAATCACCCATGTTGTAGCCGCAAAACGGCAGCATCGCCATGGGATCGCGGCGGACGACACCGACGGCACCGGTGGCGGCGGCCGTGGTTTCCGACGCCAGCGTGGCGCCGAGAAAAGTCCCGTGTTGCCAGTTGAACGATTGATACACCAACGGCACCAGTTTCTGTCTCCGCGCGCCGAATAGAATCGCGCTGATGGGCACTCCCTCCGGCTTTTCCCACTCCGGAGAATAGGTGGGACACTGTTTAACCGATACAGTAAAGCGAGAATTGGGATGGGCGGCCGGATGGCCGCTCTTGGCATCCCACGGCTTGCCGCGCCAATCTTGAGCGCCGGCGGGTACCGGGTCGTCATGCCCTTCCCACCACACGGTGCCGTCCGATCTGAGAGCGACATTGGTAAAGATCGTATCTCTGTTGACCATTGCCATGGCATTGGAATTGGTCTTTGATCCCGTCCCCGGCGCCACCCCGAAAAAGCCCGCTTCGGGATTGATGGCCCAGAGTCTGCCGTCCGGGCCAACGTGCAGCCACGAGATGTCATCGCCAATGGTGTGAATCTTCCATCCCTTCATACTCGCCGGCGGCACGAGCATCGCCAGGTTAGTTTTGCCGCAGGCACTGGGAAACGCGCCGCAAACGTAATTGATTTCTCCGTCCGGGCTTTCGACACCGACGATGAGCATATGCTCTGCCAGCCAGCCCTCTTTCTGACCCAGCTTGCTCGCAATGCGCAGCGCCAAACATTTTTTCGCCAGAAGCGCATTGCCACCGTAACCCGAGCCGACGCTCCAAATCGTGTTGTCTTGAGGATAGTGACAGATAAAGCGCCGGTCCATGTCGAGGTCCGCTTTGGAATGCAGACAACGCGTGAAGTCATCGGAACCACCCAGATGGTCGAGGGCGGTCTTTCCCATGCGCGTCATGATCCGCATGTTGAGCACCACATAGACGCTGTCCGTGACTTGAATTCCGACTTTACTGAAGGGAGACCCTAACGGTCCCATGAGGAACGGAATGACATACAGGGTCCGCCCCCTCATCGAGCCGGAGAAAATTTTCGACAAACGATCGTAAGATTCCGCCGGAGCCATCCAGTTGTTATTGGGTCCCGCATCTTCCTTCTGTTCGGTGCACACAAATGTCAGATTTTCCGTGCGCGCCACGTCATTCAATGCGCTACGGTGTAAATAGCAACCCGGCAACTTCTCTTGGTTCAGTGTTATGAGATCGCCGCATTGCACCGCGACGCGGGTCAATCGTTCGCGCTCCGCTTCAGAACCGTCGCACCAGACAACCTCATCGGGCTGGCACATCGCCGTAACATCCTTGACCCATTTCTGGACAAAGGTATTGGAGGGAACTGTTCCGGTTATGTTACTCATGTGCTAGGTATGCTTCCTTTCCCAAGATATTAAGTTTTTCGGTCGCTGCAATAAACCGGTCTACTCTGCAATATGCTCGTCTCCGCAATCGGACGGAACGTTCAGCCAATAATTTAAACTATCCGATTCCGCGCGCCCAAGTCAACCAAGGCGCCACCCCGGTCGCCCTGCAAAACTACGAATGAAAGACGCGAAAAAGCCGCCACCGCCCACCCGGGGTCACCGCAGTCCATTCGACCAAAGCGACGAGATTTCCGCGCGAATCCAAAATGTTGACCAGCTTCTCGCCGTCCAGAGGCTTACCTATCTGTGCCAAAATTTCTTGCTGTCCCAATCGCAAGCGGCTTAGCCATCGGCTTTCCCATGTAATGCTCCGCAAATGACTCAAGGCGGAAGGCAATGAAACAAGCGGTATTATTTCTTTTGAATGCATCTGTTCCAGTTCGTCGAGCGTGATGGCTTGCTCAACTGCCAGATGACCGCAGCTTCTTCTTCTGAGGCTTTTTAAGTGGGCACCGCAGCCAAGAACTTTCCCCATATCTGCCGCGAGAGTGCGGATATAGGTGCCGCGAGAACAGGTCACGTCGAACTCGATCTTATCGTTCTCTAATTTTTTGAGCTCCAGCGCTTCGACCCGGATGGAACGCGGCTCGCGCGGAATATTCTTTCCTTGGCGCGCCAACCGATACAGGCGAACGCCGTCTCGCTTCAACGCTGAAAACATGGGCGGGATTTGCTGAAGATCGCCGGTGAATTTCTTTTTGAGCATCCCGATCTCGTTTTCGCCCAAGGTCGGCACCGGGCGCACCTCTACCACACTCCCCGTCGAATCTTGAGTGTCGGTCTCGACGCCCAGGACCATGATTCCGCGGTAGCTTTTCGGCGCGTGGAGGAAGATGTCGGCAATCTTGGTTCCCTCATTCACCCCCAGGAGAAGCAGACCCGACGCGAACGGATCCAATGTGTCCAGATGGCCCACCTTCTTTGCTGACAGAACGGTCTTGACCCGGTGCACCACCTGCGCCGAGGAAGGACCTTCCGCTTTGTCTATTAAAAGAATACCATTTTGCACCATGTGATTGTTCCAGGCCGAAGAAGGACTTGACTTGTGGCGCCAAGGAAAAGCAACTGGCTATTTTACCTGTTTCAACAGATCGTCAATCCGTTGCGCTTCATCTTCACTTTCATCGTAAAAAAATTCGATGGTGGGAACAAATCGAAGATTGAGTTGCTTGCCAACTTTCGAACGGATAAATCCAGTGGCGCTCTTCAGGCCCGCGAGCACGTCTTTTCGGCTCTCGCGCCTGCCGAGCAGATTGAAATAGATGCGGGCGTGGCGCAAATCTTTGCTTACGTCGGCTCCCGTCAAAGTCACGGCACCGATACGAGGATCTCGGATCTCTTTTCTAACTAGTTCCGAGATGAGCTCGATGAGCAAATCGGCGACACGATCTGAGCGTTGATGGTCCATGAACGATCATCAGCAGTAAAAAAATTCGACTTCCGCTTTCCCGACTTCGGCCAAACCGAGGCGGTCGACGAAATCCACTACTTTTTGAAGCGTCGCCTCGATCACCGGCTGGCTGCTTCCCACGACGCCGAAGCCAAGGATCGCGCTTTGCCAGAGTTCCTGATCCCCGCATTCGGCTACCGAGACGTTGAATTGATTTGCGACCCGGGCTTGAATTCGCTTGAGGACCCCGCGCTTGCCTTTTAGGGAATGATTCTCGGCTAACACGAGATTTAGTTTAAGCACCCCCACAACCATGGAAGAGGCGGGTGATTGGAAATGATTGCGGCCTATCGATTGTCTCCCGCGGTCGCGCGCGATGCTTCACGCCCGCTCGGATTCGGGTTGATCCGTCTGATAACGGGAGTGCGTTCGTAAGCTTCAACAACATCGCCCTGCTTAACATCCTGAAATCCTTCGATGGCTAGACCGCACTCGTAACCGGCGGTCACCTCTCGAACGTCATCTTTGAAGCGTTTGAGACTCGCCAGTTTTCCCTCATGAACAACCACCTGATCGCGCAAGAGCCGAACGAGGCTGCCTCGTTGAATTTTGCCTTCGCTCACGTAACAGCCGGCGATCGTGCCCACCCCCTGAATGTTGAAAGTCTGCCGCACTTCCACCCGACCGTGAGTTTGTTCGCGGAAGGTCGGTTCCAGCATGCCTTCCATGGCGGCCCTGACGTCGGCCACCGCTTCATAGATAATTGTGTACAGACGCACGTCAACGCCTTCCTTCGCCGCCAAGGCCGCGCCTTTGGACTCCGGCCGAACATTGAAGCCGATCACGATGGCGTTGGAGGCCGCAGCCAGGAGGATATCACTTTCCGTAATACCACCGACCGAGCCGTGAATCACCCGGAGTTTGACTTCGCCCGTGGAAAGCCGGCTCAGCGCTTCCGTCAACGCCTCCACGGAACCCTGGACATCGGCTTTGAGAACGACGCTCAATTCTTTTACATCACCGGCTTTGATCTGACTGTACAATTCCTCCAGCGAGACTTTGCTCGACTTGACCAGCTCGGTTTCTCTTTGTTTGGTATGGCGAAATTCGGCAACTTGTCGAGCCTTGGCTTCGTCGGCCACGGCGACAAAGGAATCTCCCGCCTGGGGCACGCCCTGCAAACCCAAAATCTCAATCGGAAACGACGGCGGAGCCGCTTCGACCTTGTGTCCGCGATCGTCGTTCATGGCCCTCACTTTTCCATAGAAAACGCCGCAGACGAAGGCATCGCCCACCCGCAAAGTTCCTTCCTGCACCAGTACAGCGGCCACCGGGCCGCGGCCGCGATCCAGTTTCGCCTCGACGATCGTCCCCCGAGCAAGCTTATTGGGATTCGCCTTGAGCTCTAAGATATCAGATTGCAGCAGGAGCATTTCCAAAAGATGGGGAATCCCTTCGTGGGTCTTGGCGGACACCGGCGCAAATACCGTATCGCCGCCCCAGTCATCAGAAACCAATCCATGTTCCGACAGTCCCCTTTTCACCCGTTCCAGGTTGGCATCGGGTCTGTCGATCTTGTTGATGGCAACGATGATCGGTACCTCCGCGGCGCGAGCGTGGTTAATCGCCTCGACCGTCTGCGGCATGACCCCATCATCCGCCGCGACGACTAAGACAACGATGTCGGTGACCTTCGCGCCGCGCGCCCGCATGGCCGTGAATGCTTCATGACCGGGTGTGTCCAGAAACGTTACGCTTCGCCCATCGACCTGCACGTGGTACGCGCCGATATGTTGCGTGATGCCGCCGTGCTCTTGGGCGGTCACATTCGTACTCCGAATGGCATCGAGCAACGACGTTTTTCCGTGGTCGACGTGGCCCATGATCGTGACCACCGGCGGTCGCGGCTCAAGCGCGCTTTCGGGTTCTTCTGTTTGGTGTTCGATCTCCAACGCGCTTTCGACGTCAAACGCAACGTTTTCAACTTGATGGTCAAACTCCGAGGCAATCAAAGTGGCCGTGTCCGCGTCCAAGACCTGGTTGATGGTTGCCATCATTCCAAGCCCTATCAACTTCTTGATCACTTCACCGGCTTTTACCCCCATTTCACGCGCCAGATCGCCGACGCTAATCACTTCGGAAATTTTGATAACCCTCTTGCTCGCCCGGGGAACGGTAATTTCGGTTTTCCGCTGCTCTTTCCCCGGCAGAGCCCGCTTCTTCCTGGGGATGCGTCCTGAGCGAAGCTCTTTTTCTCTGAATTCCAGAACGTCTTGCTTCTTGACGACTCGCTTCTTGTGCCGGCCCGGCTTGGCTGGTTTAGCTTCTTCGCCCGCGGCGGTTTTCTCTTTATCGAGGTCCCGTGGCAGCCGTTGAACCTCCACCCCGGGCGTTGGAGTTATGGCGGGCGCGCCGGGCGCCGGACGACGAACTATAGGAGTGGGGGCCGGCTCCACTCTCACCGTCCGCCTGAGATCTATGCGACCGAGAATGCGCGCGCCACGCGGCGCTTCTTCCTCGATTGGGGCGCGTTTTCCGGGAATCGGTTCTGCTGAGGGTTGGGGCTGCGCCCGGTTCGCCGCAGCTGGCGGTTCCGTTTCTCTGGCCTCAAAAGGGGTCGATGTTTCTTGAGGCTCCGCCTCGGCTGCGAGCGGTTCCTCCTCGGGGGTTTCGACTTCCGGCGCGCCTTGCGCCGGAACTCCTTCGACCCGTGCCCGGGTTACCTCTGGTCTCTCGACGGAGGGTTGCGGCTCCGCCACCGGCGCTTTACTAACTTCGGCCTCGGACCGTTGTTTTTCGGCTTGAGGAACTTCTACTCGACTCGTGCGGCGACGAATAACATTCGCGCGAACCCTGCGCTCCACAATGGTTTCGCGCGCCTGGATGTCTCCAAGGCTCTCGTCCTCGGCCTTCACCACGCGATCGGCGACAACTTTTTCTCTCCCGACATGGACCTGGGGCTTCTCTTGAGCGGCCAGGGCCGCGCGAACGCGTGCGACCTCATCGTCCTCGAGGGAGCTCTGGGCCTTGCGCCCTCTCATACCCAATTTGTCAAGCTGGGCGACGAGGTCCTTTGTCTCCATCCCCAATTCTTTAGCCAACAGATGGACTCTTGTTTTTCCCATCTACTACTCCCAGTGTCGCTCCTTCAAATCCTTAATGAGTCTTTCTTTCGCGTCCTTGTCGATCGCCATGTGAAACGCCCGGTGGAGAGATTTTCGCCGCAAGAAAGCTTGCCAGCATTCTTGATCGTGGTGCAAATAGCCGCCTCGACGCCTGCCTTGTTTTTCGACTTGCAAGCCCGCCTGGTCAGTGGCAACCAAACGGATTAGTTTCTTTTGATCGTCGCGTGCACCGCATCCCAAGCAAGTCCGCTGTGGACGGTGTCCTCTTTTCGACACGCATCACCGGAGCTCATTGCGAAGCTTTTTCCCCGGCCGGCTCCGCAGCTGTTTCCGGCGGCGCCGTGTCGGGCGTTATCGCTGCCGCCGCCTGTTCTTGCGCCTTGGCTTTTTCCTCTTCTTCTTTTCTCCGCTTCTCGGCTACATATTCCTTGGCGGATTTGTGCAAGGCCTCGGCTTTCTCCTTGCTGATCCCTTCGACGTCCAGGATGTCTTCCAATTCGCTCTCCGAAACTTCCTCGGCGGATTTAAATCCCGCTTGATATAGCAGCTCCGCCGCCATGTCGTTGATTCCCGGAATCGCCCCAATGGACTGACGCGCACGACGGGTCTCCTCCTCCGCTTCGGCCTCACTGCGGACATCGATCCGCCAAGTGGTCAACCTGGAAGCAAGCCGCACGTTTTGCCCTTTCTTGCCGATGGCGAGCGAGAGTTGGTCGTCGGGAACGATAACCTCCATACTATGCTCATCATCATCGATAATGATTTTGGAAACCTTGGCGGGCGCTAAAGCTCGGCAGACATATTCAGCCTGGTCCGGTATCCAGTGCACGATATCAATCTTCTCTCCTCGTAACTCCTGCACCACCGACTGCACGCGGGTTCCCTTCATTCCCACGCAGGCTCCTACCGGATCCACGTCGGGATCGTTGGAAACCACCGCGATCTTGGCACGGCCTCCCGGCTCCCGCGCCGCCCCTTTGATCTCGACGATACCTTCGTAGATTTCCGGCACTTCCTGCTCAAAAAGCTTCATGAGCATCCCCGGATGAGTACGCGACAAAACGATCTGCGGACCGCGGCTGGTGATTTCGACGCTCACGATGTAGGCACGAATCCGATCCCCCTGACGGTAGCGCTCTCTCGGCACCTGCTCCTTTTCCGGCAAGATAGCGTCGGTGCGCCCGAGGTTGACGATGATATTCCGCTTCTCGAAACGCTGAACGATGCCGTTGACGAGCTGGCCTTCACGTCCTTTAAATTCGTTATAGATAATCTCCCTTTCCGCATCGCGCACGCGCTGCACGATGTTTTGTTTGGCTGCCTGGGCGGCAATGCGACCAAACAGGCTCGAATCCAGCTTGCACAGCAGCTCATCCCCCAACTGGGCGTCGGGATCGAGTGTTTCTCTGGCCTCGTCCAGAGTGACTTCCACCGCAGGATCTTGCACCGTTTCAACCACGGCCTTGGCCTCGAAGAGTTCGACCTCCCCGATCTCGGGGTTGAATTGTGCTTCGATCTTACGTTGGTGACCAAAGGTCTTTTTAGCCGCCGAGATCATGGCATTTTCCAAAGCGCTGATGAGAATGGCTTTGTCGATACCTTTTTCTTTGCTGACCTGTTCGATAACTCGATTGAGATCTTGCTGCATGTTAAGCGCTCCAGTCGTGCTCATAATTCGACTTTTCGATCATGGTAAACGGGATCTGATAGGCTTTCCCTTCCTGAGTGAGCATGATTCCATCTCGCAAGACTTCTTCAAGAATTCCCAAAAATGACCTCCGGTTGTCGATCATATCTCGGGTTCGAACTCGGATCCGCTTGCCGACAAACCGCGCGAAATGCTCAGGACGCGTGAGGGGACGATTGATCCCAGGGGAAGAAACCTCCAGCGTGTATGCTCCTTCCACGGTATCATGAGAGTCGAGCAGGTCACTCAGCTGGTGACTCACGCGGCTCAGATCATCGACGTTCGGCCCCCCCTCCTTGTCAATATACAACCGCAAGACTTTACCGCCCCGATGCCCTTCGTGGCGAAACTCGATATCGACAATCTCTATTCCCTCATGCTCGGCCAGCGGAGCCGCAAGTTGCCACACCCGGGTCACCGTTGCATCCATTTTCCATGACCCCAGAAACAAAAAAAGCGGGCAAAGCCCACTTCAAGTGTAAACCCCTAAAGTGTATAAATTTTTTATCATAGCGACGGTTGCCAATGCAAGGCCCCGGGCGGCATGGGTGCCTTTGCGCGCCGAAAAGTATCTGCTATGATTTCGGCGCGTCCGGTTAAATCCCATGAAAGTGTTGAATAGTCTAAAGAAACGCTCGCCATCCCAAATCTCCTGGGAGCAGATCATCAACCATCTCGAAGACGGCGTGGTCAATCTCGACCAGGACGGCAAGATCGCTTTTTTTAACGAAGCTGCGGAAGTCCTATCTGAGATCTCTTCGGCGCAGGCTTTGCGGCAACCTCTGAATCAGATCTTCAAGCGCGAGCCGTGGCTCATCGATTTGGTAAAGAAAACTTGTCCGCCCCGGCAGGAAAGCGCGCGCGGAGAAGGCGATCTAATAACGCGTTGGGGTCGAAAGACGCCGGTTAGCGTGACCGCCTCGCCCCTGCAAGACCGCCACGGCCATTTCCTTGGCACGATTCTGCTTCTGCGCGACATCAAGCATCAAAAAGAGCTCGAAGAAGACTTAAAACGCGCCGACCGCCTGGTCATGATGGGCACGTTGTCCGCCGGACTGGCGCATGAGATTCGCAATCCTCTCGGCGGCATCAAAGGCGCGGCGCAATTGCTGCGCCGATCCATCGACGAACATCCCTCACTGCGTGAATATACGGATATCATGATCCGGGAAGTGGATCGCGTGAACCAGCTCATCGAGCAGCTTCTCGATCTTTCACGCCCGCCCCGGTTGACGTTGGCGCCGGTCAACATCCATGAGATTCTAGAGGACGTGCTTTTGCTCGAAGGTCAAGCCGTGGCCGGCAAAGAGATCTCGGTGAGAAAAAAATTCGATCCGAGTCTTCCGCCCATACGAGGGGACCGGGCGCAGCTGACGCAAGTCTTTCTCAACCTGACGAAGAATGCTTTTCAAGCCATGGAGCGAACCGGCACCCTGACCATTACAACACGCCTGGAAACCGATTATCACGTTCGGGATCAAGGGAGTGGGCGGAGCCGCTTTATCTGGGTAGATGTGGCCGATGAAGGTGCCGGCATCGCCGAGGAAGACTTACGGCACATCTTCTCGCCGTATTTCACCACAAAAAATGGCGGCACCGGACTCGGCCTGGCGATTTGCTATCGAATCATCAAAGAACATGGCGGCCTCATCCGCGTCGAAAGCATTCCAGGGAAAGGAACCAACTTTAAAGTCTCACTGGTGGTGGCGGATTAGCTCAATGGATCAGGGAAAATTACTTATTACCGAAGATGAAGAATCGTTGCGCTTCGTGCTGAAAAAAGCCCTCGAGGATGAGGGCTATTGGGTACAAACGGCGGCCAACGGCAATGCCGCGCGCCAGTTGCTTACGGACACGCACTTCGATGTCTCTCTAATGGACATCAAGCTGCCGGACGCGGACGGTTTGGCGGTGCTCAAAGAGATCAAGGCAGCGGGCATTGACACCGCGATGATCGTTATGACCGCCCAGAACACCATGCGCAATGCCATCGGCGCCATGAAGAACGGCGCTTTCGACTACATCACCAAACCATGCGATCTCGACGAGGTGCTGGTCCTGGTGAAACTGGCGATGGATAGCTGCAAATTGAGTCGCGACTTTCGCGAACTCAAAGAAGAGGTGAAAAAGCGTTTCGAGCCCGGCGTCAACATCATCGGCACCAGCTCCAGCATGCAAAAGGTCTACAAGACCATCGGCCAGGTCGTCGATACCCAAGCGACGATTTTAATTCAAGGCGAAAGCGGCACGGGCAAGGAACTCGTCGCCAAGACGATTCATTATAATTCGCCTCGCTGGAATCAACCGTTTGTCGCGATCAACTGCGCGGCGATTCCGCGCGATCTTTTGGAAAGTGAATTGTTCGGCCATGAGAAGGGTTCCTTCACCGGCGCCCTGGACCGGCGCATCGGTAAGTTCGAGCTAGCGGAGGCAGGGACCCTCTTCCTGGACGAAGTCGGCGATATTCCTCTGGAGCTGCAAACCAAATTGCTGCGCGTGCTGCAAGACCATGAATACGGCCGCATCGGCGGGCGAGACGTACTGAAAGCCGATGTACGCATCCTGGCCGCGACCAATCAAGATCTGGAAAGGGCCGTCAAAGAAAAACGTTTCCGAGAAGATCTCTATTTCCGCCTCAAGGTGATCCCCATTTACTTGCCGCCGCTGCGCGAACGCCGGGGCGATATTCCGCTCCTGATTAGTTATTTTATCGACAAGATGAACCGCGAGATGGGCATTCAAATCTCCGGCGTCTCTCCGGAAGCGCAGAAACTCCTCGAAGAACACACGTGGCCCGGCAACGTCCGGGAACTAGAAAATGCGCTGATTCGCGCCGCGGTGCTTTCTTCCGGCCCGATTCTCTTCCCCAAAGACTTCACGTTGCAGAACAAACCCGTCACCACGACTCTCGAGGTGGACCAGCTATCCCTCGAGGAGCTCATCCGCCACAAGCTCGAAGATTATTTTCGCAGAACCGAAGGCGTGGATGTCGATAATCTCTATTCGTTGGTGATCGAAAGAATCGAGCGGCCATTGATCGAGTTGACACTGAAGAAAACCCGGGGCAACCAGATTCGCGCCGCGCAGATTCTCGGCATCAACCGCAACACCTTGCGGAAGAAGATCGTCGATCTACGCATCGAGCTCAAAAAAGAGGGCTCGTAGGAATTCATGTCCGCTCCCCATAGACTTGACTTCCCGCCTCTCTACGCCATTCTCGATACCGAACAAACCAAGGGTCGCTCACCCGATGTTGTCCTGCGGACGCTACTCAATAGCGACGTCAAAGTTTTGCAACTGCGAGCCAAGGTGATGTCGCCGAGAGAGTTCCTCCAGCTGGCACGCGAGACACGAGCCCTCACTCAGTCATACGGCTGCCGGTTTATTGTTAACGATCGCGTGGATATCGCTCTGGCCTCTAATGCCGACGGTGTTCATCTCGGGCAAGAGGACTTGCCCTTACATGCCGCGAGAAAGTTGATAGGTCAAAAAATCATCGGAATCTCCACCCATGATTTAGAACAAGCGCGCGAGGCGGAACGCTGTGGCGCCGACTACATCGGATTCGGCCCGATGTTCGGCACGACAACCAAAGAGACTGGCTACTCGACGCGTGGAGCGCACATGCTAAGGGAAGTTCGCGAGGCTGTCAGCCTTCCGATCGTCGCCATCGGCGGAATTACCGAGGCCAATGTCGCGCAGGTTTGGCGAGCCGGCGCCGACTCCGCGGCAATCATCAGCGATATCTTGGACTCGGATGACATCGCGTCAAAGGTAAAACGAATCCTAGCCTTGTCACCCAGCTAGTCTATTGTAACGCATGATTCGGCGGCACGGTGGCCCGCTTGCACCTCGACCATCTCAGTTGGAACGGGTTAAGAAAGAGTCGGTATGCTAGTTAGCCGGACCTGGAGGATCGGTGGTAAATCCAGAAAAACAATGCTTTGACTCCAAGGTTGATGCGTGGTTGGTTGTAGTATTATAGTGACAATCTCGGTCGCCATCAGTCCTATCTCTGGTATGGGTTCGGCGTTGGCAGGAGCAGTCTGGATTCCGCTTCTCGAATTCTATCCGGGATACGTGACGGCTGTCTAATCTCGTGTTGTAAAGGAGGTCAATATGAAGTTAACCAGGGTCTTGTCGCTCGCGGCGTGCAGCCTTGTCTATTTCCTGATCGGCTTTTCGGGTTGGGCTGCAGACTATCCTTCTCCGAGGGAAGGTGACTGGGTATTGCGTGACTTCCGCTTTCACACCGGCGAAGTCTTGTCCGAGCTGCGCTTGCATTACGTTACGGTGGGCGCGCCGACTGGAGAGCCGGTGCTGATCCTGCACGGCACGGGTGGAGCCGGAACCAACATGCTTACCGGCGACTTCGCTGGTGAGCTGTTCG
>Ga0137379_10001668_pt1 | contig 20452 bp, 18 predicted proteins | sample SagtaG_18_FD_104812 | JGI IMG/M metagenome (GOLD analysis project Ga0137379, IMG submission 104812) | Vadose zone soil microbial communities from Sagehorn Ranch, Mendocino, California, USA - Sage2_L_80_16 metaG | ecosystem: Environmental > Terrestrial > Soil > Vadose zone | place: USA...
CACCGTGAGGTCCCTGCATCCACTTGTACATCCCACATACTAGCGCGTCGACTCCGTCTTGCCGAGCGTCAATTGGAAAGACGCCTAGCGCATGGAACGAGTCGGCGATGACAAATGCGCCGTGTTCGTGCGCGATCTTTGTTATCTCTCGGATCTTCTCTCGGCAACCGTTGGTCCAGGAAACGTAGTCGACAGAGACGATCGAGGTATCGTCGTCAATCGCTTTCTCCCATTGCTCTAGCGGGATTGTGCCGTTATTGTCACGATGAAGCAGGCGGACATCTTTGGCTCGTCCATGTTTTTTCTGGAGGTGCCAGAGGTAGATGTTGGTTGGAAAGTTGAGTTCGCTGATGACGATGTTGCCTTCTGGTTTGTAGTTGAGACTGCTAGCCAGGCCGATGAGCGCGCTGGTGACGTTTGGGACTGAGGCTATCTCGTCGAGGGAAACTCCCCCTATCATCTTTCCAAATTGCCGGCGGGATTCGATGATGATTGGGAGCCATTCTTCCCAGTTCTCCCCATACTCTCGCCAGTCAGCCATGAATTCGTTAATCGAGTTGAGAACTGGTATGGATGGCGGGCCAGTTCCCGCGTTGTCGAAGTAGGCTCGTCGGGAGGTGACAGGTATCTGTTTTCTAACGAGGTCTATATTCAAAGAGACACCGTGGCCGACGCTTGCGTTTGGCCGTGCTGAGTATAAATGGAGTGCTAGGTGGTGTGGAAGTTCTGGACACCTGTTTCGGGGATGCGGTTCTTGCACTGAACCAGAAGCCATGCAAGGATTCTGCAAGCGTGAAAGACGCTCACTTGCAACGAGTTGTCGTCTGACGAGAAGGTCTAATTCTGCGGTACTGCCACAGTGATTCTTATCGTCACATCCACTGCTTCCAAGCAGGGGGTACCCTTAGGGCAGGCGAGTACTGCTAGGTGGACCGTGTATGGCCCCGAGAGGGTTGCTTGTGAGAATGGTTCGTCGGTTATCCACCGCGCTAGGATGTCAGACATGGACTGTCCAGGGGAAAGGGAGCAACTCTCCGGCGTCAGGCATGAGTTCAGGTCCGCCTGAAGAAGCTTTGATGCTCCAAGGCGGTCCATTATGAAAACACTGCCACTAAGGGTAACGAGTTGAAGTTGGTCTGGCCCAGTATTTGTAAGTGTCAGAACAATTTCAACTATTTCGCCAAACCTGTAGTGAACTTTCGACGTGCAAATGGCGGACGATAGGTTTACCGAACTCACTTCCGGCCTAACACAGTTTTGGGGCTGCGGCGATGCTGGGATAGTTTGTCCAGCCGCCGTAGTTACAAGCTGAGACCAGCTCCCACTAAGCAGTATGAGCAGAGATACCAATACGATTAGGCAAGGAGTCTTCAAGCTCGTAATTCCCATTACTATCGTAAGAAGCTCTACTCGAAAGAAAAAGGTTTCTCAAATCTTGTATCCTAGGACCACTCACGGGTGCCACGTCGCCGAAGGTCCTCGTGGACGATTTTCGTGGAAGGCTAGGCCGAAGCCTCCCGAGGGTTGTCGTCAATACACCGCATAAGTCATCCGAATCGCCTAAATCAACATGTACTGCTTATTTGTTGGGTTCCGTATTGAACTCTTGTCGAGAATGGGTATCCATGAGGCAATTCTTGCACCAGAACTGGTTTCTTTCGGGGCTGTACTGGGCGTGGCTGTCGGTTACTATGTTTCCGCAGTTCCCACAGCGGACGATGAAGACTTTCCGCATCTTGTGATGTGGAAGGTCTTTCTTGTGCCGTTCTACCTCATTGTCGCCGGGTTCCAGTACCATGTTGCAGTTCTCACAGTAGTAGATTGTTTCGAGGATTGCTTTGTCCCGTTCGTCTACCCAGTTTTCAGCCATGGTAGCTGTGGTTCTCCTTGATGGAAGGGGGTTCGATCGTGCTTGTTTTCGCCGTTCTACTCTAGATACTCTTCCCCTGTTTATATGGAATCCACAGAGAAAAAATCCATTTTCTAGGGCGAAATCGTTCAAATCGCGGCTGTTTAAGCGATTTTTTCGCCAAGAGACGGTCCTCTCCGATCGCGAAGCAAGGTTCACAATATCCGGTCGCAGGTATACTAGGAACCAGAGGTAGAGCAAGTTGGGGCTTCCAGAGAAGATTAAGCAGATAGAGGAGGAGATGAAGAAGACCCAGATCAACAAGAAAACCGAACACCACATTGGCCTCCTCAAGGCCAAGCTGGCCCGATTGCGGGAGGAGCTTGAGAGTTCCACCTCTAAGGGTGGAGGCGACGCTTTCGAGATCCGCAAGGGCGGCGACGCAACAGTCGTTCTCATAGGCCTCCCCAGTGTCGGTAAGTCGACTATTCTGAACCGATTGACGAACGCCAAGTCGAAAGTCGCAGCGTACGCCTTCACAACCCTCACCGTCGTACCAGGGATTCTACGTCTCAACGGAGCGGACATCCAGATTCTGGATCTTCCTGGAATTATCAGCGGCGCATCTTCCGGACGGGGAAGGGGAAGGAGAGTTCTCTCCGTGGCAAGGAACGCGGACCTTGTCCTGTTAGTCCTGGACGTATTTCAACCGGGACAGGTGCAATTGTTGAAACATGAGCTTCATGCGATGGGCATTCGGATCGACGAGAAGCCCCCAGATGTAGTCATCACCAGAGGCAGTAAGGGAGGCCTAGCTCTGACCACAAGTGTCAAGCTTACGAAACTAACTCCGGCAACCGTCAAGGGAATAGTCGAAGCATACGGGATTAGTAATGGCGGCATTTTGGTACGAGAAGATGTCACAGATGAACAATTGATTGATGTCTTGACCGGAAACCGGAGATATGCTCGCTCATTAGTTGTTCTGAACAAGGTGGACTTGGTAAACGAGCAATATCTTGCGGCTGCGAAGAAACAGATGGGAAGTGATTTCGTGCCTATATCTGCTGAGAAGGGATTGAACATGGACCTTCTCGCCGAAAAAATCTGGGAAACCCTCAATTTCATCCGAATCTATCTGAAACGTCCTGACGGTGATGCAGACTTCGAGAAACCCCTGATTCTTCCAGCTGGCTCGACACTACGAGATGTGTGTAAGAAGATTCATCCCCGGTTCGTCGAGGGAGCCAAGTATGCTTTTGTCTCCGGGTCCAGTGTCAAATTCACTGGTCAGCGCGTGAGTCTCGACCATATTCCGGCTGACAAGGACGTCGTCACGATCATGCGCTAAGATAGGCGGTTGCTCAACGACCTAGATTGAATTCTTCGTGAATTGCCGTCACAGCTTCAGGGCCGTCCTTGTGAGATACCACGAAGGACACATTATACTCGGAGGAACCTTGGGCGACTATGCGGACATTCACTTTTCGTTTCGCGACCGCCGTAAATATCCTGGTAGCAACGCCTGGAGTTCCCTTCATCCCTGAGCCAACAACAGAGATGATGCCGGAGTCTTTCTCTTCAGCTATTCTATCCGCGTACCCCTGTCCCATCAAGGCCAATTGAAGAGCCCTGACGGCGCGGTCAACATCTCTATTCGCAACGACACAGGATATCGTTGCTTCAGAAGAACCCTGAGGTATCATCATCACGTTGACATTGTTTGAACCGAGTGTCTGGAAGACCTTTGCAGCCACTCCTGGAGCACCCATCATCCCGCTACCGCCGACGGTCACTATGCCTACCTCCCTGATGATCGAAACGGCTTTCACCACCTTGCCCCGACCCTCACTGTCCTGTGAGGGATCATCGATCGAGTTTCCTGACCGAGACTCGGCTCTTCGTTCGATAATAACTGGTCTCGTACTCGTGCCTCGATTTCGGCCAATGTGGATAGCAGCCAGAATCGCCCATTATCTGCCCTGATTTTGAATCTGGGAGGGGTACCCTAGAACTCCCTAAAATCGTTCGGGAATGGTTCCAGATTTCCCGTTTCCTTGACTTTTCATCTAAGCCCGGACCCTGCCCTGAATCGCCTGTCTCGCCCATTATCGATGTCAGATGGGAAATTTTCTCCAAAAAAGGGGAGGGGGGCTTAGCGACTCGACCTCGCGACGCAAGAGTGGAAGCCGAAGGGCGCCGACGCATTGTTTGAAGCGGTTTCATTCGTGGTTATCAGTAATAGACCATTTCCGTGACACATAACTGTGTACTTCTCCGAAATCCGCTTCGTAACGGAGTCTGCTTTCGCGGTCAAAGCTCAGTTCTCCTGAGCACGACCTTTTCACAAACATAACTGAACCGTCGTCCCTCAGGCATCAGATCATCTTGAAATCCGTCTGCGGAATATCCGCCCGCAGAACTGCTCCCGAACTTCCATCCAATAGCGCATTGTAGCTCCGGCCCTTGTACTCGTAAGTGCTGAACCAGATAGGCGCATGAATGTAGGTCGGCTTCTCAACCTTGAAATTGGTATTGAAGGACTTTATCTGATCCACCTCCTGTTTAGCCAAGAACCTCTGATTCGCCTCCACCTCATCCCTAGCGTGCTGCACCGCCTCCTCACCGGTCATCTCACTGTTGAGGAACTTCGCCCCGGAATCTATTCTCTTGAAATCGAAAGGAATCTTCCCCGTATCCGGGACAGAATAGTCCCGAGTTGGAAACTGCGCCCCCTTCCGGCCCAACACCAGCCAATCATAATCCCGGTCAATCACGCCCTTTCTCGGCGAAGGTGGTGAGATTCGCTCAAGCACGCCCTCATAGCTGCTGGCTGCCTGCATCGGAACCAGCCAGAACGGAAGATACCGTAATTCCAAGGACAAGATCCTGCTCTTCTTCGCGAGGTCTCCGGGTTTCATGAATCCTTCTCGCATCCAGTCGCGAAGAGCGTTCTCGATGCTCGCAGCGCTATTGTTGTTTAGGACGAGACTGTGTTCTAGCTGGAACGGTTCATCCGCCCCGACAATCGCAGTGTAACCGCAATAGCGGCAAGTCGAGACGATCTCTCCAGGGTTGATGCTTAGAGGTGCGCCGCAGTTCTTGCATTTTATCTCGGAGACAATGTCCGACAATGTTTCTTCCCCGTTGTTCTAGGATAGAATTAATGAAGGCCGAATTAAGCTCTCTAACACTGAGGAAGAAGAATTGGCAGGACTAGGTGCCCTCAAGCGGACGATGGGCTTCACAATAGTTCTAGTATTCGCCATATTCCTCGGCCTTCTATTCGTCATATCCGCCTTCTTTCTCGACCCTGTCACCGGACTGGTGCTCGGTCTAGTCGGAGCTTTCTTCATAATACTGCTCCAATACCTGATTGGTCCAGCCATTGTCAGACTCACAAGCCGTCTCCACTATCTTGCTCCTGGTGAGAATCGCTGGCTTGAATCGAAAGTCGGCGAGCTCGCCTCGAAATCAGGTATCCCCATGCCCCGAATCGCAGTCTCGCCGGACCCGACCCCCAACGCGTTCGTATTTGGCCGGACCCGCAAGAGTGCTACGCTAGCAGTCCATCAGGGTCTTCTTCAACGTCTAGACGAAAATGAGATCGAAGGAGTCATAGGCCACGAGCTAGGCCATGTGAAACATCGCGACTTTATCGTAGTAACGATGATCAGCGCTATCCCCCTTGTCGCGTATTTGATCGCCCGGTCTGTTCTCTGGGGTGGCCTCGTCACCGGCTACAGCGGCCGTAGCAACAAGAACAATAACGCCGGAGTCCTGATTATCGTTGCTATAGTCGCTTACGCAGTCTACATTCTAACCACCCTGCTCGCTTTGCGATTGACCCGTCTCAGAGAGAGCTATGCAGACGCATACTCCGCCTTTCTAACCAAGCAACCGAGAGAGTTGGAGAGCGCTCTCACAAAGATCGCCTATGGTCTCTCTCTCGCCCCCGGCGAGCCTCATGGCGCCCGAGCCTTTTTCATCGAAGACCCTGCCCAAGCAAAACAGGATGTTGCAGGCATTATGGACCAAAAATCGAAATATGATCTTGACAAGGATGGTGTCCTGAGCGAGCGAGAGCTAGAAGCGGCCATGGAAGCAGAGTCAAAGTCAAACTGGAGGAAAGCAGCTCAGCTCTTCATGACTCACCCCCCCACTTACAAGAGGATCCTCATGCTCAGGGAGATCGAGCAGGACATGAACTCTGGAAACTTCCAGCAGTCCAACATCTACAACCACGTCTAAAGAGCCAGTATCTGTCTTTAGCTCTCGACTACAATAGGACTATAAGCCGGAATCACAGCTCGATTGACACGATCTAAGATGCCTCGAATTCCATGGGCACCGCTGAACGGTGGAATATTCCTCATAGTTTTCGGTACTATAATGCTCCTCTCCCTCGTCGGTGTTGGCAACCTCAACCCGTTTACTGGCATACCGTTGGTCTTCTTGGTATTCGGGATCTGGCTCATCGTTGCAGCCCTGGCATTGCCCGGCCCTGACGATCGATACGCTCCCCCTAGATCGATGATCCTGGCCTGGGGCGGAATGGTAGCCTTCCTCGGCGCCATCTGGTACGTCGGAACCATCGCCCTCACCCTTGTCCCGGTCGTCCTTCTCGTCGTCTTGGTGGTGGCCGGCATTGGGGCGGTTGGATATGCTTTAACTCGAGCTGAGGCTGAGAAAGCACAGCCCGCAGTCGCATAGGCCGTGTACGATTCCAAGGCCCGCTATGTCCGCAGCCTCTTCTCTAAGGTCCCCATAGAATATGACTTGCTGCTCGGACTCCTCAGTTTTGGCCAAGACAGAAAATGGCGTGCCTTTGTTGTCGAACGAGCTGAGCCTCTAGCTGACAGCACGGTACTAGATGTTGCGACAGGCACAGGGCTCCTCGCCGCAGATTTTGCAACCGCGATTGCCAATGAGGGCCTAGTTGTCGGTGTCGACTTGACTCTGTCGATGCTTCAGACTGCAAAGGAGAGGCTGAGACAGAGAGGCCTCGCCGGAAGAACGGATTGTGTATTAGCTAGAGCTGAGAGCTTGCCTTTTCGAGAAAATTGTTTTCGCTCTGCGTCAATCAGCCTTGCCCTCAGAAACGTTTCAGATGCTCGGTTAACTTTTAGAGAGATGGCTCGAGCAACAACGCCAGGCGGTGTGGTGATCTCTCTCGACTTCGCCCGGCCCCCAAACAGGGTATTTCGACTATTCTACTATGACTATCTCCTAGGACTGTTTCCCATCTTCGGAAGAATCGTGTCGAAAGCTTGGGGGAGAACCCTATCCTACCTAGGCCGTTCCATATTGAAGTCTCGAACTGGGACTCAGATTGCAACTCTGATGATCGAGGAAGGAGTTCCAGATACAAAGCCTGTGCCTCTAACACAAGGAATCGTCTATGCAGTCTATGGAAAGAAGCGGTAGTAAGAAAAGCCAGAGTAAACAGGCTCACCGCATAGCATAGAATCGTTCTGAGGTTCCACAGTCTTCTTCGTGCGAGCCGCCACGCAGTAAGAAAATCTCCGTTCAGGCTTAGTGCCGCGTCTTGGACCGCGAGCGATCCCGTTCACGGCCTGTTCCCTTGGAAGGACCGTCTGTTCAGAGCAAGTAGGACTTTGACTCTTGCGACCCTGCAGGAGCCTCGGAATCCCCTTTTCGCTCTGACGGCAAGGATTCAGGTGTATCCCGGAAGCCAAACCAGGCTAGGAGTGCAAGTACAATGAATGACGCGGAGGTCGCATAGAACATGCTTGTAGGGTTCAGAGTGTAGAGAATACCGCCGAGGTAGGATCCAAATACAAACCCCACGCTTTCCAGCGTCAGATAGAACCCGAACTGTCCGGCTCTAGATGCTCCCTTCCGCACCGTCGAAAGAATCGAGTAGCCGACTAGGCTCGGTGCCCTGGCACTTCCGATGAGGAAGACCAGTGGAAAGGAGAGCAACGGGCTTCTGGCAAGGAGGACTCCGATGAGGCCGGTTGAAGACAGCACCAGGCCTAGTGCCATAGTCCCGCCCTGGCTCCTCGCGTCTGCTCTCCTTCCGAGGAGAATCGCGAAAACAGCCGCACCCAGAGACTGAAGCGCACCGAGAAGTAGTATGATCGAGGGGCTCAGACTAAGAATATCCTGGAAGAAGAGAGGTATGAATGGTGAGGCAACACTCCACGCGAGAGCGGCTCCAGTGAGATAGACAAGAAGCGTCACTTCTCGACCCGACTTGGGAAATTCGAGTCTAGGAGACTTAGCTTCATTTTTGAGCGGGGGTTGTGGCTTCATGAAGAAAAGAACTATCGTTGAGATTGAGAAGAACACGAACGTAAGTATGAAGATGCCTCGTACGGAGACCCAATTGAGTAGGACGCTTCCGACTAACGGTGAGAAGACTACTCCCAGTGGGGCTGATGCCCAGGTTATGCCGAAGTTTGACGCAGACTTGGTTCTTTCCGCGGCTCCTGCGATGTATGCGTTGAAAGCTGGAATATTGAACCCTGACACTTGGAGAAGGACGATTCCAGGAATCACATCCGTCCAAGTTCTCGCGAAATAGTACATGAGAGGCGGTGGAATGCTCATTGCCCAACCAATGATCAACAGCGCCTTCAACTCGTACTTGTTCGCAAGCATTCCTCCGGGAATCATGCTAAGGGCGAGGGCGAGGAACCCGGTAGAGAATACGATGCCCACATCGCTGGGAGAAGCTTGGAGATCTCGCAGATACAGTGGCCAGATGTAGTTGTAAAGTCCTAGGCCGAAGGTCCAGAGGAACAGTGAGAGAAAGAGTAGCCGTAGGTCTCTAGGAAGACCTTGGATTGAGGCGAGGAGATTCAGCCGGCTTGCTGTGAGCAAGACTCATTGGCCTTTCTATCTCATGCGCATCGGATTGCCTCGGTCTCATTCAAAAAATAACACCTAGCGCAATTAGTACCCCTGATATGAAAAAGTACGAGCCGAAGGACAGGAGGACGACTCCTGCGATCAGATCTAGCAGCCATCTTGGAACCTGCATTAGGTAGTCATAGGAGAACGCGCACACGACGATAAGGAGGACAAGGCTCACTAGTGCGCCTACAACGGTCCATTCTATGTTGAAGGCTCCGGCCGCTGCGAGAATGAGGCTTGCTTCAAATCCTTCCGTCATTGTGATGCTGAAAACCGGTAGCGAGTTCCCGATCGAGAATGGGATCTGACCTTCCGCTGTCGTGACGCCACCGCTGTGCTTTCGGTCTTTCTCAACGACTTCGTCGGTCCATTTTTCCATCTTTGCCCTGAACGATTTGCCACCGAAATAGTACTTGACGAATCCTCGCAGAAACCGATAGGAAAAGTAGAGGATAACAACACCAGGGATCAGATTAATCAGAGCATCAGAGACCGTCTTCAATGCAAGGAAGGCTTGTTCGACGATTAGAAACGTGACGGTCGATCCGAGGCCTCCGAGCGCAACGCCGAGCAGGACGTTCCTTCTACCGATCTGCCTTATTGTCGCAAGGGAGAGGATGGCAACTTCGCTGCCCTCTATGAGGACAGCTTTGAAAGCCAGGAGGAACGATGCAATGATTACTACATCTATTCCGGCCAGCTCTCTTCCCATCCGATTATTGTGAACTGTTCTCGGATTAACAAGCGTTCATATCTCTAACGGTAGCTTGCCCTAGATTCAATGCTCCGCAGGCAGCTTAGTGGCTAAGACGACAAGTCGACTATTCCTTCCGCTCGGCCGAAGCGGTCTTCTCATCAGTTTTCTTGAAATTTAAGGAGACGGAGTTGACACAATACCGTAGTCCCGTAGGCTGGGGACCGTCCTCAAAAACGTGGCCTAGATGACCGCCGCATTGCTTGCATAGTATCTCGACCCTTTTCATGAAGAGACTGCGGTCAGATTTTTCTTCAACATTCTCCTTTTCTGCTGGGGACCAGAAGCTAGGCCAGCCTGTTCCGGAATCAAACTTTGTATCGGACGAGAATAGCGGTGATCCGCATCCGGCGCAGACATACATTCCCTTCTCCTTGTTATGGAGGTATTTTCCGGTAAAGGGGCGCTCGGTTGCCTTCTTTCTCAAGACCTGATACGTTTCTGAATCTAGCTGTTTCCTCCATTCTTCCTCGGATTTTTTCATATCAACTAGTGGACTATTGTGGTAAATATCCTAATCGCTCTCTGGATAGTTCTCTGCCTGAATATTGTCCAGTTTCACCCGATTTCTTGCTTCGGGTGCCTTCAAGATAGGAAGCGTTGCGAGCTATGGAATATGTTTGGAGATCCGTCCTACAAATGGGTTCGTTAGTTTTTCATCGCCTATACTTGTTTCCGGGCCGTGGCCAGGGTAGACGATGGTATCATCATCAAGGTTGAACAGGCGATCGGTTATCGAACGTAATAACGTGTTGAGGTCTCCGCCGGGGAGATCCGTTCGCCCTATGGACTGGTTGAACAATGCGTCTCCAGTGAGGACATAGCCTCGACCTGCTAGGCTGATGCTTCCCGGCGAGTGTCCGGGGGTGTGCAACACTTTCACGATATCCTGTCCCACGGTTAGCGATTCTCCGTCCGTGAGAAACCGATCCACTTTGGGCGGTGCGGGGACGCTGAAGCCCATGAACTGACGGACGCGGCTCTGCATTGATTCGAGCATTGACAGATCCTCACGGTGAATCAGAAATGGAATCTTGAATGTGGTGCGAATCTTATCAACGCCGAGCACGTGATCGAAGTGCGTATGGGTGGCGATTATATGGCTAGGCGTGACAGCGATGTCGCTGAGAAAGCGGAGGATTCTCTCGGGCTCGTCGCCCGGATCAACGACTAAGGCTGTCGAGTCTGATTGGAGGATGTAGCAGTTGGTCTGTAAGCGCCCAACTACAAGGGTGTGTAGCTTGGCCATTTTCGAGGCTCGGTTGACCATGATCTAGGAGAATATGAACTTGGAGCAACGTTGCCATAGAGATTTTGCTTCGAGGCGGCACAGATTGATCATCGGAACCATGATCCTTTTCTTGTCTCGGGCTTGGAATAGACTGGAAAAAGGGATTTGCCGATGTTAGAAAGAAGCACTTGGGAATAGCTTGGGCTAAGGATTTCATCTCATGGGTATCTGGGTCTATCTTCGAGAAGCCAAGAACTTAAATGGGTAGTAAGTTTTAACTCGTAACCATGAAGAAAATACTAACGATAACAGCTCTAGTTGTTACTACCCTAATGCTTTCAGCCCCCCTAGGAGTCGGGACTATCGTCAGCGACTTCTACTACAAACCGAGCCTGAGCTATGTTCAGCTTGGGCCCCTAACGACGCTCCCCAATGGTCTTCCTCTCTGCAAGAACTCGACACTCGGTAACATTGTATGCTACTCGCCAGCTTTCATCAAGAAAGCGTACGAGTATCCGTCCACTCTTGATGGTTCAGGCCAGACAATCGTGATTGTGGATGCTTTTGGAAGCCCCACTATTTCTAGTGACCTTGCAAGGTTCGACTCGCTCTTCGGAATTCCGGCCCCGCCATCGTTCACGATATTCTGCGGCAATTCAGTGACACCCTTTGACACGAGCACATGCCCGAACGTTAGCGGTCTTCTGACGAATCCATGTCCTCAGCCAAGATCATGCTTCCACGACGTGTTTGGCTGGACTGTCGAGACGAGCCTCGATGTGCAATACGCGCACGCGATGGCTCCAGGCGCTAACATAGTCCTCGACGTGGCCTCAACTTCCTCAGGGAACTCCATCAATGGAGCGGAGGCTTCCGCCATTGCAGCGTTTCCAGGGGCAATCTTCTCACAGAGCTTCGGCATACCAGAAATCTTTCTCCTCGGCAACAACGGCCAGGTGAGTCAGGCCGAGACAAACTACCAGAATGGAGTCGCGGTGGGTGACACCTTCTTCGCCTCAGCCGGAGACACCGGCGCAGACTTCGGTACAGGCACAGCCCAGGCTAACTTCCCAGAGTCAAGTCCATACAATACTGGCGTAACCGGAACCATGGGACTGCCCTACAATGCGACGGGCACCCTCACCCCATGCCCAACGTCAACACCAGGTTCTTGCACCTCTGGGTTGTCCACATATCACGGACCTTGCGTGCTAGGCCGCACGATCCCACCAAACTGTATACCAGACGGCTACGGCGGCGAACAGGTATGGAATGAACCACAATTCGGAGCAGCGACCGGCGGCGCCCAGAGCTTGATCTTCGGCGTCCCATCATACCAGAGCGGTCTAGGCCTCACGGCAAGAGGCCCTGATATTGCCTACAATGCAGCCATTGACGGCGGAGTGCTAGTGGCCTACAGCGCCACTGGGACCCCTGTTCTGTTCATAGTTGGTGGAACCAGCGCTGGTTCTCCACAATGGGCCGGCATAACTGCCTTAGTGAACCAGGCTCGCGCCATGATGGGCAAAGGTCTTATCGGCGGCAACCTGAACATGGTCCTCTATAGCGTCTACCATAGCTCGCGCTACTCGACAGACTTCCACGACATCACAGTGGGCAACGACCAGCTGGTCGGCTCCTCCGTTGGTTTCTCAGCGGGCATGGGGTACGATGTCGCATCAGGCATCGGCTCCCCCATCGTGGACCAACTGGTCGTCGATCTAACAGCTGCGTAGACTAGGGCTGAAAGCGGGAGGGCGTCCCCTCCCAAAACCCTCTTTTTTTTCCTCGACTCTGTGTACTACCCTATGATTGCAGGTTTCTGATGTCGTATTCCTTCTACGACAAAAATCTTGCAACTATTTGTTATAGGAAGAAACATCGACCACCTCTAGCGCTTCCCCCCCCAGCCGAGGCTGGTGGTGGCCCAATGGTGACAGGGGAGAAAACCTCAACGCGGTTGTTGGTGGTTCCTGAGGGGTTTCCGGTATCGGTCACGTAGACATTTCCTGAACTGTCTACGGCTAGACCATTCGGATAGACGAGCTGGCCATTCCCTGATCCCATGGTTCCAAAGGAGTTGAGAAATGTCCCGTTGCTTGCGAACTCTTGGACCCGGTTATTGAAGACATCAGCCACATAGAGGTTACCCGTCGAGTCCAGCGTCATGTGTCCGGGTAGGTTGAACTGCCCATTTGCAGAACCGAAAGAGCCCCAGGAAACTATGAATCCTCCAGAGCTGTTAAATTTTTCAATACGATTGTTCGCCGAATCGCCAACGTATACGTTGCCCGAGGCATCCACAGCGATGCCCGTTGGATTATTGAGCTGGCCATTAGCGGCCCCAAAGGATCCCCATGTCGTTATGAAGTTTCCTGAACTGTCGAATTTTTCGACCCTGTTGTTGGAATAATCTGTCACGTAAACATTGTTCGATCCGTCAACCGCGACGCCAAATGGAGTGTAGAACTGCCCGTTGTCTGATCCGAATGCCCCCCAGGTCTTGATGAAGGTTCCATTTAGAAGGAACTTGTCAATTCTATTGTTGGAAGAGTCAGCCACATAGAGATTCCCAGCATGATCGAAGGCGATTCCAAATGGACCATTGAACTGGCCGTTTTCAGATCCCGTCGTTCCCCAAGATAGAAGAAATGTTCCAGTGACAGAGAACATTTGAACTCGATTGTTTCCCTCATCCACGACAAAGATATGACCTAAACCGTCAAGCGCGGCGTCATATGGACTGGAAAACATGCCAAGCCTTGGATAAGTGAGACTAGAAAGGTAAACTCCTGAACCCGCTGATAATTTCTGCACTCTGAAGTTGCCCGAATCTCCAACGTACACGTTCATCTGGTTGTCGATTGCCACTCCGACTGGACCATCGAACTGTCCCGGGGAAGCACCGGTAGACCCAGAAATCCACGAAGCTTTGTTGTTACACGCGCTGAACTTTACGACGTCATTTCGAAAGTTGTCAGCAACATATACGTTGGACGCGTTATCCGTGGCCACCATTGCGGGCTGTAATAGAGAGGCACCGCCCCAAGTACAGACGAAGCCACCCGACTTCGTGAATTCCGTAACATTACTTGACTGGGATGAACTGTCACTCACATACACGTACGTAGGCCCCACAGCCACGCCAAACGGGCTCTGAAACTTTCCAACCGAATTCGAGCCGAGCCCGCCAAACGAACCTATGTAGGTTCCGTCACTTTTGAAAATCTCTATGCGCTGATCCCCCTGATCTGCCACATACACGAATCCGGTAGCATTGACACTCAGACCTAAAGGGGTCCTGAGAACGCTCGTTTTGTTCCACGTGGTCCAGGACGTAATGAAACTCCCCGCATTGCTGAACTTCTGAACGTCGTTGTTGACGGAGTCTGAAACGTATACATTTCCCGAAGCGTCGAGTGCAATTCCTTCTGGGTTGCGAAATTGTCCGTGGCCCGTACCGTAAGATCCCCACGAGGCGATTAGTGATCCGTTTCTTCCCAGTTCGGTTATGGCGTAGTTCTTTGCATCGGCGATGAATACGTTGCCTGATGAATCCAATGCGACTCCGTTAGGGGTTACGGGTCCTCCGTACGCGCCCCATTGCCTAGAGTAGGGAAAAGAGTTGGCATCTGCAACTGTAGTTTGGTTCTGGCCTTCTGACACGCTAGTTGAGCCGATGACCCCGTGAGTGATTGCTAGAGTGGTCATGGAAAGAGCCAGCGTGAGAAGAATCGTGGCCCAGACGTTTCTTGACCTTTTTCGCTCCACGGCTACCCGAGAGCGAGGCAATTGATTCCCTCGCATTCGGGGGCATTTTTGCGGATGATTATTTGGAGTACGTTGCCGCAGGTCGGTTGACGCTGCCCTCTGGGCATAGGCTATCGTAGGGAGGAGCATTTCTCTTTCCTTGGAACTCTCTCGTCTTAGAAAACACTTTCTCGATTTTCTTGTGCTTCAATAATATGGAAATATCCGGGGGCAGCCTGCGTCGGCTGAGTATTTCTGCATTGGTCGCGGCCTAGAGTGACGAAAGGAGTGTGGAAAGGAGCGGTTATGTGATTGATTTACATTGAGTCTTTCTTGATCTCGGAGTGATGCAAAATGGCTTGATGAAACTCTGCTAGTTATTCCAGTAGGGCCTTGTTGCTATGAATTGTAACTTGGCTTCGAGGAGATCCCTAAATAACTCATTATCGTTCTCATGCATTTTCGATAAGACCCTGCCAGCTGTCTGGGGTCCGATTCCGTAAATAGCTTGGGCGATTACAGCCCTCCTTCCATATGCAATGACAAGATCCGCTGATCGTCGCGCTCTTGTCAAAACTTTCTGCTCGTTCTCGTCGAGCGACTGCTTGTCTCGTTTCTTGCGGAGGATGTTCGTAGCGTAGCTACTGGACCAGAAGAGCGGTGCTAGAAGTTTGGAGCTACAATTCTGGCAGAGTGGATGTTCGGGAAGACTCGCGATACTCACCTCGGTGGTGAGTTTGCCACAGTCGAAGCACAATAGGTCAATGGCTCGTCCCTCGATCGAAATACGGAGCCGAGCCATATTGTCTGCCGCGACATTCTCAGGGGCGATTAGTTCTGGGATGTCCACATGTCGGTAGAGGATGTGGTATGCTAGTGGTGTGGGCTTGTCTTTGGACCTGAAGAATCTTAGGCTCGTTTTCCCTTCTTTGATCTGTTTGAAGATTCCTTTCACGCCGTCGAAGTCAGAATGTTCCATAAGTGCTTCTCTGATCGTCTCGTCGTAAATGGGAGTGAGTCTAAATCTTAGCATCAATTCCTTCATTGCGTCTCCATACATGAGCCGTCCGCGATTCAGTGCTCCGAACCTTTCTGCCACATGCTTCATGTGCAGTTGCCATGGGAAGTGGCGATGGAGCACTCCATGGCACGCTCCGCCTAGCACAGGATCTTCGACCCCGAAGACTTGTTTCAGGAATAGATCTTCAAGATCCAAGTCGGAGGAGTCAGCCGTCATTTCGAAGAGAATCCGGTAGGCGTCCGACCACCACATCCGGACAAGGCCTTGTCGACGGAAGAGTTCCTCGATAACTTCTCCGAGGGTGAAGTTGAGTACGTCTCCAAGATGGGTGTGAAGTATGATATATCGATCAAATCCCTCGATGAGGACTCGCTGATCGGTTGGAACGGGTGCCCCGGTGGCTTTGTGGGCTTCTATCTCTTCAATTAGCCGTCTTAGCCCGTAGGCGTCGCAGGGCCAACGCTGGGAGAGAGTCTCAACCGCAGTCGATTTCACCGTCTTTTCCTGAAGCAACTGATCCATGAATGCCCGGTAGATGCCGACTTTGGTTGCAAGGGCGCGGGGCACGGGGAGTATCTGCCCGTCCCATCCCGGGATGGCGGCTGTGGGGTCGATAATGGGAAGAACGTAGACCTTTCCATCGTCTGTGATCTGTTTGATCTGCCAGACTCGCCCCTTGACGATGAAGTTGAGTCCAGTGCGCGCCTTGGTAATCATGAATTCTTCGCCAAGGATGCCGACGTTTTGTTGGCTGGTGAGGTCCACGACTAAGTAGCGGCGTTCGTCTGGGATCATGCTCAGGTTTTCGAAATAGTAGAGCCGGGTCCTGGAGATGCGGTAGAGAGTGGTATCATCTCTCTTAAGGTAGCCCATCTTGCGCATGAATTCGATGACCTTGTCAAGTTGGCCATCCTCTAGGTTTCGGTATGGGTAGGCTCTCTTGATTATGCTCTTAGCTTGCGAGACCTCAATGCTTCCCTCCGAGTCCATTAGCACTCCCGCAATCTGATGGGCGAGCACGTCCAACGCTTCAATGTGGATATTGGTGTGTTCTAGTCGTCCCTCCTTTGCTAGCTCAATGACGCCAACTGATTCCAAGATATCTTCGGTCGAGACTGAAACTAGAACTCCCTGAGAAGTTCTGGTGAGAGTGTGACCTGAACGCCCTACGCGTTGGACGAGACTGCTTACTTGTCTGGGGGACATGTATTGGACGACCAGGTCGACTGATCCGATGTCTATTCCCAGTTCAAGGGTGGATGTGCAGACTAAACCCTTGATTTCTCTAGCCTTGAACGCTTCTTCGGCTCGAACTCTTTCTTCTCTTGGGAGCGATCCGTGATGGACCATTATTTTTCGGTCCATCATGTTGAACTTGGATCCGAGTAGCTCGGCGTTGACTCGGCTGTTAACGAAGATTAGGGTGGAATCGTGAGCTTCTACCAGATCGTCGACAAGCGAAAGTCGTGCCGCTGCCTCGGGTGTGGTGTAGAGTTGTCGACTCAGGTCTCGATCATCCTCTCCCGGTGCCGGATACTCCACTTTGTATTTGGTCAGCTTGTTGAGTGGGATCTGTACTATCCTGACAGGCTGATTGCCTCCGAGGAACATTGCGATCTCTTCGGGGTTGCCGACTGTGGCTGAGAGTCCTACTCTCTGGAACCCGTTGACGCAGATTTCTCTGAGGCGTTCGAGGCCGACGGTCAGTTGGGCTCCTCTGCGGTCGCCTGCCAGCTCGTGAATCTCATCGATTATAACGGATCTGACGTGACCCAGATGTTCCCTCATGCGTTTGCCCGGTAATACAGCTTGGAGGGTTTCGGGTGTTGTGATAAGAAGGTCGGGGGGTTTGACTGCCATCCGTCTCCTGTCTTTGGCCGGGGTGTCTCCGTGTCGGACCTCGACCGAGAAGCCGAGCTTGCTCGACCACGTTTGGAGTCGCTTGAGAAGGTCTCGGTTTAGCGCTCTGAGCGGTGTGATGTAGACAAGCGAGATGCCTTGTCTATCGTTATTCCGGATCATTCTATCGATTAATGGAAGTAGTGCTGCTTCGGTCTTGCCTGAACCGGTGGGGGCGATTATGAGGACGTTGTCGCCTTGGGCAATCAGGGGGATGGCTTCGACCTGTGGTGGGGTGGGTTTTGAGATTCCTGTCTCTTGGAGCAGTCCTTTCAGTGGTGGAGAGAGAAGGGCGAAGGCTTCTAGAGCCATGGACGGCACTGTTCAGTCGATGGGAGGAGGAGTCGAAGATAAACTTCCTAGGCGACTAAAAGTATGGTGTTTCTGACCTCTATTTCTTCTCGGTTATTTTCTTCAAGAAGTCCTTGTAGTCTGGGGCTTTCATGAGACCGGGCAGTTCTTTCTTCAAATCCTCTGGCTTGATTATTGTGATCCATCCTTCTCCGTACGGGCTCTTGTTGACTAGTTCGGGAGCATCGGAGAGCGTGCTGTTGACCTCAACTACGGTGCCTGAGATGGGGGAGTAGACGTCTGCGACGGCTTTTACCGATTCGACTGTGCCAAGGGATTGCATATGGGTTACCTTAGCGCCTATTTTTGGAAGGTCTACGTAGACGATTTCGTGCAACGAGTTCTGAGCATAGTCGGTTACTCCTACTCTGCACCTGTCGGCTTCAAGCCGGACCCATTCGTGCTCTTTCGTGTAGTAGACGTCTTCCGGAACCTTATATTCGCCCTTCATCACAAGACCTTCCTGGAAATCTGTTGGACGACACGATTCGGTATAAAGATTCCAAGAAGGGTTACTCCGCGGCTCGCAGGCTGAGCTCCGGTTGAATCCGTCGAAACTAATCTTGGTATAATCGCCCGTTCTCAGGCCTTAGCCCTGTATTTGCTTAACCAGTTTTGGGATCTCTGTCCAGCTTTCGACTCTGAAGACTTGGCGTAGTTGGGGGACGGTTTTGTTCCATGGGCGGCTGTATAGTATTCCCCACATTTTCGGGTTGCGCGAAATCAAGGGCATCAATTCTGGGGCGTCATCGATGTAGACGTCGTAGTTCAGAAAGATCTTGTCTTTCCATCCTGGGACGCGTACGAATCGCTGGTATGGAATTTTTTGCTCGGCAAGCCAGCTCTTGGCTGCTTTGACGCTTTCTTTGTTGCGTCCTGTCACCACGTCGATCTGTCCGGAGCGGGCTATTTTCCGGATTTTTTCTGCCAGTCTTGGTTCTGTTGGCGGGATGCTTTCCCAGTTGTCCCATGCTTCGTCCAAGAATTGGAAGAACTGTTCTCTTGTGATCCCTAGCTTGCGCCAGGACGCCCACGTATTTAGATCGGCAAGCTTGAAACTTGTGCCTAGGAATTCGTTGGCGCGTTTGCACCATGCTTCCATTGTTTCGGCGAGAACCCCGTCGAGATCGACCGCGATTCTCAAGTGCCCATATTGAGAACTAGACAATTGACGAGGTCAAGTTAGGGCGCGAGAGTCTTTAACCTGAGCGGAGTCCGGGTCATCATGCCGAGTGATATGTCTCTACTCGACGGGATCAATTCGCTTAGGTCGGTCCGCAAATTCAAGCCCGACCCGGTCCCTGAGGATAAGATTAGGATCATTCTCGAGTCTGCGTCTAAGGCTGCCTCTGGCAGCAATACTCAGCCATGGGAATTTGTGGTGGTTCGCGATGCGAATGTGAAAACCCGTCTCAAGGAACCAATGCTAAGAACATGGCTCGAGAGGCTTGCGGGTAGTTCGGGAATGTCTCCTCGGATGAGGGATGTGTATGATGAGGCTACCGAGATGCTTCGGAACACCGAGAAAGTGCCTGTGATAATCTACTGTTGTGTCGATCTTACCCGTGTTGGCAAGAGCGAGGAGGTCAAGTATGCGAGCATCTATCCGGCAGTCCAGAATCTTATGCTGGCAGCCCACGCATTGGGTCTCGCGACCTGCCTAACCGTTCACGGGTCCACCCCGACCCGTGGAGAGCCGGAGGTCAAGAAGATTCTCGGGATCCCGGGGCATGTTAAGCTAGCCTGCCTGGTCTATCTTGGATATCCAGCCGTTCAACTCGGCAGTCCCAAGAGGAAGCCTATCGAGAAATTCGTCCACTACGACCGTTGGTAGTTGTATAAACATGCTACTTGGCTTCTGCGCCCAAAATGAACCCCGATTGTGAATTTGGGATGTCTCTAGGAACTCTCCCGAAATTCGTTCGGGATTGTCGCGATCTTTCCAATGCCATCCGGGCCCGGATTGCGCCCTGATCGGCCTGTCTCGCCCGGAAGCAGCGCCAGACAGGAAATGGTTTCCGGAAAATAGGGGGTCTTAACGACCGAGTCCCGCAGCGCAAGAGTGGTTGAAGGAAATCACTAGTTCTAATTCGAGATCGCCCATTATCAGCCCTGTTCTCGGATCTGGGAGCCCTTCCCTACACTGCCCGAGAAATCGTTCTTGACAGGGCGATAAAACCGGACTTTTCGCCTCAGCATCTGAGCCCAGACCATGCCCCGAATCCTTAGACTCGCCTGGAATCCCCGTCAGACAGCAAATAACCTCTCCAGAAAACGGGGGTATTATTCAACGACTTTAGGACGCAAGAGTGGTTGACGCGAAACCTCTGGTTCACCAAATCGCCCATAATCAGCCTTGATCTCTACTGTTCGCTACTCATCGAAGAAGTCTCTCCGTTCTTGTCGCCCTGGCCGAAAATGGAACCGGTATCCGAGAAGATCGAATTTGTTTCCGTTGATGAGGACCCGAAAAGGGAACTGTCTGACGGCACCTGCCAAGACGGTAATGTTGCGTTGGGACTCGGTACTGTACTCACAGACTCTGTTTTCGTCGCAGGCTTGGGTTTCTTTCCTTCCTTAACGTACACTACGACAATCTTGTATGATTCGTGGCAGCTCTTGCATCGTCCAGCTTGGACTATTCTCTTGAGCTTGAGAGTACGAGTCTTGCACTCGGGACAATCGATGAAACGGCTTCGTGCAACGGGTTCTTCC
>Ga0137379_10001670_pt1 | contig 20439 bp, 16 predicted proteins | sample SagtaG_18_FD_104812 | JGI IMG/M metagenome (GOLD analysis project Ga0137379, IMG submission 104812) | Vadose zone soil microbial communities from Sagehorn Ranch, Mendocino, California, USA - Sage2_L_80_16 metaG | ecosystem: Environmental > Terrestrial > Soil > Vadose zone | place: USA...
ATCCGGACCTCCTCGTCAGCTCACCGGACGGCCTGCACCCCGATACCGCGGGATACCGCAAGATGGCGGACGTGATTGTGCCTGCGATTGAGCAGGCGCTGAAGGCACCCAGATAACGCCCGGCCGGATGGTTTCGGGCGGCATCCCTCTCCGCAGGACGGAAAAGCGTCGCTTCGGCGGCTTGTCGGCGGTAGGCCAGGGATGTCATTGGCGATTGGCGATTGGCGATTGGCGATTGGCGATTGGCGATTGAAGGATTTGAGAGCGTCGCCTGGCGGTCCGGTAGCAATTATTTGAACGCCAGTGCTCACATTCGCGCGGATTCCATGGAAACAGGCGGGATTGCCGCTGGCGTGTGTTGTGCTGCGGCGGCACGGCATCAATCCGAAGGCACTCGAACTGCAAGAGAGAACCAGACGCTTCGCTACCGCGGTAATCAAATTCTGTGACGCGCTCACAAGGACAATGGCAGCGAAGAGGATTTCGCAACAATTGATCGACTCTGCCCGTTCAACCGACAATAACTACCGAGCTACGTGCCGAAGCCGGTCTCAAGACCAATTCATGGCCAAGATCGGTGTGGCCGCGGAGGAAGCCGACGAGTCCAGCGGGTGGCTTCTGCTTCTGGTCGAGTCCAACATCGTGTCTATGGAACGCGCGCGTAACTCAATCCAGGAGGCCGGCGAGCTGACCGCAATATTCGTTGCGTCTCGCAAGACCGCGCAGCGCCGACAAGCAGAACGTGAACGGCTGAAAAAGCTGGACCGGTCGACAGGCCGGTCACAAAGGCGCCGCGGAGGCTGACCCAGGCAGACGCGTAGTGAATCCGCAATACTCAATCGACAATCCGTCAATCGCCAATCGCCAATCGGCAGTCGCCATTGCGACCTCTGGCCTTTGACCGACGCCTCGCCTTCAAGACACTTTGCCGGCCTGCGGAGAGGGACTCAGAGCGAAATGTCCGCTTGACGTCGATGCGGCTACGCCGGCGCTATCGTGGGCTACGCCGTAGACTCGACCGCTCTTATCCGGCCGGACAGCACGGCCAGCCAGCGCAGGACGGCGCTCGTCAGAATCACCATCACGCAGATCATCATGACGATGGTCAGGACGGAATTCAGGTAACCCTGCACGTGAAGCGTGGGGTCCGCGCCGATCGCCATCGGATAGAAATTATCGCGGACGCTCAGGACGCCGGCGGTCAGCGTGGTCACCGATACGAACGAGAGCGGCAGCAGCGTCACCCACGCGTAACGCGCCCGGCCCGCGTTGATGATGACCGTCGTGCCGACGGCCAGCGCGACGGAGGCGAGCAGCTGGTTGGCGATGCCGAACATCGGCCAGATCGTCGAGACGCTGCCCGCCCAGATGAAATAGCCCCATCCGACGACGACCAGCAGCGTCGAGATCAGCGCGCCAGGCATCCAGTCGTGCCGGGCGAACGGCGGATACGCGCGGCCGATGAACTCGCCGACGAGAAAGCGCCCGACCCGCGTGCCGGCGTCGATGGTGGTGAGGATGAAGAGCGCCTCGAACATGATCGCGAAGTGATACCAGTAGTCGAGAAGATGGCGCATTCCGGGCAGGCCGGAGAAGATCTGCGCCATGCCGATCGCGAGCGAGACGGCGCCGCCGGTCCGTCCCGTGACCGACTCGCGGACCGCCGCCTCGAGCGCCGGCAGGTTCGTCACTGCCATCCCGAGCGTCGCAAACACCGCCGGCGGGGTGTTGATGGCAAAGTAGTCGCCCGGGTGCATCGCGCTCGCCGCGATGATCGCCATGACGCCCACGAGCCCTTCCATCAGCATCGCGCCGAAGCCGATCACGCGGATGTCCGACTCCTTGTCGATCATCTTCGGCGTCGTCCCCGATGCAATCAACGAGTGAAATCCGGAGATGGCGCCGCACGCGATCGTGATGAACGCGAATGGAAACACGGGGCCGGGGACGATCGGTCCGCCGCCGCCGACGAACTGCGAAAAGGCCGGCAGCTGAAGACGTGGATTGACGACGATGACGCCGAGGACGAGCAGGGCGATGGTGCCGATCTTCATGAACGAGCTGAGATAGTCGCGCGGCGCGAGCAGCAGCCAGACCGGCAGCACCGATGCCACGAAGCCGTACGCTCCCATCAGGACGATTAACTGCGTCCGCGTGAAGAGGAAATGCGCCCCGAGCGACGAAGCGGCGATCGGCTTCCCGAGCACGACCGCCAGGAGCAGGCCTGCGACGCCGATGATCGTCGCTTCAGCCGTGCGGCCCGGCCGCCAGGTGTTCATGTACACGCCAACGAACACGGCGAGCGGGATTGACATCGCGATCGTGAAGGTGCCCCACGCGCTGTGCTCCAGCGCATTGACCACGGCGAGGCCGAGACCGGCGACGGCGATCACGATGATGAACAGAATCGCGACTGCGGCGGTCGTCCCCGCGACCGGCCCGATTTCCGAGCGCGCGATCTCAGCGAGGGAGCTGCCGCCGCGGCGGGTCGACGCCCAGAGCACGATCGAGTCGTGGACCGCGCCAGCGAGACACACGCCTCCCACGAGCCAGATCAGGCCCGGCGCGTAGCCGAACTGCGCCGCCAGCACCGGCCCGATGAGGGGGCCGGCGCCGGCAATGGCCGCGAAATGATGTCCGAACAGCACCCAGCGGGTTGTGACGTGGTAGTTCTGCCCGTCGGGCCGCACGTGCGCTGGGGTGGGTCGGCCGTCGTCGAGCACCATGACACGCGCCGCGATGAAGGCGCTGTAGAACCGATACGCGATCGTGAGGATGCCGAGGATCGGCAGGATGACGTAGAGGGCGCGCATCGGCCTGCCGGCGATTCTATCGCGCACCGCTGGCTCGACCTCTGCCTGAGCCCCTGACTTAGCTCCGACTTAGCCCCTGACTCAGCCCGCTCAGCCCCATGCCTCAGCCCCCGGCCCCCGGCACTCGGGTATAGTTGTTTCTGCCACCTGCACTGAACAAACCAGGACCACACATGCGCCGGATCGTTCCCGTGTTCGCCGCGCTCGCGCTGACCGTGCCACTCGGCGCCCAGCAGAAGATCAAAGTCAGCACCGAGTCGGTGCCTGTCTACGTCACCGTCACCGACAGCACCAAGCGGCTCGTGCCCGACCTCACGCAGGGGGACTTCGAGGTCCTCGACAACGGCAAGCCGCAGGCGGTCAACGTGTTCGAGAACAAGCCCACGCCGATCACCGTCGCCGTGATGCTCGACACCAGCGGAAGCATGACGACCGCGATCGATCTCGTGAAGGCCGGCGCGGAGCAGTTCCTCATCCGCCTGGTCCCCGAGGACAAGGCGCAGGTCGGCGAATTCAATGACAAGATCCGGTTCCATCCCGGCAGCTTCATCGACGATCGCGATCGCCTCGTCTACCTGTTGAAGAACGAGCTGGATTTCGGCTACCCGACGCGCCTGTGGGACGCCGTCGATGAAAGCATCGATCGGCTGGAGCCGATGGACGGCCGGAAGGTCGTGCTCGTGTTCACCGACGGCGACGACACGGCGAGCAAGGTCGGCCTCGGGAAGGTCATGGATCGCGCGCGCGCGAAGGACGTGATGGTCTACGCGATCGGCCTCGTCAACGACTACTTCAACGGACAGCAGCGCGTCCGCAGCCAGCCGGATCACGGACTGAAGCATCTGGCTGAAGACACCGGCGGCGGCTTCTTTCTCCTCAAGCGCACGGCGGACCTGGGCGAAACGTTCACCCGCGTCGCGCAGGAGCTTCACAGTCAGTACGTGCTCGGTTTCTCGCCCGAGACGCTGGACGGCAAGGTCCACAAGCTCGACGTGCGTGTGAAGAAGGGCGGCATGAACGCCCAGGCCCGGAAGAGTTACGTCGCTGCCGCTGGAGAAATCGTCAAATAGGGCCGGCCGTTAGACCCGGGATCGATTCGGATTGCGGCCGGTGTGGCGCGCGGGCTACACCAGCGCGACGAGGATCGTGATGGCGAGCAGAAGTGCGACCAGCCGCTCGGCATTGCTCGAGATATCCCACTCGATATTACGAAACATGGTACGTTTCCGTCCTTTCAGATGATTAGACGGAGCGCCGCCCGGATCGGTTTAGCCGCCATGAAATCGTCACTGGCGGCCCGCCTGCTCCTCACCCTCGGCGCGCTCCTTCCCTACTGGCGATTGTTCACATTCCGTGTCATTTATGTGACGGACGACTACTTCGCGTCCGACATCTTCAACGGGGAGCTGCCCGGGCGCGTCCTGATCGGGCAGATGATTCGTCACGGGCAGATGCCGGTCTGGACGAACCAGCTCTGTTCTGGTCTTCCACTCGCGGGCTCGCCTGCGGATCCGATCGGCCTGGCGGCGTTCTCCCTGCTACCGCCGGCGGCGGCGCTCGATCTCTTCGTCATCGTGCTGTTGCTGGTCGCGGCGCACGGCGCGTACGGCCTGGCGAGACGGCTCCGAGCCGATCGAACGAGCGCCGTTCTGGCGGGCATCGCGTTTGCCGGATCCGGCTACATCGCGTGTCAGCTGAAACATCTCGGCATCGTCTCCACAGTCGTGTGGCTGCCGATCGGGCTGCTCCTGATCGATCGCGCCGTCGCCATCTGCCCGGAATCCGAGACGCCGACGCGGGCGCGGCGCGCGCTGTTCATGGGCGCCTTCGGTCTGGTGTTCGCCGAGCAGGCGCTCTCGGGCTTCCCGCAGTCCGTCTATATCTGTGGTCTCGTGTACGCCGCATTTGCGCTCTTCCGCGCGGTGGTCGATCGCCGGCGGCTCGGAACGTCGAGGGCCTCGACGATGGCGCTGGCTGCGCTCGGTCTCGCGGCGGCGCTCGGCGCGGCGGCGGGAGCCGTTGTTCTCCTTCCCCTGTCGCAGCTCGGAAGCCTGTCCGATCGTGGGGAGGATCTGGGCTGGGTCTGGGCGTCGCGGCTCGCCTACTGGCCGCCGAATTTCCTCACGTTCCTCAGCCCGTACATCTACGGCGACATCTCGAACAACACGTACGTCGGGCCGCCGTTCTTCTGGGAGGACTACGGCTACGTCGGCATCGCGACGTTCCTGCTGGCGCTGTATGGCGGCGTCCGCGAGCGGCGTCGACCCATGGTCGCCTACTCGATCGCGATGACACTGGTCGCCTATCTCCTCGTGCTCGGCCCGGCAACGCCGGCGTTTCACGTGGCGTACCTGCTGCTGCCAGGCATGAATATGTTCCGCTTCCCCACGCGCTTTCTCATCGTGGTGGAGCTCGGGCTTGCGGTGCTGGCTGCGGTCGGCCTGACGCGTCTTCGTGCCGATCTGGAGCGGCACTGGAAGCCTCCCTCTCACCTGCCGCTGCTCATCGTCTTCGGCATCTGCGCCGGAACGGCGGTCGATTTGTTCGTGCACCAGCCCCGGCAGAATCCGATGGTCGCGGTACGCGAGTGGCTCGCGCCGCCAGCCGGCGTCGCGGTCATCCGCGCCGACAATCCGCAGCCGCGGACGTTCACGCCGCGCCACCGCGATCTCCACCGTCGCGCATTCCAGGCCGCGCACGGCTGGGCGGACGTCGATCCGTACTTCGAGTTGCGCGACGTGCTGGAGCCGAACACAGGAGGCGGCTTCTGGGACACGCCGTCCGCAGACTGCTACGCGGGCATCACGCCGCGCTGGTATGTCGACGTCTGGGGCGACCACAATCGTGAGGCGTCCGTGATGTCGCTGCTCGCAGTGCCGGATTTCGACTCGCGGACGCTGCGTGTTCACGCGCTGCTGCCGAAGCTGCTGCGAACCTACGGCGTGACGCATCTGCTGAGCCGGTATCCGCAGCAAGGTGCGGCGCTCACGTTCGTCAGCCACGACGGCAGCGGCTACATCTACCGGATCGAGGGCGCCGCTCGAGTGCGGTTCGTCCGCGCCGCGCGGCGCGTCGCCTCCGAACGCGACGCGGTGGCGCGTCTGCTCAGCGCCGATTTTGATCCAGACCGCGAGGTGTTGCTGCACGATTCGCCGGAGTCAGTGGGTCCGACGGTCGCGGAGACTGGTGCGACGGCGCCGAACGCAAGTCCGCCGCCGGCGGCGGTGAGGCGCGAGACCTCTCGCGAGATCGTGATTGACGCCAACGTGCCGGCGGACGGATTCCTGCTGCTCGCCGACACGTTTTATCCTGGCTGGACGGCGCAGGTGGACGGCACGCCGACGCCGATCTATCGCGCCAATCTCTCGGTTCGGGCCATCCAGCTTCCGAAGGGGCGACACGAAATCGTGTTCCGCTACACCGCGCCGGGGTTTTACCGCGGACTTGAGATCACGCTGCTGGCGGTCGGTGTGCTGGTGATCTGGACGGGCGGCGCCGCCTACGCGGGCCGCGGCGTGCCGCGATAGCGCCAGAGTCCCAGCGCGCCCCAGAATCCAATCACGACGTACATCAGTGCCTGCACGACCAGGATGAATGCAATCGCGTCGTTGCGGCTGAAACCAAACGGGGTCAGCACGGTGACCGCGACGAACTGGTAGAGACCGACGTACCCCGGCGTCGAGGGAAGCGCGCTCGCGACGCCCAATCCCGCCATCAACAGGAACGCCACGGGAATTGACATCGCTAAACCGAGCGCGGCGGCCGCGATGATCGTTCCGAGCGCGTCCAGGCACCAGATGACCACCGTCAGCCCGAGGAAGCCCGACAGCCGGCGGCCGTCGTGGAACGCCTGCAGCCCGCGCAGGGCCTGTCCTGTCGCCACCATCAGCCTGGGACGCAGCGCCTGTGGCAGCGGCGCGCGTTCGATTGCTTTCGTCGCCACCGATCCGAGCAACGGCAGGATGGCGATGGCGCCCGCGCCAAGCAATCCGAGAATCGCGAACGGCCGCGCGGCGCCGGCGAGCCAGCCTGGCTGCGCGGGCAGTGCCAGCAGCACCGCGGCGCTGATGACGACCAGCGCGATGGCGTCCGCCACGCGCTCCGACAGCGCCGTCGCCAGCACGTAGGCGCTGTCGAGCGCGCTGCGCGAGCTGATCATCAGCGTGCGCACGAGCTCCCCGCCGCGCGCCGGAAGAAAGTTGTTGCCGAAGTATCCGGCGGCCGTTGCCCAGAACGCGGTCGGAACGCTCACCGTACCCTCGGCGTTGAGCAGAAGCCGCCACCGGAAGGCCCGGAAGAAGAGCGACACGGTTGCGAGTGCCGCGGCCAGCATCAGGCGCCCCGGCTCTGCCCCTGAGACGGTCCGCGCGACCTGCCGCCACTCAATCCCGCGCAGCGAGTAGTAAAGCAGTCCGGCTGCGAGAGCAGTCGCGACGCCGAGCCAGACGGCTCTCCGTCCCGTCATCATCAAAAGAACGGCGCGTACTGACGTTGCGCCTCGATCAGATCCGGCGGACAGCGATCGTGCCATCGCCACTGCCCCGACGCCGGAGGATCGGACGCGGCCTTTCTCGCCTCGTCAGGCTGGGACAGCAGCCGGCAGCGGTAAAGAAGCGAAATGAAGTGCCCGCGAGTGTCCTGCGATCGAATCGTCTCGGACACGAAAATCGGCGGTGCGTCGCAGGCAACCTCCGCACCCAGTTCGTCCCGAGCGCAGGCGCGAAGGCGATCCGCGGCGGATTCCTTGTAGCGGATGATCCCGCCGGGCACGTGCCAACCGGCCCCAAAGAACTCGTCGTCGCGCCACGTGAGCAGCGTACGTGACCGATCGTCGCGGACGAGCAGATCGACGTTGACGAGCGGCGTGACGCGGCTGATGAAGAGAAACGCGTCCTCGGGAAGGCCGCGACGGGGGTCGCCGAGCGCACCTTCGAGGGCCACGAGATAGCGCCGCAACGCGACATCCACGTCGGTCAACGTTCCGCGTCGTCCGTGAAATTAATCCGTTCCTGTTCGACAACGAGCGGACGGTTACGGACCTGGGTATAGATCGATCCGACATATTCGCCGAGCACGCCGAGGAAGAAGAGCTGGACTGAGGCGACGCAGAAAAGGCCGATGATGACGGGAGCGACGCCGATCGGCAGCCGGTACCAGAACAGCATCTTCATCACGAAATAGACAACCGCCGCCGCCAGACTGACCACCGAGCTGATGAAGCCGACGATCGTCGCGAGCCTCAGAGGAATCCTGGAGTGATTGACGATCCCCTGTACGCCGAGGTCGTAGAGCATGTAAAGGTTGTTCTTCGTGATCCCCCGCGTCCGCTTCGGCTGGGTGTACGGAACTGTGGCGTAGCGGAACCCGAGCTCCGCGACGATGCCCCTGAAATACGGATACGGATCCGGCAGCCGCCGCAACACCGAGACGAACGCCTGGTCGTAAAGACCGAACCCGGTGCTGTTGCGGACCTGCTTCACCTCAGACAGGCGATCGATCACGCTGTAGCCGACGCGCCGGATCGCGAACATCAGCGCCGATTCTTCCGCCGCGGCCTTCACGCCGAGCACGATCTTGTAGCCTTCACGCCATTTTTCGAGGAACGCCGGAATGAGCTCGGGCGGATCCTGCAGGTCGGCCGCCATGCCGATGACGGCGTCGCCGCGACACTGCAGGAGCGCGTGATACGGCGATCGCACGTGCCCGAAGTTGCGCGTGTTGACGATCACTTTGACGTTCGTGTCCCGCGCCGCGATGCCCCTGAGGATCGACACCGTTTCGTCCGTCGACGCATTGTCGATGAACAGGTGCTCGTACTTGTAATCGCGAAGGGGTTCGAACACGGCGCGCACGCGGTCGTACAGCGTCTGCACGTTGTCCGCCTCGTTATAGCAGGGGGTCAGGACCGTGATTGTACGGATGTCAGACATTGTAGAGCAGGATCAGTTCGTTCCCGCATCCGAGGTCGTGACGGATCTGCTCCGCGATCTCTTTCTGGAAGACGCGGGAACTGATCAAGACCGGCTCGCGATGATCCTTCAGCGCGGACGGCGCAAGAATCGGACGGCCGTGCAGGGTCTTGCCGTGATACCGCGAGTTGGATTCGATGAACGCAGCAATGTCCGCCTCGGCGAGCCGGCTGGTCGCCATCAGGCGGCTGGTGTGCGTGCCTACGCCCCACACGAGAATCCGACGCTTGCCGTCGACCAGCGCGCCAATCGCCGCGCGCAGCCGGTCGTCGTCGGACCGGCATTGTGCGAGGTACCGTTCCAGGCCCGCGGCGGTGTCGCGATCGACCGGCATGGCGCCATCGAGCGGCCCTTCCTCCCTGCGATAGATGGCGGAGATGTTCGACATCACCGTCTTGTAGCTCTGCTCGCGATGATTCTGCTCGAGGAACACGCGGCGGAAGCCGCGGGCCCGCATCAGATTGTCCAGCGAGACCGGGGAAAAGAAGTTGATGTGCTCGGTGCTGAAGTCCTGGTACGGCGCGTTGGGCCAGTCGGCAAACGCCGTGACATCGGGTACTTCCACGTACAGGAGCCCGCCGGGCGCGAGCAGCGAGTGAAGATGCTCGAACGCGTCGTCGAGATCGCGCAGATGCTCCAGGACGCCGACCATGATGACGACCTCGAAGCGCTCGCCGGTCCCCGCGATCTCGCCGAGCGTCATCGTGCGGACATCGATCCCGTAGAGGCGCCCGGCCGCAGCCGCGCACGCAGGTGACGGATCGAGTCCGGTCACGTTCGGGAATCCGACATCGCGCAGGTTCGCGAGCAGACGTCCGCTTGCGCACCCCACGTCGAGAATCCGCACGCCGGACGAAGGCAGGTGCGGAGCGATGATGCCGGCGATCAGCGCGAGCCGACGCGAGTCGTACTCCGACTCCGCGCCGCCGCGCTGCGCGTACTCGTACTTGGACATATCGCGGTAGTACTGGTCGAACGCCCGCTGATCGGGAATGCCGTCCGCGTATCCGCATCCGCAGCGCTCGCAGACAACGACGTCGTACCCGGTGACCGGAGTGGCCTGCTCGACGGCGGCAAACTCCTGGTGAAAGAGAGTGCGCCGCTCCGTGCCACCGCACACCGGACAATCGCGGGATTGCGACGTGGCGGTCATCGCGCCTCGCTTCTCAGCCGCATCCGAGGAACCGCGTAGCACACGAGATCCCAGCCTTCCTCGTTGTGCGGGCGGAGGAAAAAGGCATAGTCGTCGCGCCAGCCCCGGAGCAGCAGCGGAATCCTCCAGAGATGATTCTGCCGGTGATACACACAGACGGCGACGATCGGAGCGTGCCGGGCGATTGTCGCGCGCGCACCTTCCAGCGCATCGATCTCAAAACCTTCGATGTCGAGCTTGATAAGGGTGGGCGCGGCAGGCGCCACCAACGCGTCGAGCGTCTCGGCGGCGACCGCAACCGTCCCCGCCGACGCAGCCGTGGTCGTGGCGCTGGCGGCGGTCCCGGTCGCCTCCAAGTGCAGCGTGCTGCGCTCGGCCGCCAGCGCAACCTGACGGACGTCGATCCTGGCGCGCATCGACTGAGGAAATGCGCCAACCGTCGCCTGCAATTTCGAGAAATTCGCGGGATCAGGTTCGAGCCCCAGGAGGTGGCCGAAGCGGTCGCCGTGCAGTTCGGACAACGTGCGAACCGTGTCTCCGTCGTACGCGCCGCCATCGACGATCCACTCGTCGTCAGACCACGAGAACAGGTCGGGCGGAAAGTACTGCGGATGGGCGACCGGATGCGAGAGCCCGTCGAAATCCGCCTTCACGCGAAACCTCACCTGCTCGACATACTCGGCGCGCGAGGCGTCATCCCCCCAGAGGTCGAACGCGCGCAGCACGTCAGCGCGCTCCTCGACAACCCTGGACGGCAGGTCCTGAAGGTAAAACGGCAGGAGCGGGTCGGCATACTTCCAGAACAGGGGTGGAAACGGACAGACGACGTCGCAGCCGAGCGCGCGGAGCTGCTCCCGCGAGTGCGCGAAGCGATGTGGGCTATTAGCGCCCCAGATGGTGACGACAAATGCCGCGCGTGTGCGAAACTCCCGCGCCGCTGCGTCCGGCGACAGCACGCGGACGCCCTCCACCGTCCCCCCCTGCTTCCCGTTGTCGGCGAACGCCAGCGGCTCGACGCCGTGCTTGCGCAGTCCGTCGAGAGCGCGACGGCCGAGCCCGCCCGCGCCCATCAGCACGATTTCGCGTCCGGCGGACAGCCGATCGAACTCCCGACGTTCCCATGCACGCACGGCGGTGGGGTCGTCCGACAGCAGCGTCTCGAGCTCCGCGCGCGGCGTCGCTACCAAATGGTCTTTCCGCCGTCGACGACGAGATTCGCGCCGGTCACGAAGGCCGCCGCATCCGAGCACAGGTAGACGAGCGCGCCCTGGAACTCGTGCGGCTGGGCCATGCGTCCCATCGGAATCCGCGCCGACGCGCGTTCGAGAAACGCGGCAGGCTGCCCGCTTTCCACGCCGCCGAGCGAGATCGTGTTCACTCGCACGCCCGCCTGCGCCCAATACGTCGCGAGATACAGGGTCAGGCCGTGGAGGCCGGCCTTCACGACGGAGTACGTCACCGGCTTCACCGGCTGCTCGTCCGCCTGGAGCTCCTGCTTCCGATACAACCGCTGATCGGGGGCGATGATTCCGTATTCCGAGGAGATGTTGATGATCACGCCACGTTTCTGCGCGGCGAGTGCGCCGCCGATGATCTTCGCGCAGAGGAACGGTCCGGTCAGCCCGACGGCGAGATCCGCGGTCCACTGCTCGATCGGAAACCGTTCGAGCCGCGAGAATGCCTGCCCCGGCGTTTCGACCTTGGGATTATTCGCGGCGTTATTCACGAGGATGTCCACGCGTCCGAACCGGGCGAGGACGACCTCCAGCAGCGCCTCGATCGACGCCGCCTTCGTCACGTCGCAGGCGATCCCGAGGGCCTTCCCGGCAGACGCGTGGGCTATCTCGGCGGCGCGCGCCTCAGCCTCGTCGCGCCGGATATCGGCGAGGACCGGAATGCCGCCCACCGCGGCAATCGCCTCGGCGTGGCGGACGCCAAGAAGGCCGGCGCCGCCGGTAATAATCGCGACGCGGTCTTTGAGCGAGAAGTCGAGTCTGGCGGCGCTCATATCATGGCGACCGCGTCGCCAGTCCTCAGTGCGTCCTTCACCGCAAGTGCAAGGCGCAGTACGGCGATGCCGTCCTCGAGTGGAACGGCCGGCTGCTCCTCTCCCGCCAGGCATGCCAGGAAATGACGCGCCTCGTCGGCGAACATCTGGTTGCGTTGATAATCTGCGAACGCGACCGGCGGCGCAACGCTCGAATCGGTCGTGACATGGGCGGCGAGGAGATCGACGGTGACCGAGCCGCGCTGACCGGTTACGCGGATGACGCGGCGAGGCGGCCGTGACGCGAAGCTCTGACGAATGCACACGGATATACCGTCGCCGGCGAGTCTGGCGTGAACGGTGTCCTCCACGTCGATCTCGAGCGCGCTCAGATGGCCACCGGTCGCCGTCACAGTGCGCGGGGGACCGAACAGCCACCAGGCCAGATCGTAGTCGTGGATCTGCGTCAGCACGACGCCGCCGCCGAGATCGGCGCGAGCGGCGTACGAGAAACGATAGTCCTCATACGGATGCCAGTCGGGGAGATACTCGCCGTATTCGATTTCCGCACTGAGGATCGGACCGAGCGCTCGTGCCTGAAGCACACCGCGGAGCCACCGCACGCACGGATGGTATCGCCACTGGCAACCGATCAGCGCGATGATCCCTTTCGAGGCCACCGTCTCGCGGAGCCGCTCAACGCCCTCGAGCGTGTGCGACACCGGCTTCTCGATGAAGAGATGACAACCGGCGGCTGCCGCGCGTTGCGCAATCTCCATGTGCTGGCTCGAGGGCGTGCACACGAACACGGCATCGGGCCGCGCTGCGAGCGCCGCGTCGAGCTCGTCGAACGCGGTCACGCCCAGCTCGGCTTCGACGTTGCGCACATCGTCCCGTTCGAGCGATTCGGTGATGACGTGCGGAAGACGCCGGCGGCGAAACGCCAGCAACTCCAGGCGGTCGCCGGCGATCGCGCGCAGGTTTCGCGCGTGGCGCTGGCCGACGGCCCCGAGCCCGGCAATGAGAATCCGCACGTCACTCCCCGACTGCCGGAACGATCATGTTCGACAGGAACTCGTCCCGCGGCAGGAACGGCCAGAGATCCTCGAGCGGCTTGGAAACCATCGATCCGTCGGGCTTCCGCATCGACGACAGACTGGGTGCGCGAGGTTCCTCGCGCGGCGTCATGACCTCGACGACCACGGGTCCGGGCGAATCGAGCAACTGGCGCACGCGTCCGGCGAGGCCGCGATCCGTATCGATCCTGTCGTACGGAAGGCCGTCGGCCTCGACAATCCTGCGCAGCGACGGCAGCGTGACGCCGCTGGTCGCGTCCGCGCCCGCCAGCCGGCCGAAATACCGCGATTGCGACGTCCGGATCGACGCGTACCCGTCGTTGTTCAGCACGAACAGTTTGATCGGCATGTTCAGCCGATGGATCGTCTCGAATTCCTGGATGTTGAGCTGCAGGCCACCGTCGCCATCCACGCAGAGCGTGCGCCGGCGCCGATTCGCGAGGCATGCGCCGACGAGCCCAGGGAGACCGTTTCCCATCGCGCCGAGGGCGGTCGTCAGAAAGAGGCGCTGCCCCTCCTTCAGCTTCACCGCGAGGCAGAAGATCTCGATTCCCGCACCGGAACTGCCAGACACGATGACGTCGTCCGGCGCCGATGCCTCGGAGATGGCCTCGGCGAGCACGTAGGTGCTCACGCCGGTCTGCAGGCTACGGTATTCGGGTTGAACGACCGGGTACTTCGTCTGCCATGCCCGCCAGCGCGCGTTCCAGTCCGAGCGGTCGCGCGGTTTCACGGCACCCAGCTGGCGCGACATCTCGGCGATGAAGTCCTTGACGTCGGCGCACACGCCGATGTCGATCGCGCCGGTCATCTTGCGAATCTCGGCCTCGTCGATGTCCACCATGATCTTCTTTGCAGCGCGCGCGAAGTTCGTCGGCGCGTAGCCGGTGACGACGAGGTCGAGGCGCGCGCCGAGCGCGAGCAGCCAGTCGGAATTCTGCAGGGTGAAGTTCGCGCCCCGCGGCGCGAGCGGTCCGGGACGACCGACCATCAGCGGATGGTCGTCGGGCACCATGTCGTGCGCCGGCCACGTGGTCAGGACCGGAAGGCCGAGCCGCTCGATCAGCGCCCGCATCCCGGCGCGCGCGCCGCCAAGCCGGACGCCGTTGCCGATGAGAACGACGGGACGTTCGGCTGCGTTCAGTAGATCGATCGCCTTTCGGACATCCGCCGCAATTTCGTCCCGCGGCGCGAGCCCGGGGATCTCGTCCCGGCCAGGATCGAAGCCGCGGAGTGACGGCTCGTCGATTTGCGCGCCCTGCACATCCAGCGGGAGATCGAGCCAGACGGGACCCGGACGTCCTGTGCACGCGAGATGGACCGCCTTCTCGAGATGAAATCGAATGTCGGCCGGCTCCATGACCGTCACCGCGTATTTGGTGATCGGCTTCGCCATGGAGACGATGTCCACTTCCTGAACGCCCATCTGCCTGACGCCGGAATTGCCCTTGAGGTCAGTGCGCTTGGCCTGACCTGAAAGGACCAGCATGGGCGTCGAGTCCAGCCACGCTCCCGCGACGCCGGTCAGGGCGTTGGTGCCGCCGGGGCCGGCGGTGACCAAACAGACGCCGATACCGTTCGTGACTTTCGCGTACGACTCGGCGGCCATCGCGGCAGCCTGCTCATGCTGAACGCAGACGTACTCGATCTCCTTGCACGCGCCGAGCGAGTCGTTCAGGTGCATAGCGCCGCCGCCCGTGATCTCGAAGACGTGCCTGACGCCGAGCCCCGCGATGAACCGGAACACGTAATCGGAGAGCTTCACCATCACGGCTTGTCGCCACCGAGGGACGCGAGACTCGCGACGTCGACGAGATGGCCGTCCGCATCGAGCACGGGCATGACCTGCGTTCGGCCGGGCAGGCGTGCGCGAAGTTGCTCAGGCGACATGCCGGCTTCGCCGTGAACGAACTTCCGCGTCATCGCCTCGCTCACCTCATCGTGCAGGTTGAGCCCGCGCACGAACGCGTGTCGGATGTCGCCGTCGGTCACGACCCCGACGACGTGGCGGTTGATGTCGAGGATGAAGGCGATCCCCATCTTGTTGGTGTCGATGACGCGCAGCGCCGTGAAGATCGTGGCATCGTCCTGCACGGTGAGCGCGCGAAGGTCCGGACGCTCGCGGCGATCGCTCGGACGGCCCAGGACGAGGCTGGCCCACCGGATTTCGGTGAGCCGCTCGAGGGCCGTGCGGAACGCAAGGCCGCCCTCGTGATGCCCCATCCAGATTTCCGGAATGACCGTGGGGTGCGAGGCGAGGAGCACCGGAAGCAGCGCCACGAAGTTGACCGATCCGTCGCCAATCTGCAGTCCCTCACCGGACGTGCCGGCGCCGTCGGACATGTGCAGGTGGCGCACGTACGGCGCAATCGCCTCGGCGAAGTCGAACAGGCTCGCGCCGGTCCGCGCGCATTCGAGCGCGGCGTGCGACGTATCAAAACACAGTCGAAGCCCCGACTCCTTGCAGAGGTGCAGGGTGTTCTCGGCGTCGCAGATGATGTGGCCGAACCAGCGCCCGCCGAAATACCACGGGTAAGGCGGCAGGTTTTCGAGCAGCAGATCGACGCCGCTCGTGTCGAGGCGGCGCAAGGCCGCGAGCAGCCGGCTCGTGGCGGCGCCCACGTCATACCCGCCCGGCCGAGGCGACATCCCGCCCACGTGCATCACGATCTTCGGTCCGTTCGGGAACAGCGCGGGATCCCAATCGAAGAGCGGGGCGAGCGCGCGCGCGAGGTCGATCGTCTTCTGGATGCGCTCGACGGACAGGGAACGCTGGCTTTCGTCTGCGGCGCAGAGATCGATCAAGGTGTCGTGGCAATACTCCGGCGCGTGCACGACAAAGCCGAACGGCTTCCGCCCGCCCTGGTACGCCGATGCGCCCGCGTCCAGATCGCGATCGCTGACGTGGAATTCGACGAAGCGCATGCCGAGCCGTGCAAACGCCTGCTCGAGCGGCGCGAAATCGAGGAACCGCGCCACGATGCCCCACGGCGCCCCAATGTCGATCTCGGTCACGTCCCGCGCCGCCACCGCGTCGTCGATGTCCGAGTGCAGGAACATTTCATCACGCGCAACGCTCCTGGAGAGCCGGCGTCCGACGAGTTTGTCCAGGAACTGCGGCGAGAGCCCGAGTCCCGGGCTCTTGCTCGTCAGCATCGCGCGCGAAATCGGCGTGTGCGCGGGGATGTCAATCGCGGCGACCAGACTCTTCGCCAGGACGCGCCGGTTGAGCGTTTCGCCGCGCGTGATCCACCGGTGCGGAACGCCGAGCGACACTTCGACTTCACGGATCGCGCGTACCTGCTCGGCGAACTGCGCCGGCTCGAGACTCGCCTTGTGATCCGGCCCGCGCATCGTCCGATCGAGGGTGAGGTGGCGCTCGAGCAGCCGCGCGTCCATCGCAACCGCCGCGAGCGAGATCGCAATGCCGTTGTCGTGGCCGGAGTATCCCACCGGACGGCCGGACCATTCTCGCAACCGTTCCATGAAACGCAGGTTGATCTCTTCCGGCGCGGCAGGATATGTGCTCACGCAGTGAAAGAGCGCGTACTCGGCGTGGCACTCCTCCAGGAAGGCCAGCGTCCGTCGCACTTCCTCTTCCGTCGACATTCCCGTCGAGAGCAGCATCGGTTTGCCGGTCGCCGCGACGTACTCGATGAGCGGAAAATTCGTGAGGTCCGGCGATCCGATCTTGTATCCCGCGAGGTTGCAGGTTTCGAGAAAATCGACGCTCGCGCGATCCCACGGCGTGCACATTGCCGTAATCTCCCGCGATCGGCAGTAATCGAACAGCTCGCGGAACTCGTCGTCGCTCAACTCGAATTCGATCAGCAGCGGAACGATGTACTGCAGTCCCTGCTCGCCGTGCCTCGGCTGGTCGATGATCTCTTCCCGGTAGGTTTCCCTGAGTTTGCGCTTCTGGAACTTGACCGCGTCCGCGCCTGCGTCGACCGCCGCATCGACGAGCTGCTTCGCGATGTCGAGATCGCCGTTGTGATTGATGCCGACTTCGGCGATCACGTAGCATGGCTCCCCCGGACCGATGCGGCGGGACCCGACGTCGAGGACCCGTTCAGTCTTCAACATGGGCCGGTGTGAGACGCCTGCGGTGCCAATCCACGGTGCGCTTCAACGCCTCGTCGAGATCGACCGTCATCGCGACGCCGAGCTCCTCTCGGCCTCTTGCCGTGCACGGGACATAACGATCGGCCGCCGCCGCTTCCGCGGTGGCGGTCCGCGCCGTCCGCACTTCGGGTTCAGGCGCGAAGGTCCGCGCGACCGCACGCGCCACATCCGCGATCGTAAGCGCGGTTTCCGAACCGACGTTATACGGGCGCATGGACTGACCGCGCACCAGAATCGTCCATAGCCAGACCGCGAGATCCGCGGCATACAGGTAGGACCGGTACGGCGTGCCGTCACCACGAATGCAAATAGGCCCGCCCTGCAGGGCGTCGCGGATGAAATTGCCGACCGCGAAATGCGCATCGAGCGGCAGATACGGACCTACGAACGCGAAGCAACGCGCAATCGTCGGCTGCAGCTCGCCGTTGGCGTGCACCGCGCACAGCATCTCTGCCGCGCGCTTGGCTTCGGCGCCGGCAAGGTCCCTGTCGGACGGATCGGGCCCGCCGGCGTAGTCCTCTGGCACGTGTGTCAGCTCCGTCGGCTGTCTACCGTATACGGCGCCGGAGCTCGTCAGCAGGAATCGCTTCGCGCCGCAGTGGCGCGCAAACTCCAGCGCGTGACGCGTGCCGCCCGCAATCGTGTCGAACACCCGGACTCGATCCTCCTGGTTCTGCGGGCGGGCAGCGTCCACGGCCGCGTGAATGACATGCGAGAACGCCCCATTCGGGAACTCGAACGTCCGCACGTCGCCGTCGTGCACCGTCACGACGGGATGAGACGCAAGATGCGGGACCTTCTTCACGAAGGAGGAGGGATCCCTCGTCAACACGACCACCGAGGCGTTGAGCCGCAGGCGATCGTTCGCCCACAGCAACGTCTCCAGCAGCCAGCAGCCGAAGAATCCGGTGCCGCCGGTGATGAACACGCGCGCGTTCCGAAGGTCCTCCCACAAACCGCTGGCCTGCGAGAGGACGTGATCGAGATCGTTCGCGAGGGCGTTCGGCATGGCCCGCGCTACCACGTCTTCCACGGCGCGCGTCCCGCATCCCACAGCGATTCCAGATAGCGCAGGTCCCGCAGGGTATCCATGCACTGCCAGAACTCTTCGTGGCGGTAGGCAAACAGCTGCCCGTCGGCCGCGAGCGTTTCCATCGGCGCGTGTTCCCACATCACGTCCGACTGTATGTACTTCAGCGCCTCGGTCTGGACGACGAAAAAACCCCCGTTGATCCAGCCTTCGTGCAGCGTCGATTTTTCCTTGAAATGACGGATCCGATCGCCGTCGAACTCGAGCGCGCCGAAGCGCGCCGGCGGACGGACCGCCGTGAGCGTCACGAGCGCGCTGCGCGACCGGTGAAACGCGAGCAGCTCGTCGAGCCGCACGTTACCGACGCCGTCGCCGTAGGTGAGCATGAAGGTGCCGCCCCCGATCAACGGCTCGAGCTGCCGCAGACGTCCGCCGGTCAGGGTCGCCTCGCCAGTGTCGACGAGGTGCACCCGCCATGGCTCGACGTTGTTGTGGAGCGGCAGCACCGCCCCGTCCTTCAGCGAAATCGTCATGTCCTGGCCGACGGCGTGGTAATCCAGGAAGTAGCGCTTGATCTGATCGCCCTTGTGCCCGAGCGCCAGCACGAACTCGTTGAAGCCGTACCGCGAGTAGTGCTTCATGATGTGCCACAGGATTGGCCGGCCGCCGATTTCGACGAGCGGCTTCGGACGCACCTCCGTCTGCTCAGCGAGGCGCGTGCCGGCGCCCCCGCACAGGATGACGACCGGAATCCGTTCGTCAGCCACCGAAGTACCTCGTGTACCAGTCAACGGTCGCGCGCAGGCCCGCGTCGAACGTGAACGCGGGAGACCAGCCCAGGAGTGCTGTCGCCTTTCCGGCGTCCAGATACTGATCGCGAATCTCGTTCGACGCTTCGTTCCGCACGTCCGGCTTCATGGTCGATCCCATGACGCGCAGAATCCTGTCCACGAGCTCCAGCACCGTCATCCGATGTTCGTAGGAGAAGTTGAACACTTCGCCGGCGAGCGCGGGGGTCGCCGCCATCCGTTCCGCGAGCAGAAGATAGGCTCGCGCGCCGTCCTCCACGTACAGGTAATCGCGGGTGTAATGACCGTCGGATCGAACCACGGGGCGCTCGCCTCGCAGCACGGAACGAATCGTCCCGGGCACGATCCGGTTCCAGTTCAAGTCGCCGCCGCCAAAGAAGTTTCCACAGCGCGTCACGCACACCGGCAGTCCGTAGCTCTTCGCGTACATCTGCGCGAGCAGGTCCGCGCACGACTTGCTGACGTCGTACGGGTGCCGGCCCTGCACGGATGCATCTTCTTTGTACGGAAGAACTTCCTGCTCGCCATAGGCCTTGTCGGACGATGCGGTGACGATCTGGTGAACAGTGGGCGTCCGGCGACACGCCTCGAGAAGGGCCCACGTGCCGCGGATATTCGTATCGAGCGTCGACACGGGATTCCGGTTCGCTACGCCGACGATCGTCTGCGCGGCGAGATGGAAGACGGTCACGATTTCATACTCTCCGAGCGCGCGCTCCATCGTGCTCTGGCTACGCACATCGCCGCGAACGACCCGTATCCGCTCGAGCAATCCCGACGTCACGAGTTCGGACCGGGGGACCCAGTCGCGCACGAGCGCTACGACGTCTGCACCCGCGTCGAGCAGTTGCCGCACCATCGATGCGCCGACGAGCCCCGTCGCGCCCGTCACGAAGACAGGCCGGTCGCGCCAGAACGACGAGGGCGGCTGGCTATTCCCAGGCGTCAATGTGAATCGCCTCCGGTGAAATGTTGCGCGCGCGCAGGTCGTCGCCGATCGACTTCAACATCGAAGGTGGACCCGAGATGTAGTACGACATGTCGAACGGGCTGCGCAGCCGCGGCCAGACCGTCTCGACCGATACCCGGCCGACGAACGCCTCCAGTGCATGGCCTGGTTCGTTCTGCTCCACAAAGTACGAGACCTTGAAGGATGGCGATCGCCGCGCGCAACGCTCCACGACGTCGCGGTAGATCAACAGGCGTGTCGTTCGCGCGCCGTACGCGAGCGTCACGGTCTGACGCGCCGTATCGGGGAGATCCTCGAGAAACGCGGTGAACGCCGTCACTCCCGTCCCTCCCGCGAACAGCATGACGTCGGCCTCGTTGTCGATCACGAAGTCGCCGTACGGCATCTTGATCCAGACCTGGCGTCCCTCGACGAGATCGTGCTCCATGCGTGCCGTGAACCCGCCGTGCACGGCGTAGGTAATCCGCACGCGATCGCGCTCCGCCGGCGGACTCGCGATCGAGAACA
>Ga0137379_10001676_pt1 | contig 20389 bp, 14 predicted proteins | sample SagtaG_18_FD_104812 | JGI IMG/M metagenome (GOLD analysis project Ga0137379, IMG submission 104812) | Vadose zone soil microbial communities from Sagehorn Ranch, Mendocino, California, USA - Sage2_L_80_16 metaG | ecosystem: Environmental > Terrestrial > Soil > Vadose zone | place: USA...
CCAGGCCGCCCTGTGGCAGAACCCGAGGGCCAACCAGTACCACAACAACTACGAGGGTACGCAGCACACCGGCTACGCCTTCGGTACGCTGTTCAATCTCGACACGTCCATCACCAAACGATACGGTGCCTGGTCGAGCCTGCCGCAGTACGTGCAGGAGGCGCAGGTCGCCAACTACGAGAACACCCGGGCGCAGTTCGAGGCGTTCATCGACCACTCGACCAACCCGGCGGCGCCGTCGACCGGGACCATCTACTGGCAGCTCAACAAGGGCTGGCCGACGCTGCTGTGGTCGCTGTACAACAACGACGGCGACCAGGCCGGTGCGTACTTCGGCGCGCAGACAGCCAACCGGAGTCTGCACGCTCTCTACGCGCTCGACAACGGTACCGTGACGCTGGACAACCTCGGCGGGGCAAGCCAGGCCGGACTCACCGTCGAGTCGAAGGTCTACAACACCGCCGGCACCGTGCTGGACTACCGTACGTCCGGCAGCATCACGCTCACCTCGCAGCAGGTACTCAACAACGTGCTGGCGCCGGCCGTACCGACAACACCCAACACCGTGTACTTCGTCGAGCTGCTCCTGCGCCAGAACGGCGGTCTGGTGGACCGCAACGTCTACTGGCTGCCAACCACGCCGGACGTCGTCAACTGGAAGCGGACGCTGGGCAACCCGCAGGCGACGATGTCGTCGTACGCGAACCTCACCACCCTGCACAGCCTGCCGCAGGCGACGATCGGCGCAACCGCCACGACGGTGAACCAGGCCGGGCCCAACGGCGCCGACCGGCTCACCACCGTCACCGTCACCAACAACTCGACCACCCCGACCGTCGGCTTCTTCCTGCGCGCCGACATCCGGCGGGGTACGGCCGGCGGCACCGAGCTCGCCGGTGACAACGAGCTGCAGACCTCCCTCTGGAACGGAAACGACATCACGCTGTGGCCCGGCGAGTCGCAGACCATCACGGTCACGTGGCAGTCGGCCGATCTCCAGGGCGCCACCGCGGTCGTGAGCGTCTCCGGATGGAACACGCCGAAGATCGACATTCTAGGGGGCTGACCGGCATGGCGCGGCATATCGGTATCCGGCGGCTGCTCGTCGGCGCCACCCTGGCTGGAAAGGTCACCCCGGTGATCGACCGGACCTACCCGCTCAGCGACGTCCCGGCGGCCATCCGCTACCCGAGGAAGGACACGCCAGGGGCTAAGGACGTCATCACCGTGTGAGCCGAGCCGTCCGAGCCGGCGGCGCGGGACACCCGGCAGGCTGCTGCGGATCCGTAACCTGGGGTCGCTATCGTTCGCTCATGTTGAAACGCGGGTACATCCTGCCGCCGGAGCACCTCTATCCGCCGGACGAGTGGCGGATCGTCGAGACACGCTACTCGGACGAGTACGTGGCCCGCGCGGAAACGGTCTTCTCCCTCGGAAACGGGTTCCTCGGGGTGCGCGGCACCTTCGAGGAGGGGCGCCCGGCCGTGTTGCCGGGCACCTACGTCAACGGTTTCCACGAGACCTGGCCGATCGTCCACGCCGAAGAGGCGCACGCCCTGGCGCGGGTCGGCCAGACGCTGGTCAACGTACCGGACAGCACGATCTTCAAGCTGTACGTCGACGACGAGCCGCTGTTCCTCGCGACCGCCCGGGTGCGCGAGTACCGGCGGGTCCTCGACATGCGGGCCGGTACCCTGATCCGCGAGTTCGTCTGGGCGCTGGCCAGCGGGAAGCACGTCCGGGTCCGGTCGTGCCGGCTGGTCTCGTTCGAGCACCGCCATCTGCTCGCGATGACGTACGAAGTGACCATGCTCGACCACGCGGCACCGGTGGCGATCTCGTCGCTGGTGGTCAACCGCCAGGACACCCGGCCGGTGGACGAGATCCCCGAACGCCGGCCGAGCGACCCGCGGCTGGCCCGGGTACTCCCCGAGCGGGTGCTCACCGCCCAGGTGACCGAGCAGGCCGACAGCCGGATCCTGCTCGGCTACCGCACCACCAACAGCAGGATGACCCTCGCGGTGGGCGTCGACCACGTGATCGACACGGGCTGCCCCTATCAGGTCGAGGGCTCCGTCGAGCAGGACGGCGGCGAGATCCTGATCACCGCGGACGCCGCGCCGGGGGTACCGATCCGGATCACCAAGTTCGCGACCTACCAGGGTTCCCGGAGCATCCCGGCGGCGGAGCTGGTCGACCGCAGCCGCCGTACCCTCGACCGGGCGCTGCGGGCCGGCTTCGACACCCTGCTCCAGCAGCAGCGCCAGCAGCTCGGCCAGTTCTGGGACCGGGCCGACGTCCGGGTGGAGGGCCGGGTCGACCAGGTCCGTCGGCAGCAGGGCATCCGGTGGAACCTGTTCCAGGTGGCCCAGGCGTCCTGGCGGGCGGAGAACGCGGGCATCTCCGCCAAGGGGCTGACCGGGCACGCCTACGACGGGCACTACTTCTGGGACACCGAGATCTACGTGCTGCCGTTCCTGTCCTACACCCAGCCCAGGATCGCGGCCAACCTGCTGCGTCACCGGCACAGCATGCTGGACCGGGCCCGGGAACGGGCCGCGGTGATGAGCCAGAGGGGTGCCCTGTTCCCGTGGCGCACCCTCAGCGGTGAGGAGGCGTCGGCCAACTTCCAGGCCGGTACCGCGCAGTACCACATCAACGCGGACATCGCGTACGCGATCCGCCGGTACACCAACGTGCTGGGCGACCTGGACCTGATGTGCGAGGTGGGCGCGGAGATCCTGGTGGAAACCGCCCGGCTCTGGGAGGACCTCGGCTTCTACGGGGCGGACGGCAAGTTCCACATCCACGGGGTGACCGGGCCGGACGAGTACACGACGGTGGTCAACGACAACACGTACACCAACCTCATGGCCCGGCTCAACCTGAGCTACGCCGCCAGTACCGTCCGGCTGCTGCGCGAGGAGCGGCCGGACGCCTACACCGTCCTCGCGCACGAGGTCGGCCTGCGCCCCCACGAGGCGGACCTGTGGGAACGGGCGGCGGCCGCCATGCACGTGCCGTGGGACCCGGACAAGGGCATCCACCCGCAGGACGACACGTTCCTCAAGCGCGAGGTCTGGGACCTGGCGAACACGCCGCTGGAGAAGTTCCCGCTGCTGCTGCACTTCCACCCGCTGGTGATCTACCGGCACCAGGTGATCAAACAGGCCGACATCGTGCTGGCCATGTTCCTGCTCGGCAACGAGTTCTCGCGGGAACAGAAGCGGCGCAACTACGAGTACTACGACCCGCTGACCACCGGCGACTCGTCGCTGTCGGCGTGCGTGCAGAGCATCCTGGCCGCCGAGATCGGCAACGAGCGGCAGGCCCTCCAGTACTTCAACTACGCGCTGCTCATGGACCTTGCCGACATCGCCGGGAACACCTCCAACGGGGTGCACATCGCGTCGGCCGCCGGCGTGTGGTCGTCGCTGGTCTACGGCTTCGGCGGGGTACGCGACTTCGACGGGAACCTGTCCTTCGAGCCCGCCCTGCCCCGCCCGTGGAAATCGCTGTCGTTCTCGCTGCGGTTCTGCAAACGGCAGATCCGGGTACACCTCGGCCACGAGGCGGAGCACTACCTGGTCGACGAGGGCGAGCCACTGGAGATCACCGTCCGGGGTGAGCGGTACCTGCTGACCCCGGACACCCCGATCACGGTCCAGCCGGTCTCCCGCCCGCGCCACCACGAGGTCGTCACCGCCGTCGAAGGCTGAGCAGCGCCGTCCACGGCTGAGAAGCAGTGCGCAGGCAGCGGGGAAGCAGTGCGCAGGCAGCGGGAAGTTTCGCGGAAGGCCGCGGGAAGGAGCGATTTCTAGCTTGGTCTCCGTCGCCACCGACCGGTGACCTCGCCACGGAACTACCGTGGCGGCCGGACGGGGCGACCGGAGGAGATCACCATGACCACCAGCAGGACCCGCCCAGCGCTCAACGGCGTCGACACGCCGGCCCTGTTCGCGACGCTGGACGCCGTCAAGGCCAGCCCGGAGCTGGCGAAGTTCCAGTTCCGCGCCACCAACCGGTGGATCAGCGGGACGCACAACCGCAGCACGATCCGCGGCTTCTACGGGGCCCGCCTCGCCCGGATCGTGACGTACGGCGGCGACCTCGACACTGCTCGTGCGCTGCTGGCGGACCTGGAGCCGGACGGTGGCCGGCCGACCGCACGATCATGCTGGCGCGGGCCGCGCTCCTCTACTTCACCGGCGACCTCGACGCGGCCCGCGAAGTGTCGGATCGGGTCCGGCCCCTGATGGTCGAGAGCGACGCGGACCGGCAGGTGCTCGATCTCGTCGCGCTGCAGGGACTGGTCGCGCACAACCGCGGCGAGTGGTACCAGCAGTTGCGCTCCGAGCTGCGCCGGGCCCGGGAGGATCCGGCGCTGGCCTCGGCGGTCTTCGACTCCCACCTGTGCGTGGCCGAGTACCTGCTCTACGGGCCGATCCCGTACCCGGAGGTGATCGAGCTGGCCACCGCGCTGCGGGACACGGCCGCCCGTGCCGGCGCGATGCGGGCCGTCGCCTTCGCGACCGCGCTGATCGGCGAGGCGGCGCTGCTCGCGGACGATCTCGACCTGGCGGAGCGGCAACTGCGCGACTCGCTCGACCTGCACAGCGAGATCGGCGCCCCGGGGGGCGAGGCGCATGCGTTGCAGCGGTTGGCCGAGGTGTCGCTGGCCCGGGGCGACCGGGCGGGCGCGAGCCGCCTGCTCGACCGCGCGCTGCCGCTGGCGCGCTGGTCCAACAGGCCATGCACCTGATCCGGCGGGTCTACGGTACGATGATCATCGCGGCCGACGGGCCGGATGCCGCGCGGGCCGTCGTGGACCGGGCCCGCGCAACGGTTTCGCAGACCGGCAAATGCTTCTTCTGCGAGATCATGCTGGCCGTGCCGGCCGCGATCGCCTGTGCCGACGTGGGCGACGTGGAGGACGCGAAGATGTATCTCGCCGCCGCCGAGGACTCGGCCGAACTGTGGCAGGGCACCGCCTGGCAGGCGGCCATCCTCGAAGCGCGCGCTCATCTGGCCCGCGCGGAGGGTGACGAGGCACAGGCGGCGCGCCTGCTCGCCGACGCCGCCGCCATCTTCGAGGACGCCGGCCAACCGCGCGACGCCGCTCGCTGCCGCGCATGATCGCCCGACCGCGGCCGACCCCGACCGACCCGGCCCGGATGACGTAGGCCGGACTGCGTATCGCGGGGGATGTTCCGGCCACGGCGGCTTCCTAGCATCGTCTCCATAACGCGCATACGTGGAGGCGGCCCTATGTCCACGCCCAAGCCGCGCCGTGCCATCGCTGTCGTCTTCTTCGGCCTCGCCCTGGTGCTCTGGAGCGCGTTCGTGCGGATCGCGCCCAGCTTCGCCGACGTACCGGTCGACGAGGTGCACTACACCTTCGGTGGCCCGACGTCGGTCACGCTGGACTGGCGCGGTACGGCGCAGGACGTGCAGTACGGGCTGACCACGGCGTACAACTCCGCCGCGACCGGGGTGGCGCCGGCCTGGACCCCGATCTCCTCCCCCGGCCCGTTCTGGCAGGCGCAGATCACTGGGCTCGCCGCCAGTACCACCTACCACTACTCGATCGGCGGCGGCCCGGACCACACGTTCCACACCCCGCCCACCGGCGACTTCCGGTTCGACGCGATCGGCGACATCGGTGACACCACGCACTTCAGCCACCTCGCCGACACGTTCTCCGCGATCGCCAGCGACCAGCCGTCGTTCGTGCTGATGGACGGCGACCTAACCTACGCCAACGCCTCGAACGCCACCCAGGCCGTCGTGGACCAGCACTTCAACGACGTGATGGCGTTCGGTACCAGCGCCGCGTACCTGCCCGCGTGGGGCAACCACGAGTGGGAGAGCCCGGCGCTCGACGACCTGCGCAACTACAAGGGCCGGCTGCTGTTCCCCAACGCCGCGCAGTCGCCGGGCTCGCCGGCGGTCTCCGACGGCGGCAACGACTGGGGCTGGTTCGACGCGGGCGGCGTGCGGTTCATCGCCTACCCCGAGCCGTACACCTCGGCGACCTGGCCGGACTGGCAGGCGCACGCCAGCGACCTGATGGCCGCGGCGCAGACCGACCCGGGCGTGCACTACATCGTCACCTACGGGCACCGGCCGGCGTACTCCACCGGATTCCACCCTGGCGACGCGACCCTCGCCGGCATCCTCAACGGTCTGGGCACCACCTACAGCAAGTACGTCCTCAACATCAACGGCCACTCGCACGACTACGAGCGGTTCAAGCCGATCGACGGGGTGACCCACGTGACCGTCGGTACCCCGGCGTCGGAGGAGACCCCGTGGGGCAGCACGGATCCCAACACGGCGTTCCGGGCGTTCCACCTGGCCCACCTGCGGGTCGACGTGGACGCGGCCGGGATGCGGATCCAGGCCGTGTGCGACGACGCGGCCAGCCGGGACGACATCACGTGCGCGCCGGGCAGCGTCATCGACGAGTACACGATCGGTACCCCGCCGCCGGAGCCACCGGTGACCGCCTTTTACACCGACAAGACCAACGCGCAGTGCTCGGATCTTGGGCCGGGCAACGTGGCCACACCGTACTGCACCATCGCGAAGGGCACCTCGCGGCTGCTGCCCGGCCAGACGCTCTACGTCGGCAACGGCACGTACGCCGAGCAGGTGAGCCCACCCTCCGGTACCGCGACCGCGCCGGTGACGGTGACCGCGCTGGCCGGTACCAGCCCGACGGTCACCGGTACCGCGACCCAGACGCACGGCATCTACCTGGCCAACCGTAGCTACGTCACGGTGTCCGGGTTGACCGTAACCAGCGCGGTCAGCGACGGCGTCTACGTCACCGGCGGCACCAACGTGACGCTGTCCGGCCTGCGGGTCACCGGATCCGGGCAGCCGACCTCGACCGGCTACGCCAAGGGCTTCAAGGTGGTCGGTACCACGAACTCGACGATCAGCGGCAACACCGCCGACCACAACACCGACTCGGGCATCTACCTCGCCCAGGGCTCGACCGGCAACCTGATCGTCGGCAACACTACGTACAGCAACGCCCGCCAGTACACCCGCGCCGCGCCCGGCATCGACCTGCGCAGCGGTGGCAACACCGTACGCGGCAACCTCACCCACGACAACGAGGACTCCGGGATCCAGCTGTACACCGGCAGCGACGGCAGCCTGGTGGTGAACAACGTCAGCTACCGCAACGGCGACCACGGCATCGACGACTTCCAGGCCACCAACCAGCGCATCATCAGCAACTCCGTGTACCGCAACGCGACCGCCGGGATCAACCTGGAGGGCGGCTCCACCGGTGGCCTGGTGGAGAACAACATCAGCGTGGACAACGGCCTGGGAAGTCCCCGCACGGTGGGCGACATCCGGGTCGATTCGACCTCCCAGACCGGCACGGTCGTCAACGCCAACCTCGTGTACCTGCACGCGCCGGGCGCCTACTACGTCTGGGGTACCACCAACTACGGCTCGCTGTCGGCGTTCACCTCGGCCACCGGGCAGGAATCGCAGGGCCGGCAGGCCGACCCGCGCTGGGCCAGCCCGGACACCGGCGCGTTCACGCTGACCGCCGGCTCCCCGCCGATCGACTCCGCGGACTCCACCGTGTCCGGCGAGCAGCCGGCCGACATCGCCGGCACGGCCCGGTACGATGACCCGAGCGTGGCCAACGGGTTCAACGGGTACGACGACCGGGGCGCGTACGAGGCGCCGGCCGGTACCACCGACCGCAGCCCGGACGCGATGCTCCGGGTGACTCCGTCGTCGGGCACCAGCCCGCTGTCGGTCACCGCGGACGCGGGCCAGTCCACCGACACCGACGGTACCGGCATCGCCAGCTACGCGTTCGACTTCGGGGACGGCACCGGCGCGGGACCGCAGTCCGCGCCGACGGCCGGCCACACGTATCCGAACTCGGGCACCTACACCCTGGCCGTCTCGGTCACCGACACCGCCGGCCTGACCCTTACCACGGCGGTACAGGTGACCGTGGGCCTGGCCGGCAACCTGGTCACCAACTCGACCTTCGAGACCGACCTGTCCGGCTGGGCGCCGCTGGCGGGCTGCAACCTCACGAGGGTGGCCGCCGGCCACAACGAGGGCTGGGCAGCGGACCTGAACAACCCGCTCAGCAGCGCGCAGACGTGCACCCTCAACGACAGTCCGAACTGGGCATTGAAGAGTGTGGCCGGCACCTACACGGCGACCGCCTGGGTGAACACCCAGGCGGTCGGTGGGCAGATCAAGTTGCGCATCCGCGAATACAGCGGCACCACCCTGGTCGGCACCGGTACCGCGACAATCAACCCGACCGGCGACTGGCAGCAGATGACCCTGCAGTACCAGGTGGTGAGTCCCGGCTCGACGCTCGACCTGAACGTGTACGAGACCAACCAGCCGGGCGGCAGCGACCTGCTGATCGACGACGTGACCCTCAAGTCCGGCTGACCCCCGTTGTGCAGGCGTATGACCGGCGACGAAGTACCCGGTGTCGCGGCCCTTGACCAACAGGCCGCATACCAGCTCGTCGGCATTACCGGTTCGGTCAACGCGGATGCTCGGGAGGCAGCGTGATCACCGGTAGCCGGATGCTCAGCTCCATGGGCGTGTTCATCCTCGCTGCCGCGTCGCTTGTCGGTTGTTCCAGCCGCCACCCGGCAGCCAACACCCCGACCGCCGCACAGACCGCGACCCACCAAGCGGGGGGTGGCCTTTCCTCGTCGGCACCACGTGCGCCAAGCACGTCGACACCACGTGCGCCACACACGCTGCACTACGTCGCCAACACCGGCGCCGATGTGGGTCCGGTGGCCCAACTCGGCTACAAGCTGTTCGACACCGGACCCAACCCGGAGACAGCGGCCGCGCTGCCCGCCAACAGTCTGGCACTGGTCTGGCTGGGCAACCTTGACAACACCGATTGTGCGAAGCCCGGGTACGATTGGTCACAGTTCACCACGGCGGTAGACAGGCTTGCGGGCAATCCCAAGGTGTACGGCTACTACATCTCAGACGAGCCGCACCCGCGCACCTGCCCGAATGCCGTTGCTGACATTCGTATGCGGGCCGACTATATCCGTGCGCATGACCCGTCACACAAGTCGTTCATCGTCGTCGTCGACGGGTCCAATCAATGCGGGGGCACCTACGGCTGCGAATTCGATGCGCTGCGCCCGGCGAATACACACGTCGACCTCATCGGACTCGACCCGTACCCGTGCAACAACACAAGCCCGAAGTGTTCCTTCGACAAGATCGATGACACGGCACACCGGGCGGCGGCTAACGGCATCCCACGGTCGTCGGTGGTACCCGTATTCCAGACTTTCGGCCAGTCCTGCGCGGCCTCGAACTACTACCGGATGCCGAGCGCGGCGGATCTGCGGACGATGCTCGCGCATTGGACCGCGCTGGTACCCCATCCGGCCTTTGACTACACGTACACCTGGGGCCATCAGGGCCCCGCATGCCCTACGTTGGTCGACGCGCCCGACCTCCAGTCCGTCATGGCCGCGCACAACAGGTCGTAAGCCGGTCACGGCTCCTGCAAGCGACGTAGTGGGTACTCGTACCGTTGATTGGTTTGCACACCTCCCTTTGCGCCTACGGTCATCTGGAGAGTTGCCGGGGAGTCGGGAGGCAGCGCCAGTGAAACCCACGGACGAACGCCGCGGGCGCGTCGTGTTTTTCGGTGCCGTGCACGAGGCAATGCCAGCGCTGCAGGTGATCTTGCGGGCAGACGTCGAGCTCGTCGCAGTCGTAACGCCTCCCAGCGCTCGCGCCCGCACACTGTCCGGTTTCGTCGACCTGGAATCGGTGGCCGTCGAGAACCGCGTTCCCGTCGTACGGACTGCAGATGCCAACGATCCGCGCACGGTCGATCTCTTGTCGCGACTGGACCCGGATCTTTTTGTCGCGGTGGGCTGGACCCGCCTGCTCGGGGATGCGTTGCTCGCCATTCCTTGCCGGGGTTGCGTCGGCTTCCACGCGTCGCTGTTGCCGCGGCACCGCGGTCGGGCCCCCGTCAACTGGGCCATCCTGCGTGGTGAGACGCTCACGGGCAACACGATGCTCTTTCTGGCTCCCGGAGCCGACACCGGCGACATCGTCGACCAACGGCCAGTTGCGATCGGGCTTGAGGACACCTGCGCAACTGTCTACGCGCGCGTAGCGGAGGCCGGCGCGCAGATGCTTGCCGACCGCCTCCCCGCGCTGCTGGACGGCACCGCCCCACGCCGTCCACAGGACCATGACGGCGGCGACGTGCTTCCCCGGCGGACTCCGGACATGGGTATCACCGACTGGAACCGGCCAGCGCGTGAGATCCATGACTGGATCCGCGCACTGACCTCTCCCTACCCCGGAGCGTTCAGTACCATCTCAGGGCACACGGTGCGGCTGTGGCGCTCGCTACCCCCCGGACCCGCCGAACCCGCCGCTCCGCCCGGGACGCTGGTGGGCAGCGAAGCCGAGGCGGCGCGGATCGGTACGCTTGGCGGCAGCATCCTCGTCACCGACATCTCTGTCGACGACGGCTCGCCGGAGCCGGCGGCCGCGTTGTTCTCCCACTCCGGGATCAGGCCAGGGACGGCGTTCGACCCGGTCGACGCCGCTGTCGCCCGGTGGGCGCGCGGGCTCGGCCCCCGCGCCGATCTGGTCGGAGCACCGCGATGACCACCGTGGTCGTTGCCGCGCACCCCGACGACGAGATCCTCGGTGCCGGAGGAATCCTCGCCCGGCTCGTCCAGAGCGGTGAGGAGGTCCATGCGGTCATCATGGCCGACGGTGCCGGCAGCCGTTACCCAGCCGACATGGTCGATACCTTGCAGAAGTCCGCCCAGCGCGCGGCCGAGGTGGTCGGCTTCGCCAGCCTTAGCTTCGGTCTGTTTCCCGATCAACGCCTCGATGCCGAGCCGCTGGTGGAGCTGACGCAGTACATCGAGGCGAAGCTCGCGCCGCTGCGTCCGCGCGTAGTGCTCACGCACTTCCCTGGCGACGCCAACGCCGATCACGGAATCGTCGCGCGGGCGGCGTGGACGGCCTGCCGGCCCTATGCCGCACCTTGGGTGCACCGCTTCGCCGTCTTCGAGACGCCTTCGGCCACCGAGTGGGGCTGGCCCCAGTCCGGTAACGAACTGCAACCCAACCTCTTCGTAGGCATCACCGACACGCTCGAGGTGAAGCTCGCCGCTATGACGTGCTACGAGTCGGAGTTGCGAGATTACCCGCACCCGCGCTCGCTGCGCGCGCTCCGGGAGCGCGCTGCGTTCTGGGGTAGCCACGTCGGACTCACCTACGTCGAGCCGCTTCGAGTGTTGCGGGACGTCGAATGAGAGCCATACAACTGCATGGCGATCAGCTTCGGGTACCGACGGCGCGCACCGCCGGAGTGCGCACCGACACGCCGGGACGGCGCGCGTTCGACGTCGTTGTCGCGGTAGTCTCGATCATCCTGCTCGCACCGTTGTTCGGCTTGGTGGCGCTGGTTGTGTTGATAGACAGCGGCCGGCCGGTTCTCTATCGACAAGACCGGATCGGCCGCGGGGGACGTCCCATCCGCATCATCAAGTTCCGCAGCATGGTCGTCGGTGCGGACCGGTCGGGAGCGCTCGTGTCGGCACAGTCCGACGCTCGGGTCACGCGCGTCGGCGGTATCCTCCGCAGCAGTAAGCTCGACGAGCTTCCCCAGCTCGTCAACGTCCTGCGCGGTGACCTGACGTTGATCGGCCCGCGGGCCGAAGTGGCGCGGTACGTGACCGCCTACACGGACGAGGAGCTCAGCACCCTGGCGGTACGCCCAGGGCTCACCGGAGCCGGCGCGCTGCTGTTCATCCGCCAGGCTGCCGAGCTCGACAGCGCCACGGACGCCGAGGCCCGGTACGTCGGAACCTGCCTGCACGACAAGCTTGCGGCGGATCTGGACTACCTGCGGCGCCGCTCTCTGTGGCAGGACGTACGGATCATTACCCGTACGCTCGCCGCTCTGCTGTGACGATGGCCGGATAAGATGCGGCCGAGGCGGTGACCGGACCGAGGTTGTCCGCGGGGAACCGCTGGAACAACCCGGCCGCTACTGGAAGGTGACACACGCCGCGAGCCACGAACCCGACGCGGTACCGGATGCGTTGAAGGTGCCTACCGTGCTCGATATCTGGTCGGCCCGGCCGAGGTAGTTCGTGCCCACCGCGTACGACGTCAGGGCGGTCCAGCCGGACGCCCACGCGGGCGTGGTACCGGCGACCACACCGACGGCGCCGAAGACGAACTCCTGTGCCGAGGCGGTCACGCCGGTGCTGCCGGACGCAAACACGCTGCCGGTGCCGCTGGCCCCGGCATGCCGATCGAGCGTGGTCACCCCGGACAACTCGTCACCGACGATGCGGTAGGTGGCCGAACTCGGGAAGCTGACCGCGATACGGTTGTTGGGCACCAGCGCGGTGCGCACGAGACCGTACAGCACTACCAACCGGTTCCCGCTGCCGTCGGCCACGTCCTGCGCGACCGCGTAGGTGTTGCCGGCGTCGTCGGTCCCGGCGACCGTGCCCGTCGCACCTGTTCCTGTCAGCTCGACGGAGAGCACGGCGAGGTCGCCGACCGCCACGCCCTGCGCCCGCCACAGTGTAATGGAGCCCGAGGTGTGCAGGGTGGTCGAGTAGTTGGTCGCGATCTGCGAGACGTACGCCGGGTTTCCGCCGCCGCTCGGCGCCGATACACTGACGGCCTGCTGGGCGGTGCCGGACAGGCCGGCCATGTCGGTCACCGTGACGGTCACCGTGAAGCTGCCCGCCGCCGCATACGTGTGCGTCGCCGTCGGGCTCGCCTGCGGACCCGCACCGGTACCGTCGCCGAAGGCGAAGCTGAACGTCAGCGACTGCCCCTGCGGGTCGGTCGAGCCCGACGCGTCGGCGGTGACCGCGAGCGGCGCGGTACCGCTCGACGGGCTGACCGTAAGCACGGCTGTCGGCGGCTGCGGTCCGCCGCCGCCCGGCGACACGGTCACCGTCTGTTGCGCGGTCGCGGAGAGCCCGGCCGTGTCAGTCACCGTGACCGTCACCGTGAAGCTGCCGGCCGCCGCATACGTGTGCGTGGCCGTCGAATTCGGCTGCGGTCCGGCGCCGGTACCGTCGCCGAAGGCGAAGCTGTACATCAGCGCCTGCCCCTGCGGGTCGGTCGAACCCGACGCGTCCGCGGTCACCGCCAACGGCGCGGTACCGCTGCCCGGGCTGACCGACAGCGCGGCGGTCGGCGGCAGCGGACCACCACCACCACCACCGCCGGTACCGCCGCCGAACTCGTACGCGCCGCGGTCGTCGTAGGTGCGCGGACCGATCCCGGTGTCCGCGACGGTGGTGTCGTCCAGCCGGGTGGCGCCGGTGACGTCGGTGGCCGGCTCGGCCGGGGCGCCGGAGTCGGCCGAGTCGATCGCCGGCGAGCCCTCCGTCAGCCGCAGGTCGAACCCGGCCATGCTGGCGAACAGCGGGTCGGCCTGCCGGCCCAGTTGCTCCTGCCCGGTCGCCGCCTGCATCGCGGCCAGCGAGGAGTACGGGGACCCGAAGACGTACAGCGTTCCCGGCACGGTCAGGTACACCAGGTTCGCGTTCACCGTCGTACTCGACGGCGCGGAGTCCCAGATCCCGATGTTGCCGGCGCGGCGCTTGCAGGCGTTGGTGTACCCGGTGATCGGCGTCGGGTTGACCACGAAGACCGCGTTGTCCACGGAGATGTTGTTCTCCACCAGGTAGTTGCCCGATGTGCCCTCGACGTTGATCCCGGTTGTGCAGTTGCGGTAGATGGTGTTGCCGATCAGCCGGCCGCCGGTCACGTTGAGGTCGTCGATGCCGTGGTCGCCGTTGTTGTACGAGACGTTGAGCGTGGCCAGGTTGTCGTTGCCGCCGGTGTAGAACTGCAGCCCGGAGTCCTCGTTGTCGTGCAGCCGGTTGCCGATGATGATGTTGTCCGGCCCGATCACGTTGATCCCGTTGGCGTTGCGCTGGTACTGATTGGCGTTGAAGCTCGATTCGTTGTAGCTGACCGTCGTCGTGGTCGTGCCGGACTTCAGGTAGATGCCGGTATCGCTGTTGTGGTTGGTGTTGTTGCCGGTGACCGTCGAGGCGCTGGTGTTGCTGAGGAGGATCCCGGCCGCGATCTGCCCGCTGACCGGCTGCCCGGCGTAGGTCACCGTGTTGCCGGCGACGACGACGTTGCTCGACCCGCTGACGTAGATCCCGTACGACGAGGTACGGGTGACGGAGAACCCGTTGATCGTCACGTACTGCCTGCCGGACACCAGGAACCCGTTCGCACCCCCGGTCGCGGTCACTGTGGCGCCCGGGGCGGCCTGGAACACGATCGGCGCACCGGCGAGACCGGACCGCGCGACGGTCACCTTCTCCGGGTACGTCCCGGCGGCGACCAGTACGGTCTGCCCGGCGGTGGCCACCGCGGCCGCCTTGCCGATCGTGCAGTACGGCTGCGCCTGGCTGTTCGGACCGGCGTCCGAGCAGTTCGCTCCGCCGACGTAGAGGGTCGAACCATCGGCGAAGGCCGCGGCGGGTGCGAACGCCGCGGCGAGCAGGACGGCACCGGCCAGGGCGGCGCCAACGGTGAATGACCGGGCCATACGGAGATCGTCTCCCGGGGTCGTACCCGGTACTCCCTGCAAATGACGTAGACACCTCTCGCACCGGGCCATCTCCTTCATCTGCATGATGCGCCCCGGCCGGAGCGGGGGGATCCTGCCGACCGTGGGGGACGTGTCCATCCTTGTCGTCGACGACCACGCGGTCTTCGCCGAGGCCGTCCAGGCCTGGCTGGCCCGCGAGGCGGACTTCCGGCCGATCTGGACCGCCGCCACCGCCGCCGACGCCTGTGCCCTCATCGACCGGTACCGGCCCGGGGTGGTCGTGCTCGACCTCGGCCTCGGCGACGGCAGCGGGTTGGACGTGCTGGAGTACGCGCGCACCCGGTCGCCGGACACCCGGGTCCTGATGCTGACCGCGGCCAGTTCGACCGACTCGGTGATCGCCGCGCTCCGGCAGGGCGCGCGGGCCTGGCTGCCCAAGACCGTCAACGCCGATCACCTGGTGGAGGTGATCCGCCGGGTGGTCCGGGGTGAGGCGTGGCTGGCGCCGGACCTGCTCGGCCGGGTACTCACCGAGCTGGTCGCGCAGCCGGCCGCACCGCCACCGGATCCGCTGGCCAGCCTGACCCTGCGCGAACACGAGGTGTTGCAGTGCCTCGTGGACGGGCTCAGCCGCGCCGAGATCGCGGCCCGGCTGCACGTGTCGGCGAACACCGTGCGTACGCACACCCAGAACCTGCTCGCCAAGCTCGGCGTGCACTCAACGCTGGCATCCGTCGCGCTGGCCATGCGGCACGGACTGCGTTCATCAGACACGTGAGGACGGGTGGCCGGCATCCCGCATATTGCGTAGTGCCGCCTGGTCCTATCACGCGATTCCCTCGTCCCCCCGGATGCCTAGCGTCGGCAAGGTCTGGGGGTGTTTCGCGTGGACGTCACCGAGGTCGCTCGACTACTCCGCCGCTATGGACTGGTCCTGGCCCTGGCGATCGCGATTCCCGCGGTCGCGCTCGCGGTGTACGTCCGTCACCAGCCGGCCACCTACACCGCGCACGCGCGCATCGTAGCCGCGGAGACGACGCCCCGCGCCCAGGCGGAGGCCAACGCCGTGGTCAGCCAGGTCCTCGCGCTGGCGACCAGCCGGGACGTGATCGCGCAGGCGCTGGACGCGGCGCACCTGAACCTGGACCCGGACAAGGTGGCCAAGGCCGTCAAGGCCACCGGGCTCGGTAGCTCCGCACTGGTAGACCTGGCGTACACCGACCCGCGCGCGCAAACCGCGCAGCAGGTGACCAAGGCACTGGCCACCGCCGTCGTGGTCCGGCTCGATGCGGTCCGCATCGGCGGGCTCCCGGAGGTCCTGGCCGACGTCGACAAGCAGCTCACCGACCTGGCCACCAAACGCGCCCCGATCGCCGCCGACGCGCAGGCGAACCCCAAGGATCCGGTGGCGCAGAACCGGTTGGCCGGAATCGACCGGCTCATCAGTGACCTGTCCGGGGACCGCAACCGGTTGTCGGAGGAGGCGGCGGCGGCCGGGCACTCCACCATCGTCGCCAACCCGCTGTTGCCGACGAAGGCGGACCCGCGCGGCCTCGGCGCCAAGGTCGGCGTCGCGGGACTGGCCGGGTTGCTGATCGGGCTGCTCCTGATCGGGCTCAACGAGACCATGCGGCCGGCGGTCTCCGGTGCCGTCCGGGTGGCCCGGCTGCTGGACGTACCGGTGCTCGGCGCGGTCGCCTCCGATCCGGCCATCCTCGCGGACATCGGCCGCCGGATCCGGCTGGCCGCCCGGCGGGCCGGGGTGTCCACGGTTGTGCTCTCCCGGGCCAGCCGCGCCGCCCTGCCGCCCGAACTGGTCGACCGGATCGAGAGCGCCGCGCTGCGCCCAGAGGCGGTACCGGCCCGGGTGGCAATCCTTCCCGGCGGCCTCGACGACACCGCCGTGCTGAACGCTCCGTGGACGGCCAACGGCCGGCGCGGCGAGCCGGTACCGGACCTGGCCCTGGACCAGGGCGAGGCGGCCACCGGCAGCCCGGTGGCGCTGCTCCCCGCGACCGACAGCGCCACCCGAACGGTACGGCTGCGGCGGGTCTTCGTCCTGGAGGAGTTGGACCCGAACGCCGAGTCCGAGTCGATCGGCCTGGTGGTCCTCGCCTCGGCCAGTACCCGGGTGCGCGAGGTGGACCGGGTACGCGACCTGATGACCGCGGCGGGCTGGCCGTTGCTCGGCGTCCTTGGCGATCCCGGCGGGCGGCGGGGAGGCCGGCGATGAGCGCGACCACCGCGGCGATGAGCGCGACCTCTGCGGTGAGCCCCGCGGTCCCGTTCACGGTACCGCCGTTCGCCCCCGACGCCGGCCCGGCCGTGCAGCGGGTACTGCGTTCCGGCTGGGTCACCACCGGCCCCGAGTGCGCCGCGTTCGAGGCCGAGCTGTCCGCGTACCTCGACCAGCCGCACGTCGTCACGGTGGCCTCCGGTACCCAGGCGCTGGAGCTGAGCCTACGGGCCCTGCGCCTCGACCCCGGTGCCCCGGTGCTCACCCCGAGCCTGACGTTCTGCGGGGCGGTCGGCGCGATCGTGCACGCCGGGTACCGGCCGGTGCTCGTCGACGTCGACGAGACGACGCTGACCCCGAGCACCGAGACGGCAGCGGCCGCGGCGGCGCGGGCCGGGCGCCCCGCCGCGATGGTCGGCTGCGACCTCGGCGGGTACCCGGTCGACCATCGGGCGCTCGCCGACGCGGCCGGCCTGCCGTACCGGCGGGTCGTGGTGGACGCCGCGCACGGGCCCGGCGGCGACGTCGGCCGGGGCGCGTTCTTCGCCACCTGCCTGAGCTTCTACGCGACCAAGAACCTGCCGATCGGCGAGGGCGGCGCGGTCGCCACCGACGACGGGGACCTCGCCGACTGGCTGCGCAGCGCGCGCCTGCACGGCATGACCCGGGACGCCTGGCGGCGGTACCTGCCCGGCGGCTCGTGGCGCTACGAGGTGGCGGAGATCGGCTACAAGGCGAACCTGACCGACCTGCAGGCCGCGATCGGGCGGGCCCAGCTCGCCGCGCTGCCGGGCTGGCAGGCGCGCCGGGCCGAGCTGGTCGCCCGCTACGACGCCGGATGGCGCGACGCCGGGCTGGCCGAGGTGGTGCGGGTACCCCGGCGGCACCCGGGCCACGCCTTTCACCTGTACCAGATCCTGGTACCGCGCCGGGACGAGATCTCGGCCGCGCTGGCCGACGCCGGCATCGGTACCTCGGTGCACTTCATCCCCGTCCACCGGCTGCACGGGTACCGGCGGGTCCTGGCACCCGGCGAGCCCGGCACGGTACCGGTCACCGACCGGGTGGCCGACCAACTCCTGTCCCTGCCGCTGTATCCCGGCCTTTCCGATGCGGCGGTCGACCTCGTTGTCGAGCGGCTCGCCGGGCTGCTCGCGCCCTGACGAAACCTCGCGCTGACCAAACCCTGGAGGCGAACGTGCTGACCTGGAGGCACAAGAACGGTGGATCGGCGGCCCTGCCCACCCTGGTGCTCGGTGCGGGTCATGCTGGGCAGGCGGTGGTGCGGGCGTTGCGGGAGACGCCCGCGTACGGGCTGAACCCGATCGGCTTCCTCGACGACAACCCGCGCCTGCGCCGGGTACGCGGCTTGCGCGTGCTCGGCCGGCTGGACGAGCTGCCCGAGGTCGCCCGCGCGATGGGTGCCCGCGCGGCGCTGGTCGCCATCCCGTCGTTGCCGCCCGGGCGGATCGCCGAGCAGATCGAGCGGGCCGCCTCGGCCGGCCTGCTGGTCCGGCACCTGCCCTCGTTCCTCGCCGCGGTTGAGCGCGACCTGCGCGTGTCCGACCTGCGCTCGGTACGGGTGGACGAGCTACTCGGCCGGGACGAGGTACACCTGGCCTCAGCGCGGGCCCGCAGCCTGGTGCGCGGCCGGCGGGTCCTGGTGACCGGGGCCGGCGGGTCGATCGGCTCGGAGCTGTGCCGGCAGATCCGCCGGTACGACCCGGCCGCGCTGTACCTGCTCGACCACGACGAGTCCAACCTGCACAGCCTGCACCTGGAGATCACCGGATCCGGGCTGCTCGACTCCGACGAGATCATCATCGCCGACATCCGGGACCGCCGGCGGCTGGCGCAGGTCTTCGCGGAGACCCGGCCGGAGCTGGTCTTCCACGCCGCCGCGCACAAGCACCTCCCGCTGCTGGAGCGTCACCCGTGCGAGGGCGTGAAGAGCAACGTGCTCGGTACCCACCACCTGGTCGACCTGTCCGTCCAGTACGGCGTCGAGCGGTTCGTACTCATCTCGACCGACAAGGCCGCCGACCCGACCTCGGTACTCGGCGCCACGAAGCGCCTCGCCGAGCTGGTCGTCCAGCGGGCCGCGGGCGGCCCGACGTGCATGGCCTCGGTGCGCTTCGGCAACGTCCTCGGCTCGCGCGGCTCGCTGCTGTCGGTACTCGCCGCGCAGGTGGCCCGGGAACAGGCGATCACCATCACCCACCCGGACGTGACCCGGTTCTTCATGACCATCGAGGAGGCGGTCGGCCTGGTCCTCGAGGCGGCCGCGATGGCGGAGTACGCCGAGACCTTCGTCCTGGACATGGGCGACCCGGTACCGATCGTCGACCTGGTGCACAAGTACGCCGCGGCGGTCCATCTGCCCGAGGTCACCATCCGGTTCACCGGGCTGCGCCCGGGCGAGAAGCTCACCGAGAAGATCTTCTCGGACTCGGAGATCCGCCTGCCCACCGCGCACCCCAAGGTATGGGCCACCCGGACCGACGAGGTACCGGTCGACCTGCCGGACCTGCTCGACGAGCTCTACGTCACCGCCGAGGACAACGACGCGACCGCGACGCTCGCGCTGCTGGAGAAGATGCTCCCGGAGTACCGGCCGGCCCGCCGGCCGCAGACCCCGGCCAGCGTCGGCGCCCCGTACCCGGACGGGTTCTAGGCCATGTGGTTGCGCTCCGGGGGCGAGGTCGTCGCCGTGGACAGCGAGCTGGCCTGGGTGGACCGGCTGGTGGCGCGCGCCACCGGAGGGTCGGCACCCACACCGGAGGGGCCGGCGCCGACCGTCCGGGTCCGGGTCGAGGCGGACACGACCGCCTTCGACCGCACCGGGCTCCGGCTGATCACGCGGGGCGGGTACGGCGGTGGGCGGCGCGCCGTCCTGCACAACGCCGGCGGTTCCGGCTTCGACCTCATGGTGCTCGCCGGCGACCCGCTGACGGTGACCGCCCGGTACCTGCCGAGCCATCCGGTACGGGCGGCCAACCGGCTGCTGGCCCAGCGGTTCGGCCTGCTCGCCGGCCAGGTGCTGGTGCACTACCCGGTGCTGTGGCGGGCCGGCTGGCGGGATCGGGTACCGCTGCACGCCTGCGTCCTGCGCACCGGTGCGGGTACCCCGCTGTTGGCCGGGCCGGGTGGGGTCGGCAAGTCCACGGTCCTCGCCGGCGCGCTCGCCACCGGGGCGGCGGCCATCTCGGACAACCTGTGCTGCGCGGACACCCGGTCCTGCTTCGGCATCGCCGAGCCGGTGCGCACTGATACCCCGGCCGCCCGGGGCACCCGTACCTCTCATGGCCGGGTGGAGCGGCCGCTGGCCGGGCGGGTGGACGAGCTGTGCCCGGACCGGTTGGTGGTACTGGAACGCGGGCCGCGCACCGAGATCACCCCGATCGAACCCGAAGAGGCGGCGCGGGTCCTGGTCGCCGGCACGTACGCCGCCGGCGAGCTGCGCCGGTACTGGGCCTTCGCGGCCACCCTCGCGCTCGCCACCGGGCACGGGCCGGCGCACCCGCCGA
>Ga0137379_10001677_pt1 | contig 20387 bp, 19 predicted proteins | sample SagtaG_18_FD_104812 | JGI IMG/M metagenome (GOLD analysis project Ga0137379, IMG submission 104812) | Vadose zone soil microbial communities from Sagehorn Ranch, Mendocino, California, USA - Sage2_L_80_16 metaG | ecosystem: Environmental > Terrestrial > Soil > Vadose zone | place: USA...
ACCGCCCTCGCTGGGGCTGCGCCACGCGGCGCTCCGCGTCCGCGACCTCGCGGCCGCCGAGGACTTCTTCGTGCGGGTGCTCGGCTACGAGGTGGGCTGGCGCCCGGATCCCGAGAACGTCTACCTGCGCCGCGCCGGCGACGACGTCGCGCTCCACCGCGACGTGGATCGCGCCGCGGGGGAGGGCCCGGGGATGCTCGACCACCTCGGGCTCTTCGTCGCCCGCGCCGAGGAGGTGGACGCCTGGGAGCGCCACCTCGACGCGTGCGGCGCGCGGATCCTGAAGCGCCCGCGCACGCACCGCGACGGGGCGCGATCGCTCTACGTCGCGGGGCCCGAGGGGCTCGTCGTCCAGGTGCTGCACCACCCGGCGGCGACGGGCGGGTGACGGAAGGGTCGACTCCGGGTCGAGGTCGCGTTCTCGGTCAGCTCTTGTGGCACGTCCGGCACATCGCGTTCCTCGACCGGTCCCCCGCGTCGTGCTTGTCGAGGAACTTCTTCGGGTGCGGGTTCCCGCCGGTGCCGCCCGTCGCGTGGCAGCCGACGCAGGTCTGCTGCGCGCCCTGCTGGTCGTGGCACGCGGCGCAGGAGGAGATGTCGCGGCGCGCGTCGTTCTTGTGTCCACCGGCGACGAACGCCGCCGTGTGCGAGAGCGGACGCACCAGCGTGCCCGTGACGGCGCTCGCCGAGAACCCGTTTGCCGTGTGGCAGGCGTCGCAGAACCCGGACCCGTGGCAGCGGCGGCAGGACGACGGGCTCGCCTGCGCCTCGACCGTGTGCCGCCCGACGTAGTTGCCGCGGTGGACGAACGAGCGATCCACGCGCTCGGGGAACTGCACCTCGATGCGCGTCGCCGCGGTCGCGGGCGAGTGGCAGGCCGTGCAGTAGGTCTGGTCGTGGCACTGCGCGCAGCTCTCCGCGGAGGGCTTCGCGAGCTGGCCGTGCGCGTTCAGCCACTGGCCCTCGTGGCGGAACGCGGTCTCCGGCTTGAAGGCCTTGAGGTCGGTGTGGCACGGCGTGCACCGGGCCTCGGCGAACTCGCGCTGGTGGTAGTGGCAGGCGGTGCAGGCCGCCATCGGCGGCGCGGCCGCGACGAGGTCGCCCTGCTCCGGCAGCTTCTGGTGGCAGGACCGGCAGTCCTTCACGAGCTTCAGGTGGTCGGCGTGCGAGAAGGTGAGCCGGTGGTCGCGCGCGGGGCGCGAGGGGACGGCCTTCGGGTCCTTGTCGTGGCAGTCCGAGCAGGGCTTCTGCCGGGAAGCGCCCGACGGGACCCCGACGTGCCGGACGGCCGGGTCGAGCTTCTTCGCGCTCGCCACGTCGTGGCAGGCGGCGCACGCGACGCCGGCGTCCACGTGGACCGAGTGCGGGAAGGCGTAGGCCGGCTGCTTCGACGGGTCGGCCTCCGTCACCGGCTTGTATCCGCACGCCGCGAGCGCGGCGACGAGGACGAGGGCGCCGTTCCGGGCGTTCATCACAGCACCTCCGACTTCCGGTAGGTCGCTCCGTAGACGAGCTTCGCCATGGCCTCGAACGTCTGCTCCATGTAGGGGGTGACGCCGGCCTGTCCGGTGACGACCGCGGACAGCCCGCGCAGGAGCTCGTACCCGAGCGAGAGCGAGCCCGTGACCGCTGCGTCCTGGTTGTTCACCTTCTCCCGGAAGAAGTGGGCGAGGACGTCCGCCGTGACGAACGCGCGTCCGAGCTCGCGGCGGCCGAAGAGCCGCCCGCCGGCGTACCCGTTCTCGAACGCCTGGAGGAAGAAGCCCTCGACGCCCGCGAGCGTCGGCCCACGCTGCCACTCGGCGCGCGCGCTCCCTTCCTGTCCGACGTACTTCTTCGCGCCCTCGGTCGCGCCCGGCTCGAGCTGCAAGTGATAGGAGGCCGCGAGCGTGAGGCCGCGGAGGGCGCGCCAGCTGACGCCGCCGCCGAAGATCTGCCGCTCCTCCGCCGAGAACACCGACAGGATCGAGTTGCGCGCGAGGAGCAGGTCCGGCGCGACGAAGCGGTAGTCCGCCTCGACGAGGACCGAGCGGGTCACCGAGAAGGCCGCCCGGCCGACGACCTCCGCGAGCCGCTCGTCCCAGAGGCTGTAGGCGCCCGACCCGGTGAGGACGAGCGGGTCCCAGAGCTTCAGCCGCGCGTCCGCGCCGACCTCCTGCCGGACCGGGTTCCCCGCATCCGAGACGAGGGCCACCGACGCGCCGAGGTCGACGCCCCGACCCGCGCCGCCGGGGAGCGCGAGCGACCAGCCCACCCGACCACCCGTGGCAAAGTCGCCGCCGGTCGCGTTCCAGGAGAGGACGCCCGTGCGCGTCGTGAAGCGCTGCGACACCGGCGAGCCGACGAAGCCCGAGAGCCGGAAGCCCGCGGGGAGGACCAGGACCGCCTCGCCGCCGTCGATCTGCAACATCCGCGCGGTCCCCGCCGCGATCTCGGTGCGCCCGACGCGGAGCGTGAGCCGGCGGTCGAGGAGCCGACCCTGCGCGTAGGCGGTGGAGAGCTCCGCGTTGAGGTTCGAGGGGGTGCCCGCGTCCCAGCGGCGGTCCTGGATGTCCCAGGCGCCCCAGGTCCGGACCACGAAGGTGAGGTCGTCGATGCCGCCGCCGCGCAGGTCGCGCGCGGTGAGCGAGAGGATCTCGTAGGCGGTCGCGGTGCTCGCGAGCTCGAACGGCTGCTCCGGGACGCCGCCGCGCGTCTGCTGTTGCAGATTCAGGAGCGTGGTCGAGTCGACGTCGATCGTCCCCGCGGCCGCGAACCGCGGCGTGAGGGCCGCCAACGTCCCAACAGCGAGCAGTGTGTGAGCGCGCATCCCGCCTCCGGTGCGCGAACATCGCATTCCAACGCCGTCGCCGACTTGACCACGATCAGGAACAGGGCGGGAACGTCCCGTCCGGACTATCATCCCCGAGATGCGACGCGCTGCACTCGCTGCCACGCTCGCCGCCGCGCTCGTTTCCTGCGCGGGACCGCGCGCCTCGTTGCAGACCTCGCCTCTGCTGGGACGCTCCGTTTCCCTCGAGGCGAATCGCCTCGACGGGCGCGAGGAGCGGGTCCCCGCGCCCCGCGCGCAGGCGACCGTGGTCGACTTCTGGGCGACCTGGTGCGAGCCCTGCCGGGATCAGCTGCCGATGCTCGATCGGCTCCACGGGGAGCTCCGCGAGCGGCGCGTCGACGTGGTCGCGATCTCGTTCGACGAGGACCGCGCCGCGCTGGAGGAGTTCCTCGCTCGGATCCCGGTCGGCTTCCCGGTGCTCTGGGACAAGGGCGGGGCGGCGCTCGCGGTGAAGATGGAGATCACGCGGCTGCCCACGACCGTCCTGCTCGATCGCGAGGGGGTCGTGCGCGCGGTCCACCTCGGATTCGACCGGGGCGACGCCGACGCGCTCGAGCGCGACATCCGCCGGGTGCTCGACCAGCAGGATCAGGCGGACGCGTCCGCGCTGCGGTAGGCGAACCGGACGCGGTCGCGCTCCCGCTCCACCTCGCCCGCGTCGATCGGCGTCTCGCGGAGCCACGACACCATCTCGTCCGCCTCCCACGCGTAGGGCGCGCCGTCCATCGCGACCCGCCCCTCGTCGACCGCCTTCGTCGCCTCGATGAGCGGGACGTCCGCGAGGTCGCGGACGAGCGCCTCGAAGCGCCCCTGTCGCTCGGGGTCCACGAACTGGAAGGCGTGACGGGCGGCGTAGGCGGTGTGGAAGTGGGCCGGCCTGAAGACCACCGCGCCGAGGCCGAGGCGCGCCGCCATGATCGCGAGCACGGTCCCGACCTCGCGCGCGAGCCCGAGTCCGGGGACCTCCTGCCCGGGCAGGCGCGGGCGGCGCTCGCTGAACCGCGCGCGCGGGTTCCGGAGGGACAGCCAGTGCACGTAGAGCGCCTCGACGCCGGCAACGCGGCGCCGCTCGAGCACGACCTCGATGAGCAGGTGCTCGACGCCACCGGACTGCCCGAGGATGCGGAGCCGCTCGCCCTCGCCGGCCGCGTCGAACGCGGCGCGGAGCTGCCGGAAGCCGAGCCGCTCGAGGTGATCGAAGAGCCCGTAGCGATGGAGCGCCTGCTCGACCCCGGAGGCCGTGTAGTACCCGAGCAGCTGGCGCGGGCGGCGCGGGCGCATCCCGAGCTCCTCCTCGAGCTCTTCCGAGGTGAGCTCGCCCGACTCGGTGAGGTCGGTGGGCGAGAGCTCCCGCGACACGTCCGCGAAGCGCGCGGCGACCGGGTCGTAGCCGGGCGGGATCGGCCGGCGCGAGCCCTCCGCGACGGCCACCCCCGTGCCGGCGAGCACGCGCCAGGCGGGGCGGGAATAGCCGCCGGCGGGGAGCCAGACGGTGGGGACCCACTCCAACTCGGCCGCGACGAGGAGGTCGCGATCGCGCGCGCCCTCGAGCGAGAGCGCGAGCTTCCCGAAGCGGTCGCCGGCGAGCACGTCGCCGCCCGCCAGCACGAAGGCGAGCCTCGGGCGCGGCATGCGCTCGAGCAGCGCGCCGAGCGCGTCGAGGTAGGCGGCGTCGCCGGTCCCCTCGGGCAGGACGGTCTCGTCCACCCGGTCGAGCGGCCCCCAGTCCGAGCCGGACAGCGAGCCGATCCAGACGCGCTCGTCGCGGGCGAGGCAGGCGGCGATCCCGTCGGGCGGGTGGGCGTCGAGGTCGAGAACGGCGATCGGGCCGTCGAAGCCCTCGGCGCGGAGCGTCGCGACCGCCACGGCGACGTCGTTCACGGGGCAGTTCCCGCCCGCCACGGCGGGCCCGGCGTGGTGGAAGCCGCCGAGGAGGTTCAGCGCCGGCGCGCGCGTCCGGAGGCTCTCCCGCGCCCCCGCGAGCGTCCCGCCGCAGGCGAGGCGCACGGTGTCGAGCACCTCGTCGACCGGCACGTCGCTCGGGTCCACCGCGAAGACGGAGGCCACGCTCTCCGGGCGCCCGAGCGACTCGAGGAGCGCCGGGTCGTGGACGCGCGCGAGGTTCTCCCAGGAGATCCGGTGCGGGCGCCGGAGCGCGTCCTTCGCGACCGCGCCGGTGTCGCGCAGCCACCACGCGGCGAAGTCGGCCCGCCGCGGATCGAGGCCGGACACCGCCTCGAGGCCGGAGATGGGGAGCCGGTAGCGCGGGTCGTACCAGACGGTCACGTCCCGGCGGTGGAGCCAGGAGCCGAGCCGTCCGAGGAGCGCCCCCAGGCCGAGCAACCTCCGCTCCGGAGCGCCGCTACCTCGCTGCCGGCGCGGCAGAGGTGGGCGCGTGGGAAGTCTTCTTGCGGCCGGCGAGAAGCCAGCCGATAGCGGTGTCGATCGCGACCCACGCCACTGCGATCCACGCCGCCCACGTCACGCTCGTGAGCGACGAGCGGCAGGTGTCGAAGGCCTGCGACGACCCAGTGGGTAGGCCAAATACCCACGGCATCGCACGCAACGTGTACCCGATGAGGAACAGCAGGACGATCGTGCGGACGACGGCGAGCGCCTTGAGCATGGCCGGAGTCTAGCGCGCTCGCGGAGGCGGCGGCGTCAGTACCTCGCGAGGTACCAGCGCACCGTGCCTGCGACCGTGGCGCGCAGGACGACGTAGCGGGCGTTCCCATCCGAGTGGACGAACGCGAAGACCGCCTCGCCCGGGTAGCCGGTCCCCAGGTAGCCGACCCGGGGGATCGGGAGCGTGCCGGCGGCGGCGTACGACGCGTCGAGCGCCTCGACCTGCGCCCCGCTCGTGCTCACCGCGAGCCCCTGGAGGACACCCGACGGCGCGATCGTGTCCACGTGACGGACGGGGAACGGGAGCGAGGCGCCCTGGGAGAGCGTGGTCGCGTCCACCGTGACGTCGCTCGAGAGCGCGACCTCGCGCGTGCCATGGAGCGCGGAGAGCCAGAGGTTCGACGGCGTGGAGAGCCCGCTCGCGTACGCGGGGGAGTCGAGGTCGCCGTTCGGCCACACCAGGAAGTGCCGCAGCGCCACGGGAGCGGAGAGGGTGTTCAGGAGCCAGAGGTGGTCGGTGGTCGCGGCCGCGCGCGTGCCGACGATGGCCGCGGCGGTGCAGGCGCTCCCGTTCTTGCAGGTCGCGGCGTTGCTCGTCGCCCCGACGCCGTTCACGAGCGTGTGCACGACGCCGGCACTCGAGACCGCGAACTCCCGCCCCCCCGCGTCGGCGATCGAGGTCGGGAACGCCGCCCCCCAGCCGGTGCCGAACGGGTTCGGGGCGGCGGAGGACGGCGTGGCGCCGAGGGTGACGCGCAGCCAGCGCGGCGAGCCGGAGACGTCGCCGCCGACGAGCGCGGAGCCGCCGTCGAGGGAGAGCCCGAGGCAGCTCGGGTTCATGAACACGCCGCTCGCGCCGACGACTGTGCTCGGCGCGAAGGTGGTCTGGATCGACTCGGGGTCGAGGTCCCAGAGCGTCGGGGTCCCGCTCACCGTCGCGCCCACGTAGACGAGGCGGTCGTCCGCGGCGCTCGCCGCGTGGAAGTACCCGGCGTCCACGAGCGTGCCGACGGGCAGCTGCGTGTAGCCGTCGATCGGGAGCAGCGGCCGGATCCACGGCTCGACCACCACCTCGACCGTGTCGTCCGCCGCTCCGCCGCGTCCGTCGTCCACGTGCAGCCGGACGACGTAGGTCCCGGCGAAGTCGGGATCGAGCGACCCCGCGTAGGGCGCCGGCGCCGCGCCCGTCCCGGAGCCGAGGATCGAGTTCAGCGGAACTTGCGAGAGGCCGGGCCGCGCGTCGAGCCGCCACTCCCAGGTGAAGCCGGCGGTCGCCTCGTCGCCGTTCGCGTCGGTCGCGCGCCCCTGGAACGGGATCGACGGGTTGGCGCCGCCGGGCGGGCCGAGGTTGCCGACGTGGATCGCCGGGAGGCCGGTCCCGGGCGGCGTCTGGCACTCGTAGGCGCACGCGAACGCGACGGGCGGGGCGTTCACGACGGTGATCGTCCGCACGTCGGAGGCGTCGAGCTCGGTGTCGGAGGCGTGGAGCCGGAACGCCCACGGACCGTGCAGGGAGGCGATCGGGGTCCGGTACGTGAGGGACGGGTTCGCCGGGCACGGGGACCCGCCCGAAGACCAGATCTGCGTCTCGCTCCCGCCGGGCGGCGTCGCGTACCACTCGCAGGAGACCGGCATCGCCGGGTCGCCGTTCGGGTCGCGCACCGCGCCGAAGAGCGGGAAGTCCACGTTCCGGAGCACCGTCGTCGCGAGGAGGTTCGGGTCGGCGGCGACGACCGGAGGGAGGTTCACGGCCGTGATCGTCATCGTGTCCTGGCCGCTCAGCCGACCGGCCTGCGTCGCGGGGCCGTCCACGACCGTGACGCGGAACTGGTAGGTCCCCTTCGCGCGGAGGAACACGGACGGCGTGGCGAGCGAGGACGTCCAGCCGGTGAGGAGCGCGTTCGAGGGCGCGGAGACGACGTCCCACCGGTAGTACAGGGTGTCGCCGGGGTTCGGGTCGGTGACGGCCGCGTGCAGCGTGGTCGTGGAGTAGTACGGCTCGACGAATGGCCCGCCGAGCTCGACCGCCGGCGCGGTGTTCACGGTGCAGGTCCCGGGGACCGGCGGCGAGATGAAGTTGTCGAACCCGACGCAGTTACCGGAGCAGCAGGCGTTCTTCGAGGTGCAGCCGACGCCGTTGTTCGAGCAGATCGCGCCAGGATTGCAGCGTCCCGAGACGCAGCTCATCGTGAAGATGCAGTCGTCGCTCGTGCGGCAGATGCCGCCCGGGACGGTGTTCGCGATGCAGGAGCCGCCGAGGCAGGCGAACGAGCAGCAGCCGGCGTTCTCGCTGCAGGGGACGCCGACGGTGTTGCAGGTGGCGGAGGCGGCGTCGAACGTGGGGTCGCCCTTGATGCGGCAGCCCGCGACGGACGCGACGACGAGCGAGGCGAGGAGGAGCTTCTTCATGGTCGGTCTCCGCGGGGGCTAGAGCCGGTAGGCGAGGCCGAACGACGGCGTGAAGCCCGAGAACTTCGGGCCGAGCTGGAACGAGAACGCGACCGGCACGAGCAGGAGCCGCCAGCGCGGGGTGAGATCCGCCGCCATGCCGAGCGCGGTGTGCACCACGAACCCGGTCGCGTACTCCTTCCGCGTCGAGTTCCCTTCGAACATCTCCGAGCGCTCGTAGGACTCGAAGCTCTGACACAGCCCGAGCCCGCCGTCCGCGAAGAACGCGACCCCGCGGGTGACGGAGAAGAGGACGCGCGCGGTGGGCACGATCTCGAGCAGGAACGCCGAGACCTTCTCCTGACCCGCGCTCACCTCGACCGCGGTGGTCCCGCCGGGCGGGACCACGTTCGTCTTGAGCTCCGTCTTGCCGGAGGGCGTCGAGAGGCCGACGACGAGGTGCCACTCGAGGTCGAACCGGCGCCAGCTCGGCGGGGTGCGGAGCACGCCGTAGTCGAGCCGGACGGCGAGCGAGTCCCCGACGTCGAACGCCGAGAGCATGCCCATCGACACGCCGAGCCAGCGCGCATCGCCGCCGACGAACGCGGGCGCCGTCGCGACGGAGGTGGGCTGCGCGGGCGGCGGCTTCGCGGGCGGCGGCTTCGCGGCGAGCGCGGTCGAGGAGGCGGACGCGCTGCTCGAGCTCGCGGCCTTCGCCGACGTGGCGCTCGCCGTCTTCGGCGCGGCCGCCCACGACGCGGTGGCCGTCGCGGCGAGCGCGATCGCGGCCACGGTGCGCGCTGCGCATCTCCAGCGCCGCTCGACGCGGCGCAGGGTCTCGTTCCCTTGCACGGGTCCCTCCTCCCGGACCCCCCGCCAGGAGGGCCGGCCGCAATGTACCCGGAACGGGCTGCAAGGCAACACGTTTGGTGAATGGCCCGTGCGCGGCCGGGGAGGACGGGTGCGTGCGAGTGCGTCCCGGTGGGAGCGCGCCGCACCTGCGCCGCCGCCGTCCCTCCGCTATGGTGCCCGGGGCCCGAGGGCCGGGAGGTGGACGTGGCGGAGGTGGCCGAGCTTCGGGAGGCGTGCGCGGAGGCGGCCCGGCTGGGCGGCGCCGTGCTCCGCGAGAAGTGGGGGCAGGTCCGCACGGTCGAGCTGAAGGGCGGGATCGATCTCGTGACCGACGCGGATCGCGCGAGCGAGGAGGCGCTGCTCGGCTTCCTCTCGCGGCGGTTCCCGGGCGCGGCGATCCTCGCCGAGGAGTCGGGCGCGAGCGGAGGGCACGCGGGCGGCCTCCGGTTCTTCGTCGATCCGCTCGACGGGACGACCAACTACGCCCACGGCGTCCCGCACTTCGCCGTCAACGTCGGCGTCACCGACGCGGCCGGGATTGCCGCGGGCGCGACCTACGATCCGCTGCGCGACGAGCTCTTCCTCGCGGCGCGCGGGCGCGGCGCCACCCTGAACGGCGCGCCACTCGCGCACTCCGGCCGGACCGAGCTGCAGGGCGCGCTCCTCGTCACCGGCTTCCCCTACGACGTCCACCAGCGGTACGAGGAGCCGCTGCGGCTCTTCGGCGCGTTCCTCCGGAGGGCGCGCGCGGTGCGCCGGTTCGGAAGCGCCGCGCTCGACCTCGCCTACGTCGCCTGCGGCCGCTTCGACGGGTTCTGGGAGCAGCGGCTCAAGCCCTGGGACGTCGCCCCGGGCATCCTCCTCGCCCGCGAGGCGGGGGCGCTCGTCACAGACCTGGACGGCGGGGACGGCATGCTCGAGAGCGGCGACATCGTCGCGGCGGTCCCGGCGCTCCACGCGCCGATGCTCGCGATCATCGCGGAGGCGCGTCGGGGCTGATCGGGGTCGCGCCCGGCGCGTCCGGGATCGTCTCCGGAACGGCCGCGGCAGGCTCCGGCCGCGGCCCCGCGCGACGCGGCGGCGCGGTGCCCGCGGCGAAGTCGATGGCGAGGAGCGACTCGGGGTCCACGTAGAGCGGGCCCACCTTCGCGCTCCAGTGGAGGTGCGGGCCGGTGGAGCGCCCCGTCGAGCCGACCGCGCCGAGCGTTTCCCCGCGCCGGACCTGCTGTCCGCGCTTCACCGCGAGTCGATCGAGGTGGAAGTAGAGCGTGAAGAGGCCCGCGCCGTGCCAGAGCACGACGGTCTTCCCGGAGTAGTAGCAGTTGCGCGCGAGCACCACCTCGCCGTCGTTCGAGGCGTGGACGGGCGCGCCCCGCGGCGCGCCGATGTCGATCCCGTAGTGCACCGACGCCTTCTTGCCGTTCAGGATCCGCTGATCCCCGAAGCGGCCGCCGGTCTCGTCGGGCCGCGGCCACTCGAAGCCGGCGGTGAACCGCGGCGGCGCGAAGGGCTGGCGCCACGCCACGGCGAAGGCGCGCCGGTCGCGCTCGATCCGGAGCCGCTCCTTCTCCGGCGGGACGACGTACTTCTCCGGCACGCGGATCGACTTCGAGCGGAACCCGGGCTCGACCACCGAGATCGTCGTCGCGAACGCCGGCTCGCCCGGGAGCGCGATCTCCACGGGCGCGGGCCCGGGTGGGGTCTCGATGGGCAGCGCCCCGACCGCCCACGCCTCGTCGCCCCGGCGCCAGAAGGCGAGCGGACGACCGGCGATCGTGCCCGCGGGTGCGCCCGGCGCGCGGACGCGTACGAGCACGGCATCCCCCGGGCGCGCGACCACCGGGCCGAGCGCGACCGGAGGCGGCGCGGCGTCGGCGAGGAGGGCGAGGAGGGCGAGGAAGGGGGCGAGCATGGCGAGGCGCCGCGGGCGCTACTCGGCGATGCCGAGCTCCGCCTCGAGCGATTTCACGATCCGGAAGTACTCGGACCGCGTGTACTTCACGTTCAGGATATGGAAGTCCTGCTTCGCGAGCCCGACGCACCCGAAGCAGTAGGAGCACTCGGAGCAGGACCGGCACATCACGAGGTAGTTCGAGCGGGTGCAGTTCTCGGACGCGACGCAGTAGGCGCAGTCGTGGCAGCCGGTGCAGTCGCGGCAGTGGGTGAGGTGGGTGGAGCTCCGGCACCCGGAGGAGTGCGTGCAGCGGTAGCACTCCTCGCAGTCACTGCAGAACATGCAGGAGACGCAGCGCCGGCAACCCTCGCACTTCATCGAGCCGGGGTTCTCCTCGTCCGAGGCGAACGCGCGGAGGAGCCGCTGGAGCTCCTGCTCGAAGTCGCGCCGGGAGAGGACGGGCGGGGGCGGAGGTCGCGCCGGCTGGAAGGTGCCCGACGCGGTGTCCACGAAGCCGGAGCTCGTCACGACGCGTACGCCGGGGCGCGGCGCGACCACCGCCGCCGCCGGCTCGACGACGTGCCGGTCGTCGCGCGCGCGCACCGGCTCGCGACGCAGCGGAGGAGCGGAGGGGCGCGCGGGCGGTGGCGGCTTGCGGCGGGGGCCGGACATCCAGGGAATCCTGCCCCGGAACGGCGGGGAAGGGAAATTGCGCGGCGCTACCCGAGCTTCCCGCCTTCCAGCGTGAGCACCCGCGAGATCCCCTCGGGCAGCTCGTCCCGGTGGTGGGTGACGGTGACGAGCGCCGCTCCCCGATCGCACGCGTCCGCGACCGCTCGCAGCACCCACGAGCGCGCGGCCGCGTCGAGCCCGGCGAGCGGCTCGTCGAGGAGGAGCGCCGCGGGATCCGGCGCGAGCGCGCGGGCGAGGAGGAGCCGCCGCAGCTCGCCGTAGGAGAGGGTGAGGAGGTGACGGGGTGCGAGGTGAGCGATCCCGAGCCGCGCCATCGCCTCGCGCGCCCGACGCCGCTCCGTCTCCGACGGCTCGTTGGCGAGGCCGACCGTCCCGTGGAAGCCGGAGAGCACCACGTCCTCTCCGGTGGCGTCGAAGCGGTGGCGTGCCTGGAGCTCCGGCGAGACGAGCCCGACGTGCCGCCGCAGCTCCTCGATCCCGGCGCGCGGCCCGAGGCCGAGGCGCTGGATCGCCCCGCGCGCGGGCTGCTCCTCGCCCGCGAGCAGCCGCAGGAACGTGGACTTCCCGGCGCCGTTCGCGCCGACGACGGCGACGCGCTCGCCGGGACGGAGCACGAAGTCGAGATCGCGGAGGACCGCGCGCGCGTCCACGAGGACGGTGACGCCGGTCACCTCGAATACCGGCTCCGTGGACGTGGTCGTGGACGTGGACGTGGACGTGGACGGACTCGTCTCGTTCTCGTTCGCGTTCGCGTTCGCGTTCGCGTTCGCGTTCGCGTTCGCGTTCGCGTTCACGTTCACGTTCACGTGACGGGTCCGCTCCGTCACGACCCCATCCTTCACCTCCACGAGCCTCGCGATCTCCGGGATGAGCTCCTCCGCACGGTGCGTCGCGAGCACGACCGCGGTCCCGCCGCGCAGCACCGCCGAGACATGCGCGAGGAAGTCCCGGCGGCTGCGGGCGTCGAGCCCCTCGCACGGCTCGTCGAGCAGGAGCAGCTCCGGCGCCGGCGCGAGGGCGCGGGCGAGGAGCACGCGCCGCGCCTCCCCCCGCGACAGCTCCAGGATGGACCGCGCGAGCAGGTGGTCCGCGCCGAGCAGCGCCGCCACCTCGCTGATCCGCGCGGCCTGCGCGGGCGTCGCAGGCTCGGGCGGGAACACCTCGCCGGAGAAGCCCGACCGGATCACCGCCTCGACGGCGAGGTCCCAGTCGTGCCGGACGTAGGCGTCCTGGGCCTCGGGCGCGACGAGCGCGATCCGCTCGCGCGCTCCGATCGGGCTCTCGGAAGGGCCATCGGGCCCGTGGAAGAGGCGGCGCCCGGGACCTGTCGGGTGGGGCCAGACTTCGCCGCGGAGGAGCCGCAGGAGCGTGGACTTCCCGGCGCCGCTCGGCCCGACCACCGCGAGCCCTTCGCCCGCCCGGACCTCGAGCGAGACGTCCGCGAGGAGGGTCGCGCCCGCGAGGCGCACGTCGACGCGGTCGAGGGTGACGAGGGGCCGGCCCATGCCGGACGTCTACTACTACGCCGCGCCCGCCTCCGCCCGCGCCGCGGCCTGGGGCGGGACCGGCAGCCGGATGGTGAAGGTGGTGGCGCCTTGCCCGGCGTCAACGCGTGCCGTCGCGCTGGTCGCGGGGTGCGCCCGGGGGCGCATCCCCGTGCTCGGGGCGCGGACGCGCAGGGAACATCAATCTCCGGAACAGCCCCTCGAGCCGGCCCATCTCGTCGCCGCTCTCCAGCTCGACGATCCGGCTCGGGGGCAGCCCCTCCTCGCGGGCCCGCGCCTCGAGCGCGAGCCGCAGCCGCGCGAGGCGCGCGAACACGAGCCGGTGGAGGAGGAGCACGACGAGCGCCGCGGCCGCCGCGCCGAGCGCGAGCTGGGCGAGCGAGGACTGGAGGAGCCCGGCGCGGAGCGCCGCGTGGTGGCGCGTGAAGTCGTGCAGCACGAAGAGGCCGCCGACCTTCTGCCCCGACGCGTCGCGCACGGGGAAGATCCCGCGCACGAAGGCGCGCTCCCCGTGCACCGCCTCGCCGAGGGTCTGGCCGCGCTCGGGGATCGCCTCGAGGTCGCCCGAGAAGTCGATGATGCCGTCGGTGAAGGTGGTGGTGTTCACGACGACCACGTCGGGCCGGTCGTTCCAGGTGTTGGCGCGCGGCCCGAGCACCTTGGCCCAGGACTGCTCGTCCAGGTACTTCTTCTTCACGAGCAGCCCGTAGTCGTCGCCGGTGCGCGCCTTCATCGCGGCGAGGAAGAAGTCGATCTCCTCCGCGAGCTCCAGGTAGCCGACGAGCTTCCCCTGGTGAAACCAGGGGCGCACGGCGCGGAGCGCGAAGGCGGTCTGGCCCAGCTCCTTGCCGGCGCCGAGCTCGCGCGACTCGATCGCCTTCTGCAGCGTCGAGCGCTCGACCCGGTCGCCGTGCAGCTCGGGACGGTGCACCCGCAGGAACACCGTCTTCGCGGGCTCGGGCTCGATGAAGTACCAGTGCGTGACCCGGTCGCGCTGCCTCATCGTCTCGAAGAGCGGGGAGGCGACGGCGAGGAGCCGCTCGCGGTCCCTCGCGACGAAGGCGGCCCGGAGCTCGTCGTTCGCGAGCAGCGCGTCGAGCGTCGACGCGAGCTTCTCGATCTCCGCCCGCTCCTGCGCCGCGAACGCGTCCGACGCGGACTGGAGGCTCGAGAGCGCCGCGTCCTCGACGCCCCGCTCGAAGATCGTCCCGGAGACGGTCGCGCCGGCGACGGCGGCGACGAGGCACACCGCGAGCACCGCGACCGCGAGCTTGATCTCGACCGAGAGATTGCCCATCGACGGCTCCGCCGCGAAGCTACCACGCGGACGCGGCGCGCGGTCCACCGGGCGGTCGCCCGGCCCGAGCCATCTGGGTCGATCCGTCAAGCCCTTGTCGTCCGGCGCGCGGCGTGTCATGGCAGCGCCCGCGGATGCTCGACCTCTCGGGACTCAACCCGCCCCAGCGCGAGGCGGTGACCACGACCGAGGGGCCGCTCCTCGTGCTCGCCGGCGCCGGCTCGGGCAAGACGCGCGTCATCGTCCACCGGATCGCGTGGCTCCTCCACCAGGGCGTCGACCCCGGGGAGATCCTCGCGGTCACCTTCACGAACAAGGCAGCGGGCGAGATGCGCGAGCGGGTCGCGCAGGTCGCCGGCGCCGCCGGGGTGGACGTGTTCGTCTCGACCTTCCACGCGTTCGGGCTGCACTTCCTCAAGCAGGAGCACCGCGCCGCGGGGCTGCCGCGCCGGTTCGCCATCTGCGACGCCGGCGACCAGGCCGCGCTCGTGAAGCGCTGCATGCGCGAGGTGAAGGTCGACGATCGCGCCTTCGACGCGCAGCGCGTGCTCGCGCTCGTGTCGCGGGCGAAGGGGGAGGGGAAGAAGCGGATCCTGCCGAGGGACGACGACTACGGTCTCGTCGCGAGCGAGGTCTACCCGCGCTACGAGCGCGCGCTCGCGGCGCAGCGGGCGGTGGACTTCGACGACCTCGTCGCGCGCCCGGTGGCCCTGCTCTCGAAGGACGCGGAGCTGCGCGCGCGCTGGACGGCGCGGTTCCGGTACCTGCTCGTCGACGAGTACCAGGACACGAACGTCGCCCAGCTCGAGCTGCTGAAGCTCCTCGCCGGGGAGCGCATGAACGTCTGCGCCGTCGGCGACGACGACCAGGCGATCTACGGCTGGCGCGGGGCGGAGGTGCGGAACATCCTCCGCTTCGAGAAGCACTTCCCGGGCGCGAAGGAGGTGCGGCTCGAGCAGAACTACCGCTCGACGGGCCACGTCCTCGCCTGCGCCAACGCGGTCATCGCGAAGAACCCGGACCGGCGGCCGAAGCGGCTCTTCACCGCGGCGGGAGACGGCGAGCGCGTGCGCGCCGTCGCGCTCCCCTCGGAGGAGGAGGAGGCCCGCTGGGTCGCCGGCGAGATCGCGCGCCTCCGCCGCGAGGGGCGGCCGCTCTCGGACGTCGCCATCCTCTACCGGCTGAACGCGCTCTCGCGGCCCTTCGAGGAGGCGCTGCGCGAGGCGTCGATCCCGCACACCGTCCACGGCGGGCCGGCGTTCTTCGACCGCGCCGAGGTCCGCGACCTCCTCGCCTACCTGAAGGTCTGCGTGGCCCGCGAGGACGAGGTCTCCCTCGCGCGCATCGTGAACGTCCCGCCGCGCGGCATCGGGGACGCCTCGCTCGAGCGGGTGAACGCCTGGGCGGTGCCGAACCGGCTCCCCCTGCTCGACGCCCTCTCCCGCGCCGCCGAGGTCCCCGACCTCCCCCGCGGCGCCGCCGAGCGGATCGCCGAGTTCGTCGCAGCCGTGGGCCGCTGGCGCGAGCGGCTCGCGGCCGGAAAGCCGGCGGAGGTCGCGCGCGCGCTCGTCGCGGAGGTGGACCTCCTCGGGTACGCCCGGGCCTCGGTGAAGTCGTTCGAGGCGGCGCAGCGCAAGGTGGACGCGATCGAGGGCCTGCTCCGGTCCCTGGAGTCCTGGGAGCAGCGGACCGCCCGCCCGTCCCTCGCGGCGTTCCTCGCGCGGCTCGCCCTCGACTCGCGCGCGGAGGAGGACCCGGCCGCGGCGGAGGGGGTTTCGCTCATGACGCTCCATTCGGCGAAGGGGCTCGAGTTCCCGGTCGTCTTCCTCGTCGGCGTCGAGGAGGACCTCCTCCCCTGCGGCGGGATGAAGGGCGAGCCGCGCGACCTCGACGAGGAGCGGCGGCTCGCCTACGTCGGGATCACCCGCGCGCGGGAGCACCTCACGCTGACGCGCGCGGCGGCGCGCACCCGGCGCGGGAAGGAGGAGCCGAAGACGCCGTCCCGCTTCCTCGGCGACCTTCCGGCGGGCGCGTTCGAGCAGGTGGACCCGAACGCCACGGAGCCCCGGGACGACGTCGCGTCCTTCTCGGCGGGGGTGATGGCCCGGCTTCGGGAGAAGCTTGTGGGTCCGGGCGGAACCGGCTAGGTTCCCCCCGCCGCCGTGAAGCGTCCCCGGGCGGCGCTGGACGGGCCCCTCGGCAGGCTCAGGACAACCTGCCTGCGCTTGACAAGCGCGCGCCCCTCCTCTAAAAGGCGCGTTTCCAATTTCTTCGGAAGTTTCGGAGCTTCCGCAGGGTATTCCATGGCCAAAGGCACCACCCGCAGCGCGACGAAGGCCGAGGCCCTCCAGGGCCGGAAGTGGTGGCTCGTCGACGCGAACGAGAAGACCGTCGGCCGCCTCGCGACGCGCGTCGCCTCGGTCCTCAAGGGCAAGCACAAGCCCCTCTACACGCCGTCCCTCGACACGGGCGACTTCGTCGTCGTCGTGAACGCCGGGAAGGTCCGGTTCACCGGGAAGAAGGAGACGGACAAGACCTTCTTCAGCCACACGATGCACCCCGGCGGCGCGAAGCACACGCCGATGAACAAGATCCGCGACCGGCACCCGGAGGACATCGTCCTCAACGCGGTCCGGCGCATGCTGCCTCGCAGCACGCTCGGGCGGCAGATGATGACGAAGCTCAAGGTGTACGCGGGCGACAAGCACCCGCACGCCGCGCAGAAGCCCGAGCAGCTTCCGCTCGCGCAGTAAAGGATCCCAATGGCTACGCAGGCGAACATCGTGGTCGGCCGGCGCAAGGAGAGCGTCGCCCGCGTCCGGCTCGTTCCCGGCACCGGCAACATCACCATCAACGGGCGCTCGATCGACGAGTACTTCGGCCGCGAGACGTCGAAGATGATCCTCGTCGAGCCCCTCAAGCTCGTCGATCAGATGGGCAAGCTCGACGTGTTCGTCCGGGCGACGGGCGGCGGGCTCTCCGGCCAGGCCGGCGCGATCCGCCACGGGATCAGCCGCGCCCTCGTCGAGATCAACGCCGAGTACCGGCCCATCCTCAAGAAGGCCGGCTTCATGACCCGCGACGCGCGCGCGGTGGAGCGGAAGAAGTACGGCCAACCCGGCGCCCGCAAGCGCTTCCAGTTCAGCAAGCGTTAACACCGACGGCTCTCGCCTTCGGGCGAGAGGCGGAGCGGGAGACGCGCGTTCACGGGGGGCACGGTCGCCGGACGGCGACGCGTGCCCCTTCGTTCATCGGGGCTTCGGCACCGCGTTTCCGTTCGCGCTCTCGGACGTTTCTGCTTCTGCCTCACGACCTGCGCCGCTACGTCTCCGGCGCGATGCGCCGGCACGCGCCCGCACTAGGATCCCTCTGTGCCGCCCCGCCGCCCCACCGTCCTCGTCGCCCTGCTCGGCGATCCGGGTCCCGCGGTCCGCGCCTCGCTCGGCGGGTTCGAGCGCTGGTTCCGCGAAGGACTCGAGCCTGCGGCGGAGGTGCGGGTCGCGCACCGCCACGGCGTGCGCGCCGCGGCGGCCGGGGCCGACGGCATCGTCGTCACCGGCTCCTACGCGAGCATGACCGAGCGCGCCCCCTGGATGCTCGCGCTCGGGGAGGCGCTCCTCGAGGCGGCGGAGCGCGCGCCGGTGCTCGGGGTCTGCTTCGGCCACCAGCTCCTCGCCGCCGCCCTGGGCGGCACCGTCGAGCGGAACCCGCGCGGCCCGGAGGTCGGGACGGGCGAGGTGGAGCTCACCGCCGCGGGCCAGGAGGACGCGCTCCTCGCCGGGCTCCCCGCGCGCCTCGCGGTGCAGCAGTTCCATGAGGACCACGTCGCGGTGGCCCCGCCGGGGGCGGTCCTCCTCGCGACCGGCGCCCACACCCCCGTGCAGGCCTTCGCGCACGGGCCGCGCCTCCGCGCCGTGCAGTTCCACCCCGAGTTCGACGCGGCCCGCGTCCGCGCGATGGCCGACGAGGAGCGGGCCTGGGTCGAGCGGGGTGGCGCAGCGCGGCACGCCGAGGCGGCCGCGACGATCCGGGAGACGCCCGAGGCGGCGGGGCTCCTGCGGCGCTGGGTGGAGCGGGTCGTCCGCTGACGCGCGGTCCTCCCCGCGCCCACACCGGCACCGGACGTGCGCGTAGACGGCGCGTCCCGCGAGTGCGGCAATGGCTTCGCCAGGATCCCGGTGCTACCCTGCCTGTCGCATGGAGCTGAACGAGATCCTCCAGGTCGCGCTGCGCGGGGGCGCCTCGGACATTCACCTCAAGGCAGGCCTCCCGCCGATGTTCCGGGTGGACGGGGCCCTCGTCCCGCTCAAGGACGCGCGGCGGCTGCCGCCGGAGGAGATCGCGAGGATGGCCGTCGCGATCATGAACGAGTTCCAGAGGGAGAAGTTCAAGCAGACGAACGAGGTGGACCTCGCCTACGGGGTCCCGGGCCTCGGCCGCTTCCGCGTCAACATCTTCCAGCAGCGCGGCACGATCGGGGTCGTCCTCCGGGTCATCCCCTTCAAGATCCAGTCGATCGAGCAGCTCATGCTGCCGAAGATCCTGGAGAAGATCACCGCCGAGCAGCGCGGGCTCGTCCTCGTCACCGGCACCACCGGCTCCGGCAAGTCGACCACGCTCGCCGCGATGATCGATCACATCAACGCGACCGAGACCTGCCACATCATGACGATCGAGGATCCGATCGAGTTCCTCATCCGCGACAAGCGGTCGATCGTGAACCAGCGCGAGGTGGGCGTCGACACGATGAGCTTCGGGCAGGCGCTGAAGAGCGCGCTGCGCCAGGATCCGGACGTCATCCTGGTGGGCGAGATGCGGGACCTCGAGACGATCGAGACCGCGCTCACCGCGGCCGAGACCGGCCACCTCGTCATGTCGACGCTCCACACCCTCGACGCGACCGAGACCATCAACCGCATCATCTCGGCGTTCCCCCCTTACCAGCAGAAGCAGGTGCGGCTCCAGCTCGGCTCGGTGCTGAAGGCCGTCATCAGCCAGCGGCTCGTGCCGCGCGCGGACACCAAGGGGCGCGTCCCGGCGATCGAGGTGCTCCTCGCCACCGGCCGCGTCCGCGAGCTCATCGAGGACAAGGACCGGACGAAGGAGATCCCCGAGGCGATCGCGCAGGGGCACGTCTCCTACGGGATGCAGACCTTCGACCAGTCGCTGATGGCGCTCCTCAAGGCGCAGCTCGTCACCTACGAGGAGGCGCTCCGCCAGGCGACGAACCCCGACGACTTCGCGCTGCGCGTCTCCGGCATCTCCGGGACGAGCGACTCGAAGTGGGACTCGTTCGAGAAGCCGGCGGACTCCGGCGCGGCCCCCGCGTCCGCGCCGGCCGCGCGCCCGGTGACGACTCCGGCGCCCCGGCCGCTGCCCTCCGGGCCGCCCGGGCCGGCGCAGCAGCTCGGTCGGATCTCGCCGGCGAAGACCGCTGCGCCTCGTCCGGGGGTATCCCCTGCCAAGCCGGCGGAGCCCGCGGGCGGGGACGACGACTTCCAGATCGAGAGATTCTAAGCGCTGAGGACTCGCGCCGTGTCCGACTCGCCCCCCCTCTCCCGCGCGAAGAACGTCGCGCTGCGGTCCCTCGCGTCGCGCGCCCGTACCGAGTCGCAGCTCCGCTCGCGCCTCGCCCGCGCGGAGCTCTCCGCCGAGGCGGACGCGGTCGTCGCCTGGCTCGTCCGGCTCGGCTACCTCGACGACGAGGCGTATGCCCGCGGTCAGGCCCGCGCGCTCGTCGCCCCCGGCCGGCTCGGGCCGCGGCTCGCGGAGCGGCGCCTCGTCGGCGCCGGGATCGATCGCGGGCGGGCCCAGGCGGCCGTCGCGGCGGCGCTCGCGGCCGACGCGGAGGCGGGCGGCGAGGCCGGCCTGTGCCGGGCGCTCGCCGAGCGGCGGGCCCGCACCGCCGATCTCGCGTCGCTCGACGATCGGGCGCGGCGCCGGCTCGCCCGCTTTCTCCTCGGGCGGGGCTTCTCCGGGAGCGCCGTCGCGCGGACGCTCGGGATCTACGAGGATCTCTGACGGCTCATCCGGCTGCCGCTCGGCCCGCCCTCGCGTATACTCCGCGCGCCATGCGCCGCCGCCTCCTCGCCGCGTCCGTCCTCCTCGCGCTCGCCGCGTGCTCGAAGCACCTCACGCTCGGCGGCGAAGCGAAGATCCTCCCGACGGCCGAGGAGAACTACCAGGCGGGGCAGGAGCTCCTGAAGGACGGGAGCTACCCCGAGGCGACGAAGTTCTTCGAGTACGTGAAGACGAAGTTCCCGTTCTCGAAGTTTGCCGCCCTCGCCGAGCTCCGGCTCG
>Ga0137379_10001684_pt1 | contig 20345 bp, 22 predicted proteins | sample SagtaG_18_FD_104812 | JGI IMG/M metagenome (GOLD analysis project Ga0137379, IMG submission 104812) | Vadose zone soil microbial communities from Sagehorn Ranch, Mendocino, California, USA - Sage2_L_80_16 metaG | ecosystem: Environmental > Terrestrial > Soil > Vadose zone | place: USA...
AATATTGCTTCTGTTTGGCTGTCGTATCCGCGCATAATTTTCCTCAATAATTCCGAGATATTATGCGCAAAAATGTACCATAAATCAGTGAAAACAGCTAGTTAAAATTCAACAGCCTGCTAGGAGACAGCGGAAGTCAACATCACACATACAGGAGAAAAACAATGGCCAAATATAAAGAAACGCCCCGCTACAACGTAATATCAATGAGGGTGAACGAAGATGAACGGAAAGCTCTTCGAGCGATTGCATCACACCAAAAAATAAGCATATCGAAGATGATGCGCCAGGCAATGGAACGGTTTACTGCCAGGCGTTACGGTGCCGATGTGGGGCATACTGTCCAGGGATGACAGGGGGCCTACCCGAAAAGGAGTGACGGAATGCTGATACGCAAAAATATTCTGGTCAAGGGTTTTGTGCAAGGGGTCTCCTATCGTAAGCAGACCAAAAGAATTGCGACCAATCTGGGAGTTAACGGGTGGGTAAAAAATCTTGATGATGGCAATGTAGAGGCCTGTCTTGAAGGAGATGAAAAATCAGTGGATGCTCTGATTGCTTGGTGCGCCTTTGGTCCCAAGCTAGGGAAAGTTGATGAGGTTCAAATCACAAAGCACCAGTACAGGGACTCTTTCTCCGACTTCATAATTCTGGATGATCTACAGGCGGCTGTACAATAGCTCTATTATATATAAAATTTATAGCAATTATATTTTTATCTTGACAGTCTCTGTCCCATTTTGTTAAGGTGTCCAAAAGCAGGGCTGACCAGAAAAACTGGAGGCCAGGCAGGAACGGGTATTTATTTCTCCCCTTTCTGCCTGGCCTTTTTTATGTTCAATCCCAAACCACTGCAGAGGAGAATACCATGGCCGCAAAGAATTACCTGTTTACGTCAGAGTCGGTAACCGAAGGACACCCGGACAAACTCGCCGACCAGATTTCGGATGCCGTCCTGGACGCATTGTTGGAAAAAGACCCACTTGCCCGCGTGGCCTGCGAAACCAGTGTTACTACCGGCCTGGTGGTGATCATCGGTGAGACCTCGTCCACGGCGCAGATCAATGCCGTACGCGTTGCCAGGGACACCATTGCGGACGTGGGTTATACCAGCGCCGATCTCGGACTGGATGCCGAGCATAGCGCCGTGCTGGTCTCGCTGGATCAGCAATCGGCCGACATTGCCCAGGGAGTTAATACTGCTCTTGAACATCGCAACGGCGGTGACCACGACGGCTACCTCGACTCGGTAGGCGCCGGCGACCAGGGGATGGTCTTCGGCTATGCCACCGATGAGACGCCTGAGTACCTGCCGACCAGCATAGCTCTGGCTCACGGATTGACAAGAAAACTCGCCTCGGCGCGCAAGCAGGGGGAAATTGGCTACCTCCGCCCGGATGGCAAGAGCCAGGTGACAGTCGAGTTCGAGGATGGCCGTCCGGTGCGGATCGACACGGTGGTCATTTCCACCCAGCACGGCCCGGATGTGGAACTGGAGCAGATACGGCACGATGTAATCAATAAAATCATCAAGCCTGTCATCCCGGAAAACCTGCTGGACGACCGGACCCGCTACTTCATCAACCCCACCGGGCGCTTTGTGGTGGGTGGTCCCCACGGCGACGCGGGTCTGACCGGCCGCAAGATCATCGTCGATACCTACGGCGGTGTGGCCCGCCATGGCGGTGGCGCCTTTTCCGGTAAAGATCCAACAAAAGTTGACCGCTCCGGCGCCTACGCCGCCCGCTACGTGGCCAAAAACATAGTCGCAGCCGGACTGGCAAAAAAAGTCGAAATCCAGATCGCCTATGCCATCGGCGTAGCTCGGCCTGTGGCAGTCTTTGTCGAATCATTCGGTACCGGCACTCTCAGTGACGAACAGCTATCAAGCCTTATAGCCAAGCACTTCGACCTGCGCCCGGCAGCCATCATCGAGCAGCTCGACCTGCGCCGTCCGATCTATCGCCAGACAGCCGCCTATGGGCACTTCGGCCGTACCGACCTGGACCTCCCATGGGAGCGTATTGACCGAGTGGCAGATTTGTCACGATAAATAGTCCCAGATACTCCGAAGGAGGAGAAATAATATGTCAGTTGCATTGAAACTGGTGGCAACAGAAGAATCGGAACTGGATCAGGTGCTGGAAAGGCATCCCGAGTTTCCACGCCTGATAGCAGTTAAAATTGATGCCCAACGCCGGGGAGTCCATTACACAGAGCGGGCATTGGAGACCGTTGACGATTCCATCCAGATGCGCAGCCCCTATCTGTTCGGATCGCGTGACGGTGAAATCAAGGATCTTCCCGAATCCCTGCTGCTGCGTGATGGCACCACTATCCTGACCGACCCGACGCCGCCGGATCAGAATCCGTATCTTGTTGACCTGGTGGACGGCAAGCTGGCGCTGGTGGATGACGGCAACTTTGTCGAATACGTAGATTTGTGGTCCAAGCCGCTCTATTACGACAAATTCACTTCATCGGGCATTCCGATGAGCCATGTCGCCAGCGCCCGTCCGCAGCGGCTGAATATTTTCCAGTCAAGCTACTGCCATTTCTGGGCGGACAAGAAGGAGTGCCGTTTCTGCGATATCGTCACGCACACCAAACAGCAGAAAAATGAACTGGGTGTGCCTTCACGGCTGAAACCGGAGGATGTGTCAGAGACCATCCGCGAGGCAATCAAGGAGCCGGGGCGTTTTACCGGTATGTGCCTTACCTCCGGCTCCGTTCTCAAGGGTGATAACATCTTCGACCGCGAGGTTGATTTCTACATCGAAACGTTGCAGGCCATTGGTGAGAACTTCAAAACAAAAAAGTTTCCCAGCCAGTTGATCGCCTCGGCCTTCGACGAAAAACAGTTGGCTCGTCTTTATGAACAAACAGGTTTGATGAGCTACACCAGCGATCTGGAGGTACTGGGAGAAGAAAAATTCAACTGGATATGCCCCGGTAAGGCGCAATCGGTCGGATACAAGGAGTGGCGGCAGCGTCTTATCCGTGCGGTGGATATCTTTGGTCGTGGGAATGTCGGTACCGGTCTGGTGGGCGGTGTGGAATTGGCAAAACCGTACGGATTCACCAGCGAGGCGGACGCTCTGGCCTCGACTCTTGAAGAAGCAGAATTCCTCGCGGAAAACGGCGTGACCACCGTCTATATAGTTTGGGTGCCACGCCCCGGCTCCAATTTCCGCGACCAGAAGAACCCGTCACTCGAATACTTTGTAAAACTTGCCCAGGGGCTCCACAACCTGCGGGTAAAATACAAGCTGCCCGCTGATTTCGACGACTATCGCCGCTGCGGCAATCATCCCGATACAGACCTGTCACGGCTGCTGTAAATAGACAACAGAAAAAGAGGGCCTGTAGGCCTGAAAGGAACATTCATATGGCTACAAAATTAAACAAGGAAATCATTGCGCTGTTCAGCAGCGACGACTCCACCAAGGTGTTGGCCACGGTCAACGAACAGGGGTATCCGCACGCAGCCGCCAAGCCGTACATCCTGGTGGATGATGACGGCAACCTGCTCTACCTGGAACTGGTGGAATCATCTCTCACCCAGAAAAACCTGGTGCGCAGCATCTGGTTTGATCAGAAGGTATCCATATCTGTCAGCGACAAAAGCGGACAGAGCTGGCAGATCAAGGGGAAACCGGTCAAGACGCTGATCACCGGACCGGTATTCCTGCATCACTATCGCGATGTGCGCCAACGTCTGGGCGACGTGGGCCTCTCGGCCGTATGGGTCATCGAGCCGGAAGAGGTTATCAACGAGAATATTCTGGTACGGCATGCCGAAGAAGAGCTGGCGCATCCGGTGTTCAGGCATCTGGATCGACTGGCAAAAAATAAATCGCTCTCAATCCCCTTGTCATAAAAGGGGAAGTATTAACATCCCATTCTTTATGAAAGGGGGGGCGAGGGCGGATTTGCAGGTCTGCAAAGAACTTGCTCAAACCAATTAAAAGGAGACTCACAATGAACAAGATCATCACCCGTATATTTTTGGCACTCCTGACCATCCTTGTCTCGTCCATGGCCTACGCCGACGAGATCCGTTTTGCCACCCAGCCGATCCCTCACTATGCCCCGCTCTTTGTTGCGAAACACAAGAAATGGATTGATGAGGAACTGGCAAAGGTCGGTGCCAAACCGACCCTGAAATGGACATCGTTTCTTGCAGGCCCTCCTATTAATGAATCGTTCGCTGCCGGACAGCAGGATATCGGCTTTCTGGGAGATACTCCGGCCATTATCGGAAAATCCGCCGGGATAAATACCCGTATCGTTGCGCTGACCTCTTCCGGTCCCAAGTCTTTGGCCGTTGTCGTTTCAGTGAATTCAAGCATCAAATCCCCGAAAGACCTTAAAGGAAAGAAGGTCGCCGTTACCAAGGGCTCATATGCTCATCATCTGCTGGTGCTGGTTCTGAAACAGGGTGGGCTCACAACCAGGGATGTCGAGTTCATCAATCTCCCCAATGCAGATATTTCAACGGCCATTCAGACTGGCAATATCGATGCCGGGGCAGTCTGGGAACCGCAGATTACCAAACTGGAAGCACAGAAAACAGCACGGGTTCTGGCTGATGGAACCGGGATCAAAAAGGGCGCTCTGGTCATCATTGCCACCAATGATTTTGCCACCAAGCACCGGGACCAGCTCAAGGCTTTTCTGAAGGCCTATCAGCGTGGCGCCGCATTCATCAGATCAAACCCCAAAGAAGCAGCCAAGCTGATTGAACAGGACGTAAATCTGTCATCAGATCTTTTGCTGAAGGTGTTCAAAAAGTTTGATTACAATCCGGCCCTCCAGGCAGAAGATATTGCGGAGTTGAAGATCACCGAAGAATTCATGAAGGAAAATGCCCTGATCAAGTCGCACGTCAACATTGATACCTTTGCCGACCTGAGTCTGACGCGCGAAATCGGTATCAAATAGTATTTTGATGGGCGGGAAAGTTTCCCGCCCTCATTTTCTGGAGTAACAATCATGGCCCTTGACTCAACTTCACGACTACAGACGTTACTACACCTGCTTCAATACACCGGACTATCTGTTGCAATTATCGTAATCTGGCAGGGACTGTTTCATCTCGGCCTCCTCAATCCAGTCCTGCTGCCGGCTCCGTCCCAGATCGCGCTGGCATTCTGGGATCTGATCAAGAGCGGAGACTTACCCCGCCATATCGGCATCAGTGTCCTCAGGGTTTTGGAGGGGTTCGGCATTGCTGCAGTTCTGGGGCTTGGCTTGGGAACTGCCATCGGTCTATCACGAACACTGGACCGCTGGACTGACCTGATCATCCAGGTGATCAAGCCGATTCCGCCCATTGCCTGGATTCCATTGGCCATTCTCTGGTTCGGCATCGGTGAACAATCAAAGGTCTACATCATCTTCCTGGGGGCCTTCTTTCCGATCATTATCAACACCATCGACGGTATCCGCCAGACCGATCATAAATTCGTGGAAGTGGCCAGGATACTTGCTGTGCCTCGCTTCAAGTTTGTTCGGCAGGTGGTGGTGCCGGGTGCTCTGCCGGCTATCATGACCGGCCTGCGGGTTGGCCTGATGGTGGCCTGGATGTGCGTGGTGGCGGCTGAACTGATCGCCGCCAGCAGTGGCATCGGTTACCTGATCATGGATGCCAGGCAGCTTTCCCAATCGGATGTAGTCATCGTGGGGATGATTACAATCGGCGTCATTGGAAAGCTGATGGACAGCCTGATCAAGCGCCTTGAGAGCAGGTTGATACGTTGGAAGGTTGCTTTTGCCGGCAACTGAAGGAGAACATCATGAGCGCAACAACAGCAAGCAATCTGACTATTGAAAACCTCAACAAAAGCTACACGGTAAATAACGATGAAGTTGTCGCCTTGCAGGGGATCGATCTGGCTATCCGTGAAGGGGAGTTCGTAGCCATCGTCGGCAGCAGCGGTTGCGGCAAGAGCACGTTGCTCCGGATCATCTCCGGCCTGGAGAACGGTTATAGTGGCGAAGTAAGAATTGGCGGTAAACGAATCGGCGGGCCGGGGCTTGACCGTGGGATGGTATTTCAGGAACATCGCCTGATCCCATGGTTGACGGTTGAACAGAACGTGGCATTCGGGCTGAACGGGCTGGAAAATGGTCGGCGTGATACCGTCGTCCGCGAGCACTTGGAACTGGTCGGGTTGGCCGGATTTGCCAAGGCGCTCCCCCACCAGTTGTCGGGCGGCATGTCCCAGAGGGTGGCCATAGCCAGATCGCTGGTCAATAACCCCCAACTGCTGCTGCTAGACGAGCCGTTCGGTTCTCTGGATGCCCTGACCAAGATCCAGCTTCAGCAGGAGATTCTGCGCATCTGGGAAGTTGAGCGCACCACCATGGTATTGGTTACCCATGACATCGACGAGGCCATCTTTCTGGGAGACAGGGTGGTGATTATGTCCAGTCGACCCGGTACCATTAAAAAAATTATTCCGGTGCACCTCCCGCGTCCCCGGGACCGGAGCAGCTACGATTTTGTCCAGATTCGCAAGGAGATCTATGCGGAGTTCTTTGCCGAGGCTGAAAAGCCGTTCGCCTATGCGATTTAACCTTTTGACAATTGATTGGAAATTACTCGCATGAATACTATTTCTTCTGAAGACATCAAACGATTCGCCACTGAAAAAGGGGCCGATCTGGTCGGCATCGCCTCAGTGGACAGGTTTACGGGATACCCGGAAGGGAGACGCCCGGAGGATCTGCTCCCGGATGCCAAGTCGGTTATTGTCGTGGGGGTGAGAGTGCTAGCGGATACCGTCAAGCCGAATCTGCTGCTGTCGGCGCTGCACCACATCACGCTCAACCTGTATCACAATCAGATCGCCTACGATGTCGGCCGGTTGCTGGATGAAAATGATTTCAAGGCGGTAGTGGTGCCGCACCGAATCGGCAATATGGACCCTGATCTGCGCAAAAGCCCTGATTACATGAATATCTATCCGAAGCTTTTCTGCGTCTCGACAAGACATGCGGCGGTAGAGGCCGGTATCGGGATTTTCGGCAAGAGCAGGTTGCTTATTACGCCACGCTTTGGACCGAGACAGCGCCTTGCAGCGATCGTCACTGATGCGGAATTTGCGCCGGACGAGAAGATCACTCCGGATGAGGCACGGCTTCTTTGTCCGCCAGGTTGTACGGCCTGCATCGATGCCTGTCCTGGTCGGGCGATATCAAATGCGGGACTGGCTTGGGAAAAGTGCAACGAGGTCATCAGGCCCCATAATGGACAGTATGGCTATTCCGCTTGTAGTGAATGCATGACATCCTGTCCCATCGGAAAAAACAGAAAGAGGCGTGCCGAACGCCCGGAAAAGGAACTGTTATGAAGATTCTGCTGATAAATCCCGCCTTCTATGACGGCAATGCGTTCAAGAACCGTTTCGATGACTACATCGACTGGATCAAGGGTGGCAACCTGTATGTGGCCCCTTTCGAACCGCCGCTCGGCTTGGCCTATCTGAGCGCCTTTCTTAAGGAGCGCGGTTTCGAGGTCAAACTGCTCGACATGCAGGGGCTCCTTATGGACAGTGAGGAGCTGGTCAGGAACATCGCGGCCTACGATCCCGACCTGATCGGCATTACCGCCATGACCCCCACCATTCCTGAAGCGCTGCGGGTTGCCGAACTGGCACGCCGCACGGCGCCGGGCGCCAGGATCGTCATGGGGGGCGTTCACCCGACTCTCGACCCGGCCAGTGTACTCACCAACGACAATGTGGACTTCGTTATCCGCGGAGAAGGGGAGTTCGCCTTTGCCGAACTGGCATCTGCGCTTTCGTCCATATTGCCGGTCGATGCTATCGAAGGTCTGAGTTACAAGGACGTTGACGGCCAATTGGTTATCAACGGCAAAGCGCCACTGATTAAGGACTTGAATGCCTTGCCCATGGCTGATTACGAAGCATTTCCCATCGAGCGCTACATCGAGCACAATCGACACCTGCGCAGCATCCGCGGCATCTCGATGATCATCTCCCGCGGCTGCCCCTTTCAGTGCACCTTCTGCGCCGTCCACGAAACCATGGGGCGCACCTGGCGCATCAAAACCGCTGCCCAGGTAGTGTCAGAAATGGTGATCCTCAAGGAACGTCACGGCATCGAAGGGGTCTGGTTCAAGGACAGCATCTTCAATCTGGACAAGGAATGGGTCAAGGAGTTCTGCCGCTTGTTGATCGAGGCGGATACCGGAATCCAGTGGCAGGCTCTGACTCGCGTTGACCTGATTAACGAAGAGCAAATTATCCTGATGAAACAGGCCGGTCTGACCCAGCTCGACCTGGGGATCGAGACCGGCTCGCCCAAAAGCCTGATCCGCTTGAAAAAAGGGATCACGGTCGAGCGGATCAAGGAGCAGGTGGCAATCGCTAAACGCCACGTCAAGGTATTCGGTTTCTTCATGATCGGTATCCCGGGCGAGGAAGAGCTGGATGTGCAGCAGACCTTTGAGCTGGCCAAGGTTCTGGAGCTTGATCGTTGGACATGGAGCATCTTCAGCCCGCTCCCCGGCTCGGCACTTTACGAGGATTTGATTGCCGAAGGAAAGATCGAACCGTTCCGGCTCGAATTCAACCAGGTGCATTTCACCGAGGCCTATGAAGGTGTTTGCGATATCCCACCAGCCCGTCTCAAGGAGCTGTACAAGGAGATCAATGACTATTTCTATCGTCTGCACGCGCAGACAGAAGGACTGGATGAGGACATTGATGATGGCATCTATGCCGATGCGTAATATCCTGAAAGGATGACATGACTGAACAGGCATCGCGCCATCAACTGCTCGATATGATCAGAGCAGGGACCAGTTCTTTTCTGCCAGTCCGGAGTGCGTTCGACCCAGGCACTCCTTGCCCTCTATCTGGCCGGTTGGCCGCTGGAGAAGCTCCATAATTACAACAGTTCCTGGATCGGCTGGTCCAAGGGCAAAAACCTGCCGGTCGTCTCCGGGGTGGCGACAGAACCTGTTGCAGCTTTACAGGCCGCGACGCGAGCAAAATGAATCAGACAAGTTACGATTTCTCAGGAGAGAGGCAATGACCACCACTCTGGCAGGAAAACGCCAAAAAACAACATTGGATGAAGTGGCGGAGCGTTATCCGGATGTGCCGCGCTTGTTGATTATCAAGACGGATGTCCAGCGCCGTGGCGTGTTCTATACCGATGCCGCGCTATCATTGCTTGATGAGGCAAAACACCAGACCACCGGAACCCATATCTTCGGCGCGCGGGACGGCGTGATTGCCCTTCGCCCGGAATCGCTCCTGTTGCGGGATGGCACTTCGATCATTACTACACCGACGCCGCTGGAAGAGAACCCCTACGTTGTCGATGTTCTCGATGGCAAGCCCTGGCTGTTCGATGATGGAGCGCAGCTGGAGGAAGTTGAATACTGGCCGGCTCCCGATTTTTACGCCAAAACAAGCAGCTCGGGCGTGCCGATGAAGAACATAGTCAGCGCCCGTCCACAGCGGCTTAACATATTTCCCTACCGGTATTGCACATTCTGGAACAACAACAAGGGTTGCTCTTTCTGCGATATCGTCGCTCAGTTGAAGAAGGGGGGGAAGGAGCTGAACATTCCTGCGAAGCTTGATCCGCTTGAGGTGGGTGAAGCCATTGGTGAAGCGTTGAAAGAGCCGGGACGCTTTTCTGCGGTCTTCCTGACCTCCGGTTCAATTGTCAGCGGCCAGGCTCCTTTTGATGATGAGGTCGATTATTACATCCAGATTCTTAAAGAGGTCGGCAAGCATTTCAAAACCCGCAAATTTCCGAGCCAGATCATCGGCACGGCATTTACCAGAAAGCAGCTTGAGCGCTTGTACAAAGAAACCGGACTGATGAGCTATACCGCCGATATCGAGGTGCTGAACGAAGAACTGTTCAACCAACTCTGCCCCGGAAAGGCGGAATGGATCGGGTACCGGGAATGGAAAAAACGACTGGTGGAAGCGGTGGAAATATTTGGCCCCGGTCGTGTTAATACCGGGTTGGTGGCCGGAATTGAACTGACGAAACCATACGGATTTGTTTCCGAGGATAAGGCTCTGGAGCAGGTGCTTGCCGAGGCGGAGGATATGGCCAGGCAGGGGGTAAGCACGGTCTTTATCGTCTGGTCTCCACGCCCCGATACACCGCTGGCTGGGCAGAAGAACGCCTCCCTCGACTATTACATCCGTCTGGCTCGGGGGCTGCACGCTCTGCGGGTAAAATACCGTCTGCCGATCGGTTTCGATGATTATCGCCACTGCGGCAACCATCCGGACAGCGATCTTTCGCGGCTGCTTCCGTTTTAAAAGGAGAAGATCATGTCACTTCTTGGAGATGAAATCATTGAACTTATTAAAGACAGAGCGGTTACAAAGGCTATCGCGACAGTTGACGAAAATGGAGACCCATATGTTGTAATCAGCCCGTTTCTCCAACTCGGGGAGAATGGGCAGCTAGTTCATCTTGAGCTGTTGGAGAAATCCGTTACCAACCGGAATCTGTTACGGAGTCTCTGGTATGAAAGGAGGATTTCCGTCACTCTGAATTCACATGACGGACAAAGCTTTGTTATCAGGGGGCGCCCTGTCAAGGCGCATATCTGCGGCCCGCTCTTTCGCAGCTATTACCAGCAGGTGCGGAGTGCGATTGTGGATGCCGATCTATCGACCGTCTGGGTGATTGAACCGGATGAGGTTATCGACGACACATATGCAACCCGAAAAAAGCAGGAAGAAGAACATTTTCCCTTCTCTGTGCATCTGGACCGGCTTACGGTCGCATATGGAACTACTGAAATAAACATAGGAAAGGAATCGACATGGTGAACACACGGATTTTTAAAATAGCAGGAGTTATGCTGGCCATCATATTGCTGATGGCACCGCTTGCCGGGATCGCTCGTGCAGAAGTCGGGGAGGTGCGCCTCGCAAAGCAGTATGGCCTCAGTTACCTGTCACTGATCGTCATGGAGGAACAGAAGCTGATTGAAAAACATGCCAAAAAGGCCGGCCTGGGTGACATCAAGGTCAGCTGGACAACTTTCAGTTCCGGTTCCGTCATGAATGATGCCCTCCTCTCTGGGAGTGTAGATTTTGCCTCCGGTGGTGTCGCACCGCTTTTGACGTTGTGGGACAGAACCAAAGGAGAGGTGAAAGGCGTCGCAGCCATTGATACGATCCCGCTCTACCTTAATTCCAATAATCCGGCTGTCAAGAGCATCAAGGATCTGTCCGACAAGGATCGTATCGCACTGCCGACGGTAAAGGTATCAATTCAGGCTGTTACCCTGCAGATGGCTGCTGCCAGGCAGTTCGGGAAGAAGAATTACGAGAAACTGGACAAGCTGACGGTCTCCATGAAACATCCGGATGCTCAGGCAGCGCTTCTTTCACCGAAATCAGAAATAACGGCGCACTTTGCCAGCCCTCCTTTCATGTTCCAGGAACTGAAAGATCCCCGTGTCCATACGATTATAAACTCTTTCGATCTCCTGGGCGGTCCGCATACTTTTGACGTAGTCTGGGCTCATGGACGGTTTCGTGATTCAAACCCCAAAACATATGCCGCCGTGCTGGCAGCGCTTGAAGAGGCCATTGCTTTCATCAACAGGGATAAACGCGCGGCAGCCGAACTGTACGTCAAGGCTTCCAAATCAAAGGAGCCGGTAGATGTCATCTACGGCTACCTGACAAAAGAGCCGATCAGCTACACAACCACTCCGCTTAATATCACAAAATACTCCGATTTCATGTACCAGACCGGCAGTATCAAGAACAAACCGAAGAATTGGAAAGATCTGTTTTTTGCCAATATTCACGGCAAACAGGGGAGTTAGTGATGGCGACGGCAGTATCTCCCCTGCTGGATGTGCAAGGGGTCACAATACAGTACAAGACCAGTGAACAGCTGGTGACCGCCACCTGGAAGGTCGGTTTTCAGGCCGACCGTTCTGATCGCCTGGTCCTGCTGGGGCCTTCCGGCTGCGGAAAATCGACATTGCTCAAGGCAATTGGCGGCTATCTGGCGCCCACCGAGGGGAGCATTACGCTTGATGGGCGCACGGTCAGCGGACCGGGACCGGATCGGGTCATGGTTTTTCAGGAAACGGAGCAGCTGCTCCCCTGGAAGACGGTGCGGCAAAATGTGGCCTTCGCCCTGACCGCCAGCGGCAGAGCGCCTGGAAAGGATGCCGATGAACAGGCCATGGTTGCTATCCGCACCGTCAAGCTGGAAAAGTTTGCCGACGCCTATCCCCATACGCTGTCAGGCGGCATGAAACAGCGGGTCGCCATTGCCCGTTGCCTGGCGATGAAGCCGGAAATAGTCCTGATGGATGAACCTTTTGCCGCACTGGATGCCCTGACCCGCCAGCAGATGCAGGAAGAACTGCTGGAGTTGTGGAGCCGGTTAAGGTTTACTTTGATCTTTGTCACCCACTCCATCGAAGAAGCGATCCTGCTTGGCAACCGTATCGTGCTGCTGTCTCCTCATCCGGGTCAGGTGAAGGAAATTCTGGATGTGGATCTGGATGATCCTGGCAATCGTTTTCATGGCCGTTTCATCGAACTGCGGGACACGATCCACCGGGTCTTGTTCAAGGATGTGGGGGATTATGTTATTTAAAAGGAGTGCCGGTATAATGCTTGATCGGACAGTGATTTCAAGTGAAACAACAGCGTTCCGGTCCTATGCACAGCCCACTGATCAGGCCATTGCAGCGATCGTCCGCCCGCTTTCGAGGGCAGAAAAGCTCTGGAATCAGTCACTGGTGCGCAAAGTTGTAATTCTACTGCTGCTGGCGCTCGTATGGCAGTTGTATGCCCAACGACTGGGCAACCCGCTGATGTTTCCCACTTTCAGTGATGCTGCCACGGCTCTCTGGAAAGCATTTGTGCATGGTGAACTGGGAAGCCGGGTGCTGACGTCACTCAAAGTGCTGTTAAGCGGTTACGCCATCGGCATTGTGCTGGCTACCATTCTGGCGGCGTTGGCCAACGGTACCCGCCTCGGCAATGACCTGTTGGAAGTACTGACCGCCATGCTCAACCCGCTGCCCGCAATTGCACTTCTGCCGCTGGCGCTGCTCTGGTTCGGGCTCGGCAACGGCAGCATTACTTTCGTGCTGATTCATGCAGTCCTCTGGCCGGTGGCGCTCAGTACACATTCCGGTTTTGCTTCGATCAGCGGCACGATCCGCATGGTGGGGCGCAACTACGGTCTGACCGGATTGCGCTATGTGTTACAGATTCTCATACCTGCGGCCTTCCCTGCCATCCTGACCGGACTCAAGAACGGCTGGGCCTTTGCCTGGCGCACTCTGATCGCGGCCGAACTGGTTTTCGGAGTCAGTTCCGGTTCCGGCGGCATCGGCTGGTTTATCTATGAGAACAAGAATCAGCTGGAGATTGCCTACGTCTTTGCCGGGCTGCTTACTGTGATTGGGATTGGAGTCGCCATGGACAGTCTGTTCCGTCTGATTGAACGGCGCACGATCAACCGCTGGGGGATGAAGTTCTGAGGAGTCAGCGTTATCAATGGGCAACTCGCATGCATCGTATCTGGCGTGATACATCAGTCATTTTTCCTATCCATCCGTACCCGCAATCCAAGCATAATATATAAAAGTTATAGAAATTATATTTTTTAGTTGACTCCTTTTTAGTGATTTGCTAATTTGCGTTCACGTTTATGAACAAACTGGGGTGATTACCTCGGGTTCAAGAGCACATAACCAACGGCTGACCAGAAAAACTGGAGGTCAAGGAAAGAGCGAATTGCACTCTATCCTTGACCTCTTTTTTTTATGTGTACCGGCATCCTGCACAAGGATGCTGGAAGTTATTCAGCTATACATCACAATTCGGAGATTCATATATGGAACTTGTATTCAAAAACACCCAGAAAACTTTCGATGTGCGTGGTTCAAAAGATCGTCTCACCGCTCTGGACGATGTCTCGTTTTCAGTCAATGGAAAGGAATTAGTATGCCTGCTGGGTCCTTCCGGCTGTGGAAAGTCTACCCTGCTCAAGATGGCGGCCGGGCTGGAATTCCCTGATTCCGGCATGATTACAGCTGACGGAGACATCATAAGAAAACCGCACCCTGATCGTGGCATGGTATTTCAGGATTACGCCCTCTTTCCCTGGCTGTCGGTTGAAGAGAATATCGCCTTCGGCCTGGAGGTTAATGGCATCGAACGGCAGTCTGCACGTGAGAAAATCGACCGGTTTATCTCGCTGGTCGGACTGAGAGGATTTGAAAATGCCTATCCATACCAGTTATCGGGCGGAATGAAGCAACGTGTCGGCATAGCACGCATGCTAGCTATGTCGCCCAAGGTGCTGTTGATGGATGAACCGTTCGGGGCACTGGATGCCTTTACCCGCATGGATATGCAGGAGGAGTTGACTAACCTTTGGCTTGCCGAACCGTTCACCACTATCTTTGTAACCCATGATGTCGAGGAGGCGGTGTATCTCGCAGATCGCATTGTGGTTATGACCAGCCGCCCCGGTAAAATAAAGACCATTGTGCCGGTGCCGCTGTCACGTCCACGGGAACGCACCGACTATGACTTTGTTCAGATTCGCAACCACGTACTCAAACAGTACGAGAGAACACCGGCACCACAAGCGGAGTATTCAATCTAATGACACAACACGCTACCACATCTGATTTCAGCCGATTGACGCCGTTGTTCGTGGAGACGGCACCGGAAGGTCTGTCCCGTTCCCTGAGAGAGCTTGTCGATCTGCAGGGCAGGGCACAAAGCGCTAATGTTTTTATTGTCGCTCCTGAACAGCAGGTATCCCTGACCTTCGGTGACTACCGGGATGCGGTGTTCGAACTGGCGGATATTTTGGCAGAACAGGGATTGCAACCAGGCGGCCGAGTCGCAGTGGTTCTGGTCAACGGGCTCAACCCGGCCATTGCCATCCTGGCCGTTATAGCGGCAGGCGGCGTGGCCGTACCAGTCAATCCGCGTTTGACCGAACGGGAAATTGCCGGGGTCTTGACCCATTCAGGGGCAAGCCTGGTCCTGAGCGACCAGCATCACTCTGACAGTCTGCCGGCCATGGTTGTACAAGGGGAGCAGTTTACTCATGCAAGCCATGAAGCGGACAATCCCTACCGTTTGTTTCGCCCTCACGGCATTTCATCTACCGATACTGCTTCGGTACATGGTGTGTTGCCAGCCTGGGACGATCCGGCGCTGATTCTCTATACCTCGGGAACGACCGGACAGCCGAAAGGTGTTGTCCTGACCCATGGCAACCTGCTGGTGAACGCACAGTATGTTACAGCCGCTCACCGTCTGACCAGTGGCGACAGGGCACTGTGCGTCCTGCCTCTCTTTCACATCAACGGTTTCGTGGTCACCTTGCTCACACCGCTGCTTTCGGGTGGGAGCGTGATCATGCCGCAACGCTTTCATGCCGATCGTTTCTGGCAGTGGGTGCATGACTTTCAGGCGACCTGGTTCAGTGCCGTCCCGACCATCTTCTCGGTCCTGCTCTCTCATCTGGAACCACCCCGGGACTATCCGGTGTCGCTGCGCTTTGCCCGCTCCGCTTCGGCTCCGCTGCCGGTGGCGGTGCTGGAAGAGTTCGAGCAACGCCACCGTATTCCGGTGATCGAGACCTACGGCATTTCCGAGGCAGCCTGCCAGGTAACGGCTAACCCACTGCCACCCGTGCCGCGTAAGCCGGGCTCAGCCGGAGTTCCTGTCGGCAACGAACTGCGGGTGGTGGACGAGCAGCAAAGACCCGTGCTGCCGGGAGATGTGGGCGAGGTAATCATCAGGGGGCCAAATGTCTTCAAGGGCTACTTGAATAATCCGTCAGCTGACTATGAAGCTCTGCGGGACAATTGGTTCCACACCGGAGATCTCGGCTTTCTGGATCTGGATGGCTACCTGTTTCTGACCGGCAGGAAAAGGGAGCAGATCAACCGTTCAGGTGAAAAAATATCACCGCGGGAGGTGGAGGAGGTCATTCACCACCTCCCGGAAGTGGAATCGGTCGGTGTCGTCGGTATACCCCACCAGCTTTACGGCGAGGAAGTGGCTGCATTCATCACGCTGCGGCCGGGGAGGGAACTGGAGCCGGAAAGGGTCAGAGAATACTGCCGGAACTACTTGGCCGGATTCAAGGTGCCACGGGAGATTCTGTTCATCAATGAACTGCCCAAGGGGCCAAGCGGAAAGATACAGCGGCGCAGACTGATCGATATGTACCATGATGTTACATCACAACAGGAAAAGGAGACCAGAACATGAAAACGAAACTGAGAAGTTGGGTGGCGGTCGGGGTGGCAGCATTGATTTCCATCGTCGGCATCAGCAGCGCCTTTGCCGCAAAGAAGCAGGCTGATACCGGTGTCATCAAGGTGGGAACCAACAAGGCCTTGGGGACGGTAACGCCCTACGTGGCCAGAACTCAGGGCATCTTCGCCAAGCGGGGCGTCACGGCTGATATTGTGGATTTCAACGACGGCACGACCCTGATGGAGGCCTTTGCCTCCGGTCAACTGGATGTGGCCCTGCTGGGAATTGCACCAACCGCCATCTGGCAAGGGAAAGGCGTTCCGCTGAAAGTTGTGGCAGCGGCCAATGGGGGCGGACATGTGCTCTTAACCCGCCAGGACACAGGCATAACCGACGTAAAGCAATTAAAGGGCAAAAAGGTGGCCACACCCAAGCCGGGTACGGTGGTTGATACCCTCTTTCGGGCCCATATTGCGAGAAAAGTAGCCGGACTCGATCCTGACAAGGATATCCAGATTGTCCCGGGAGTGGCACCGGCTGATATGCCGGCCGCCCTGTTTGTGGTCCGCGAAGTCGACGCCGGCATAACCTGGGAGCCGTTTGCCTCCCAAGCCGAGGCAAAGTTCAAGAATGCACGGGTACTGTACGACGCCGCAGCTGAGTGGAAGAAAAGCAACCGCAAGGCCAAGAATTTCTATCCGACCAATGTGGTAATTGCCCGTCAGTCGTTCATCGATCAGCACCCGGAAGAATTGAAACGGTTTCTCGCGGCCTATGTTGAAACCATTACGTTCATAAACACGAAGCCAAAGGAAGCCAACGAGGTCATTGCCAAGGAGTTAAAGCTTGAACCGGCCATTATCGCCAATGCCCGCAAGCGTATTGATTACACGGCGAACGTTGATGTAAAGGCGGCCCTTGAGACGCTCTCATGGTCGAATCAGCTGGGCTATCTGAAAGAGATTCCGTCCGAAAAGAAGCTCTTTGATCTCAGTTATCTGCCGGCCACAGTAGTTGCCAAGAAAAACGGTAAAAAGTAATGAAAACCGGATTATTTCGCTATATTCAGGGCGGAATCGGCCTGTTGGTCTTCCTGGTACTCTGGCACGTGGCATCGACTACCGGCCTGTTCGGCAAGATCGAACCGGAGTATTCCCTGCTGCTCCTGCCGACCCCCGAAACCGTGCTGAAGGCAATCGTCGAAACCATCAAGGATGGCAGCCTGTGGGGGAACACCTCGGTCAGTATCATCAGGGTGGCCATCGGCTTCAGCCTGGCGGTACTGATCGGCATCCCCATCGGCCTGGGGATGGCCCTTTCGCCAATCTGCAACAACATCTGTGAGCCATTCGTGCGGATATTTTCACCCATTCCCGGCATTGCCTGGGTGCCGCTGGCCATACTCTGGTTCGGTCTGGGTGATACAGCCGCTATCTTCATCATCACCCTGGGTTCGATCTTTCCCATTGTCATCAATACCGTGCAGGGGGTGCGGGATGTGGATTCCCACCTGGTAGATGCGGCGCGAATGATGGGGGCCAATCACCTGCAGGTCATGCGGCGGGTGATGCTCCCCAGCGTCATTCCCTATCTGGTGACCGGCTTCAGGATCGGTCTGGGATTTGCCTGGAGGGTGGTGATTGCGGCTGAAATGGTGGGCGTACCCAAGGGGATCGGTTACATGTTGGGTGTAGGGCGCAGTACCGGACGTACCGACATCACCATCGTTACCATGGTAACTCTGGGTGTCATCATGCTGGTGGTAGAGGAACTGATGTTTTCACCCCTTGAAAACCGTACCCGCTTCTGGCGCAGGTCCGTGACAGCTTGATTATGAGAGGAACACGATGAAACGCACATTCGACACCGGTAACGCAGCCATTACGGAAGGGGCCATCTGGGCCGGGTGCCAGCTGTTCGCCGGCTATCCCATCACCCCGGCCACCGAGATAGCGGAGAATATGTCCCGCCGCCTCCCACAGCAGGGCGGCTATTATGTGCAGGCCGAGGATGAGAACGCGGCCCTGCATATCTGCAATGGCGGCTCCATCGGCGGCCTGAAGGCCATGACCGCTACCTCGGGGCCGGGCTTCATTCTATTCGCCGACGCCTTCGGCTGGGCGGTCAGCAGCGAGATCCCCGTGGTGATCGTCAATTCCCAGCGGGTCGGGCCGGTCAGCGGCATCACCGGCGCCCCTGGTCAGGGTGAGTTTTACTTTAGCCGCTACCTGACCCACGGCGGCAACTTCGAAACCATCGTACTGGCTCCCAATTCGGTGCAGGAGGCTTTTCGCCTGACGGTGCGGGCATTCTACCTGGCAGAGCGCTTCCGCACGCCGGTAACGATCCTGGCCGACCAGATGGTGACCGACGGTTGGGAGACTCTGACCATTCCCGAGACCGAGGAAGAGTTCCGCAGCATGGGGCTGGAAATCGTTCCCCGCCGAATCCACCCCGGCCCGGAGTTTTACCCGACTAGCGATGAGATCGATATTCCTCCGGTCGTGCTGGGGCATAACACCGGCGCGGCCTGCTCCGACTGGACCCCCACCGATCGGGGGCATGACACGGAAGACGTCGCCTGGCAGCACAAGCATGCCTGGCGTCTGATTCACAAGATCCGTTCCCACCACGACCTGATCGACGAGTCGGAGAGCTGGTTTGTGGATGACGACCCGGAGATCATCCTGGTGGCCTACGGCACCCCCTCGCGGGTGGTGCAGAGCGCTGTCCGGGCCGCCCGGGCGGAAGGACTCAGCGTTGGCGGTATCCGGCCCATCTCCCTGTGGCCCTTCCAGGACAGCCTGTTCAGCAGGAAGGCGCGCTATTTGACGGTAGAACTGAACTGGGATGGTCAGCTGGTGCGCGAAGTGCAACGGGCGGCCGCCTCGGGCAGCAGCGTCCATTTCTGGGGTCGCTGTGGCGAACTCCCCGCAGTGGGTGATTTGCTGGAGTCGATAAAACGATTGCTGGACGGCAAGGCATTAGAACGAGACGGCTGGCGAACGGAGGCTTGGTAGATGAGTGATTTGATGCAGAAATACGTACGTCCGGAAAAAAATCCCGGCACCGCTTGCAAGGGGTGTGGACTGCGGCTGGCACACAGCAAGGTGCTGGAAGCGATCGACGAACTGAAACTCGAGCAGAAAGACGTGGTCTGGGGGACCGGCATCGGCTGCTCAGGCCGCCAGACTTTTGTCACCTGGAAAGGGGATACCTTTGCCGGCACCCATGGTCGGGTCTATGCTATGGCCACCGGCTTGCGCCTCGCCCTGCCTCCCGAGAAGCGGCTCGTCCTGACCGTTGGTGACGGAGATGCATTCACCATCGGCTTTCTGCACCTGCTCAACGCCGCCCGGCGCAACGTAGACATGACCGTGGTTGTCTTCGATAACCTGGGCTATCAGTCCACCGGGGGCCAGTATGGGGTGACTACGCCGCTGGGGAGCCGCACTGACAGCAGCCCCTACGGTGCCTGGGAACCGAACTGGACCCAGGGTGGCTTCGACGTGCTGCGTATCCTCAAGGAAGCCGGTGCCACCTTTCTCGCCCGCCATACGGTATTGCAGGGGCACGAACCGGTGGAAAGCCTTAAAAAAGCGATCAGCAATCCCGGCTTCTCTCTGGTGCAGCTGATCTACCCCTGTGTCACTCACTTTGGTGTCCAGGCCCTGGGAACGCGTGACCTGGCCAAGATCTACGACTGGTTCCGTGAGCGAACAGCTGACAATCTGGACTCTGACACGGGCACTTATTTTACCACAGGCATCCTCCATGATGCCAGCGGGTCACGTCCGGAGTTTGCTGCTTCCATGCGGGAGTTCGTTGCATCCGTGCAGAATGGAGGACAGCATGTCTAAGCGGATCGAAATCCTGATCAGTGGCTACGGCGGCCAGGGTGTTGTGCGGATCGGCCAGATCCTTGGGGAGGCGGCCGTCCACCAAGGGCTGTTCACCACCATGCTGATCAGCCATGGCACGGAGACGCGTGGTGGCTATGTGCGCAGCCAGGTGGTCATATCCGACGAGTTCATTGACAGCCCGGTGGTCGAACACCCCGAT
>Ga0137379_10001690_pt1 | contig 20309 bp, 18 predicted proteins | sample SagtaG_18_FD_104812 | JGI IMG/M metagenome (GOLD analysis project Ga0137379, IMG submission 104812) | Vadose zone soil microbial communities from Sagehorn Ranch, Mendocino, California, USA - Sage2_L_80_16 metaG | ecosystem: Environmental > Terrestrial > Soil > Vadose zone | place: USA...
AGCAGCGCCACGATCATGCCGACGCCCATCAGCTTGATGAACGTGATGCCGGACGCCGAGAACGCGCCGACCACGATGATCAGCAGCAGCGCCAGGCTGGTGATCAGGCCGCCGGTCCGCTGCAGGCCGGCCGCCACCGAGGCGGTGTTGTCGCCGGTCTGGTCGTAGCGCTCGCGGATCCGGGACAGCAGGAACACCTCGTAGTCCATGGACAGGCCGAAGATGACCGCCAGCATCAGGATCGGCATCGTCGGGTCGATCGAGCCGGTGGGCGTGAACTGCAGCAGGCCGGACAGGTGTCCCCATTGGAAGATCCACACCACGACACCGAACGTCGCCGACAGCGACAGCACGTTCATCACGATCGCCTTCAGCGGGAGCACCACCGAGCCGAACGCCAGGAATAGCAGCACGAACGTGGAGACGCCGGTCAGCAGCGCCATCCAGGGCAGCGTCGCGCCGAGGCTGGCCAGCTCGTCGACCAGCCCGGCAGTGGTCCCGCCGACCAGCACGGCGGTGCCGGGCGGCGGGGTGACGTCGCGGATCTGGGTCACGATCTGCCGGGCCGCCACGGACACGGTGGCCGGCCGGTAGCCGATGTCGACCCGGGCCGTGTCGCCCTTCACCCCGGTGAGCTCTGTCCCCGTGATCTGGGCCCCGGTGACGCCGGGGATGGCCTCGACGCGGTGCAGGTAGCCGGTGAGCCCGGCCGGGCTGGCGGCTCGTGCCCCGGTGACGAGCGCCTCGATCGGTGCGGTGGAGTTGGCCGGGAACTGGCTGTCCAGCGTCTCGGAGACCTGCCGGACGGTAGAGGCGGCCGGCAGCGTCCTGGCGTCCGTGCCGCCCCAGGAGATGCGCAGGAACGGCGCGCCGAGGGCCAGCAGCCCGAGCACGATCACCGTGGCGTAGACGGCGGGCCGGCGCATGACGCTGTGCGCCAGCCGGTACCAGGCCCCGCTGGTCTCGTCCCTGACCGGGCGGTGCACGGAACGGCGGATGCGCAGCGCGTTGACCCGGCGGCCGAGGACGGCCAGCAGCGCGGGCAGCACGGTCAGCGCGGCCAGCATGTCCACCGCGACGGTGGCCACCCCGCCGTAGCCCATCGAGCGCAGGAAGTCCTCGGGGAACAGCATCAGGCTGGTCAGCGCGACCGCGACCGTGACGCCCGACACGGCGACGGTCCGGCCCGCGGTGGCCACCGTCCGGGCCACCGCCTGCTCGACGGTCGGCTGACGGTGCAGCTCCTCGCGGAACCTGGTGACCATGAACAGCCCGTAGTCGATGCCCAGGCCCAGGCCCAGGATCGTGGTGATGTTCACCGAGTAGACGGACACGGTGGTGACCATGGTGAGCAGCCGCAGCACGGTGAACGAGCCGAGGATGGCCACCCCGCCGATCGCCACCGGCAGCGACGCCGCGGCCAGGCTGCCGAAGATCACCAGCAGCAGGATCAGCAAGACCGGCATGGAGAACCCCTCGGCCTTGGCGATGTTGGCGGTGACCTCGGAGTTGATCGCGACCTCCATCGGCACGGTCCCGCTGACCCGGGCCGTCACCCCGCTGCCCGCCAGGCTGGCGGGCGTCAGCGCGGCCTTGATCGCGTCGTAGCTCTGGTGCCTGGCGGCGTCGTCGGCCCCGGTGAGCTGGAGCACCGCGTAGGTGGCATGCCGGTCGGTGCTGACCAGGCGGGGCGCGCCGGTGGACCAGTACGTGCTGACCCGGGCCACGTCGGCGCGGGCCAGCCCGCTGAGCGCGACGGTAACCACATGCCGGTAGGCCGGGTCGCCGACGGTCCTGGTGGCGCTGCGGTACAGCACGACGACATCGCCCTCGTCCCGGCCGAACACCTGGCTGGCCTGGCCGGCCTCACGCTGGCTCTGGCTGGCGGGCGGGGTGAAGTTGTCGCTGGAAGAAAGCGTGCCGAAGACGCCGGTCCCCCAGACCGCGGCGAACGCCACCAGCACGAGCGTGACAGCGAGAGCCAGCCGCCGTCTCCGGTACAGCCCACGGCCCCATGCCTCGAACATCTCGCCTCCCGTACCTGAGATGCTTCTATTGATTACTTAAGTAAACAGCGTAAACTGATTACGATGCTAACTTCGCATACGCTATTCACCCTTGTCAAGGGAGCTAACATCAGGAATACGCCCGGCGACCGGCCGGGCCGGCCGAGGTCTCGCCAGCTGGTGGTCTCAGGGGTATGACTAGGTCCGGGAGGCAGCCGTGACACAACCGGTGGACAGCGCCGGGGCAGGGCCGGGCGCCGTTCAGCCGCCGTCCCGGCGTGACCGGCTGCGCGCGGCGACCACCGAGGAGATCATCCAGACCGCGCGGCAGCTACTGGTCAAGGACGGGCCGGAGGCGGTGTCGCTGCGCGCCATCGCCCGCGAGATGGGCATGACCGCCCCCGGGCTCTACCGCTACTTCAGCAGTCACGAGGAACTGATCAGGCACGTCATCGCCGGCATCTTCACCGAGCTCGGCGCGGACATCCGCCGGGCCATCGAGGCCGCGGTGCCCGCGGTGCCGGCGGCGGACGACATGACCGCGAAGATGACCGTCAAGATGGTGGCGGCCTGCCGCGAGTTCCGCCGCTGGGCGCTGAGCCACAGAGCCGAGTTCGCCCTGCTGTTCGGCGTGCCGATGCCCGGCCTGGACGACGGGCGGTACGACATCGCCGACGAATGCGCGCTGGCGTTCGCCGGCACGTTCTTCGAGCTGTTCCTCGAGCTGTGGACCGCGGCCCCGTTCCCGGTGCCGGCCGCCGAGGACATCGACCCCGGCCTGCGCGACCAGCTCGGCCGCTACCGCGACGTGCTGGACGCCCACCTGCCGGTCGGCGCGATGCTCACCTTCCTGCGCTGCTGGATGGTGCTGTACGGGGCGGTGGCGATGGAGGTGTTCGGCCACCTGAGCTTCGCCCTCGAGGACGCCGCGCCCATGTTCGAGCTCACCCTCGGCGACCTGGCCGCGCTGGTCGGCCTGCGGTACCCGCGGCCCGGCTAAGCTCCCGGCTCCGGACCGGCGGATCGCGGTGAGCGCGGCGGCCGCCAGGGCGCTCGCTGCCAGCAGCTCGACGTGAGCCCGGCGCGGCGCCTCGTGCTGAATGCGGCCGTGAAACCGGTCGACCGCGGCGGGAAACGGCGACCAGCCGAACCACAAGGTGGTGGGCTTCTCCATGTCGGGCAGCGCCGCCCCGGCCATCCCGGCCAGCACGCCCGGCCGCCGGCCGGGCGGCGACGCCGCGGCCAGGGCGCCCGCCACGGCCAGGCTGATCAGCCCGTCGGGCACGGCTACCAGCAGGAACCGGCGCTGGCTGCCCCACTGCCCCCAGTGCGGCACAGCGTCGAGGACGAAATGCGAGGCCACGCCGGCCGCGAAGGCGGACACCGGCCGCCGGGCCAGCGCGCCGATCAGGGCTCCCGACAAAACGTGATTGGTCAGCAGCACTCGCCCCACCCTTCCCTGGTCGCCGCCTTGTCCCACCGTACCCGGCGGCGGCGGGGTGCCGGGACGGCAGGAAACCCCGGGGCGACGCGCCGGGTACTGCTGGTAGCGTTTTCGTGGCGGGCTGGCAAGCAGCGAATTCCGGACGAGGACTGACGCGTACCCATGCTGGACAGGCGAGAGATAAGGGAGAACCCAGACGCGGTGAAGGCCGCCGTCCGGGCCAAGGGCATCGACCTGGACGTGGACGAGCTCCTCGACCTCGACCGGGCCAGCCGCAAGCTCCAGCATGAACTCGACCAGGCCCAGGCGCGCAGGAAGAGCTCGGCCAAGGAGTTCGCCAAGGCCGACGACGCCAGGCGGGCTGCGCTGAGGGCCGAGCACGCCGAGCTCGAGGTCCAGCTCAAAGGGCTCCGCGAGCAGCTCGCCGAGACGACGGAGAAGCTGCACGGCCTGCTGCTGCTGACCCCCATGATCCCCTGGGCAGGCGCCCCGGTCGGGCCCGACGAGTCCGCGAACGTGATCCTGCGGACCGTGGGGACCCCGCCGGAGTTCGACTTCACCCCGCTAGACCACGTCGAGCTGCTGGAAAAGCGCGGCTGGGCGGACTTCACCCGGGCGCGCAAGGTCGCCGGGGAACGTGCCTACGCGCTGACATCCGATCTGGTCCTGCTCGAGCGCGCGGTGCACTCCTACGCCCTGGACCTGCTCAGCGCCAAGGACTTCACGCTGGTCAGCGTCCCGTCGCTGGTCCGCGAGGAGGCGCTGACCGGCACCGGCCAGTTCCCGGCGCACCGCGAGGAAACCTACGCGATCACCGCCGACGACCTGTACCTGGCGGGCACGGCGGAGGTCGCCCTGGTCGGCTTCCACAGCGACGAGATCCTGGACCACAAGCGCCTCCCGATCAGGTACGCCGGCATCTCGCCGTGTTTCCGGCGGGAGGCGGGCAGCGCCGGCCGGGATGTGCGCGGGCTGCTGCGGGTCCACCAGTTCGAGAAGGTCGAGCAGTTCGTCATCTGCGCGGCGGACGCGGCCGAATCCGACCGCTGGCACGCGGAGCTGCTCGGCACCGCCGAGCAGCTGCTGCAGGGACTCGGCCTGGCCTACCAGGTGGTGGAATGTTCCACCGGTGACATGGGCGCGGGCAAGTACCGGATGAACGACATCAACACCTGGATGCCGTCGCTGGGCGCGTACCGCGAGACGCACAGCTGCTCATCGCTGCACGACTGGCAGGCTAGGCGGGCCAACGTGCGCTACCGTGACGCGGACGGCACGGTGCGGTTCGCCTACACCTTGAACAACACCGCGGTGGCCACACCACGGATCCTGGCCGCGCTGGTGGAGAACTTCCAGACCAGCGAGGCGCAGCTGCGGGTGCCCGCGGTGCTGCGGCCCTACCTCGGCGGCCGCGAGCTGCTCTGAGCTGCTCTGGGCGCTCGAGCCGCACACCTGGGATGCCGACGGTACGGCGGCCGACGTTACGCACTGACAGGGGAGCGCACCGGAGGAAGAAGAGCGTACGCTGCGAGGCGTGGACCTTGAAGCTGACCGGGTGGCCGACCTGGCGGACCGGCCGCTTAGCGGACTGACCAGGCGTGATGTGGCGCTTGCGCTGCTCACCGTGCCGGCGGCGGACGCGCTCGCCTCGCTGCCCGGCATCCGGAGGGGCATGCTCGCGGCCGGAAACCCGCTGTCCGCGGTGTTCTGGTCGTCGGCGGAAGCCATCCTGCACACGATCGACGACGGTGAGGCCACGGTCGGCGACGTCAGGACGTGGCTGGAAGCCACCGGGACCGAGCCGAACGGGATCATCGGCCTGCACGTCTGGGACGATCAGTCCGAGCGCAGCCAGCTCGCCGCGGAGATGCACACCAGGCTGGTCAGCCACCTCGAAGAGCGGCTCGCCGCAGGCGAGATCGATCCCGATCTGCTGGCGGTGGCCGACCCGGCCGCCTGCCATGCCTATATCGAGATGCAGGAGCGGTGGATGACCTCGGCGCTGTCCGACGGCCGGGTACCGATGGACGCGCTGCTTGAGGAGAAGGACGAGGAGTTCCTGGCCGAATGGGACGCCGCCGACGCCGAGGCCCTGGCCGCGACCCAGGCCCTGCTCGAGCGGGTGAGTGACCGCCCGCTGCCGCGCGAGGAGCTTCGCCGCGCCACCGCCCGGCTGCGCCAGGACATCGCCCGGCCGGGCTGGCCCGGCCGGCTGCTGATCGAGTGCAGCGGGCTGCGCCCGAAGGACCTGCCGGCCGACGATACCGAGCTGTGGCTCAGGCTGGCCGCGGGCGTGGCGTCCCCGCGGGGACCGGACGACTGGGGCCGACCGGACTCCGGCGACGACGAACTGGACGAGGCGGAGAGCGAGCTCACCGCCATCTGCGCCATCGACCATTTCGACTGGCTGGCAGCGATCACCGCGCTCGCCGAGGGCGGCCCGGGCACCGCCGCGTCGGCCGCCGACCTGGCCGCGTACGTGCGGGACTACGATCCAGAAGACCCGGACGAGGGCGCGCCCGGCGAGGAGCCAGGCGACGAGCACGACGAGGGCGAGCCGGACGGCTTCTTCCTCTCCGATGACGACGAATTCGACGACCTCACCATGGAGGGCCTGTTCCTGCCGGTCGCCTCGCTGTGGCAGGTGCTCGGCGCGATCGACGACGACGAGCGGCTGACGCCGCTGGGCTGGTGGGGCCTGCCCGAGGCCATGATCCGGGTCTGGGCCCCGTCCGGGGGCTCACCGGGCTAGCCGGGCTCCCCAGTCTCCGGGCCAGTCTCCGGGCCAGGTGCCGGGTCGTCCGCGGCGAGCTGCTGGTACGCGGGGGCCAGCACGTCGGCCAGGTCCTTCCCCCTGACCTGCACGGGCGGCGGGGCGAACATGCGCAGCAGCAGGTCGGGGGCGGCAGCGTCCCGCACGGTGGCCAGTGCCCGCAGCCGCGCTGGGCTCAGCCCGGGCGACCAGAAGCCGTCCAGGCATTCCTCGAGCGGTGGGGCCGGCACGTCCAGAGCGGTCTGCGAGGTCCCTGGGTGATGCGCTTGAGCGCCTGCGTCGCCTCCGGCGAGCCGTGCCGCTCGATCGGGATCGCGTACCGCTCCCGGAACTTCTCGGCCGGCCCGAGCAGGCCCGGGTTGGTGAACTCCATGATCGACCACAGCTCGGACAGCCGGTTTTCCACCGGCGTCCCGGTCAGCGCGATCCGGGCCGAGGCGGGCAGCCCGCGGACCGCCCGGACCTGCTTGGCGGCATGGTTCTTGATATTCTGCGTCTCGTCGCATCCACCGGATACAAAACATATGGCAGGATGAACCCATGGGCAGGGAGAAGAAGCAGTTCAGGGCGATCATCGCGAAGCGGCTGTCTCATCTCACCGAGGCCACTACTCACCTGGTGACCGAGACCGAGACAATCGAAGCATTCTGCAAGCGTAAGGACTTCATCGTCGTAGCCGAGACCGAAGACCTCGACGTCTCCGGCGGCAAGCCGATCAGGGAGCGCCCCAAGATCGGCCAGTGGCTAACGCTCGATCACCTGGACGACTGGGACGTTCTCGTCATCTACAAGCTTGACCGGGGATTCCGGAACCACTTGGATTTCGTCACCTTCTATCATGAGTTCTGCGAAGTCCACGGTAAGCAGATTGTCAGCGTCAGCGAGGACATCGATATGTCCACCCGCATGGGCAGGTTCTTCGCTGGCCAGCTCGTGCAGTTCGCTGAGTGGGAACTGGAGAACATGCGTGAGCGCCGGGCGGCCGCGGCTGGCGTGATCCGGCGTGAGGCGCGATGGAACGGAGGCATTTACGCCTTCGGATATCAGCCGTTCAAATCCAGTAATTACTGGTATCTGCGCCCGCATCCTGTTTACTCAGAGGAAGCCCGGAAGATGGCGCAGGCAGTGGTCTCCGGCCGTGCGGCTGCCAGCGTCGCGGCCGACCTCAATGAACGCGGCATCCCTACCACTAAGGATGCTGTGGCGATCCAGTCGGGCAAGAAGCCAAAAGGATACAAATGGACGACCAAGGCAGTTATTGACTACCTCCGGTCCGACACGATTCGCGGTTACGTCTTGCACTATGCCCACCGCCTGGACAAGTCACCAGTGCGGGTCGTCGGCCCCGACGGAGAGTACGTCCGCCGTGATCCGCTCATTGGCGACGAACTCTGGTACAAGGTGCAGGCAGCCCTTGACGCCGCCTCGACTCCGAACTCCGGTATCCGGTACGGAGGTTCCTCGCTGCTGCGGATCGCGTTCTGCGGGTACTGCGGCGCAGCCCTGCATAAGTTCACCGCGGGAGGACGGAACGGCAAGCGGTATCACTACTACCTCTGCCCGGCGTTTCGCAAGACTCCAGACAAATGCACTGCACTAGGCACGGTCCCGAAAAACGCCTTGGAAGAGGTAGTGTTCAGTAGCTTGCTCGATGCCGTGGGGTCATGCGAGGTGACTGAGAAGCAGGTCATCATGGGAGACGATCATTCCCAGACCCTCGCTAAGATCGGCATACAGATAGCCGATCTGACGACCCAGCACTACACCCGCGGTGGCGTTCCTGATTATCACGCCAAGATGGCCGCGCTCGAAGAGGAGCATAAGCGTATCTCTGCGCTGCCGGTGGAGAAGCCAAAGATCCGGCGGGTATCGACCGACAAGACGTTCCGGCAACGGTGGGAGGAGATGGATGACGAGCAGCGGCACGCCTACCTAAAGTCGGCAGAGGTGACCGCCCTTGTGGTCCGTCGCGCGGACCTCACCCAGGCCATGGTCTATGACCGGACGACGGATGTCCCCGAGAACCCGGTGCTGGATATCCCGATGAACATCATCGGCGAGTGCGGAGACTTTGTGGTCAACATCAGCTTGGGCATGCTGGGCGACCAGCTTCAGCTTGCTTCTTCAGCTACCACCTTTTCGTAGCGCTCCCATAGCCGCCTCTCGATTATGACCACGTTCACGTGGCCGTGGAAACGCCGGTCATCAAGCCGGTGCGGGGCGGCGCATCTCGCTATCGACAGGATCTCCCGAACCCATCGCAAGCGCAGGCGCGGTGATGGCGAGCAGCCGCAGAAGCTCCCGGCGGTTCAGGTCAGACGCCACGTCGTCGTCCCTGCCACCCGGACTTGCCGCCACGTGGCGCTGGGCGCTTTCGGTGCGCCGGCGCGATGATCCTCGCCGCCACCCCCGAGGAACGCAAGCGCCTGCACGCTCAGCACGCGCTGGGCGGCTACTGGCGGCGGTGGCTGAAGGGCGAGACCATCCCCGATGCGCACATGTCAGACCCCAACGTCAGGGGGTTCTACCGGCCGATCATCGCCCGCATGATGGGCACCTCCCCAGAGAACGTCTGGCCGGCCCGCAGCCCTGCACAACAAGACCGGTGCGGTCCAGAGCGAGCTGAAAGACCGCCGGGACAGGACGGCCGGCAGGCTCGCCGGGCTACGGATGAAACTCGATGACCTGCGCCGTCAGGTGCAGCTCATCGGGCAGCTTGAGGAGAACATCGGCGCGCTAGAGGCCGAGCTGTGCTACCTCGACGCCGTGCTCGCGGTCCCGGTTCCCGGTGAACCGCACACACTGGCGGTAGCCCGTACATGACATCATCAGCGACATCATCAACTGGAACCAGCGGCATCCGCCTGGCTGCCCGACTCGGTACCGGCCGAGGCTGCACCGCCTCAGCCGCCGGTGTCCGCTCACTGTTCCGGGGCGCTCCGGGAGCCTGCTTGATGAGGGGGTCTTGTGGTCATGCTGCAGGAATCGGCTCTGGTTTGGGGCCTCCGGATGAGGGTAGAACTTGTGTTCGGTAGGTGCTCGATGCTGGCGGCGGGAGGCTGTCATGTACCAGCTGACCGGGGATGGTCCGGATAATGTGGTGCCCCTGCGCCCCAGGCGCCAGCAATCGCGGGAGCAAGCTGGCACGTCGGCGCCTGATGTTGCGGAGGCGGTGCGGTCGTTCGACCAGCTTGAGCGCCACGCGCTCAGGCTGCACTCGGGTTTCCCCCGCGCCTCCGGGGCGGAGGATTTCCCGATCGTCGATTACCTGGTCCAGCTGCCGGTGGCCGAGCGGCAACTGGAGCGGCTAGGGCACTTGAGCGTACTCAACTGCCGGGACACGGGTTGGGTCCTGCGGCTTGCCGGTGCCCGCGCCGACGCTGTAGCGCGGCTGCGGGCCGTGGACAAGAGCATGCTCCGCGACCCGCCCGGGACCGGGCCGCTCGGTGAGCGCCTCGCTGGTGACATCCGTCGGCTGACCGATGCACTGCGCGAGGTGCGCCGGCTTCTCGTCCAGCAGCATCCGGGTACGGCCAGCGCGCGGTAGGGGTGGGCGGGCGGCCCGGGGCGGGCGGTCCCGGGCCGACGGGTCCGCAAGACTCTGCGCGGCCGGGGCCGGGCGCTTTCCGGGCGAAGGTCGCTGCGATACAGGATGTTCTCACCATTCTCGATGAGGCGGAGCAGACTCCGGACCTCCTTGAGGACTCTTCGGAAATGGAGGGAGTTACCGAGGCCGAGTACCTGTTCAGGGCCGCCCGGTGGTGCCGTAATTTCGTCGTCACCGCTACCGCTGACCTTAAGGCTGCGGGCTGGGAAGACATTAAGGAGGCCCAGTTCACGCAGTCGTTCCGGAAGCTCGTCGATGCCTGGACCACGTACCGCCGCGTCTTGGGCTACCTTCCGGATGCCGACTGGGAGGGCGATGGGCCGACGCCTGGGCAGGTCCTGGCTGATCTGGAAGCGCCGCGCCGCGGTTTCATCACCGCGCTCGACGCCTATCGCGTGCAACTGCTGTTCGTGCAGCGCTACTTGCCGGATACAGGCATCACGGGGATGCCGTGAAGAGGCTGGGATAGTGCTCCCTCAGCAGGGCCTGGAGAGCGGCCGCCGACTGGCGGAACCGCTGATGGCTCTGGCTGGTCCCCTCCGGTACGCCAGGACGCCTCTGCGCGGCCTCGACATCCCGCTGCGCCCTATTCCGCGCCGTGATGAGCTTCGCCGCCAGGCCCGCGTCGGGCCAGTTTGTCAGGCCCACTGATTGCTTGAGCGCTAGAAGCTCGCGTTTGGCCCGGCTGAGTTCGAACTGCATCGTCGCGGAGATGTCAGCGAACTCCGGAGAAAACCGTGAGATACGCTCGGCCGTGTCCGCCGCCGTCATAAAGTCCTTCAGGGCCGCAGCACAGGAGCGCAGAACGCGCACCTGGTCATCGTCCAGTCCGCGAACGTCTTCCGCCGACGGCAGCCTAGCGGGCAGATGCTCGCTTTGCTCGCGTCGGCCTGCCCGCCCCGGCTGCTCGTCAGGCCGTACGGGCCGAGGATCAGCAGCGGGAGCGTCCGAGCCATGCTCGGCGTCTTCTATCAGCTCCTGTCCTCCAGGAGCCTGGGGCGTTGCTTCCTCGGCCGACTCGGTGACCAGCCGTGCGATCACCTCGTAGGCAGTGGTGCCCTGATCTTCGGCCACAGTCGCGACCAAGTCGCGCAGCCGCCCGCTGGCCGCTGCCCTCCGCAACACCTCCGGCCATACCTGGGACATCGGCGCCGTCCACGGGAAATCCGCCGGGCGCATGCCCGCTGCTAGCACAAGTTCGCGGACGGCCGGAGCCTGGTCGTAGACCGCCCGCAGCGCTGCCAGCAGTGCCCGGCCATCGGGGTCAGTGCCGTCAAACGGCTGCCTGTCCAGGAAACCCATCGCGGCTCATATCAGCCTGGCCGCTTTGAGGCCCTCGGCGACGCGAGTGATGCGGCGGCCCTGGTTACGGTACTCCCGGGCCTTGGGCGGCCCTGCCTCTACCGACCGGTGGTGCAGCGCCACCAGCTCCCACCGCTCGCTGAACACCGGCGATCCCGACGACCCACGCTCTGTGTCGGTCCAGTACTGCACCACGTCCTCGTCGGCGTACCGGACGACGTTATGGTGCATCCCGATCTTCTTCATCCCGCCGTTGGGGTGCTGGATAATGTACACGCGATCCCCGGCCGCCACGCTGCCTCTGCCGAGGTCCAGGACCGGGATGCTATCCGGCAGCGGCGCGCTAGTCCGGATCACCGCCCAGTCATTTCTTTCATCCCCCGCAATGGTGTCTGCCCGGCAGCCGATCACCTCGTGCCCGCGCGGGCGGCCCGTGACATCAAGCTCGTAATGCAGCCAGGCCTCCACCCTGGCCGCCGACGTGCCAGCAGGGCCGAATAGCACGTGGTGATTGGTCAGGAGCAGGTCGCGGCCAATCCGGAACCCGGTTCCGTAATAGCGTCCACCTGGCAGGATCACCAGCAGCCGGGCCACCGCCGGGGCCAGCTCGACACCCCGCTGCAGGAACGCCACATCCAGCAGCGTCGGCTCGTCGAAGATCTGCCGTTCCAGCTCGCCACGATCAGCGAACCCGCGCCACGCTGGCTGGTCACCGGCCGCCGGGGCCTCGACCACCGGGGCGTCCGCCGTCAGCTCCCGCAGCCGCACAGCCACTCCCTCCCCGCTTTCCGCTGCCTGGTCCAGCAGTTCCCGCAGCCGGCCCTGGTTGCGGGCCTTGGTGATCAGCTCATGCCATACCGACTGCATCGGCTGCGACCAGGCAACCGCCCCCGGCGAGATCCCGGCCTGCAGCGCGAACTCAATGACCGGCTCTTCCCGGAAAAACGTGGCCGCAAGAAAATCACGCAGCTCACGAGCCTCCGGACGAGTCCAGTCAAACGGAAGCGTGTCCAAAAAATGCGACCGCCCACCATATGCCATGCATGCATTGTGCCGCCCCGGCGGCACGCTTTGAAGTCATGCGAACTGAACCGTTTACCACCCAGACAATCGCACAGTCAGCAAGCACCGAAGCCGTGCCAAGAGACACGCAGGCGAATTGAGCACCGCTCATCCCACAGCTAGAGGACAGCATCAGCACCCTTGAAGCCGAGCTGCGCTACCTCGACGCCATGCTCGCCGCCCCGGTTCCCGGTGAACAGCCGGTACCGCAGTACGGGAGGGCAAGCACGGTGACCAGGTGCCTGACCCCCGGCTACGACCCCAGCGCTGTCCCGGAATGGGCGCGCGGGACGCTCGCCCAGGCCAAAACGGTCCTGGTGTCAGTCCAGTGTCAGTTCTGACATGGCACCAGCGGGCTCCTTGACTGCATCCACTACCGTATCCCTGTCCCCCGTGGGTTGGCCTGGCTGATCAACTTCCGGAGATCATCAGGGCTTGGCGCGTTCAGCCAGGGATTCGGGCGAGCATGCCAGGTAGCAGAGCCGTCATGATGGAACACGTACCAGATCTGCCAGCCGGGATAATCGTTTTGAAGTTCCCGTCGCATCCGGTCAAGTTCCTCAAGCAAGCTGAGTACCGACATGCCAAAATTATAACATCTGATTTCGATCAAATCCTGATGAGGCGCCGCTAGATCGAAATCGTGTGTAGTTACACTAGTCTGACATGCGAAGTCCCCACCGCCTCCTGGGATAGGTCGGAGATGTCAGGGCTGGTGCTGGCATGGGCGATACGGCTATACACGGCGAGAACCTGACAGCGGTCATCCGCCGCTCACTGGATTGCACTACGGTGAGGAGCACATACAAGCTTCGGCCTACCAGACGACAGGAGGCCGCTCTGAGTACCTGCTTGGATGACACCCGTCAGCCTTACAATGCCTCGTTTGAGGAAAGGCGCGAGGCTAGCCGACGGGGATGACAAGCATGCTCGTGGTGCACGGTATCTGGGCCTATGGCGCGGTGCAGCTATGGGCCGAAGATCCCGCGCTGCCCGCGTATGCCTCACCCCGTGCCGGCCGGCCGTCGCGCGCGCCGCGCAGGCACCCGTTCGCCGTCGGCGCGGCTGAGCTGGCCGACGCGCTCGTCGCGCTCGGTGCGCCAGCCGCCGATCTGGCCCGAAAGGCGGTCGACGACGAGCTGGCCCTACGGCTGCCAACGATCGGCGATGGCCCGCTCGCCTCACCCGAACTCACCCGGCCTCGTAACACAGCCGAACCGCCAGGCGAGGACCGTCCGTCCGGCAGCACGCGGCCGTCGATGGCCGCCTGGCGGATATCGGTGCTCACGTTCGAACCGGACGTAGCGGCTGGGCTGCTCACCGCGCTCGCCGGAGCGCAGTCCACCGAGATTACTTCTGGCGGCTCCATCGGCTACCTGTACACCGTGGCGCTGTTCGCGGCCGACCTGGCCACGCGTGGCCGGGTGCTGCCCATGCTGGTTCCAGAGGAGGACGGCTACGCTGCCCGCTGGCGGCCGGTGCTCGCCGCCGCCGATGCCCAGCGTGCCAGGGAACTCGCGGCTGCGATGCCGCCGCTGTGCCGTGCGGCCGAGGATGCCCCAGCCGGGACCGCGCTGGCCGACATGCTCGACTCCTTCGCGGATTCGGCGGTCCGCACCCGGGTGCAGGCACCGCTTCTGCCCGCGCGCAGAGGCCGCCGTCCCGCCCGCATCGATCTGGCCGAACGTACGGTTGCCGCTCTCACCACCTCCGATGCTCGCGTAACGGTGGAAACGCCGCAGGATGGGGCCGAGGCGCAGGCACTGGCCACGTCGCTGGCCGCCTGGCTAGCCGCCGCGCACCTGGTTGCCGGCCCGGTCCGCACCTGCTTCCGCCTGATTGAACCGCCCGAGCCCGACCCGGCTGACATCGTCGAGCGGGCCGACTCGCCGGCGCCCGACTCAACGCGCAGGGCGCCCGTCCCGGCCCCCGCAGGCGAAACAAGCATGTGGCGAGTGGAGTTCGCGTTGCAGTCGGCGGAGGACCCGAGCCTGATGCTGACGGCCGAGGATGTCTGGGCCGGGGCGGGAACTGGCTGGCTCGCCGGGGACGAGCATCCCGACGAACTGCTGCTCGCGGGCCTCGGCGCCGCTGCCCGGCTGTTCCCCGAACTCGAGGACGCGCTCCGCGAGCCCGCACCCGCGGCGGTCACCTTCGACACCGCGTGCGCGCTCCGGTTCCTCACGGAGACCGGGCCGCTACTCGCCGGTGCCGACTTTGGCGTGCTGCTTCCCGACTGGGCGCGCAAGGCACGGCTCGGGCTGAAGCTGACCACCAAGTCGAGCACGACCAGCTCGCCATCGGCCCGGCAGTCCACATTCGGCCTGCAGGACCTCGTCGAGTTCCGCTACGACCTGGCAGTGGGCGACCACGTACTCTCCCCCGACGAACTGGCCGAGCTCGCCGCGCTGAAAGTACCGTTGGTCCGCGTCCGCGGCCAGTGGGTAGAGCTAGACGATCGGCACCTGAAGGCCGCGCTGAAGTTCCTGGAGCGCAACCAGTCCGGCACGATGACCACCGCCGACGTGCTCCAGGCCGACGCACACGGACCAGCCGACGGCGTGCCAGTGACGGTGGACGCCGACGGCTGGCTCGGCGACCTGCTGTCCGGACAGGCCGACCGGCGGCTGCCGCCGCTTAGCACACCACGCGGCTTCTGCGGCGAGCTGCGGCCATACCAGCAGCGCGGCCTCGCCTGGCTGTCTTTCCTCGGCGAACTCGGCCTCGGTGCCGTCCTCGCCGACGATATGGGGCTGGGCAAGACCGTGCAGCTGCTGGCCCTGCTCGCCGCCGCCCCACCTAGGAACCGGCCGACGCTGCTCATATGCCCAATGTCGCTGGTAGGGAACTGGCAGCGGGAAGCCCAACGGTTCACTCCAGAGCTCCGGGTGCATGTCCACCACGGCGCGGAGCGGCTGACGGGCGACGAACTGATCGCAGCGCTGGCAGACGCGGACCTGGTGATAACCACGTACGGAATCGCCAACAGGGACCGGGACGTGCTGAGCCGGGTACGGTGGGTCCGCGTCGTATGCGACGAGGCACAAGCGATCAAGAACCGCGACACCGCGCAGGCCAGGGCGGTCCGTGCGCTGCCCGCAGCGGCCCGCATCGCACTGACCGGGACGCCGGTCGAGAACCAGCTCTCCGAACTGTGGTCCATCATGGACTTCACCAACCCCGGTCTGCTCGGCTCCGCCCAGAAGTTCCGCGAGCGATTCGCTGTCCCGGTCGAGCGGCACGGAGATCCCGAGGCGGCAGAGCAACTGCGCCGGATCACCCAGCCGTTCGTGCTGCGCCGCCTGAAGACGGACAAGTCGATCATCTCGGACCTGCCAGAGAAGCAGGAAATCAAGGTCTGGTGCAACCTCACGCAGGAACAGGCCACTCTCTACCAGGCGACCGTCACCGACATGCTCAGCCGAATCGACGAGGCCAGCGACGACATCACCAGGCGCGGCCTGGTGCTGGCCACGATGGCAAAGCTCAAGCAGGTGTGCAACCATCCCGCCCACCTGCTCGGCGACGGCTCGCGGCTGCCCGGCCGCTCCGGCAAGCTGGCCAGGCTCGAGGAGATCTGCGAAGAGGTCGCCGCCGACGGCGACAAGGCGCTGTGCTTCACCCAGTACGCCGAGTTCGGCCGGATGCTGCAGCCGTACCTGGCAGCCCGGATCGGCTGCCAGGTGCTTTACCTGCACGGCGGCACGAGCAAGAAGCAGCGCGACGAGCTGGTGGCCAGGTTCCAGGAGGCGGACGAGCCGGTGCTCTTCCTGCTCTCCCTCAAGGCCGGTGGCACCGGGCTCAACCTGACCGCCGCGAACCATGTCATCCACATCGACCGGTGGTGGAACCCCGCAGTGGAAGACCAGGCGACCGACCGGGCGTTCCGCATAGGCCAGCGCCGCGACGTGCAGGTCCGCAAGTTCGTCTGTGTCGGCACCCTGGAGGAGCGGATCGACGCGATGATCGAGGAGAAGAAGGCCCTCGCCGAGCAGATCGTCGGCACCGGTGAGAGTTGGCTCGCCAACCTGTCCACGTCCGAGCTTCGAGACGTGGTCTCCCTGACCGCCGATGCGGTGCCCGAATGAGCCGACCGTACTTCCCCTTCCCCCAGTCCGCAGGGCCGATCCCAGTGGACGGCGGGATCAGGGCTAAGAGCAAGCGGGGCGCGATCGGCGAGCAGTGGTGGTCCCGCCGGTTCATCGCGGTGCTCGAATCCCTCGGGATGAGCGGCCGTCTCCAGCGCGGGCGCAACTACGCGCGCAAGGGACAGGTCCTGGAGTTCTCGCTGACCCAGGGCAAGGTCACCGCCCGGGTGCAGGGCTCACGACCGCAGCCCTACAAGGTAACAATCGGCGTGCTGCCGCTGACCACCCCCCAATGGCGGGAGGTCGAGCGCCGGCTGGCCAGCCAGGCGCTGTTCCGCGCGAAGCTGCTGGCCGGCGAGATGCCAGCGGAAATCGAACAGGTCTTCGCCAGCTGCGGCACGCCGCTATTTCCCAGGTCGGCCGCCGACCTGGATATGCACTGCAGCTGTCCGGACTGGGAGGTGCCCTGCAAGCACCTCGCCGCGGTGTGCTACGTGCTCGCCGAGGCATTCGATGACGACCCGTTCGCGATGCTCGCCTGGCGTGGCCGGAACCGTGACACGCTGCTTGCCGCGCTGCGCCGGGCCGGTCCACGGCCCACTGCCGGGACCCCCGAGACAGGCGGGCGCGGCCGGGCCGAAGCCGGCGCGCCGGCCGTCGCCATGGACGCGGCCGATGCGAGCGCCACGCGCGCCGTGCTGGCCGACGTGACAGGGTCGCCGCTCGTTCAAGCCGGTGACTTCTGGTCCCCCGGACTGAGCCAGGCGCGGTTGCGCGCGCTGACCGCACCTCCCGTGACCACAGCGGTCCCCGACCTGCTGCTCCGTATGTTCGACCCGCCCCCGCTCATGGTCCGTGGCAAGGACCTGCGCACGGTGCTGTCCGCAGCCTACGAGCAGCTGGGCCGCCATGCTGACTCCGAATTATCCTGAACAGCCATGCCGGGCCAGTCGGCGCCTCCATTCATCTGCTGGTCCAGCAGGGCGGTAACCGGGTCCACCGCGTCAGCCAGGTTAGGGGACTGGACCTGGTCGCTTAGGTGCGACCTGACCGTCGGTTAAAATCCAAGCGAAGGACATGCCGTGACATTCGAGATCCCGAGGGCGTTTCCCAGTGCCCGCCAGTCGATCTCGGCGGCTGCCCGCCTGCTCGCGCGGAGCGTTGCGGATTCGGTAGGCATCCGGCTGCGGCCTGATCAGTCCCCAGCGAATCGGTCGACCTCGACGGCGTCCTGAGCCAACCAGGCGGAGGCGTTGAGGACCAGGTCGTGCAGGAACGCAGCCGGGCTCTCACGCGACAACGCCGTGCCGCCGTGGCAGCCTATGCCATCCTCGGACTCATGCGCGGTCTCGTTGTCGTCCAAGATCTCGGCGATCACGTCAGCCGTATCCTCGTCGTCACCGTTGAGTGAGATGTCAGGGCGGCGCCCAGGCCCGTGGTCGTAGGAGACCAGCAGCCCGGCGACGCGGACCAACTCGGGGTCATCGTCGGGCAGGCCCGCGATGTACGCGGCAACGACCCGGTAATAGTTACCGCCGGTCCTGTGCTCGCGGTCAGGGTCCGCCAGGTTCTCCGTCAGCCACGCGCGAGCCTCGGCTGCATCTGCCATGCAGTCAGTTTCCCTCACGGCCAAGGCAGATCAAGCCGCTGCGCCGCAGAGAGCCATGATGTACGGCCACCGGCCCCCTTGCTACCAAACATACGCAGCGGCCGGTGGTCGACCTGGGCCGGTCGAGGGGCCGTGCGGGCCGGTGGGTCCATCTGGTCACTGTGTCGTCTGGTCAATGTCCGGACTCGTGGATTCAGTTGAGTGGGGGATTCTCGGCCATGGCAACCGGATGGCGGGCCGCCGCTGGGGCCGTGGCGATGAAGTCAGGTTCACCCAGCCGACAAGTGCTTCGGGGGCATTGAAGGCGCCGGGGAGGTCCTCGGGGGTCAGCAGGGCGGGCAGGGCCTTGGTGGTCAGCGAGATGGCGAATCCGCGGTAGTGCCGCAGCTGCTCGCAGTATCCGGGGCCTGTGCCTTCGCAGACCACCCTGGCCCAGCTCACCTGACGAGCGCGGCCTGGTCCCTGGTGGCCACGCCATAAGTGGTGATGACCAGATCCACGCCGGTCAGCGCCAAGGCGAGGGACTCGCCGTCCAGTCGGTCCGCGCCGTGGTGCACGTGCACCCGCAGGTCCGGGGTGAACCGCGCCGCCTCGCGCTGCCAGTTGCCGACCAGCGACATCGGGCATATCAGCAAGGTGGGTCCCGCGGACGGCCCTTGTCCGGCCACGAGCGACAGCAGCTGGATCGTCTTGCCCAGGCCCATGTCGTCGGCCAGGACGCCGCCCAGGCCCAGCTCACCCAGGAAGGACAGCCAGGAAAGCCCGCGTTCCTGGTACGGGCGCAGCTGGCCGGAGAAGCCCGCGGGCGTCGCCATCGGCCGCAGCCGCCGGTCGGCCTGGCCGGACAGCAGGTCGCCCAGCCAGCCGTCGGCGTCCACCCCGACCAGGGGGACCTCCTCGTCCGGCCAGCTCGGCCGCCTCGCCCCAGAAAACCTCGTCCTCCGGCGTCACCACGTCTAGGCGGGCATCGGTCGTGGTCAGGGCCAGCACGTACCGTTCGGCCACCGGAAGGTGCGCCGGGGTGCGGCCCCGCCGCGCGGGCAGCAGCGAGGCGGGCAGCCGGGTCCGCGCGGCCGCGTCGGCCAGGGCCTCCAGGGCGCTGCCGAGCAGCGGTCCCGGTGCCTGGCCCCCGGCCGCCCGGCAGGACGGGGGCATCGCGGCGGCCAGGTCATGAGCCCGCTGCGCGTCGGCGCCGCCGAGGACCGGCCGCCACCGGGCCGCGTATGCCTCACCTTCGGCCGCCAGCACGGGCAGCACCCGGCCCCGTGCGGCCAGGTCGGCGGCGAAGCGGGCCACCGTGGCCAGGTAGGTCAGCGGGCCGCCCCCGGCCGAGGGCAGCTGCAGGGTCAGCTCGTCGTGGACGGCCTTGCGGGCCGCGTCGCCGGCCGCCCCTGGCCGCCCGGCCAGCATGTCGGCCAGCTCGGCGGCCTGGCACGCGAACGGATGCGGTCGCGGCAGGTGGACGTCGTGCCGGGGGACGCCGTGCGACGCGGCGCCGGGAACCTGCGGCAGGTCCGGGTCCTCGGCCCACAGGCAGAGCGCGCCGTGCGCCCAGACCCCGTGGATGACCCGCATGAAGTACTCCTGATCGCGCCTTTGTCCACGCTAACAACGGCGAGGCCGGGACGCGCCGCGAAACGCCGAAGCCGGCCTACGCGGGTGTGTCCTGCTTGGGGATCTCGTGCTGGCTCGGGGGGGACGACCCCCCTGACCCCCCGCCGTGCTGGCCGGGCTTGGCCTCGTCAGTCCCCTTGGTCCCCTCGGCCTCCGGGGTGATCTTGCGGAACTGCTTGTTCATCGACCGGAGCAGGAAGACCAGCGCCACGCCCATGGCCGCGACCACCAGGAACCCGAGCACCCCAGGGGTGACGTTGTCTGTGGCCGAGGAGGACGCGGCGGCGGCCGCGAGCACGCCGAACGTCATAGGCTCACCCTCTCCCGGACGCCCGCGAACAGATCATCCTCGGGCAGTTCGCTATCCACGACTGACCTAGCCAGATGATAGTCCTCTGTCGGCCACGCGGACCGCTGCACCTCCAGCGGGCAGGAGAACCAGAAGCCGTTCGGGTCGACCTGGGTGGCGTGCGCCTTCAGGGCCTGGTCCCTGATCTCGAAGTAGTCACCGCACGGCACTCTGGTGGTGATCTCAGGCTCGCTCCATTCATCGCCGCGCTCTTTCGCGCGGTCCGCCCATTCCTCGAAGATCTTCGTGTAGGGCGACTCCAGGCCGCGGCGGAGCATCTCCTCGTGCAGGGCCACGAACTTGGCCCCGTGAAATGACACGAAGTAGTACAGCTTGAGCGGCTGCCAGGGCTCTCCGGAATCCGGGTACGCGTCCGGGTCGGCGGCCGCCTCGAAGGCCGCCACGCTGACCTCATGGGTCATCACGTGGTCCGGGTGCGGGTAGCCGCCCTTCTC
>Ga0137379_10001694_pt1 | contig 20282 bp, 6 predicted proteins | sample SagtaG_18_FD_104812 | JGI IMG/M metagenome (GOLD analysis project Ga0137379, IMG submission 104812) | Vadose zone soil microbial communities from Sagehorn Ranch, Mendocino, California, USA - Sage2_L_80_16 metaG | ecosystem: Environmental > Terrestrial > Soil > Vadose zone | place: USA...
ACGGGCGCGCTGTACCAGTATCCACCGGAGCGGCGATCGCGGACCCCGCTGCCATTCACCACCTCCACGTCGGCGAGCCCCGGCGGCCCGGGCGGTGCGGCGAAGGTGATCCGGGTGGGAGACGAGCTCAGGACCGGGGCAGGTGCGCCCCCGATGAACACCTGGGCGTCGACGTCGAAGCCATCGCCCAGGAGCTCGGAGACGAGGCCACCGGCGGTCGGGCCGATCCGCGGGACCACCTGCGCGATGTGCGGCCACTCCCCGGCCCCGGTCGCAGCCTGGAACACCACCTGGGAGGGCGCGACCAGGTGCCGGCCGTTCGGCGGCGGCGTGGCGAGCGTCGTTTCGACGCGCAGCGTGAGGTCGGCGCCGGCCGGGAGGTCCGTGGACGGGCGGAACACGACCGTGCTCACCATCTCGCTCGCGGTCCCCCTCTCGAGCACGCCGGGGACCTCGAGGCCGTCGGCGGTGAAGGAGAAGGCGCCGTCCGCAGTGTCCGGATCGATCGTCGACGAGAAGGCGAGCGTCACCGACGGCAGCGCGCGCGGGACGACCTGGCCGGCCTCCACGCTCGCCCACTCGACCGTGAGCTCCGTCGGCAGCCCGAACTCGATCGACCATCCACCGTAACCGCGGTTGCGCAGCGTGACGAGCCGTCCACCCGCGACCGCGAGCGTGCGGGCCTCGCCTCCCAGCGCGCCGGTCGTGGCACCCGTGACGTGGTACAGGACGTGAGGCGCAGCGAGGTTCGAGATGTCGATCACGGCCACGCCGGCCGCACCGGCCGCGACGTAGGCGACGTCACCGGCGATCCGCACGTCCCAGGCGAAGCCGCCGAGCGGGAGCCTCGAGCGCTCCACCGGCAGGTCAGGATGGGTGGCGTCGACGATGACGAAGCCGTCGTCCCCTGCCGCCACGAAGACGATGTTCTTGCGGACGCGGACGCGCTGCGGCTGGATGCTCATCGACCCGCGTACCGCGGCGGCCGATGCGACCGAGGCGAGCTGAAGCTTCCCGCCGGAGACGGCGTTGGTGTTCGACCACCAGCCATCGTTGCGAATGCCCGTGCCGATCGCCGCGAGCGGACCATCCGTCCCGAGCGACTGAGCGCCCGGGGGCAGCGGCAGCGCGCCGACCGGGAACGGCGGGTGCGTGATGTCGTAGGTCTGGAGGCCGTCCGCGTTCGCAGCCGCGAGCAGCCGATCTCCGCGCGCGTCGATCTCCGTCACCGGCGTGAGCGAGCGCTGGACCGCCACCTGCCGCGGCTTGAAGGGGTTCGAGATGTCGAGCTCGCGCACCGACCCGCCGTCGACGACGACCTCCTTGGACGGCATGCGCATGCAGTAGTCGCGCGTGCCGAGGAAGAGCCGATCGCCGCCTTCGGGCGGATAGGACACCGCGACCGCTTCAGCCCATCTCAGACCGCAATCCGTGAAGACATCGGGCATCGGCGAGGCATCGAGAACGAGCTTGCCCACCACGCGGTCGTCGACGCCGTCATGGTTCTCGTCCACGAGCCCGTCGCGCAGGTCGGGCGGGATGGTCAGGCCGGCGAGCTCGCCAGTCGTGTACCTGCCGCTCAGGTCGATGACCTCGAGGCCGGACGAGCCGCTCGCGACGAACGCCCAGTCGAGGTAGACGGCCGCATCGTAGAGCCTGTCGCTCGAGGCGATCGACGACATCGTCGGGCGGTCGAACGTGAAGGCGCCCTGGAGGGTCGCCTGGGCGGCGTCCGGGTTCGTGACCGTCACGTCCATCGCCCCGTAGGCGCAGTTCGGCGTGAAGACCTCGAGCCGATCGGTGCCGAGCACGCGGACGTTCATGCCGGCCGCCTTGCCGTCGGGCGCGGAGGCCTCGCACTTCTGGGCCGTCGAACCGAAGGCCACGCTCACCTGGCCGACCGGCGCGAAGCCGCGGCCGTTCACCAGGACGCGCGTGCCGCCGGAGGCGGGTCCACGAGACGGGCTCACCGAGAAGACCTGCAGCGGGTCGACGTACAGGAAGGCCCCTACCCGGGTGAGGTTCGTTCCAGAAGAGTTGGTGATCTGGAGGGTCGCGGCCCCCGCCGCGCCGGCCGGTGTCCGCACGGTCGCGCTCGTCCCGTCGTCGGCGACTTCCTCCACCGTAGCCGGCTGGCCGCCGAACCGGACCTCGACGGCGGGCTCGAGCCCGGTCCCGCTCAGGGTCACGATCGTACCGCCCGCGCTCGCTCCTTGCCGGGGGGTGAGGGACGAGACCGTGAGTGGCACGGCCGTGGCGCTCGTGGCGGTCGTGAACTCCGCCGTGTACGCCGCGGGCATGGGAGAGCCCGTGACCGCGTCGTGCAGGCCGTCGACCAGGATGCGATACCGGGCGCCGGTGGCGAGCGGTGCGGCGGGCGCGATGGTGACGCTGGTGCCGGCCGTCGAGACCGCCGCCGGGATGGGGGTACCGATAGCGGAACCATCGACGCGCACGACGCGCGCGGTCGACGTATCCGCATCACCCACCGTTCGGCTCAGGTCGATCTGGATCAGGGACCCCACCGGCACCCCGGTCGCCCCGTCGGGCGGCCGGCTCGCCAGGACCATGGGGAACGGGATCCCGATGACGGCCAAGGCGTCGAGGGCGGACCCCGCGGAGCCTTTGAACGTCGCGCCGATGCTCACGGCGATCACGTCGCGATCGATCGCGATGCCGGACGCACTGATCGCCGGGAAGAGGTCGATGGCGTCGATCGGGCGCGGCTGCGCCGGGTCGGTGACGGCGACGAGGTGCACCGCGGCCGGTTCCATTCCAACAGCCGCGCCGAACTGAGGGCCGGTCGCCACCGAGTATAGGCCGCCACCCAGGCCAACCAGCGTCGGCACGTCCACCGGATAGCGGGGCTTGTCGGGCGCGGAGACGTTCAGGCTCTTGAGCCAGCCGCTCGCGGCGAGGCCGCGGCTTCCGGCCAGGGCCGCCGACGTGAACGCGGCGGGCAACTTTCCGATCGCGGGCAGGCCCGCAACCCCAAGGTCGACCACGAACGACTCGGACGGCGAGGGACCCACGGTCACGACGGCGTACCGTCCCGACGCCACCACATACTGTGCCTCGACGGCGCGCGAAACGCCGTCGAGCACGAACTGGCTCACGTAGCCGAGCAGGACCGGCTGCGTCGGCTCCGCGATGGAGAAGATGGCCACGCCCTTCTTCCCCGCGGCGACGAGCGCGACGTCGTCGACGAGCGCGATGGAGTGCGCCTCGCCCTCGAAGGGCACCGCCGCCACCATCTTCGGTCCGACCGGATCGGTCCCGTCGACGACCAGCAGCGACGGCCCGCCCTCCCCGGCCACCTCCACCAAGGGCAAGTCGGGCGCGTTGGCGACCACGTAGGCGAGGTTCCCGCGAACTGCGAGGTCAAACGGGTCGTAGGGCGGCACGAGGGAGACGCCGCCCATCACGGAGGCCTGCTTCGGGTCGTGGACGTCCACGATGGAGACCGCGCCGTGCTCGCTTTTCAGGAGGAGCTCTGCGGCGGTCTTCGCGGTGGTGGCCACGGCGGCGGGCGAGATGAGCCACGCCCGACCGTCCTGGATCCGCACCGCGCGCGGGGGCAGCCGCGGGAGGCGATGAGCAGGCCGGATCGCTCCGTCGGTCATCGGGTCGTAGCGCCCGATGATCGATGAGATGGTGAGCTCGGAGTAGAGGTACGCCCCGGGCGCGACGGCGCGGCGGCCGTCGGGGTTCTCCACCACCACGTCGGCAGGACCGAAGTCGCCGGGCGGCGTGTAGCACTGGACCTTCCCGGGGGAGAGGACGCGCACCTCGGTGGCCGGCGCGCCGTTGAAGGAGACGACGGCGCCGCGCTCGAACCCGGAGCCCGAGACGACGACCAGATCGTGGCCGGCGAGCCGCCCGGTGGCCGGGCTCACCAGGTTCGCCTGCAAGACGTCGACGTACTCGAACCCGCCGACGAGCGACCCCTGGAGGCCATTAGGGTTCATGACCGTGACGGTCGCGGGCCCCATGACGGAGGCTGGAGTGCGGGCGGTGAGCGCGGTTCCCCCGTCGAGGATGGCGACGTCCGTGGCCTCCTGCCCCGAGAAGAACACGCGCGCGCCCGGGGCGAACTGCAGCCCGGAGATGTGGACCGGCATGCCGCCGTCTGCGGGGCCGGCGCCGGGCACCACGTCGAGGACGATGGGCGGAGGCTCGTCGGCGCCTCGCGTCCGGAAGCGCGTCACGAACTTCTCGGAGAGAGCGAGCCCCGCGTCCGTCGCGACGGAGGTGTCGAGCGTGAGGAAGTAGGCAGTGGCGAGGTCGAGCTTCACTGACGGCGTCACGATGGCGTGCCGGCCGTTGACGACGACCGACGTCGGCACCACCGGGCCGATGGTCTGGTCCTGAGCGCGCAGCACGACCGACGAAGCCGTGAGCGTCGCCTGGGCCGGGGGCGCGGTCAGCTCGACGTCGATGACGAGCTCGGGCGCGGCGGGCGCGACCTGCTCGGCACCGTCCGCGGGGGACGAGTTCACGACGAGCAGCTTGGGCATCGTGAAGGCTGCGACACCGGTGATGCCGTCCACGGCAAGTGCGGTGCCTGCGCCCTGGGCGACGAAGCCGGCGGTGGCGAGGTTCGCGCGGACCACCTTGGAGCCGGTGCCGTCGGGCCGCACGGCGGAGGCCGTGAGCATCCCCTTCACCGCGTTGCCGTCCTGGTCGGTGAGCTCCGCGGTGGCGAGGACGAGGTTGCCGGCCACGGCGACGGCCGTGATCCCCTGAGCGCGCAGGTCGCGTCGCGCCGGCGCGTGCGAGAGGTAGGCCTTCACGATCGGCGCCGACGGATGCGCGATGTCCACGACCGCCACCTCGGCGCTCGCGCCGTCGCAGCCGACGAAGGCGAAGTCACCGCGAACGGCCACCGCACGCGCGCCGCCCGGGAGCGCAACGAATCCGAGCTCTGGAATCTCGGGATCGGTGAGGTCGAGCACGCGGAGGCCCGCCGAACCGGCCGCGACGAGGAGGCGGTCGCCCGCCACCGCCACGTCCTGCGCCGTGCCGACGACCGGGATGGTGGCGGCGCGCATGGGCGCGGTCGGGTCGGTGAGGTCGATGACGACGACGCCCGCCTCGCCGTTCGCGACGAAGGCGAGCCGGTCGCGCGCCGCCACGCCGTGCACCTCCGGACCGGAGAGGTCGATGGCGCCCATGCGCTGCGGCAGCGACAGATCGGCGATGTCGAAGACCACCAGCGAAGGCGCGGCGACGCGGGTGTCGAGGTCAGAGGCGGTGGCGGTGACGAGCGCCAGCCGGCGCCCGCCCATGGTGTGAAACGCTCCAGTCACCGTGGGCCCGTCCACCTGCACGGTCACGAGCTCCTGCAAGCCCGCCTCGAGCGCGCGCCCGAACTCGAGCTCCGTGATCTTCTTGTTGGGAACGGGATAGAGGTCGCGCCCCAGCAGGAGGAGCCCGTCGTCGCGCGCCGCGAAGGCCCCGAGCGGCGGCGGGCCTCCCTCCCCGACAGGAGGATTCACCCACAGCGACTTGCGCCGCAGCCCGAGCTCCACCTTGACAGTCTGCGACTCGCCGACGTTGCTCGACGTGTCGGTGGCACGCGCCTGGATCGTGCGGTAGGTCCCTCCGGCACCAGTGGGCGTCAGCCACGGGTAGCGGAAGATGGGCCGCTTGCTGACGCTGAGCTCGGAGACGCCGGTCGAGCCGAGCAGCGCTCCCTCGACGAGGAACTCGACCTTCGCGACGGCGGAGTTGTCCTCCGCCACCGCGCCGAGGCTCGCGTTCTCACCCTCCGTGACGAGGTCGAGATCGGGTGGATCGACCAGCTCCACCTCCGGCGGCACGGTATCGTGCACCGTGCCGATGACGACGGGCGCCGAGACCGTCTCCTGGCCGGCGCTGTCCGTCGCGACGGCGGTGAGCGTGAAGGTCCGGTTTCCGCTGCCGACCGGGGCGAAGAAGCTGCCCGCGTAGGTGCTCGGCGCGCCCGGAATGCCAGCCGTCGTGAACGCCGTGTCCACCTTGCGGCCGTCGACGAAGAATGCGACCTGCCGCACGCCTCCATCGGGATCCGTCGCCTCGGCCTGGATGCGCACCGCCGCGCCGTCGAACACGAGCGAGCCGGGGAGCGGCTTCTTGATCTGGATGGTGGGCGGGAGGTCGGGCGAGACGGTCACGTGCGCGGGCGCAGACCACGTCTCGTGCCCGGCGGTGTCGATCGCCCGCGCGCGGATCGTGAGCTGCTTTCCGACGAGCGCCTTGTCCGCGACGTAGGACACCTCGTACGGCAGGATGAACCGCTGGTCGATCTGGGGCGGCTGGTCGGAGTCGAGGCCGACGTGGAAGGCCACTTGCGCCACCGCCACGTCGTCGTTCGCGAGGGCCTTGAGCTGCGCCGGAATCCCCGCCACGATCTGCGTGGGCGGGATGAGCTGGACCGCCGGCGGCGTGTCCTCGACGACAGTCACCGAGACGGTCGCAGAGCCCTTGTTGCCGGACGAGTCCGTGGCTCGCGCGGTGAAGCCGAGGACCTTGCCCTTGTCGCCGCGCTGGACCTGGTACGAGAACCGGTAGGGGGCCGCGGGCATCGTCGCGACCACCGTCCCGTTCAGCTCGAAGACGGTGTTCACCACGGCCACGTCGTCGTCGGCGCGGGCCTCCACGTCGAGCCTCAGGCCCTCCACGATCTGAGAGCCGTTGGCGGGTGAGAGGAAGCTCACCGTCGGCGGCTGGGTATCGGTCACGACCTGCACCGACACCGGCTGGGCGCTGGCCTCGTGCTTGGCGGAGTCCGTCGCCTTGGCCTTGAAGGTGAGGGTGCGACCGGCCGATCCGTACGGCAGCGGCACGCGGAAGGAGTACGGCCGCGAAGTGGCGAAGAACTTCACGGTGCCGTTCACGCCGCCTTCGACCGTCGCCTCGACCGATGCGATCTCGGCGTCGTCCTGCGCCGCGACCAGGAACGCGATGTCCCGCCCCTCGGTCAGCTTGTCCGTCGCGCGCGGCGCGGCCACGGCCACCGTCGGCGGCGCATCCCCGACGACCGGGATCTGCACGACCTGCGTGAACACGGCGTGCCCGTAGGTGTCCACCGCGCGGCCGCGCAGCTTGAGCAGCCGGCCCGGCGTCGCGGCCGGGACCGGCACCTGAAAGAGGAAGGGCGGCGCGCGCAGCGCGACCGGCATCATCACGTCGTCGACGTAGAGCGCGACGCTCGCGATGGCGACATCGTCCTCCGCGGAGATCGTGACCGGCAGCTGCGTACCCTCGACCGCCTTCGCGTACTCGGAGGGTGCGATGATGGAGGCCGCCGGCTCGCGGTCGCGGATGACGTCGATGTACTGGACGATCGCTGGGGCGGTCCAGTTCCCGCTCACGTCGCGCGCCCGTGCCGCCACGAAGTACGCCGAGGAGTCGATGGCCCCCAGCGCAGAGAGCAGCGGGACGGTGAGCTGGTAGCTCACGACCGGCGCGTAGACGTCGAACGGCGAGCCCGGGACCGCGTTCGTGGGGGGGAAGCCGCCGGCCGTGTGGACCACCTGAAGGTCGCTCTCGCTCGGCCCGGCCAGGATCTCGACGCGGTCCACGAAGACGTTGTCCCGCGCAGCCACCTCGACGAGCACGGGCGTCCCCTCGACGATGTCGCGGCCGAGCGTGGGGCGGAGGATGTCGACCTGCGGGGGCGAGGCGTCCTTCACCACCTCGATGACGCGGTCGACGACGCTCGTGTTCCCCTCGAGGTCGGTCGCGAGGGCCCGGACGGCGAGGAGCGTGTGGTCGCGACCCGGATCGAGGGCCACGAAACCCGGGGGCAGCTCCACCAGAGCCGTGAAGGTCCTCAGACGCAGGACATCGTTGAAGGGCGCCTTGAGCGCCTTTGCGGCCAGGCGCACCGTCGGATCGAGCGCGATGGGCAGGCCGTCCTCGTCGAGGTGGTCGTCCAGGACGGGGATGGGCTTCGCGTCGGCGGCGAGGATGTGCTTCGCCAGCTGCCCGTTCACGTAGAGATCCACGGAGGCGACGCCCGTGTCGTCCCCCGCCACGGCCTCGAAGAAGAGCTGGATGCTCCCCTCGGCGACCGTGGCGCCGTTCGCGGGCGCTGCGATGGCGAGCGCGGGCGACTGCGGCTTGCGCGTCTCCACGATGAGGCGAGACTGGCTCTGGTGCCCCCGGTTGTCCGTGGCGGTGACGATCAGCAAGGTGGGCGTGCCGTCTGCTCGCACGGGCGGGGTGAAGGCGGCCGTTGCCTCGTACTTGAACGTCTGGCTGGAGAAGGCTTGGCTGTAGACCTGGACGCCGTCGTAATCGACGGTGATCGAGGAGATCCAGACGTCGTCCGTGACTCGCAGCTTGAGCACGGCTGGGTTGGCCTGCAGCAGCCGCGTGAACCCGGTGGCGAGCTCCGTCGCCCCGACGGACTCGACTGAGGTAGCGATCGAGAGCAGCTCGATGACGGGCGGCGCGTCGGGCACGACCGTCACGAACACGGGTGGATCGCTGAGGGCGGCATTCCCTGCCCGGTCGGTGGCGACGGCCGTGAGCGGGACCGGCGCCCCGTCGGACGGCAGGGGGAGCGTGAGCTCCAGGTCGCCGCTCCGGGCGCCGAAGCGCGGCTGGAGCGTGGCGCGAGCGGTTCCGCTCGCGAGCGCATCGATACGATCCACCGCCACGTTGTCGCCGAACGCGGCGTGGAGCTTGAAGGGCGCGTCCGCGACCACGGTCGGACCGTAAGGCGGCACCACCGAGATGGAGATGCTGGGCGGCGCGTGGTCGGGCTCGGTGGGATGACCATCGCTCAGGATGCCCACGTGGCCAGCGGTGTCCTTCGCGATGGCGGTGAGAACGGCCGCGTCGGGTGCCCACCCGAGCGGCAGGCGCAGCATCTCGGTGAGCGTTCGCCGGTTCGGCGACGGATCTCCACAGGAGAGACGCTGCACTGCGATGCGCTCGCCGGCTGCCCGCGCGCGGAGCTGCGGCCCCGGGTGCCCCTGCGCGTCGGCGTAGGCAAGCGCGACCTCCGTCACACCCGCTCCGCCGTCGAGCTGGACGGTGACGGACTCGACTTCGAGGACGATGCTCGGGAACGAGAGATCCACCCGGTAGTCGGGGGCGCGCAGCACGACGTCGCGACGCCCTGCCGGGCTCTTGGCGAGGAACGCCATGACGCGGGAGTCGGCGGCGGCCCCGTCCCGCACCTGGTACCGGTACGTCACGACGCCATGGACGTCGCCGCCACCCGGCGGCGAGGCGATCGACAGGGCGAGCTGTCCAGGATCGTTGTACCCCTGCGCGTAGTCGTTGCCGTCAGCCTGCGGGCGGAGCTCGACCAGACCGGCGGACACCGAGACCTCGGCCTTCTCCGAGGAGCCCCAGTACTCGAGCGTCGCCTTGGAAACGACCGCGCCGTCGAGCGCTGCCGCCGCTCCGATCCGGACCACGTCGCCATCCGTGAAGGAGACCGGCGACGTCGAGAGAACCAGGAGCGCGCCGACGACGCCCACGTCGTCGTTCACCTCGATGCGCGCCGGCTCGGGGTGCTCCTCGGTGAGGAGCGCTCCCAAGGTCGGCGACAGGATGGCAATACTCGGCGCCTCGTCGGGCACGACGTCGCGTGTCAGCGACGCCTCCCCGACGTGCCCCACGCTGTCCGTCGCGCTCGCCCAGAAGGTCACACTGCGCGAGTCCACCCCCGCAGCCAGCGCGGGGATCAGAACCCTCGCTCGCTCGGAGACGTATCCGTTCGGCTTGAACTCCGGCGTGAACGAGGAGGGCGGCACTTCGACGCGGTCGATGGTCGCCGAGAGTGACTGCACGATGCCGTCGTCGACCGCGGATACGAAGAAGTCGACGGTCGATCCGGCCACCACCCGCAGGCCGTCGGGCGTTCCCTGAAGCGCCAGCGTCACCTTGGGGGGATCGCGATCGACGAAGGGCACGATCTCGAGCTCGACGGACGAGGTCGAGGTGCCGTTGCCGGCCGGATCGTACGCACGGGCGGAGAGCTGGTGATGGCCGGCCGCGACGCCGGAGAGGGACGCCGTGCCCTGGAACGTGCCGTAGTACCGCCGCGAGACGAAGATCTCGCCCGGCCCGAGCGGGTTGGGCGTGCGGATCTCCTGGAAGCGCTCGTTATAGGGCAGCAGGAATTCTTGCCCGCTGCTGGCGGAGAGCTCCTCGCCGTCGATGAGCACGGCGACACGCTTCACGCGGACGTCGTCCTCCGTCTGCACGCTGAGCCCGATCGAACCGCCCTCCTTGATCGCGATAGGGCCGCTCTTCTGGGGCTGCGGCGCGATGAGGAGCGCCGACGGGGGCTCCGTATCGGCCTTCACGTCGAGCACGACCTCGGCCTTCCCGTCCTGGCCGGCGGTGTCGCGGGCCAGCACGCCGACCGTCGGCGGCTCTCCCTTCGAGATGATGGGCGCCCACACCGTGAGCGCGTGCTCCTTCGAAGTGTCCAGGATGGGCGCGGCTTGCGTGCCCACCTTCATCGTCCCGAAGTAGTGCCCGCCGGAGAGCCCCACGATCCCCGCGATCCCGTCGTCGTCGGCGACCGTGTACCCGATCTTGACGTCCTCCCCCTCGCGGTACGTGGAGTGGGGGGCCGGGTCGAGGATGGACACGGTCGGCGGTTCGTCCTCGACGATACTGAGCTCGAGCGTGCGTGAAGCGGTGAGCTGGGCCGTGTCGGTCGCGACGGCCTTCAGGTGCAGGGTCGATCCGCCCGAGGAGGCGGGCACCGCGACCTTGAAGTGGTAGACCTCGTAGAGCTCGTCCCTCTCGTGCTGGCTCGCGCCGACGCTCGCGCCCTCGACGGTGAGCTGGACGTTCGCGACCGCGACGTTGTCGGCCGCGACCACCACCACCTCGACGGTGCGCCCCGCGAAGGCGCGTTCACCGTCTGCGGGCGAGCGAAATCCGACGAGCGGGGGGCGAGTGTCCTTCACCACGGCGAGGTCGAGGGTCGCCTCCGCGGTCTGACCGCCGCTGTCCGTCGCGACGGCGCGCAGCGTCATCGCACGCGCCGGACTGGCGACGGGGACGGTGAACCGGTAGGGCGCGACGAGATCGACGCCCAGCGGCGTCGTGCCCTCGTACAGGGCGACCTTGCTCACCGCGACGTCGTCGTCCGCGTCGACCATCACCTCCAGCTTCGTCCCGATGGTCACCTCGGAACCGGGCGCCGGGCCGAGGAAGGAGACGGTGGGCGGCCGGTCGGGGTGGGTGTGGATGAGGACGTCGGGGGCGCGCCCCACGTTCCCGGAGGCGTCGTATGCGCGGGCGCCAACGTGGCGGTCGCCGCCGCTCGCGAGCTGCGCCGAGGAGAGGACGGCGTGCGTGACGAAGGAGCCCTTCGTGCCGCCGTTCAGGTTCGGCGACTTGTCCTCGAGGATGACCGTGTTGTCGAGCAGGACCTCCACGCGCACGACGCCCACGTCGTCGAGCCCGGCCACCGTGATGAGAAGGTCCTGCGTCGTGGTCACGTCCACGCCGTCGCGCGGGACGACGATGGCGGCCGTGGGAGGGCTCGAGTCGAGCGCGGCGTACAGCGTGGCCGAGGATCGGCCCTCGTTCCCCTTGGCGTCTCGCGCCACGGCCTCGATGGTGTGGGTGGCGTTCTGCTTCGCGATCGGAAGCTTGTAGCGAAGCTCGTAGGGCGGGCCCGATGAGACGCCTATCGCGCTCCCATCCACGAGCCATGTGACCTGAGGCGTGCCCGCCGTGTCGTCGGTGACGCGCGCAGTGAGGCTCACCTCGGAGCCCATCGGCGCAGTGCTGTTCGAGGCGGGGGTGAGGATGGCGACCTGAGGCGGCTGATCGCCCCGCACGGCGGCGTTCAAGGCGACACGGCGCTCGTTCCCCCCCACGTCGATCGCCTGGATCTCGAGCTTCACGAGCTTCCCGATGCGAGAAGCCGGCGGCGTCCAGCTGAACTTGAAGGGCGCTGAACCCATGGGCGACCCGCCGGGCCCGGGGGCCGCGCTCAGGCGCGCCGTCTGGACGGCCGTGCCGTCCACGAGCAAAGCGGCGTCGAGCCCGAAGACCAGGCCATCGTCGCCGATGATCCCGGACACCTCGAGAGGCGACTCCGCCGAGGCGTCCACCTGCGATGCGCTCGGCCTCTGCACCGTGATGAGCGGCGGGGCATCTGCGACGATTCGGACGAGGAGGGTCTCGGCGCGCACCACCTGCCCGTTGGCGTCGACCGCCTCGGCGCGGATCGACGCGCTCGAGCCGGCGCTGCCGGGCGGCGGGACGTACGTCACCTCCCACAGCGGCACCGAGACCACCGCGGGCTGAGCCTGTGCGTCCCCGTCGCCCGCCGGGATGGGGTTCGTCCGGGCTTCACTACGCGGTGTAGAGGTCGAGCCGATGGGCTGATCGTCGACGGAGAAGCGCACGACCTGGTAGTCGTTGACGCTCCCGGAAGACCCATTGCCGCTCGTGACCCGCAGCACCTGCGGCATGCCCTGGATGAGCATCGCCCCCGCTGACGGCGCATCCCAGCGTGGCCCGCTCCCCGGGAGCGGCGCGTCGACGACCTTCACCGTCGCCTCGAGCGAGGTCGTGCGCTGCCCGCCGCTGTCGATGACCGCGGCGGAGACTCTCATCGTTGGGCCACCGTACGGCGGAGCCTTGAGCTGGATGACGTACGGCGGCGTGCTCACGGTGGAGGCGGGCACGCCGTTCAGGATGAACTCGACGCGCGCCACCCCGACGTCGTCGGTGGCCAGCGCCTTCACCTCGAAGCTCGTCCCGGCCGTCACCGTCTTGGGCGCGACCAGCTTCACCTCGGGCGGGCCGTCGAGCGCTTCGACGACGAGCTGAGCGGTGGAATCGCCGTAACGGGCAGTCACGGACACGAGGCCGGGATGACGCGCGGTTGCCTTCCCGTCGGGAGAGACGATCACGGTCGCGGCATCGCTCACGGTGTAGACCGCGCCGAGGATCCCCGGCGTGAGGTCCACGTGCCTGCCGTTCGTGAGCACGCCCTGCAGCGCGAGCTGCACCGATGCGCCCACCCGCGGGATCGTGGCGCCCACCGGCCCGAGCTCGAGGTGATCGAGCTTGGCGGTCGAGTCGACGATGACGTGCGCGAGAGCGCGCACTCCGCCGAAGCTCACCTCGATGTCGGTCTCGCCGTTGGCGCGCGCCACGACCTCACCATCGCGCGTCACGGCGGCGACGCCCTCGTCGAGCGTACGGTACGTCGCGCCGCGGTCGGCGCCGCTCACGTCCGCGTCACCCGCCATCATCATGTGGGCGAGCACCAGCAGCTTCTCGCGCTGCCCGAATCCTTGCGAGAGGAGCATCGGAGACGGCTGCGCCACGAGCGACAGGACCGTGTCAAACCCGTTCGAGTCGGTGAACTCGACGGCGGAGGTATGCAGGGCGCGCCCGAAAGCATCACGAACGGCGATGTCGGCGATGACGACGCCGTCGAACGGGACTTCCTTTCCCGTCCCCGCGACGACGAAGGTGATCTTGCCGGGGGCGTCGGCGCGTGGATGCGCCACGACGCCGCGATCGAGCGCGAACGCCGCGGGTTCGGCCTGAGAGAGGCTCCCGTGCACACCGCGCAACGCCTGCGACGACACACCGATGGCGGAGGCCTCGCCTTGCACGACCCCACCCAGGAACGAGACCTCGACGTTCACGTTGCCCGCGCCATCGAGCCGGACCTTCACCGCGTCTTCCGGGAGGGCCGGCGCCGGCGCCGCTGCGTCGAAGGTGAAGGTCGCGGCGGCGCTGCGCGTCCCATCTCCGCCCATGGCCTGGGCTGTGACGGTGAGGACGCCGTCGCCAGGGAACGGCCCCTTGAGCGGCACGAGCGCGTGGAAAGGCATGGCGCTCGCCTGGTCGCGATCGAGGACGAGATCCGTGAGCCCCGCGAACGCACCCGCCGAGGCTGACCGGCCGGTCACGGAGAAGACGACCTGCGCTGGCTGCCCCGTCACCTCGAAGGCAAGGTCGAGCGACGTCGCGCCGATCCGAAAGGGCGCAACGGGATAGGTCGAGACCACAGCTGGCGCCGCGTCGGCCAGCGCGGTCATCGCCGTCGCGGCGGTGAGCAAGGCCATCGCCATCCGGACCGCAGCCGTTCTGTGCTGCATCCCCCCCCCTCTCGTGCGGCGAGCTGCGGGCCGCTACAGCTGTCTCGCCGCGATCTCCAGCCTCACGTCGCCGTCCTTCCGCAGCTGGGCGATGAGGTCGTCGAAGGCCCTCCGCTTGCGCTGCGGCACGAGCCGGTTCGCAACCTCTCCCCTGGCCTCTTCGAAGGAGGGGATCCGTGCCTCGCGTCGCTCCCTGAGCTCGACCACCGCGAAGCCATCCGCACAGGCGATCACCGGCGAGGTCTCTCCGGCGCGGCGCAAGGCAAACGCGGCTGCCTCCAGAGCGCCATCCGCGCCGCCGCCCCTCAGGAGCATTCCGAGGTCGCCGCCGCGCGACTTCTCGTTGCCGTCGCCGCTCGCGGCGATCTTCGCGAACGGCTCACCCTTCCGGAGGCGAAGCGCGAACTGCTCCGCGCGCGCTCGAGCCTTGCCGCGATCCGCGGCGCTCGCGTTCGTCTTGACCGCCGCCAGCACCCGCGCGACGCGTACGCCGTCGGGCTGCGCGAGCTCCTGACGGTGGACGTCGTACCAGGCGCGCATCTCGGCGTCGGTGGGAGCGCCCCGCGCGCGCTCCTCGGCTGCGAGCAGTGCCTGGATGGTGAGGCGCTCCTCCAGCTCGGTGACCTGCCTGCGGATGTCCTCGTCCTTGTCGAGGCCGCGGCGCTTCGCTTCACGGGCCAGCAGGCGCTTGTCGATCATCGCGGCCACCATCTCGCGGCGGCCGCTCGGTGCCTCGAACTGCTGGCGCAGCGCTGGCGGAAGGCGATTCGCCTCGCGCTGGAGGTCGCCCGCGGTGATGACGCCGCCTTCGTAGCGGCCTACCGCGGTGTCGCCAGCGCGCTCCGGCTGGCAGGTGCAGCTGAGGAGAGCGCACGCGAGGAGCGCTACCGCGAACAAGGGAGACGCGGCATGCACGCCAAGAGCTGCTCCCCGAACGTAGGGGACGGCCCTCCCGCGTACCTGACCGGTAGCGTTGGTCGATGCCAAGCACCCCCCTTTGGTAAAACGCGAAGGCGAAAGCTACCCTGTTGGGGGTGCCACGTGTCAAGCAGCAAGCCTGCCTATTTGTGAACCAAGCTGACCACCCAGGCGCAAGCCATGGATGTCCTTCCGAGTTCCCCTGGCGGCGACCTGTCGGAACCGCGATCGGTGCAGGGGGCATGGCTCGGCGCGCTATGCACTTGATCGGGGCGCCCCATTCGTGATTCTTCTCACCCTCTGTCTGGGGGCCTGGGAACTCTCGTGGCGATCGTCGCCGGAGGGGGACCACGTCGCTCGCGAGGGGAGCGTCCATCGTGTCGAGACATTTTCTGCTGACCGCAGCGTGCGCGGTCGCCGTCGTGATGGCCTGCTCGCGCAGCGACAAGAAGGGGCCCGTCGTCGCCAAGGGTGCCGGAGTCGTCGTGACGAGCGAGGAGTTCAAGGCGAAGCTCGATGAGCAGTCGCCCTTCATCCGCGCCCGGTACAGCACGCTCGAGAGGAAGAAGGAGTTCCTCGAGAACCTGATCCGGTTCGAGGTGCTCGCAGCCGAGGCCCAGGATCAGAAGCTCGACAAGGACCCCGAGGTTCAGGCGACCCTCAAGAAGATCATGGTCCAGAGGCTCGTGCGGAAGGCGTTCGACGAAAAGGAGGCGGGGCACGCTTCGGAGTCCGACGCCAAGAAGTACTACGACGAGCACCAGGATGAGTTCGTCAAGGCCGAGCGCGTGCGCGTGTCACAGATCTTCCTCAAGGCCAACAGGGGTTCGCCGGATCGCACCCGGAAGTCGGCTGACGCGAAGAAGCTCTATGCCAAGCTCAAGGCGGACCAGATCAAGAATCCGCTCGCGTTCGCGAACCTCGCGCGCGACGCATCCGACGACTCTGGCTCCAAGGGAGCGGGCGGCGATCTCGGCTACCACACGCGTGAGGAGCTCGAGTCGCAGTGGGGAAAGGAAGTCGCGGACGGTGCGTTCGGGCTCAAGGACGTCGGCCAGGAGTCCGGGATCATCGAGAGCCCGCAGGGCCTCCATGTCCTCAAGTTTGGCGCTCGCCAGCCCGGCATGAACCGCAGCTTCGAAGAGGCGAAGCCGCAGCTGATCGCGCGCGTCGGCCGCGAGAAGCGCACGAAGGACTTCGACGAGTACGTGAAGAAGCTCCGCGAGAAGGCCGGGATCAAGATCGACGATGCGGAGCTCGAGAAGATCGTCGTGAGCGTGGCCCCGTCGCCCGCGTCACGCTAGCCGGCAGTAGATCGGCATGGCCGCCGCGCGGTTCGCTTCCAGGTTCGCCGTCACGTAACGCCAGAAGGTCTTCTTCGACAGCTGGTGCCAGAAGTGCCGCAGCGGGCTCTCGTCCCACCGCGCCCAGTTTACGATGGCGTAGTCCGCCCCGTCGCCGCCCTCCGGCACGAGCGCGACGGAGTTGTCGAGTCCGGTCTCCGCCGCGTACCAGCCGGCGAGGTACTCCCAGAGCTGCAGCATGACGCCGGGATCATCGGCGGCGAAGTGGTTGAACAGGAAGAGGCCGTCGCGCGCGGTGTCGACGTCGCCGATCCGTCGGGCGTTCCGGGCGACGATGCAGTGCACCGCCTCGGCCTCGCTCTCGATGGCCCGCAGCAGAATGCGAAACTCCGGCGCCGCCTGGACCTCGCGCGCGGTCGCGGGGGAGGTGGTCTGGACCAGGAGCAGCACGTCGAACCTCGCGATCTCGAGTGATGCGCCTCGCTCCTTGAGATAGGAGCTGAACTTGGCGGTCGGCGGCATGACGATGGCGCGGAAGACGGTGGCCTGGACGACCCCGTCCACGTGCTCGAGCTCCCGCGCCAGGTGCTTCACCCTCGCGAGCAGCCTGGTCCGTTCGGCGCTCGGCAAGACCAGCGGGCTGTGGCCCGGCCGCACTCGCGCGGCGAGGTAGATGTAGCCGAACGTCGTCGGCTCGATGAGATGAGCCTTCGGGTACTTGGCATCGGCATTCACGAGGTGAAGCTCCATGACCCCTCCGTTGCAACGATAGGGCTCACGACGCTGGCAGGCACCCGGTGGGGAACGTGCGTCACGACGCGCGCCCGCTCGCCGGGCATCCCGCGACGCGCTCGGGCGGTCGGCGGTGACTCACGCCACGCAGCCTCTCGTCCGCGGCGTTGCATCGCGCGTCCCCGCTCCGCAGCCTGTGAGGAAGCCCGCGGCGGAGCTCGCGGCGCGCTGCAGTCGGCGTCCTGCCGGCGGTGCGCCGCGTCAGCGCGCGGGCGAGGAGGCGGCGCGGGGCGCCCGCGGCGGCCCGCTCGCCAGGAGAGGCACATGCGCGTGGACGAGCTGATGAGCGAGGCGAAGTGCTGCAATGAGGGCGCGTCCGTCCGGGAGTGCGCCCGGTTGATGAAGGAGGAGAACATCGGTTTCGTCCCGATCTGCAACGCGAACGGGGAGCCCGTCGGCGCGATCACCGACCGCGATCTCGCCATCCGCGTGCTGGCGGAGGGGTATTCCGCGGACGATCGCATCGATCGCTTCGCGACGAGCGAGCTCGTCACCTGCCGCCTGGGCAGCGACGTGAACGAAGCGGAGCGGCTCATGCGCGAGCACCGGAAGTCGCGCGTCATGGTGTGCGACGACCAAGGCAAGGTGCACGGCGTGATCAGCCTGGCGGACATCGCCGACGCCGAGAGCGACGCTTCGGCCGGTCGGACCCTGTCGGAGGTGAAGAGCGATCAGCCCACGGCGCATTGACGGGCCTCGCCGGAGAGGAGGCCGGCGCGGCGATGTTCTTACGCGCCGAGCCCTCGTTCGCGAGTCGCAGGCGCTCGCCACCGACGAACGCGTCACCGACCGTCGTTGTGTGACTCCCCTGGTGAAAGACACCGCCGCGGCCTTCCGCTCCTCCCACGAGCGCCTCGCCGCTCTCACTGCTGTTGGCAGCCTCGTGCGGTCGGACGACTGCTACCGCCTCGCCGGCGGCTGACCACTTCCCGCTACGAAGAGCGCCCGCGATTCCTCGTCGCGCGCCTTGGCGCGGGCGATGGCGGCCCTTACGGCGCTGGTTAGCAGCGCGTCGAATCCCCCGCGCTCCAGCACATCGAGCGCGTCCCGCGTGGAGCCGCCATGTCCGGCTACCTCGGAGATGAGCTCGTCAGGCGTCCTCCTATCCGTGGCGAGCAGCGTCGCCGCGCCGAGCAGCGTCTGTGCTGCGACCCGTTGGGCCATCTCCGCGGTGAGCCCGGCTGCGCGCCCAGCGCCAGCGAGAGCGCGCGCGAAGGCGTAGAGGTAGGCCGGCCCAGCCCCGGAGATCGCGTTGACGCCATCGAGCAGCGCTTCCGGCACCTCCACCACTTCGCCGAGGGGCGCGAAGAGTGACCGCGCACGCGCCATGTCGACGGAGGTGGCGGTCTGGCCGGCGGCGATTGCGGTAACCGCCAGCCGGACGGCGGCCGGCGTGTTGGGGATGGCGCGGACGACGCGCGCGCCCGGGACCGCCGCCTCAATGAACGCGCTCGGTGCCCCCACAACCAGCGAGATGACGGTCTTTCCGGCGAGCGCGGTACGCATCAGCGCAAGCAGCGCGGGCACGTCGCTGTGGCGTACACCCAGAACCGCAACTTCGGCACTGGCAAGGTCCATCGGGTCGGAGGCGACCCGGAGCCCAAGCGCCCGCAGCTCGGCGGCTCGTTCCGGTCGCCGGCAGGTAGCGAGAATCTCTTCGCGGCGCAGCGCGCCGGCCGCAAGCACGCCCCGTATGATGGTCTCCGCAAGTTTTCCCGCACCGAGAAACGCGATCATGATTTCTTCGAGTTGACCATGGGCAGGCCCACACCCGCCAGCGCAGCGCCCTCGCCTGGACGCAAGGGAGAGCTTGCTCACGAAGCCTCAGACAACGCGCTCACGCTCACTGTGTGGGGAATGGTTGGGGAAGGAACGTCCAGGCGAGCCTGAACGCACTCGCGGGCAAACGACCGCGCCGCGGGTACACCTACCTTGCGGGTAGCAAGCAGCCGTGGAACCCTCGAGCATGGTCAAGATCCACACGCGACGGGTCGCTCATGTCGTCACCGCAGCCGCGCTACTCGTTGCGGGGAGCGGGGCCCACGCCGACGGCCTGCGATTCATTGGGGACCTGCCCGACGCGCCGCACGTCATCATCGAGCTCACCAGCGCGCAGCAAGCGGAGCTCAGCCGCGCAGCGTCACGCCGTGAGAACCGGCCCGAGATCGCTCTTACGCGCGAGCAGCGCGATGAGCTGCGAAAGAAGACCGGGAAGGAGGTCCGCTGGCTGTTCGCCGTCCGGAAGGAGGCACTAGCCGGAGACTGCACGTGCGGCAGCTACAACCTCGGGATCGTGGTCGCGAGCCGCCTGGCGGTGCTCCTTCACGACCTGGGCGATCACCTCGGCGAGCACGACCTCGCAGCGATCGAGCGGGCGCTCGTCGATCGCACGCTCCCCAGGCTTACGTGGGCCACGTCGCCAGTCGCCTCGCCTGACTCGTGGCGCCCACCAGAAGTCCCTGAGCCGTACCGGGGGCTCGTGGCGCGGTTCCCAGCTGACGGGTTCGCGACGCGTCTGACCTTGAGCGCTGGCTGGACGGCTCAGGCGCTGCGTCTCGCGGGGCTCCCGCGCGCACGCGACTACGATCGCGACATCGCCGCGCCGCTCCACGCGCTGTCAGCCATTTCCGCTCAGCCGTCTTCCTCCATGGACGTCCTCTGGCCGGAGTCCGGTGCCCGTCTCGAGGCGGAAGGGCGGGTTTACCTGGTCGTACCTGGCATCGCGGAGGGAGAGCTCGGACCGAAGGCCCGTGCCTGGCTCGTCCTCGAGTACGCGCAGGGGAACCTCACCGCTGCCGTGGCAGTGCCCGAGTCAGGGCCGTGGCTCGGCGCGACCTACGACTGGGAGGGCGTCAGCAAACAGTGAACCCGACCGACGGGCCGGCGTCGAGCACCTCCTTGCTTACGGTCGACGACTGAGGGTTGATGCGCCTCGGATGAGTGTCGCTCCGGGCTACACCTTAGGACATCGCCCAGGCGTAGGCGGGACAGGCGCGGCGCGAAGTCGGTGGCCGGCGCGGGGTGGCCGGCGCGCTGGTGGCGGCGCAACCCGCTCAAGGTTTGACGCCCATCTCGACGGCGGCATACCCTGCGTGAACCATGCTAGACGCACTGGAAAGTGTGCTGTCTCCCCTGCTGTCGGTCGTGCCTTACGTGCTGCTCAAGTTCGTGGCCT